>SL_3KL_010_SEDDRAFT_10000052_pt1 | contig 64759 bp, 70 predicted proteins | sample SodLakKL_010_SED_2_FD_10381 | JGI IMG/M metagenome (IMG submission 10381)
GGCAGTCTCCTATGACATGTAAAACATAGGATAGGGGTTGCGTATGTTACCGCATTTAAGCGTGCACCTCACGGCACATACTGACGACAACCATGCATCACCTGTCTAGCCGCCCGAAGGCGCCATCGTTTCCGATGACTTCGACTAGATGTCAAGCCCTGGTAAGGTTCCTCGCGTAGCGTCGAATTAAGCCACATGATCCACCGCTTCTGTGAGCCCCCGTCTATTCCTTTGAGTTTTAGCCTTGCGGCCGTACTCCCCAGGCGGAACACTTAACGCGTTAGCTTCGCCACTTGAAGGGTCGACACTTCAAATGGCTAGTGTTCATCGTTTACAGCATGGACTACGAGGGTATCTAATCCTCTTCGCTACCCATGCTTTCGTCCCTGAGCGTCAGGATCGCCCCAGTTGGCTGCCTTCGCTTTCGGTGTTCCGGCTGATATCAACGGTTTTCACGCCTACACCAGCCGTTCCGCCAACCTCTGACGTCCTCTAGTTAGTCGGTTTTTCCCGCACTTTCAAGGTTGAGCCCTGAAAATTTAACAGGAAACCTGACTAACCGCCTGCGGACCCTTTACGCCCAATAAATCCGGATAACGCTAGGGGATCATGTATTACCGCTGCTGCTGGCACATGATTAGCATCCCCTTATTCCTTCGGTACCGTCAATTATGCCGCAAGCGACATAACTTCTTCCCGAAGAAAAGTCCTTTACACCCCGTAGGGCTTCATCGGACACGCGGCGTCGCACCATCAGGGTTTCCCCCATTGTGGATGATTCTCGACTGCTGCCTCCCGTAGGAGTAAGGCCCGTGTCTCAGTGCCCTTGTTGGCGGTCGAGCGCTAACTCCGCCTACCCGTCATAGCCAAGGTGCGCCATTACCACACCTTCAAGCTGATAGGCCGCGGGCCAATCACCAAGTGGTTCCCAAAGGGTTCCTTTACCCCTAATTGCTTAAACAAAAAGAGGACTATCGGGTATTAGCCCGGGTTTCCCCGGATTATTCCCGTCTTGGCGGTATGTTACCCACGTGTTACTAACCCGTTCGCCGGTTTCTTCTTAAGTGCAAGCACAAAAGAAGTCCCTTGACTTGCATGCCTTATCCACGCCGCTAGCGTTCATCCTGAGCCAGGATCAAACTCTCAAATAAAGAGTATTCTCCAAAGCAACTTCAAAAAACTAAAGTGGATGAACAAATTGTTAAGGTGCTTTTTGGCAGATACTATTCTATTTCAAAGAAGTCCATTTGTCAAATAAAGAGCCGGCTGCCAGATTCGAACTGGCGACCTGCTGTTTACAAAACAGCTGCTCTAGCCACTGAGCTAAGCCGGCCAGACTATATTTGATATCTGGTAAATCTCTCTATTTTTATTTTCTCCCCTATCTTAGCCGTGTATTCTTCCAAAAGCTTTTCTATGGTTTTCTTTTCTTCCTTAACCCAGGGCTGATAGAGAAGAACCGATTCCTGAAGATCCTTTTTAATCTTTCCTTCCACAATCTTCTCTTTTATCTCTTTGGGTTTTTTATCTTCTTCCAGCTGTTTTAAAAATATTTCTCTTTTCTTTTCTATCTCTTCTTTGGGAACATCTTCTTCTTTGATATAAGAAGGGTCCATGGCGGCAATTTGAAGACATATCTCATGAGATAGATCCTTAAAGTCATCCGACTTAGCCACAAAATCCGACTCGCATCTCATATCAAGAAGAACTCCTACTTTATTATTGGGATGAATGTAACTAACCACGATTCCTTCCAAAGCCTCTCGAGAAGCTCTCTTATCGGCAATTTTAGCTCCCCACTCTCTTAATTTATCTTTAGCAAGCTTTTCATCTCCTTTGGCTTCCTCTAGGGCCTTTTTACACTCACCGATAGAAATTCCGGTTTCTTCTCTAAGCTTTTTAATTTGATTTATATCAGCCATACTACTTTTTAATTACTTCTTTAACTTTTTCTAAAATGAATCTTACAGAAGAAATGGCATCATCGTTTGCCGGGATAGGATAATCAACCACTTTTGGATCGTTATCGGTATCAACTACCCCCACAGTTTCAATTCCCTTATCTCGAGCTTCTTTTAGAGCTAAATAATCCTTTCCCACATCAATTACAAATAAAACATCCGGAAGGGCCGTAAGCTTTTTTACTCCTCCAAATTTCTTCTCCAGTCTCTCAATCTCTCTATCAATCTCTACTCTTTCTTTTTTAGTGTACTTATCAAGCTCTCCTTTTTCCTTTTTTTCTAAAAGATCGTTTAAGTATTTAATTCTCTTCTTTACTTCCGAGAAATTGCTAATAAATCCTCCAATCCATCGGTTGGTAATGTAAGGAAGAGAGCATTCCTTGGAAAACTCTTCCACCAAATCCTTCATTTGAGGTCGAGTGGCTACCACAAGAATGGTTTTCTCTTCTTTGGAAACTTTTTCAAAAAAGTCCAAAGCTTCTTCCATTTTTTCAATGGTCTTCTTTAAATCAATAATGTGAATGGGTCCCTTTACTCCTTCAATGTAAGGCTCCATTCCCAAGTTTCTTTTGGAAGTACCGTGACCAAAATGAAGTCCGGCCTTACCTAAATCTTCTACCTTAAGTTTACTTCTTTTTTTGGTTTTTTCTTTAGTCATATTTTTTACCTCCACCAATATACCAGGAGTAAATAAAAAAATCAAGCTGCTCTTGATTAAAATCAAGCTTTTTGGTAAAGTAATGATATCTTAAAATCTAATTTCTTGCAAATCATGAAAAAAGATATCCATCCGGATTACAAAAAGACTAAGATTAAATGCAGTTGTGGAAACACTATTGAAACTCTTTCTACAAAGGAGGATTTTGAAGTTGAGATATGCTCCTCTTGTCACCCCTTTTACACCGGAAAAGAAAAGATCATTGATAAGATGGGAAGAGTGGAAAGATTTAGAAAGAGACAGGAAGAGGCGGAAAAAAGAAAGAAAGGGAAATAAACTTTTAAAAATTGGCCCTCTTTTACTAAAAAAAGAGGGTTTTCTATTAAGATGAAAAAGATTGAAGAAATAAGAGAAGAGTTTGAAACTCTCTCAGAAAAGCTCTCCCATCCGGAAAAGATTAATTCCGGAGAGGAGTTCGGCCGTCTTTCTCAAAGAAGAGAAAGGCTTAGAGAGGTGGTGGAAAAAGATGATGCTCTTAAAGAGATAGAAAGAAAAGCTGAGGAGAATAAAAAATTAAGAGGACAAGAAAAGGATAAGGAGTTAATTAAGTTAATAGAAGAGGAAGAAGAAAAGCTAAAGAAAGAAAAAGAGAATTTGGAAGAAGATTTAAAAAGAAACCTTATTAGCCTGGAAGAAGAATCAAAGGGAGAAAGAGAAGGGTCTGAGAGAAATTCGGTTATTTTGGAAATTAGAGCCGGAGCCGGAGGAGACGAAGCGTCTCTCTTTGCCGAAGATCTTTTTAATATGTATTCCAAGTTTGCCCAGCAAAAATCTTGGGATAGTAAAATTCTTGATTTTAATAAAAGTGATCTAGGAGGTTATAAAAACATTACCTTTAAAATTAAAGGAAAAGAAGCTTATCTAAACCTAAAACATGAAGGAGGAGTTCATCGAGTTCAAAGAGTTCCTTCCACCGAAAAAGGAGGAAGAATTCATACCTCCACTGTTTCTGTGGCCGTTCTTCCGGAAGCTAAAAAAGGAAAGATAAAGATAAAACCGGATGAAATAAGAGTGGATACTTTTCGCTCTTCGGGACCGGGAGGGCAATACGTAAATAAGAGAGATTCGGCGGTAAGAATTACTCACCTACCTACCGGAATAATGGTTGCCTCTCAAAATGAAAGAAGTCAGGCTCAAAACAAAGAAACCGCACTTTCCATTCTTCACTCTAAGCTTCTACAAAAAGAAATTGAAGAGCAAGAAAAAGAAATGAGAAAAGAGAGAAAATCACAGGTGGGAGAAGCGATGCGCTCGGAGAAAATAAGAACTTATAACTTTCTCCAAGATAGAGTTACCGATCATAGAATTGAAAAGAGTTGGCATAATTTAGAAGAAATTCTTGCGGGAAATCTTTTTAAAATAATAGACGCTCTTAAAAAAGAAGAAGAGCGTCAAAAATATCAAAATATATTAGGGTAACTATCTGCCCATTATATCAATATCTCTCTCAAACTGATCGGCCCTTTCTATAACTTGGTTAGCATACCAGTAAAAGGCCGGGTTGTTAGTACTTCCGGAAAAGTAAATCATAGCCGCTCTCCACTCTCCATCTCTGGTTCTGGATTTAGCTCCGGAACTGGTAAGAAGTACTCCGGAAGCTAAAAAGGAATCTCTAATACTCCAAGGATCGGGTTCTCTTCCTAAAATATTACTAACCGCAGGTCTAACACTTTGCCAGGTTGAGGGTATAAACTGAGCCGGACCCATAGCTCCTCCCCATCCTACGTTCATAGGACAAGAAACCGGAGTTCTTAAAGGATCTCTCCCCAACTCTCTTGTAATAGTTAAAAAGGGTGGAATATCCCGACTGGGATGCATTCCGTTTGAAAAGGTCTGTCCGTTATGAATGTGTGTAGATCTTCCAGAAGAAGTATCAGATAGATAACACTGACCGACATTCCTTCCTATGGCTGACTCCTGCTGGAGTATGGAAAGAAGAAAAGCGGGCCTTATACCGGTTGTCGCTTCCACCCATTTGGCTATTTCATAAGCTTCTTCAAAGGTGGGAGCATCCACATCGGGAGGAAGTCCAACTAGTTCAAATATTCTTTGTCTTATCTCTTCAGCGGTTCTTTCCACCTCTCTTTTTTCAGCTAGCTGTCTTTGATACTCTTCTTCAGTCATTCCGTAAAGCTCTTCTTGCGTTCTTTTAGCCGCCTGACTTTCTTCAACCTGCATGGCGGTAAGTCGAGCTACTCTTTCGGCTTCTTCTCTTTCATAAGTCAAACGATCTTTTTTACTCTCCAAACTAGCCCGAAGAGCTTTTACATCATCTAAAATATCCTTACTTTCTCTGGAGAGTCTTTTAATAAAAGTGATGTTATTGAAGAATCCGGAAAGATCGTCTTCGGTAAGAATTATTTCCAAAGTGGATTTACGATTCTCTTTATTTATGGTTCTAAGCATTCCGGAGAGATATTCTCGGGACTCTTCTATCTTTCTAATGGTTTTTTCAATATCTCCCTGAGTATCGGAAATCTGAAAACCCAAATTGCGAGCAATTACTCTGTTCCTTTCAATTTCCGCCTCCAGGTTACCTATCCTGTTTTCCAAAGTCCTTATCTGATACTGAAGACTTTCTTTTTCCGCTTCGGTAATAGTTAAATCTCTTTCATAACGAGCTCTTATTCTATCTAGGTGCTCGCCACACTTTTCAAGCATCTCCCGACACTCCTCTTCACTCATTCTAGAACACTCCCTGTCAATTAAGTTTATATCCGAACAAATATCATAATTAAACCCGGCCAGAGTAAAGTTTCCTCCTATAAGAGTTGAAATAATTACTGATGAAATTATTAGTCGTTTTTTCATCCTTGTTCTTTTTCCTCCCCTTCTCCCTCTTCTTCTTTTTCTTCTACTTCTTCTCCCTCTTCTTCTTTTTCTTCTTCACCTACCACTTCCGCTTCCTTCTCTTCTTCTATTTCTTTTTCCAGCTCTCTTTCAACGTCTTCCGGTCTGGAGACCATCAAAACTACTCTTTCCTTATCGTCTATAAACTCCACTCCTTCGGGAACGTTAAGGTCGGCTATTTTAATAACATCGTCATAACTTTCCAAAACACTACAGTCAACTTCAATACTGTCAATAAGGGATTCGGGGAGTGCTTTTATGGTAACTCTGGTGATATTTCTAACCAAAGTTCCTCCCTCCGACTTTATAATAGGAGCTTCACCAGAAAAATTAATGGGAATTTCCGCCTCCACCTCTTCTTTAAGGTTGGGCTGGTAAAAATCAATGTGAATAAAGTTCCCTTTTAGAGGATCTTTTTGTATTCCGTGAATAAGGACTACCGGTTTTTTTCCTTTAACTTTTTCTCCTTTTTCATCTTCTAGTTCCAGAGTAATCAAATTACTTTCTCCGGCCTCCTTTTCTATTTTTTCAAACTCCTTAGATTCTACCTTAATTAAGGTATTTTCGGTGTTGTATCCGTAAAAAACAGCCGGAATCTCTCCCTTCATTCTTAAGGTATTAGGACTTTCCTTCTTTTCTCTTGTTTTAGCTTTTAATTTAATCATGTTACTCTTCTATTTTTATCACCCCGGCAGGACATCTTTCCGCCGCGTCTAAGTTACAAGAAGCGTCTTCCACTTCAAGCTGATTATCTTCTCCTCCCTTTAAATTGGCTTTTCCATCGGAAGCCATCTCCCAAAAGGAAGGGCAAGCCGCTACACAGCTGCCACATCCGATACAATTTTCTCTGTCAAAAATTATTTTCATATTTTCCTAAAGAAGAGGATTTTTTCCTTAACCTTAAGGAAGGTCTCTTCTCTTACTTTTTCTAATATTTTATAGGGAGCCAGGCTATGGGATTCTTTTACTCCCCTGGCCCAGATCTCTCTAATTTCGGTATTAATATTAATTTTGGAAATCCCTTCTTCAATTAATCTACTTATGTCCTCCTCCTTAATTCCCGTTCCTCCGTGTAAAACCAAAACCGCTTCACTTTCTTCCTTTATTTTAGATAACTTTTCAAAGTTTAAATCGGGCATTTCCGGATAACTTCCATGAACATTTCCCAACGGAAAAGCGCAAACCTCAAGATTGGTCCATTTAATGAATTTAACAATTTCTTCATCGGAAGTCAATGATTCATTACTCTCTATCCTTTCTTTGGATATCTCCGAATTACCCTCTATTTTTCCTATTTCTCCTTCCACTATAACCCCTCTTTCTTTGGCATAATCGATAACCTCCTTGGTTTTCTCTACATTCTCCTCAAAGGAAAGAAAAGATCCGTCAAAATGAACCATGTCATAACCCAAATCAATAGCTTCTTTTATATAATCAAGGTCATTTCCGTGATCTAAATTCAAAAAGACATTAGCTCCTCTTTCTCTTTCTATCTTAGCTAATGAAACAGCTTCCTTTAATCCTAAAAAGCGACTCTCTCCCATGGAAGTTCCGGCAATAACCGGAAGTCCGGTCTCCAGAGAAGCTCGGGAAATAGCCTGAAATTGGTCAAGTGTAGAAAAATTAAATTGACCAATGGCAAACCTTTCTTCTTTGGCTTTTTTAAGATAATCCCTTAACTTCATGTACTTTAACTTTTTTATACTCCTGCCCTTCCTTTAGAAGGCCATTTTTAGCTCCTCTTTTGGAAAGGCAAGCGGTAGAATTTGCCACTCCCATTTCTATTGACTTAGCCATATCTCCTTCACTTTTAATAAATTGGGAAAGAAATCCGGAGGCAAAAGAATCCCCCGCTCCGGTTCTATCTTCCACTTTGGAGGGAGCCGGTTTGGAAAAGAAAACCTTTTCCTTATTGGAAGCTAAAAGTCCTTCCGGGCCTTTGGTCATTACCACCACAGAATAAGTAATACTATCTAAAACCTCAAAGATATCGTTTTCTCTCTGGAAAGGAATTTTAGTTAATACGGAGGCTTCTTCTCGATTAAGAAAAAGAACATCTATCTTGGAAAGAGTCTCTCTAAAGGAAAAAGAAGAAAGAAGACTTTTGGAAGGATTTACCGCTATTTTCATTCCTTTTTCTTTTCCAAATTCAACCAATTCAGAAAAGAAGTGATTCATCTTTTCTGAAAAAGGAGCGATATAGAGCCATTTGGACTCTATCTCTTTGGGAATATCCCTCATCTTTATACACTCGGAAGCTCCTCTGTAAACCAGAATGGTTCTGTCTTGACTGGGTATGTTTAAAATAACCGAGTGGTTGGTTCTAGCTTCTTTAATTTTTTTAACATACCTGATATCCACTCCTTCCTTTTTTATCTCATCCAATACCTTTTCTCCGGAAAAATCATCTCCCACTTTACCCAAATAAGCGGTTCTAAGTCCTTGACGGGAGAAAGTAACCGCCGTATTGGTTCCTCCTCCTCCAGAAGAGAAGAAGATATCTTCCGCTTTTATTTTAGAACCCAAAGAAAAGGAAAACCCTTTCCCGGTGGAAAACTCCCTCCCTTTTTTTACTTCCGGATTAACCGTCAGGAAAATATCCTGAGTGGCCGAGCCGAAAGTAATGACATCATACATTCTCTTTTCCTCTTACTTTTTCAATTGTTTTAATAATTGATTCGGGATTAACCGATATGGAATCTATTCCGGCATCAACCAAAAATTCTATAAATCCTTCGGTAGTAGCCGGTGCTTCTCCACAAATTCCTACCGGTTTTTCGTTCTCTTTGGCCTTGGCGATAAAGTCGGCGATGGTCTTTCTTACCGCTTGGTTGTTTTCGTCAAATAAATCCTTTAGTTTGGAGTTATCTCTATCAACTCCTAAAATAAGTTGGGTTAAGTCGTTACTTCCGATAGAAAATCCGTCAAAGATTTGACTGAACTGATCGGCTAAAATGGTGTTTGAAGGAATTTCGGTCATACAATAGATTTCAATGGAGTTTCTATCTATTCCGGCTTTTTTCATTACCTCTATCACCTTTTCTCCCTCTTCAGGGGTTCTACAGAAAGGAATCATAATTGCTATGTTTTTAAGACCGAAGACTTCCTGAACCCTTCTTATTGACTGACACTCCATTTCAAAGGCCGGTTGAAATTCCGGATCAAGATAACGGGAAGCTCCCCTAAATCCCAGCATCGGATTTGATTCTTTTCCTTCATAGAGCTCTCCTCCTACCAGATTACGATATTCATTGGTCTTAAAGTCGGAAAGTCGGACCAAAACTTTTTCCGGATAAAATGAAGCTGCAATTTGAGCGATTCCTTCGGCTAATTCCTTAATGAAGTGTTCCTTTTTATCGGTATGCTCAACAGTAATCTCTCTAATTTTTTTCTTTAAATCCCCTTCTTCCAGTTCATCAAAGTGATACAAGGCTAAGGGATGAACTCGGACATGTTCAGCTAAGATAAACTCCACTCTGGCCAGTCCCACTCCTTTATGAGGAAGGAAAGAGTGTTTAAAGGCGATTTCGGGAGCTCCTATGTTAACCATGACCTTGGTATTTAGTTCGGGAATTTCTTCTAGGTCATGCTCTTCCACTTTATAAGGAAGCTCTCCTCTATAAACTTTTCCGTTTCCTCCCTGAGTACAGTCAACGGTAACCACATCTCCCGTCTTTAAAACCTCGGTGGCATTACCGGTTCCCACTATGGTAGGAATTCCAAGCTCTCTTCCTACAATGGAAGCATGAGCCGTCTTTCCTCCTTCATCGGTTACAATAGCGGAAGCGATTCTCATAATGGAAACCCAGTCAGGATCTGTCATTTTGGTTACCAAAACATCTCCCTTTTCAAATTTATCCATTTCCGAAATATCCAAAATTCTTTTAACTTTTCCCTGACCTATCTTATCCCCTACCGCAATTCCGTTTACTACCGGTTCTTCGGTCTTTTCCATCTTATACTCCTTGTAAGTTCTCTTTTTATCGGGAGAATGAACCGTTTCCGGTCGGGATTGAACAATGAAAAGCTCTCCGGTCTCCCCGTCTTTAGCCCATTCTATGTCTTGGGGTTTTCCGTAATGCTCTTCGATTATAACTGCCCATTTAGCCAAAGTGAGAATATCTTCTTTTTCCAAAGAAAATCTAGCCTGATCTTCTTTTTTCACCTTTTCTTCCTTTAATCCTCCTTTGGGAGCATAGACATATTTTTTAGTCTTTCTTCCCAAATCCTTTCTTATAATAGAATCATACCCTTCTTTTAAGGTTGGCTTAAAGACATAAAACTCATCGGGAGTTATTCCTCCTTGAACAATCATCTCCCCTATTCCCCAGATAGAGTTAATTAAAACCACCTTATCAAATCCACTTTCCGTATCCACGGTAAACATTACCCCAGAAGATCCTTTATCCGAGCGAGCCATCTTTTGAACTCCTACCGAAACGGCAAATTCTAAATGAGGCACATTCTTTTGTTCTCTATAAGAAATAACTCTGTCGTTAAAGGCGGAAGCGAAACACTTTCTAACATAATCTAAAATCTTTTTCTCTCCGGAAATATTTAGAAAAGTCTCAAACTGTCCGGCAAAAGAAGCATCGGGAGCATCTTCACAAACAGCCGAAGATCTTATAGCCACATCGGGATCTTTTTCATACTCCTCTCCCAAGTCTCTATAGGCCTTTATAATAGCTTCTTCCATTTCCGGGGAAAACTTACCTCCCTCTATCAGTTTCCGAGCTTCCTTTCCGGTTTTCTTTAAGCTGGCGATACTATCCGGATCAAAATCTTCCATTATCTTCTTTAGTTTCTCCTCTAAATTATTTTCTTTAATAAAAGCCCAATAACAGTCGGAAGTTACCGCAAAACCTCCGGGAACGGCTACTCCCTTGGAGCTTAGCTGGCTAATCATTTCTCCCAAAGAGGCATTTTTTCCTCCTACTAGGTTAATATCTTTGGAAGTGGCATCTTTTAAGGTTAGTATATAGCTCATATTTGTTTTAGGACTTCCGATACGGGAGGAACTATTTGCTTCTTTCTGGAAGTTACTCCCTTAAGGAAGACCGGATTTTTACTAATTGTTAAATGAAAAGCTCTTTTAATCAAATCTTCTTCTTTCCCGGGAGGGGTGTACAGAAGAGAATTGCTTCCTAAAATATCAATTACGGCAAAGAGAATATAATCCAACTCTTTTTCTTTTTTAATCTCCTCCATCTCTTTTACTATCTCCCCCTCCTTTCCTTCAAAGAAAGAAATTTCGGTAGTCTCACAAACTCCGATTCCTACTTTTTTGGAAGAAAAGTCAAAATTTTTATAATCGTTAATAATTATCTCTTTAATGCTCATCCCACTAAGGTCGGATTTTTCTTTAAAGAGAGATTCGGAAAGATCTTCAATATCCACCTCACTTATTTCAGCCAAACTTTCAGCCACCTCTTCGTCTTCTTTGGTGCTGGTAGGAGAATTGAATTTCAGAGTATCGGAAACTATTCCACAAAGTAAAAGAAAAGCTTCTTTTTTGGAAAGCTCTATATTATTTTCTTTAGCCACTTTAAAGATAAGGGTGGAGGTACTTCCCACCGGTTCGTTTCTAAAGTAAATAGGGCTATCGGTTGTCATTCCGGAAAGATGGTGATGATCTAAAACTCCTATGACATTAATAGCTCCTTCAATCATCTGACTTTTTCCGTGATGATCAACCAAAAAGACATCCTCTCCTCTCATCTTCTCCTTTTTTTGAGGAGTCTCTACTTGAGCTTCTTTTAGCACATACTGAGTTTCCTTATTTAGTTCTCCGGCTATAGCCGGAATAGCTTTCTCTCCCTTTTTATTTAAAATATTACTCCAGACTATAGCCGATACTACCGCATCGGTGTCAGGATTCTTATGTCCGATAACTATAATCATAATCCTTGATTTAAAGCTTTTAATACCTTAGCCGCTCGGAAGGGGTCCTTAAAGTTAGGAATTCCTTTTTCTTCTAAAAAAGAAACGGCTTTATTTATTTTCTCTCCTCCGCCCATAAAAACGGTTACCACCGGTTTTTGATACTTTTCCCTAATCTCTACTATTTCTCTAGCTACTCCTTCCGGGTCGGTAATAATTTGAAGTGTCAAAATAACCGTCACCACTCCAATTTTCTCTTCACTAAAAACTTTTTCCAAAGCTTCTCTGTATTTTTCAGGAGAGGCATCCCCCAAAACATCCAAAGGATTTTCAAACTCACCCCGAGGAAGAGAAATTCCTTCTAAGTAATCAGTCATTAAAACCCCGGCACCTCCTCCGTTTGTGACAATTCCCACTCCTCCTCTAAAAGGAGATTGCCAAGCTAGGGTTTTGGAAAGATCAAAAAGCTCCTCTAAAGAAGAAACCTCTTTTACTCTTGTTTGTCTTAAAACTCCGGAAAAAATCTTTCCTTCTCCAGCTAAAGACCCAGTATGAAGTCCAACTGCCTCTCTTCCTTTTTCACTTTTCCCTCCCTTTAAAACTACAATTGGTTTTTTAGACTCTTTTAGAGCTTTAAAAAAATCTCTTCCTTTTTCCACTCCTTCGATATAGAGGGAGATTACTTTGGTCTCCTCATCTTCACTGGCCCATTTTATAAAATCCTCCAAACCCAGTCCGGCGGCGTTTCCCAGAGAAATAACCACTGAAAATCCGTAATTTTCTTCCTCAGAAGAAGATAAAATGGAATCAATCAAAGCTCCCGATTGAGAAATTAAAGCAATTTTTCCCGCCTTGGGACTAACCGGAGCAAAGGAAGCATTTAACCCTTTGGAGGGTCTTATAACCCCCAGACAATTAGGACCCAGAAGAGGAATTCCTTCTAAAATCTCCTTTATTTCTTCTTCTCTTTTTTTCCCTTCTTCTCCGGTTTCTTTAAATCCGGCCGAAATTATTATAACCGCTCCCACTCCTTTTTCCTTGCAATCGATAGCCGCTTCTTTTACCTTTTCAGCCGGAATGGCAATAATAGCTAAGTCAATTTCTTCTTCTATATCCAAAATTCTAGAATAGGTCTTTTTTCCCAAAACCTCTTCTTTAAAAGGGTTTACCGGAAAGACTTCTTTTTCACCTTGAAGAAGATTTTTCATTATCCCCTCTCCTACCGAATTTTCCCGGTCGGTAGCACCAATCAAGGCAATTTTTTGGGGATTAAAAAGTTTATTCATTTAACTATTTTTAAATCACAAACCAGAATTTCCTTTCCGGCTATTACCGGATTAAAATCAAGTTCCTTTATATCCTCTTCTTCTTTAATTAAAAGTGAGGTTTTATAAAGAAGGTTGGCCAAATCTTTTCTTTCCACTCTTTCCTTTCCTCTAAATCCGTCTAAAATTTCATTTCCTCTCATCTCTTCAATCATATCCAGAGCTTCCGCTTCTTCAAGTGGAGCCAAACGAAACACGGTTTCTTTTAAAAGTTCTACCAAAATTCCTCCCAGTCCTACCATAACTACCGGACCAAAAACCGAATCTCTTTTCCCTCCTATTACAATTTCCACTCCGGAAACCTCCTTTTGGACAATAACTCCTTGTACCTTTTCAATAGAGAGAAGTCTTTCCAGTCCTTCCAAAGCTTCTTTTTCACTCTTTATTCCGGTTATTACTCCCCCTTTTTCGGTTCGGTGGAATATCTCCCCGGAGTCAATTTTCATAACCAAAGGAAAGCCGATTTCTTCAATAATTTGAGGAAGTTCTTCCTTTTTATTAACCAAAAAACTCCTTACCAGAGGTATCTGGTACTTCTTTAATATCTCTTCTCCCTCCTTAAAGCTTAAAAGCATGCTTATTTATCTTTTATAAACCGAGCCATTTCGGCCAATCTTTTAGAATAACCCCATTCATTATCATACCAAGCCACTACCTTGGCCAAATTACCTTTAGCGTAAGTACTTTCACAGTCAACAATAGCTGAAAATGAGCTTCCCACATAATCGGAAGAAACAAGCTGAGCATCTTCCACTCCCAAAATATTTCTTAAATCTTCTCCCTGAGATTTCTTTTTCAAAGTGTAATTGACTTCTTCTCTATCTACTTCCTTTTTTAAAAGACAGGTAAAGTCCAAAATGGAAACGGTGGGAACGGGTACTCTGATAGCCAGTCCATCCAACTTTCCTTCCATCTCCGGGATAACTCGAGAAATGGCTCTGGCCGCTCCGGTTGAGGTGGGAATAAGGTTTAGGGCGGCCGCTCTGGCTCTTCTTAAGTCCTTATGAGGTCCATCAAGTATATTTTGATTAGCCGTATAGGCGTGAATTGTGTTTATCAGCCCACTTTCTATTCCATACTCATTATTTAAAACCTTAACTATGGGTGCAAGACAATTGGTAGTACAAGAACCCATATCAATTATCTCCTCTCCGGAATAATCATTTTCATTAATTCCTAAAATATAGGAAGGAATATTTTCTGGGTCTTTGGAGGGGGCGGAAATAATAACTTTTTTAGCTCCCGCTTTGAGATGTTTTTTAGCTCCCTCATAATCAAGAAAAATTCCGGTACACTCTAAAACTATATCCACTCCCAACTCTTTTAAGGGAAGATTTTCCGGATCTTTCTCAGAAAAAATCCTAACTTGTATTCCGTTTTTAACTCCATCTATCCTAAGATAATCCCCTTCCTCTTTTACGTTCTTTTCATAAGGCCCATAAACCGAATCATACTTTAGAAGATGAGCCAGTATGGAAGGGTTAGCTAAATCATTTATAGCTACTACCTCCAAATCGTTTTCTCCTCTTATTATATTCTTAAATACGGCTCTTCCGATACGTCCAAAACCGTTTATGGCTACTTTAGTCATATATATTTTATTAATTTAGAAATTTTTTCTTTATTAAAACCAACTACAACATCCTCCCCTATTTCAATTATCGGAACATGGAATTTACCACTCTTTTCTTTCATCTCCAAAAGAGCATCCTTGTCCCGACTAACATCTTTTATCTGATAATCTATCCCCTTTTCTTTTATCATTTCTTCAGCTTCTTTTCCTTTCTGACAAGCGGGGGTAGTATAGATAATTATCTTACTCATATTTGGTAATTTTATTATAAAAAAGGCTTCCTTACAAGATGCCCAAATGTCGGAGTAAATTCTTCTGCTCTATTATGGAAAGAGATCCTTTTCCACATTCTTTTTCACTGAATTTATCCACCTTATCTTTTTCTTTACCCCAAACAAGAAGTGGAATATTTAATTTACAGTGACTTTTTAGAAGAGAGCAGGTGGAGTGATCGGAAGTTACTATAATAACTCCCGGGAAATTTCTTAAAATCTTTAAAGATTTATCCACTCTTTCCAAAAACTTAACCTTTCCTTTAAAATTACCATCTTCTGCCAAACTATCGGTAGCTTTTATATGAACGAAGATAAATTCATAATCATCTGATGCCTTTAGAGCAGCTTTAAATTTTCCCTTTAAATTGGTCTTAATTGTTCCGTTAGCTCCCTTAACTTCCAAAACATCCATTCCGATGAGCTTTCCTATTTGCTTGTAGAGTATCTTTCCGGCAATACAAGCCGATTTCTTTTTAAAAGAAGGAATATCAACCGCCTTGGAAGCTCCTCTGGTGAGAATAAAGTTAGCCGGAAGTTTTCTTCCCCTGTTAAAAGAGTGTTTTTCTAAAATTTGGGAACTTTTCTCTAAAAATCTATTTAAAACTCTAGCGGTAAAGTAAGCTTCTTCACTTTCGTTTGTCGGATTTACTCTTTTAAGCTCACGAGAGCCCCTATAATGAGGATCTCCATCAGTAATTGCGGAACTCAGATTATTTCCTCTCATTACTATTCCCACTCGGTGTTCTCCGGCTGATTTTATTATAAAAGAGATTCCCTCAATCTCTATTCCATCCAAATCACTAATCACCTTAGAGGGCATATCAACTCTTCCGGCTCTTCTGTCTATAACTTCACCGTTTTTTACCGTAGCAAAGTTTCCTCTCAAAGCCACATCCCCTTCCCTTATCTCAATACCGGCTCCACTGGCGGTAACTATCCCTCTCTTTAAATTATACTTCCCCGGGTCATATCCAAAAAGAGAAAAATGACCTTCTTCTGAAGTAGGCATGGTGCCATAAAAGGTTGGAGAAAGAAGCCCCACCTGACCTTCTTTGGCCATCCTGTCTAAATTGGGAGTCTTTCCAAATTCAAGAGGAGTTTTGCTTTTTAGTTTAGGAATAGGCTCATCTCCTAATCCGTCCAAAACTATGAAAATTACTTTATTTGACATTTAATGATTTATAAGTTATAATATTAAATATAAAGGAGGTGAAAAAATGGAAGAAAGATTTTGGGAATTGAAAGAAGAATTAGATAATTTAGAAAAATCCTTTAATGAAATAACTGATGATGTAGAAATAATCATAGTTGTTGAAAAAATTAGGGAGGTAAGAAAAAAAATTAAAAAAACATGAAAAAATTAAAGCGGGAAAAATAAACCCGCTTTTTTTATATCCCCCTTTCAATCTCCCAAAGCCGATTATACTTTATCACTCTCTCTCCCCTAGCCGGGGCTCCGGATTTAATAAATTGTGCTCCTATACCCAAAGCAAAATCGGAAATAAAGTCATCTTCGGTTTCTCCCGACCGGTGGGAAACTATTATCTTCCAGTTATTTTCTTTGGCCATTTGAGCCGCCTTAAGGCTTTCTGTAACGGTTCCGATTTGATTTACCTTTAAAATCATTGCGTTACAAGATTTCTCCACTAAAGCTCTCTTTATTCTTTCGGGATTTGTTACTAAAAGATCATCTCCAATAATCATTCTATCAACCTCCTCTCTTAAAAGAGACCATCCCTTAAAGTCCTCTTCTTCTAAAGGATCTTCAAGACCTAAAATGGAAAAGTTTTTAACCAAATCTTTATAATAACTAATTATCTCTTCTCTTTTCATCTCTCCCATTTTAGTAACATATTTCCCATCTTTAAAAAATTCGGTTGCAGCTACGTCTATAACCACCTCAAAGGGAGCTACTTCCTTTAAAAGAGAAAGGGCTTCTTCGGGCTTTTCCAGTCCGGGAACAAATCCTCCCTCATCTCCGATATTGCAATAAAGTGGGTTGATTGATTCCAGTCTTTCTTTAAGTCTGTGATAGGCTTCTGAAGCAACTCTGAGATTTTCTTCAAAACTTCCCTCATCGGGAGCAATCATAAACTCTTGAAAATCAAGTCCTCCTTTAGCATGAGACCCTCCGTTTATAACATTAAAAAGTGGTCTGGGAAAATTCTTCTTAAATCCCGATATTTCTTCAATATAGGAAAAGGTTTCTTTTCCGCTGAAAGAGGCAGCCGCCTTTAAATTAGCTACCGAAACTCCCAAAATAGAATTTGCTCCCAAAGAAGATTTGTTTTCGGTTCCATCAAGATCAATCATTATTTTATCTATCTCTTCCTGATTTCTAACATCCTTTCCCAAAAGACTTGGAGCAATAACTTTTTCTACCTTTTCCTTAGCTTTTAAAACTCCCCTTCCTTTAAATCTTTTCTTATCTTCATCTCTTAATTCCAAAGCCTCCATTTTCCCTCTGGAAGCTCCGGAAGGGAGAGAAAAACTAAAAACTCCTTTATCGATTCTAAGAGAAACTTTGAGAGTGGGAAATCCTCTGGAATCCAAAATTTCTCCGGCTTTTATTTCTTTTATTTTCATTTTCTAAGGTGGTTATAGGCTGAAAGAGCCATAATACATCCATCCCCTGTAGCGGTTACTATTTGTTTATCTCTTTTAGAGGAAACATCTCCTCCGGCAAAGAGTCCTTTGGTTTTGGTTTCACATGTGTATAAGTCAATCTCTATCTCCCCTCTTTTATTATAATCAACCAAATCTTTTAAAAATCCGGTTATGGGAATTGATCCTATGGTAATAAAAGCTCCTTCCACTTCTATTTCTTCTTCCTTTCCTTCTTTAAGATAAGTGAGACTCTTTAAAAAGTCTTCTCCTTTAAATTCCTTTACCTTAGCTTTTTTTATAACCTCCACTCCTTTTTTATTAACTCTATCTAAAAGAATCTCATCTCCGGAAACCTCTTCCCCTTTCTCTAAGAGAGTTACCTTTAGAGCATATTGAGAAAGCTCTAGAGCCGTCTCCAGTCCGGCATTTCCTCCACCGATAACAGCTACCTTTTTGTTTGAAAAGAGGGGCCCGTCACAGGTAGCACAATAGGAAACTCCTTTTCCCGAATACTTTTCTTCTCCGGGGACTCCCAGCTTTCTTGGCTTTCTTCCGGTAGCTATAATGACTGATTTTGCTCTGTATTCACTTTCTGAAGTTATAACGGAAAAATAATCATCCTTTTTTATCTCCTTAACCTCTTCTTCCTTTATCTTAGGATTATAGGAAAGAAGATGAGAGTGGAATTTTTCCATAAGCTCTACTCCGGAAATGCTTTCTTCTCCGGGCCAGTTTTCTATCAGACCGGTATTTGCCACTTGCCCCCTGAAATCTTTGGAAATAATTAAAGTTTTTACTCTCTTTCTTAAAGAGTAAATTCCGGCTGTTATTCCGGCCGGTCCTCCACCAATAATAATTAATTCATAGATATCAGACATTATTTTATAACCTTAGGGATTTTTTCAATTAAATCGGTAGCGGTAAAAGATTCTCCAAGTTCCTTGGAAGCCAAACTTCCGGCTTTGGTATTTATAAAAGCGGCAGTTAAAGCACAAAGAAAGATGTCTTTTTTTCTGGAAAGAAGTCCTCCGGCAATTCCGGCCAAAGTATCTCCACACCCTCCCACGGTCATGTAAGGAACGGCTAATTCATTTAGACCTATTTCTTTCCCGTCTGAAACTATATCGGTTGCTCCTTTTAGAAGAATATTTACCCCCAATCTTTTTGCTTCTTCTAAAACAACTTGCGGTCTTTCTTCTTTGGGAACTTCTTTTATATTCCTTCCCGTTAAAATATAAAACTCATAGAGATGAGGTGTAATAAGAATGTTTTCCTTTAAAAATCCCTCCTGTCCTTCTAGGGCATAAATAGCATCGGCATCAATTACAGTCGGAAGAGAGACTTCTTTTATGTACTCTAAAACAGCTCTCTTTGTTTCCTCAGATCGTCCCAGTCCCCCTCCTATGACAACCGAAACTCTACCTTTGGAAATATCTTCCGCCGCTCTGGTAAAAGAAAAAAGAGTGGGAAGATGATCTTCTCTTAGATGATCTCCTTCTAAAGGATAAGCGGCCATATTAGGGCTAAAGGAAGCGATAATATCGGCCGCTCTCTTTGGGGCGATAATTTGAACCATATCCGCTCCCACTTTAAAGGCACAAAGAGCGGAAAGTGCCGGAGATCCGCTATAGAAATTGGATCCTCCAATAACTATAACCATTCCGTGATCGTATTTTTTAGCTTCTTTTTCCCTTTGGGGAATGATTTGTTTAATCAAACTTTGACTGGCTTTTTTCATAATAATTTTTCCTCTTCTAAAAATTTATTTATCTTTGAAGAAAGAGGAGATTTTTTAAAAAAGTAATAAGAAGAAGCTTTTAGATAGGACTCCTTATCGGTTATTTTAAAATACTTCCCTTCAAGCTCTATTCCATAGACAGTGTGTCCTTTTCTATCCATCTCTTCCAGTCCTTCTATTATGGTTCCTTTTGAAAAGAACTTGGAAGAAAGAGAAGTGAAAACGGCTCTTCCTAAAAAAATAAATTCTCCTTCCCCACTGACACTCTCTATTTTATAAAGCCGGCGAGCAATTTTCTCCGTCTTAACCTCTCCCCCCTCTTCTTTTTTCAGTCCCAGAACCGGTCTTTCGGAAGTACGAAAAACTTTCATAAGCTGCTCTAGAGACCCACTTTCACTAAGTAAAAGATCACTGGAAGAAAGAAAAACCAAATCATCTCCTTTTTTCATTTCCTCTTTTAAAGATCTAGGAAAAGAAAAACTTATCTCTTCATACTCCGGTCTAACGGAAAGTGCCTTTAAAAAAGCTTTCATGTCCTTTTCTTTTTGGGGAGGAAGAAAAGCTATCTCTTTAATTCCTTCTTTTAAAAGATCTTTCAAAATGATTTCCAAAATAGGTTTTTCTCCCAAAGGTAAAAGCTCTCCTAAAAGACCTTCCAGGCCTTCTATCTCCAAATTTAGATCAACGACCGCCTTTTTTATCTCCTTCATTATTTTGCTTTAAAGCCTTCCTTAAAAAGGTGGGTGTCTCCCATTTTTCTTCCTCTTCAATTATTTCCCTTTCTTCTTCTTTAGCGATTCTTTTTATCTCCAGTCCATTCCTTCTAACTTTTTCCTCTTCTTTAGGATTTATGGATTCTATTTCAAGTTTTTGAGTTTTTTCCTTCTTTTTTTTAGGCTTTGGAGGAGATTTCTTCTCTTCTTTTACTACTCTTTCCACCTTTTCTTCTCCTTTCAGTTCTTCATTAAAGTATTCAGCCTGACATCCGGTAGCTAGAAGACTAATTTTAAGTTTGTTTTTAAAACTTCTTTTTTGAGATATTCCAAAAATAACTTTGGCTTTCCCCTCAGTTAATTCTGATATCTGATTTGAAATGGAAGAAACATCGGAAAGGCCCATTTTTTCTCCTCCGGTAATATTAAAGAGAACTCCCTTAGACCCTTCAATTCCATAAGAGTAAAGTGGATCGGAAACCGCCTTTTTTACTATCTCTTTTCCATCTTCTTCCGATTTTACCTCGGTTGAAGAAAGGTAAGCCAGCTTCCCTTTTCCTTTCTTTTCTTCCAGTATTGCTCTAATATCGGCAAAATCAATGTTAATAAGCCCGGCTTCGTAAATAGTTTCAATTAGTCCTTCTAAATTTTTAGCCAAACTCTTATTGGTCTTAGAAAGGGCTTCTTTTAAAGGAGTGGCTCTATCAACCAAATTAAAGATGTTTTCATTGGGCATGATAGAGACCGCATTAAGGTGGGGCGATGAATCGGAAAGAGCTTTTTTAGCTATGGAAAACTTTCTATCTCCTTCAAACTTAAAAGGAAGGGTAAATATTCCGAAAGTCAAACTACCCGCTTCTTTAGCCATTTTAGAAAAAACGGGTATGGCTCCCGACCCGGTTCCTCCTCCAAGGGAGGTAATAAAGATGACAATATCCTGACCCTTAAAGAGATCTTTTATTCTATCCTTTTCTTCTTCAGCCGCTCTTTTTCCTTTTTCCGGATCCATTCCGGTTCCCAGTCCTTTGGTAATCTCTTCTCCAAAATGAAACTTTTGAATCTTTTTCTTTTCTGAAAGATTCCCCAGAGCTCGAGAATCGGTATTGGCGGCGGCAAACTTAATTTTCTTTAAGTCGGAGGATATTTCAGAAACTATCGATCCTCCTCCACCTCCAATTCCCATAACTTTAATTTTAATCTCTCTAATGGATGGTTCTTCTTCTTTCCTTTTTTTGGTTTTTTGAGTCATATTTAAAATAACTTAATCTCTTAGGATTATAGCACAGGAGAGTCTGTCGATAAAATTATTCTTCTTCCTCCTCTAAAAGATCCATCGGTTCTCCACAACAGACTAGTGTCCCGTAACCTGCTTCAATAATCTCTACCAGATTACCGCAGATATTGCATTTATATTTTTCTTCTACTTTAGGCATATCTTTATCTTGCCCCATTATCTTTTCAAAATCAACCTCTTCTTTCTATTTCTTCTTCTAAAAGAGAAATCATATCGGAAAGTATTTTTGAGGCATTATCAAGGCTTTCTTTTAAATCTCTGAAAGCTTCTTTTGATTCCTCCTGATAGAGAGGATTCCTATACCAAGGAATTACTTTGTTTTGCTTTTTAGAAAGTGAGGGAGTTTTAATCTCTTCTTCTATCTGCCAACTTAAAACGGGGAAATCTTCTCCTTTGTAATAATCTGACCAAATGGAACCAAAGTCCCAATTTGAATATATCTCAGGATCATCATAGTCATAGAATCTTTCTTTATAAGAAACCATAAAACACTCTTCACTATTCCCTTCTCCGACACAATCTAATTCTTCCTCATTGTAATAAAAAGAGTTTATCAAATCTCCTTCATTATAACCCAGAAGTACTCCTACATTCTCTCCTTGAGAGAATATTTCTCCTAGGAAATAGGAATGCTTTATTTCTCCACTCCCCAAATTCTCTCCTACCAGTCCCCCAATATTATCACCTCCCTTAACTTCTCCCAGAGCATAAGTGTTTTCTATAAATCCATCCCAAATTTCTCCTGAAATTAGTCCAACTATTTCAACGCCTTCAGCACTTCCCCTAGCATAACTATTTCTAATTTCTCCCTCTTCTAAAAGCTCTCCGGAAAGAAGCCCTACTAAATGTCTTCCTTTTACCTCTCCAGTAACAAACACCTCCTCTACTTTCCCTTTAATCATTCCACCAAGTCCTCCGGTATAATCTTCTCCCTTAATTTCAATATCCAGCAATCCCAAACTAAAAACCTCTCCTTCTTTTTCTATCACTCCAAAAAGACCTATTTCATTTTCACTTCGGTCTATAAAGAGATTTGCTATAACATATCCCCTTCCATCAAAAACTCCTTTAAAAGAATCTATAGGATCAAATCCCAGTCCATCATTCCAAGAAGAAGTCTCTTTACAGTCAATATCCTTTTTTAAAAAATAATCCCCGTCTAAGGGATAAGAGGGATGATTTCCTATTTTCTGAAGCTCCAGACAACTTTCAATTCCTATTTTCTCTTTAGCCAAAGCAAAGTCTGTGCCTATAAAAAGAGATAGAAGAAAAACTCCCAAAAGAATAAGTTTTACTCTACTGGATGTCATTACAAAACCTTCAAAAAGTTGGTTTTTCCTTTCTGTATTACCGACCCGGGGGATACTAAATAATTTATGTCTTTAATTACTTCTTCATCAACCTTCACTCCACCTTGTTCTATCACTCTTCTGGCTTCCGATTTTGAAGAAGTCATTTTGGAATGAGAAAGTATCGAAACAAGATCGTATTCTTCCGGTCTAAATTCTTCCAAGTCTTTGGGAGTTTCTTTTTTAGTGAAGGTGTTTATAAAATAATCTTTGGCTTTTTTAGCTTCTTCTTTGGAGTGATACATTCTTACTAGTTCAAAAGCCAAATCCATTTTAATATCTCTGGGATTTATTCCTTCTTTCAAACTCTTTTCATATTCCTTTATCTTTTCAAAGTCAATTCTGGTAAGAAGATTAAAGTATTTGATTATAAACTTATCCTCAAGACTCATAATCTTTCCAAACATATCTTTAGGACCACTTAAAAGATTTACCGTATTTCCGGCACTGGAGCTCATCTTCTTTCCATCCAGTCCTTCAATTAGAGGATTAGTAATAATATCTTGGGGCTCTTGGTTATAAAATCTTTGGATATCTCTTCCCGATAAGAGATTAAAATACTGATCAGTTCCCCCTACTTCCACATCTGACTTAACCTCTACCGAATCATAACCTTGCATTAAAGGATAGATAACCTCTCTAAGAGAAACTCTTTTTCCTTTATCCATTCTTCTTTTAATATTTTCCCGGGAGATAAATTGATTTATGGAAAATAAATCGGCTAAACGAGAAATATCGGTAAAATCCAACTCTCCCAGCCACTTACTGTTTTTATAAACTTCAGCTTTTTCTATATCTATTATTTTAGAAACTTGACTAATATAAGTCTTTAGATTTTTCTTTACTTCCTCTTCAGAGAGCATCGGTCTTTCACTTTCCTTATCGGAAGTATCTCCAATCACGGCGGTAAAATCACCTACAATAAAGACAATGGTGTGTCCCAGTTCCTGAAAGTCCTTCAATTTCAAAAGAGGAATGGAACGACCCAAATGGATATTAGGACTTGTCGGATCAATGCCAAGCTTTATTCTAAGCTTCTTTCCACTTTTAAGTTTCTTTTCCAGCCTTTCTCTATCAATAATTTGCTCTACTCCTCTCTCTAAAACTGACTTTATTTTTTCTTTATCCGTTATTATTTCCATTCCCTTATTTTACCATAAAAAAAAGATAGTGAAAAATGCTATCTCTTTAAAAAATAACTAGACTAAAAAAGAAAAGATCCTTTTCTTAGAAGGTGTTGCTATATTTTAAATAATAGCAAGAGTTGCTATAGGTAAGCTTCTTGAGTATATTGTCTAAGCATTCTTTCACAGTTAAAGAAGGATGCGTTTATGGCAATAGTGGATTTCATAGTCTCTAGCCAATAGTGACGGGATTCATAATAGCGAGGCAATATTTCTTTTTCCAATTGATTATAGAGATCGTCTGCATTTTCTTTAGTTAATTCTCTCATTTCCTCTTTTTCAAGTCTTTCCCCTATCGCCCAACCGGTCTTTTCATAAACAAATCCTTCAAGCCACCATCCGTCCAGAGTACTAAAATGAGGAACTCCATTGTGAGCCGCTTTCATACCACTGGTTCCGGAAGCCTCATTTGGAGGAAGGGGTGTATTTAGCCAAATATCCACTCCGGCAGTAAGAAGTTTGGCAATTTCCATATCATAACCCTCTAAAAACACTATATCTATTTGTCCCTCATATTCCCTTTTAATATCGTTTACCTTCTTTATCATTTCCTTTCCGTTAGAATCTTGAGGATGAGCCTTTCCGGCATATATTATCTGCATTTTTCCTACTCTATTATGAATATCGATAAGGCGATTCATGTTATTTAAAAGAAGAGTTGATCTTTTATAACCGGTAAAACGTCTGGCAAAACCTATGGTAAAAATATTTTCATCCATCTCCTTTCCTTCTTTTTCTTTAATATAATCAAGAAGTCTTCTTTTCGCCTTTTGGTGTGCCTCCCATATTTTTTCAGGAGATATATTAAAAGCGTTTCTTAGAGAAAGTGAAGAATTTCTCCAGTTTGGAATATTTTGGTCAAAAAGTTCTTGAAATTCGGGAGAAGTCCAGGTCTGAGAATGAACCCCGTTTGTTATAGCTGAAACTTCATGACCGGGAAACATCTCACTGGAAACTCTCTGATGACTTAAAGCTACTCCGTTAACATAAAAACTAAAATGAAGAGCCAAGTGACTCATATTAAGCTCTTCTTTAAATTGAGGAAGTAATTCCCCGGGAAAGTCGTGTTGGAGCTTTTTTACCAAATCCATGGGAAATACATCATGACCGGCTTTTACCGGAGTATGAGTGGTAAAGACACACTTTTTCCGAACTCTTTGGGTTAGTTCTTCGGGATCTATTTTATAAAAATCTTTTTCTTGGAGGAGAAGCTCTAAAGAAGCTAAAGCAGCATGACCCTCATTCATGTGATACTTATTTATCCTTCTGTACCCCAAAGCTGAAAGCATTTTTACTCCCCCTCTTCCTAAAACTATCTCCTGCATCAATCTGTATCTGTTATCTCCTCCATAAAGCTCTCCGGTTAATCTTCTATACTCCTCTTTATTACCCTCTACATCGGTATCAAGAAAATAAACAGGAACGGTGTGTCCACTTTTAGCTCTTATGGAATATTTCCAAACTTGAATCTTTACCTTATCACTTCCGATATCTACGGAAGTTTCCGTTTTGAGTTTCCTTAATTTGGAGAAATTATAGTCTTCCGCCTCCTCTCTTTGATTGCCCTCCTCATCAATTCTTTGTTTGAAATAACCCTTGTCATTTAGAAGAGTGATACCCAGCATGGGGATTCTTAAATCGGCTGCAGATTTTAGAGTGTCTCCGGCTAGAATACCCAAACCACCGCTATAGCTTTTAATATCGTTTTCTACAGCAATCTCCATGCTGAAATAAGCTACTTTTACCTCCCTTTTATCCAACTTAGCCACAATAAGACTTAGTTATTTGTTTTTCTATAATAGCATAAAGCTATATTTTTTTAACCCCCCTACACTTGCTGCGGGGCCGGGGCTCGAACCCGGAGTCTCCACGTCCAGAGCGTGGCGTGTTACCAATTACACTACCCCGCAAATTAGACTTTTAAATAACGGCTGACGGCCACTATACTGGCAAAGAGACTGAGACCGATTCCGGTACCAAATTGTAGAAGTAAAATTAAAGAGAAGTTTCCTAAAATATGCTTTTCCAAGTCCAGGTTGAATATGTTATACCCCTGATAGATGGCAAAAGATAGGAATAGAAGAAGGAAGAGTGAAGCTAAGCTAGCGATAAGTCCGGTAATAAACCCCTGGGTAAGGAAGGAGCCTTGAATATACCAATTAGAAGCTCCCACCAGTCTCATTACCTTTATCTCCTGACCGATACTATAGATAGAAAGTTTAGTGGTTCCTAAAACTATCAAAACGGCAATTACTCCTAAAATAATACTGGCAATAATTATTGATCTTTGAACCCGAGAAGTAACCGAGAAAATTTCTTCAATCACCTCTTTTCTTCCGTAAAAATCAATATCACTAATTATGTCGGAATGATTCCTTCTTATAAAATCAGAAACCTCTCTGTAATCCTGAACCTCTCGAGCTTTAATATTTAAAATAGCTGAAAATGGATTTCCCACTTCATCTAAAGCTTCCATCATTACCGGATCATCTCTGTGTCTTCTTTTAAATTCTTCTAAAACCTCTTCTCGGGAAAGATAGTTTATTGCCACAAGGTCAAATTCTTCTTCTAAATCTTCTTTTACTCTAAATATTCTTTCCTCGGGAGCGGCTAAATTAAACTCCACACTGATATCAGCCTTTTCTTCAATATCTTTTACTATTTCTTGAGTTATCTCCTGTAAAAGGAGAAGGCTGGTAGTAAGAAAAATGGTGGCCATAAGAACCACTATCCCAACCAAAGAAAGACCGGTACTTCGAGAGAAATTTTTCCACCCTAAACGAATAACTCTTTTAAGTAGAATAAACATATGATTATAGTCTAAATCTTCCTTCTTTTATATCGGAAACCACTTCTTTATTTTGAAGAGTGATTACTCTCTTCCCTATACTATTTACTATCTCTTTATCATGGGTAGCCAAAACTATGGTAGTTTCCATTCTATTTATATTAAGTAAGAGATTTAGTATCTCTCTACTGTGATAAGGATCCAAATCTCCGGTCGGTTCATCGGCTAAAATAACGTCGGGTTGATGAATGAGAGCTCTGGCGATAGCCACTCTTTGCTTTTCTCCTCCCGAAAGTTGTCTGGGAAACTGATGAGCCTGATCTAAAACTCCCACTAAATCCAAAACCTCGGGAACATCTCTCTTTATCTCTTCTTCGGGGGCTCCGGTAACTTCCAAGGCATAAGCTACGTTTTCATAAACCGTCTTTGAAGGAAGAAGTTTATAATCCTGAAAAATAGTCCCTATTCTCTTTCTTATTTTATAAAGCTTTCCGGAAGGAACTTTAGATACGTCTTGGTTATCAAATAAAACGGTTCCCTCAGTAGGTCTTTTTTCTCCTAAAATAAGTTCTAAGAGGGTGGTTTTTCCGGCCCCCGATCTTCCCACTATGGAAACAAACTCTCCCTTATCTATCTGAAAAGTAACCTTTTCTAAAACGGTCTTTTCCTTTTTATCCACTTGAGCCGGATACTTCTTACTGACGTTATTAAAAATTATCATAGTTTAATTTGAGCTTCGATGAATAAATCCAGATCTCCCTCCAGGACCGACTCGGTATCGGAAGTCTCCACTCCGGTTCTGGAATCCTTTACCAGGTTATAGGGATGAAGAACGTAATTTCTTATCTGGTCTCCCCAACTGGCCAAAGCCCCTTCTTTTAAAGATTGAAATTTCTCTTTTTCCTCCTCTTCCCTCTTTTTATAAATCTTAGACCTTAAAAGATCCATGGCCTTTTCTTTGTTTTTCCCCTGAGATCTTTCACTCTGACAAGAAGCGGTTATTTTACTGGGAAGATGAGTAACTCTTACCGCCGTATCTCTCATATTAACGTGCTGTCCTCCCGGTCCCGAAGATCTAAAGGTCTCTACTTTCAAATCCTCCTCTTTTATCTCCTCTTCTTCTTTTGGAGATATTTTAGGAAGAACTTCCACTGCGGCAAAAGAAGTGTGCCTTAGTCCTTTCTCTGAAAATGGAGATTGTCTAACAAGTCTATGGGTACCACTTTCCCTTTTAAGATATCCGTAGGCATAAAGTCCTTCTACTTCCAAGGTAACCGACCTTATTCCTATCCTACCATCAGGCCCGGAACCTTCTCCATAAGACTGATTGATAATCTTACTGGAAAAACCTTTCTTTTCCAAGTACCTGCGATACATTCTAAGTAACATAGCCGCCCAGTCTTCGGCATCCTTCCCTCCCGCTCCGGAAAATATTTCAATTATGGCATCTCCTACATCATACTTACCGGAAAGATAAGTTTTTATCTCTTCCTTTTCTACTCTACTCTCCAGTCCTTTCATTTTCTCCTCTATTTCCTCTTCTATATCCTCCTCTCCTAAGGAAGTAATTTCTTTTAACTCCTCAAACTCTTTCCTAATCTCTTCCATTCCCTCTATTTCTTCCTTTAGATCACTGACTCTTTTATTTACCTGAGCCGCTCTTTCGGGATTATCCCAAAGGTGAGGGTCAAGTGCCTCTTCTTCTTTTTCCTTTAACTCCTTTCTTTTCTTTTCTAAGTCAAAGACACTCCTCCAGATGGAGGATTTTATCTTCCAGACTTTTAATTTTCTCTTCTTTGTTCATAAAATTATGAGCCAGCGACCGGACTTGAACCGGTGACCTGCTCTTTACGAGAGAGCCGCTCTTCCACTGAGCTACGCTGGCTTGTTTACTAATCCACCCAGGGAAGAAAGTGAAAAAAACTTCTCTCCTCCTCCTCTTCTTCCTCTTTCTCTTCTCTCTCATCTAGGATAATAACTCTGTGCTCTCCCGGTTTTATCATTAAAAAATCTTCTCTTAAAACTCTTTCCAAATACTCTTCCCTAGCTTCCCAGTCCAAACTACTTTCCAAATCCTCCCTCCCGGCTTTTATTCTTTCCAGTTCTTCTTCCAAAGCCTCTATTCTCTCCAAGTTACCGTCCCTTTCTCTTATTATCCTTACATTAAAAAGAGTAAGGAAGATAATAAGGGGGATGAAAATGAAAAGTAAGAGAGGGAAATTTTTTTTCTTCCGGGTCATAGGGAAATTATAGCCCTTTTAAGGGCTTCTATCAACTATTCCCCCTTAAAAATTTTAAAGAAAACTTCTTGAGGAATATCTACCCTTCCTTTGGCCTCCAACTTTTTCTTTCCCTCTTTTTGAATTTCCAAAAGCTTCCTCTTTCTGGTTCGATCTCCCCCATAGAGATCTCCGGTAACATCCTTCCTTCGGGCTTTAATGGTTTCCCGGGAAATGATTCGCCCATCAACACTGGCCTGAATGGGAACCGGGAATTGCTCGGGAGGAAGAAGTTCTTTTAAGCTTTTAGTTATCTTTTGTCCTTCTTTCATGGCCTCATCCCGGGAAATAATTTTAGAAAGAGATTCCTTAACTTCTCCGGCTATAAGTACTTCCATTTTGGTTAAATCTCCGGGACGAAATCCGGTAATGGTATAGCTAAAAGAAGCATATCCCTTACTGGCACTTTTTAAATTATCATAAAAGGAAGAAATAATTCTCCTAAAGGGAGCCTCGTATTCAATAAAGATTCTTCCGGAAATATGTCGGGTCTCCAAATAATTCCCTTTAAGAGAATCTAAAACTTTTATAGTATTTCCCAGATACTCCTCGGGAACTACCACCTCCAGTCGAGCCCAGGGCTCTAAAACCTCCTTTATCTCCCCTCTGTCGGGAAAATCGGAAGCGGTCTTAATTTCTTTTTCTTCTTTGGAAAAATTAATCACCTTAAAAGAGACCGAAGGAGTGGTAATAATTATCTCCTGGTTATAATCCTTTCTGGCTCTCTCAGAAATTATCTCTACATGAAGAGAACCCAAAAATCCACATCTAAATCCCCTACCGAAAACCTCTTTAAATTCCGGAGAAAAAGTAAAAGCCGGATCAGAAAGTCTTAATTCCTCCAAGGCCTTTTTAAATTCGGGAAAATTACCCGATTCTTTGGGATAAAAGGAAGTAAAAACTACCGGTTTGGGCTCTCTGTAACCGGGAAGAGGTTCTACTTTTATTCCTCTAATTTTTATAGTATCCCCCACTCTGACCTTTTCGGTCTCTTTTATCCCGGTAGCCAAATATCCGATTTCTCCCGCTGAAAGCTTTTTATCCGGTTGTAATCTGGGATTAAAAAATCCTATCTCTTTAATTTCTCCCGTTTCCCCGGAAGCGATAAGTTCTATTTTATCCCCTTTTTTAAACTCTCCCTGAAAAACTCTGATAAAAGCGATTACTCCTTTAAAAGGATCTCTTTCAAAGTCAAAGATAAGAGCCTTTCCTTCCCCCTTTTCTATTTTTGGAGGAGGAATTTCTTCTACCACCTTATCAAGAAGTGCTTCAATATTTTTACCTTTTTTAGCCGAAATTTTAATAATATCTTCTCTTTTTACTTCTATTAAATCAATTATCTCTTTTTCCACTCTCTCTATCTGAGCATTTTCCAAATCTATTTTGTTTATAACCGGGATTATTTTCAGATTTTGCTCTTTGGCCAAATTAAGATTGGCAATTGTCTGAGCCTGAACTCCTTTGGTGGCATCCACTAAAAGAAGAACTCCTTCAACCGCCTTTAGAGAACGAGATACCTCATAGGAAAAATCAATATGACCGGGAGTATCAATCATATTTAAAATAAATTGCTTGTATTTCATTCTGGCCGGTTGGAGTTTAATGGTAATTCCTCTTTCTTTTTCCAGTTCCATACTATCTAAAAAACGATCTTCCATTTCTCTTCCTGATACCGTCTCGGTTGATTCTAAAAAGCGATCGGCTAAAGTCGATTTTCCGTGATCTATATGGGAAATAATGGAAAAATTTCTGATATTCATTTTATTAAATCTCTAACTATTTGCCTCATCTCCAAAGACCCTAAAAGATAACTGGAAAGAAGATAAACAATCAAACTGTTAATAAGAGTTATCAAAGTCTGCCAAAAAACTCCCATAAAGGTATCCAAAACAACAAAATTAAGAGCCGCTCGAAGAGAAAAGTAAGCGGTAAGAGAAGTTAAAAGGGAGGCGATAAATATTTTTATAAAAGAAAAGAATATCTCCTTTTCTCTTATCTCTTTTAATTTCCTCTTTAAAAAGAAAAGAAGGAGAAAGAATTGAATAATCCCTGAAAAAAGAAATGCCAAGGGAAAAGCGATTACCTGAATATGTTCTAAACTTTCCAGTCTTAAAAATGTTGTAGCTATTTGAGAAAAGGAGTTTTCAAAGTTAAGTAGAAATAGAAAGAAAAAACAAAAAGCTATGTTAATCCCCATGGTAAAAATTCCAATAATAACCGGGGTTTTAGTATCTTGAAAAGAGAAATAAACTCGGACTAAAAAGTGAACCAAGGCCAGAGCAAAAAGTCCCAGAGAAAAAATACCCAGAGAAGCGGCCGTTAGCCTGGTTTCTATCCATCCAAATTGACCGGTTCCCAAAACCAGTCTGACAATTTGGGCTCGGAGAATAAAAATTAAAAGACTGATGGGGATAATAAAGAAAAGAATGTGACGAAAAGAAGAAGAAAAACTATTTAGAAAATCTTCCCTTTTTCCTCTATTCCAACTTCGGGAGAGTCCCGGAAAGGCAGCTATGGCAAAAGAAACTCCAATAATTCTAACCGGAAAAGACTGAAGGTGCTCGGCAAAGTGAAATATGGAAATGCTTCCGGGAACAAGAGTGGAAGCCAGAGCGGTTACCACTATCATATTAAGTTGACTGGAGGCCTGTCCCACTATCCGGGGTAAAATAAGGTAAATGACTCTCTTAAGCTCTTTACTCTTTAGATCAATAACCTTTTTATACTTAAACCCGATATTCCTTCCAGCCGGAAGTTGAATTAGAAGGTGTAAAATAGCTCCTAAAACCACTCCATAAGAGAGTCCGATAAGTCCTACCAAAGGGTAAAGAAAAACTATTCCAAAAATTATTCCCAGATTATAGAGAATGGGAGCCAGGGCATAGGCAAAGAATCGACCAAAGTATTGAAGTACTCCGGAAAAGACACTGGAAAGCCCCATAATAATGGGACTAAGAAGCATTATTCTGGTTAAAATAACGGTCCACTCTCTTTGATAGTCACTAAATCCCGGAGTAATCAGTTTAACGATAAAGGGGGCGAAAATAAGAAGGAGAAAACTTAAAAAGGAAAGGAAAAGGAGTAAAACATTTAAGAGATTACTAACCAAATTCCAACCCTCCTCTTCTTTTTTCTCATAAATAGAAGAGAAAATAGGTAAAAAGGCGGCCACTATTCCTCCGGTAATAAGAATTCCGTAAACAAAATTAGGTATTCTAAAAGCGGCAAAGTATATATCAAGATACTCCCCCGCTCCAAACTCCCCCGCCAAAAGCCTATCTCTTAGAAGGCCTAGAAGAGCACTCATCATGGTAGATGCTCCTAAAATAAAGGCGGAAAAAGTGACCGTTTTAGTTTGTGAATTAAAGATACTGCGAATCATTTTTCAAAGAAAAAGCCCAAGCAGGCCGTAAGCCGAATTCTGTCGAGGGCAATCATTTATCTGGGACCGAAGTTACCTTCGGCCTCAAGCGAGCTACCAAAGTTTGCTCTTGCATCCAGGTAGGGATTTAGCCGTTTCAGCCGAACCTTTAAAAGTCCGGATTACCCCTAAGGGGTCAATGCTCCCTCTCGAGAGCATTCGTCTCTGTTCGCACCCCTCGCCTTGCGGCGGACGGGAGTTACCCGCTACCCTACTCCTCAAATAGAGGGAATGTTCGGACTTTCCTCTCCCTTACGGGAGCGATTGCCTCACCTGCTTGAGCTCTCTTTATAATAACTAAAAAAGACTCTTATGTCAATTACAAAAGTTCTTAAAAGACCTATCATAAGAGGCTTCCTTTTCTCTTTTAAAAAAACAGGCGGGAAGCTCCCCTTTTTCCCTGTGATGGGAAACACAAAGGCAACAAAATCCTTTCCTGGGACAACCCGGATAACTACAATTACAAGATTTTAAATTTTCTTCTTTTCTTTGGCAATCCATATTAATTTAGTTTATAAAAGATTACTCCTTTATAATCTCTTTTAGAAAGATAATCTAAAAAGTTTTCTTCGACAACCTCTCCCTTTTCCAAAGAAGCATGAACCAGTCTTCTTCCTTCAAAAAGAAAACCTTCGTGATTTATATCAAGCCCTATATCAAAAGATCCTTCTCTAATAAAGCCCACTCCCGCTTCTTTGGGAAGATTTTCTAAGACAAGATGAATCTTTTCTTTGGGTATATAAGAGATAACTATCTCCTCCTGCCAATCTATCGGTATAATCCGGGTTCCGTTTAAAAGAACCCTTTCTTCTCTAAAGTTTTCTCCACCTACCTCTCTGGTAATATCTTTAAAGTAAGGAGAGACAAGGTTTCTATAGCTGGAAAAGTGAAGCCTGCTTTCATAACTAACTTCTCCGGGTGGATGATAATTTATATCTTTCATTTTTTCTTCCGGGGAAACTTCTTTGGCATTGTAATTTGCCGCTGAAATTAAAACCAAAGTGGTACAATCAAAAACATCTTCCCGGTAAATTTTCTCTCCTTCTCCCTCACCCAAAGGTCCTCCTTGATAAGGAGATCCCAAAAAAGAATAAACAATTTCTTCAAGACTAACTTCTTCCTCTTCTTCTATTATATCCTCTTCCACTTCCCCTTCCAGTAAAAAGGAAAGAGCAACAAGAAATACAAGAACTAGAAAAAGTCCAACAATTTTTTTCATAGTCAGTTAACTTCCAAAAAACGATAAAAAATGACTCCGTCAAAATCGGCCTCCTCCAAATAATCTCTAAAATCAACTTTAATTACCTCACCCTCACTTCGAGAAGCATAAACAAACTCTTCTCTTTCAAGAACAATTCCTTCCGTTCTAACATCCAGTCCAATTTCCTCATCTCCATCTAAAAGAAACATAGCTCCGGAAATTGAAGGTAAATCGGTAAGAAAGAAGGAAGCATATTCTAGGGGAATGTAATAGAGGTCAATCTCTTCCTCCCAGTCAATATCAATTAGTCTTCCATCCTCTCCTTCTTTATTTAAGAAAACCGTTTTCCTTTCTACCACATCTCCACCTACTTCTCTGGTAATATCCTCAAAGTAAGGAGAGATAAAGTTTCTGTAACTGGAAAAGTGAAGTCTGTTTTCATAACTAACTTCTCCGGGTGGGTAATAATTAATCTTTTCCATGGCTTTAGCGGGGTCTTCCTCAAGATGTGTCTTAGCTTGGAGGGATAAAACCAAGGTGGTTGAATCAAACCCTTCTTGAGTATAGAGAGTTTCTTCATCCAGCGGTCCGTCCTTTTGAGGAAGTCCGATAAAGGAATCCAAATTAGCCTTTAATTTTTCCTCAAAGTCTTCCTTTTCCTCTTCTTCCTCCTCCTCTTCCACTATCTCTTCTTCCTCTCTATCGATATCCAAATCATTTTCCTCTTCACCGTTTCTTAAGATAAGAAAGGCGGAGAAAGCAACTAAGGCAAAGATTATTATAATAAGTAAGATGTCTTTTTTCTCCATATTTTTGACTTTTTTTAAGAAAAGATAATATAATTAACTAGTTCCGGGAGAGGAAACGACCAGAAGGTATTTTTCTTTAATAGGGTCATTTTCATCTAAGAGAGCTTCAATGGACTGAGAAACTAAGGCACAGTCCTCTATTGAAACCCCTCCGGGAGAATCAATAGTAATTTCCAAAGTTCTCTCTCCCCTGCTTTTTCCAAGCTTAATCCCTAAGAAAGAAAAACCTTTTTCCTCTACCTTTTTTTTAATTAGTTCTTCCACTTTTTTATTCATAAACTTATTATAGCATGGTAAACCAATTCTTTAAAAGAATAGTCTCTTTTTTTAACGATCTTGACTCGGAAGAAAAGGCAATGATTTTCGGCTCGGTGGGAATTTTAATTATCTCTATCTCCCTTTTAACTGTCTGGAGGGCCCGAGTTGATCAATTTCAAAATCAAGAACCTCCTCAAATAATTGAAGAGGAGGAAGAACAAGAACCTCCCCAAATAGTGGAAGAAGAGGAGGAAGAATATGTCTTTGAAAACCCTATTTTGGGATATAAAATAGTTGGGTTTCCTGAAATAGAAAGAGTAGATGAAGCTTTTCTTTTGGGAAAAGAATATTACTCTCCTTTTGTAATAGAGATAGGTGAAATCACTCACGCCCTATTTGAAAACAGAGATGAGTTATCCACTAGTGAGTGGATAGAAGAAAGAGCCCGAGAACAGGCTCAGAATCAAAGTGATAGTATTGAAGAAGTAAAAGATTCTTTAAATATCGCTGTTATAAGAGAAAGATCAACTTCTTTGGGAGAGGGAAAGGAAATAGTTAGAGTAAATCAATCTTATACCTCCGAAACCCTTATTCCCATGGAAAACTTTATTCTCAGCTTTTATTACATGGAAGACTCCCAAGTTTCAGCTGAAACTATAAGTAGAAGAAGAAATCTGATTGAAAATATAATAGAAAGTATTGAGTAAAAAAAAGAGAGGGGAATTTTCCCCTCTTTATATGAAAAAAAGAACTATGTCATCCTTCTATGTTAAGGATTTTTAACCTCCTTTCACCTCCTGGGACTTTAACCCTCACTTCTTCTCCCACCTCTCGGCCAATTAAAGCTTTGGCCAGAGGAGTGTTGCGGGTTATTAGTCCTATTTCTGGATTAGATAGACATTCAGATGTTACCACTCTATACCTTTCCTCTACCTTTTCATCTAGGTCCATTACTTTTATAGAGCGGTTGAGATGGCCCTGCTCCCTTTCTCTTTTTTCTTCTTCCTTCAATTCTCTAAGCTGATATTGTAAATTCCTTATTTCCACTTTTGCTTCATTCAGGGCTTGACTTGTTAACCTCCGCTCTGTATTGCAGCTATCCCCCCGAACAGGAGGACAAAAGGAAAGCTCCTGGTTAAGCCTTCTTTTCCTTTCGCTTTCCAGTTCAATTAGTTTCTGAACCTCCTCTATTCTTTCTTTTAGAAAATCATTTTTCATCTTTACTGACCTCCTCTTTTTTGTGTCCAAACTGAATACTATCTTGTGCTGCCATGCTTCTTAAAAATCTTCTAACCGCTCTTATAAATTTCCTCATCTTTCACCTCCTTTCTTTTTAATAATTTTTTCATTTCCATATAATCCCTTTTCCTCCGGAAGGGATGGTATCCTTTTAGTTTATATCCCCCTTCCTCCAGAAAAATTTTTAGCCCAAAGAGGATTTTATCCAAATCTTCGGACTGAAATCTGATGTAATAGTACCAATTTATGTCTAATTTATCTGGATTATTTTTAATGAGTTTCCTTTTATATCTATGAAAGAGTCCCTTAAAGCGAATGACCTGACAGCTCCGGCAAAGCAATATTCCCTTATTTATCCTGAACCTAAATCTGCCGTGCTTAAAATATATTTTCTTTCCCCTTCTGTTTGGAGGCTTACCACAATACATGCACTTCATTGATCTCCCCCCTTTCTTTTTTTAAGGTACTAATTTTCTAAACTATAACCTAAATAATTATTTTGTCAAGAGAAGAGATTTTCTTCTCCGTCTATAGCTTCGTTTACCAATTTATCGGCCTCTTTATTCTTCTCTCTCTTTATTGCTTTTACTTTTACCTTTTTAAAATCCAAAGTTAAATTATGGAGTTTTATAAAAAGCTTTTGAAGTTCCTCCTTCTCTATTTTATACTCCCCGTTTATCTGTTTGGTTAAAAGTTCCGAATCGGTCCTTATCTCTATCTCAGCTTCTTTGGAGAGTTTCTTTCCAAATTTCAATTTAAACTTTTCTAGAGCCAGTATTGCCGCCTGATATTCAGCTTCGTTATTGGTTAATTTTTCTCCCAAAAATTTACTAAATCTATCAATAATTTCTCCTTTTTCATTACAAAAAACTACTCCCGCTCCCCCGGGTCCGGGATTTCCTCTGGCTCCCCCGTCGGTATAAATTATCATTTTTCGCATGAAAAATAATCTATTAATCTTTTTTTAAATTCTTCCAAATTTTTATTCTTTAAAGAAAAACCGGCAGCCGGAGGGTGTCCTCCGAAATCATCCAAAATATCCTGACAGCTTTTCATAGCTTCTATGGCATTAGTAGAAGACGGAACTCTAACCGTTCCTCGACTCTCTTCTTTTCCTTTTTTGTATAGAAAAATAGGTTTTTTATATCTTGTAAGAAGCTTGGAAGCCGCTTTTCCCAAAAGGTAAGAAGACCAGTCTTCTTTTCCTAAAAAAACAATTTCTTCTCCCTGATACATTCTTTCAACATCCTTTTCTATCTTTTCTGTTTTCTTTCTTCTTTTTTCTCTTTCTTCTATCAGTTCTTTAGCTATTTTTTCAGATTCTTTTTCTTCTGAGAGAAGAAAAGTAAAACTTCGAGGAATTCCCTCTATCATTTCGGTTACGTTCAAAAGAGAAACCGACTGGTCAAAAAGATCTTTTGGAGAGGATGCTTCAAGAATTTCTCCCAATACCTTAAGGGCCTCATTTTGAGGAAAGGCGGAAAAAGCTTTTTTTAAAATAGTTTCATTTTCTCCTTCTTGGGGCATCATATCCCCTACTATAGAAAGTGCGGCTAGCTCATAAAACTCAGGAATCTCTTCTTCTAAAATTTCCAAAGAAAGCTTTAAGGCCAGTCCGCCGTTTGAATATCCTGTAAAAACTCTCTCTTCTTGCTTGGGGCAGACTATAAGGGAGGCTGGAGGAAGTTTTCCCAAAGGAGTGTGGTGATCAACAATAATTACTTCAAATCCTTCCCTGTTAGCCTTTTCTATTCCTTTAAAATTACTTATCCCACAATCAAGAGAAACAATAAGAGCGGGAGATTCCTCCTTTATCATATCTATAGATTTTTCACTTAGTCCATAACCTCTCTTTTCCCGATCAACAAAAAACTCTTTACTTTCCACTCCCATTCTTTCCAAAGTCTTTTTCAATATGATAACCGAAGTAATTCCGTCCAAATCGGCATCTCCATAAAGAATAATCTTCTCTTTCAAAAGAGAAGCTTTCTTTAATCTCTCAGCTGTCTCCTTTAAGTTTTTCATTTGTTTTTTTCCAAAGCTTCCAGTCCGGGCATCTCCTTTGAAGAAAGGTAGGAAAGAAGAGCTCCTCCTCCCAAACTAATATGATCTATATGACCTCTTAGTCCGAACTTTTTTAGCATATAACTGGTGTCTCCTCCTCCCACCACTTTTAGGGCATCAAAGTTATCGGCCACCTTGTTTCCTATTTCCCGGGTTCCTTTTTCAAATTTTTCCACTTCAAAAAGTCCCAGTGGTCCGGCCCAAACTATGGTTTTAGCTTCTTTTATTATCTCTGAATAAATTTCTATGGTATTTGACCCGATATCCAAAATATCCTCTTCCTTTCTTACTCCTCCGGGACCGGTTTCTCTGGAATAAGTTTCTCCGGTAGAATCCGAGGAAGCGATGACATCTACCGGAAGATGAATTTTAGGAGAGGTAATGTCTATTCTATCGAGTTTTTCCACTATGTTTTCTTCCGGCCAAGGAAGATTGAAAGCCATTTTACGAATGATTAAAAAGGCATTGGCTATTTTCCCTCCCAGAAGAATATGATCGGCTTTATCCAGGAAATGTTCAATCGTCTTAATTTTAGAATCAAGCTTTGCCCCTCCGATTATAACCACTAGGGGTCGTTCCACTCTATCTCTAATTTTAGAGAGAACTTCTACTTCTCTTTCAAATAAAAGACCGGGATAAGAGGGAAGGAAGTTGGTAATTTTACAAAGAGAAGCATGCTCCCTATGGGAAACCGAAAAAGCATTGTTTATATAAATATCAAAAGGCTCAGCTAAAGCTTTGGCAAAATCATCATCGTTTTCCTCTTCTTCTTTGTAATAGCGAAGGTTTTCCAAGACAAGAATTTCTCCCGAAGAAAGAGAGTCAACTTTCTTTTTTACTTTTTCTCCCAGACAGTCGTTTACAAAGTAGGTCTTTTTAAAATCTTCTTTTATTTTCCGATAGACCGGATAAAGAGTTTCTCTTGAAAAAAGACGACTGAAACTTTTCTTTAATCCTCCCTTTTCTTTAAAAGAAATCTTTTTTACAGGATCTCCTAAATGACTCATCAGTACCACCTTGGCTCCCTCTTTAACTAAAAGTTCCACCGTGGGAAGAGCCTCTTTTATTCTAAAGTCATCTGTTATCAGTCCTCCCCTTTCTATGGGAAGATTAAAGTCACAACGGACCAAAACTTTTTTATTATATAAATTAGCGTCCTTTAGTTTTTTCATTTTTACCTAAAGCCTGTCTTAAGGCTTTTCTTATTTTTTCTACTCCGGATACTTTTTCTTTTTTAGCTATTTCTTCTCTTAAAATTTCTTTTAAGGACTTACTGTCATCGGTCTTCTCTTTTTCCCTTTGTAATTTATTTCGGCAAGTTTTGCAATAGGTGGGCCTTTTTCCATCCGGCTTAAAGGGAACCTTTATCTCTTTTTTACATTTATTACATTCTGCATCATGAAGTCCGGGTTCTTTTTTAGCGGCATCTTTAAAATCCCCCAGCCATCTGGAAAGCTTCTCTTCTATCTTGTCTCTTTCTATGGTGTATCTTTCTTTGGATACTTTGATAATCTTTTCTTTTTGAGAATCTTCCGGAATAGGGAAAGGAGGAAGAGTTTTAGCTGAAAAAGGTCTTCCCGATATTCCGTCAATCATCAGTTTTACATAGACATGATACTTGGGTAAATTAATCAAATCCTCGGCCCTTATATCAGGAGTAAATTCTTTTTCCAGTATTTCCGAATCTTCCGCTCCCAGTCTAAAAGAAACAATGGTTCCTATATTACCAAAGACGGCATCTTTCATAGAGTGACCCGATTTTTCATCATCCTCAAGTTGAGCAATGTACTGATGACCAAGTATCAGAGCCAGGCGATATTTTCTGGCCTCAGAAAGAATGGTGATAAAAGATTTGGTGGCAAAGTTTTGAAACTCGTCGATATAAAGGAAGAAGTCTTTTCTTTCTTCTTCGGGAATATCAACCCGGGACATAGCCGCAAGTTGGAGTTTGGTTACCAGGAGTCCTCCCAGAAGCTTAGAATTATCTTCACCGATACTTCCTTTGGAGAGATTTAAAATCAGTATCTTTCTCTCATCCATAATATCTCTCATATCTATGGTTGATTTTACCTGTCCTACGATGTTTCTAATAAGGGGGGAGGAGATAAACTGACCTACTTTGTTTTGAATGGCCGCGGTAGCTTCTACGGCAAATTGCTGACTGTATTTTCCAAATTCATTAATCCAAAAGGACTTTACTACCGGATCGGTAATCTTATCAACCACCTTGTCTCTATAGTCAGAATCGGCCATCATCCTATTTATTCCCAAGAGAGTGGAATTGGGATACTCCAAAAGGGCTAAAATAGTATTATTTAAAATGTATTCCATTCTAGAAGACCAGACATCGGGCCAAATCTTTTTAAAGACTCCCATAAGCCCGGAAGCTACCAAATGCCTGTGATCCGGGTCAACTTGCTCCATAACATTAAAACCCATGGCCGAAGAAAGGTCGGAAGGGTTAAAATAGACCACATCATTTATTCTTTCTTTGGGAATAAAATTTAAGAGATCTTGAGCCGCTTCTCCGTGGGGGTCGATAAATCCTATTCCTTCTCCGTTTTGAATATCTTGAATAGCTTTATTCTTTAAAAGAGCCGTCTTCCCCACTCCGGTTTTACCGATTATGTAAAAATGTCTTCTACGGTCATCTCTCTTGATGCCGAATTTCTTTTCCACATTCCGAAAAGTGGTTAGTCCAAAATAATTAATATCTTTATTCATCTTCAACGGGAAGCCCCCAGGGAGCCTCCTTTTTAACCGATTCTACTCTGGGTAAGACCGAAGAAGGAACCGCTCCCTTGCTTGGGATATGAAAGAGGGAGGCTAGTTCTTCGGTATTCAAAGTGAAAGTGGTTTTTTCAATAACGTTAGGGTAATAACAAGGAAGTCTTTTTTTATAAACTTTGAAGAGTTTTCTTTTTAGAAGATAAGCTCTTCTGTTTTTGGCAATAAACCAATTATACCACTCCTGAGCGGCTTTGGTTACCGTCTTACCACAGGGCCTTATACTATTTAACTCCTGATTGGAAAAGGTATTAAAATAACTCATGGGAAACTTAAAAGTGGGCTTAAAGAAAACCTCCTTTTTAGCCAGATAGATATGATGAATATGAACTTTAAAAAGTTTTTTGGCTCTCTTTCTTTCCATAGCGTCAAGCTCTCTTTTTTCTCCCGGACTAAGTCGCATCTCCGGAGGAATCCCCTCTTCTCTACTTTGTTTTTCCGGATCAACTATTCTACTTAGAGTAATAACATCAGAAATCATTTCCGGAATGGTCTTAGAAGAAGCGGGTTCATCCTTTTTTCTCTGAAGTATTTTATTCTTCTCCGCCTCCACTCTGGCTTTTAAATCACTGTCATCTATCGGTTTGGCCTTAATTTGAATCCACATTTGTTCCCCTTTCCCTAGTTTGGCAATGTTTTCTAGAAGCCCGGCTATAGGATCTATTCTCTTTTCTTCATCTGTCTCTCTTTCCGTTTCAAAATCAACATAGGTTCTTATAGGATAAATATCAGAGCGATCCATCTGATAACTATTACCCATCATATCCCATCTTTGGTTAGGGATATCGGAAGGGACATCTTTTACATAATCTTCCACTTCATATATCTCGGCATCTCCATATTGGGCATAAATATGAGACTCAAACAGATTACGGAAAGGTTTGGGAACTCGAACCAAAAAGTGAGGCACTCCGTCTTTTCCCAGTATCTCCAAAGAAAAGGAGAGTTCTTGCTCACCTTCAACCCACTTTTCATACCAGTTAGGAGGTCCATAAAGCTGCCAAAACCCATGTAAGACGGCTTCCATAGCTCTTATGGGCTTTATTACGTCAGTAGGAACCCTTATCTCCAAAAGAACGGAAGGAGGACGCTGAATAGCATCCCAGCGATGTTGACGCCAGATAAGATAGTAATGGATAAAGAGAGGCCAAAGAATCAAAGGGAGGATTATCCATCCCCAAAGCCAAAAGGCCCTAAAAAGACCCTCCCAAACCTGATTAATTAGCCCTAGTATCTCTGGTGGTGTAATGTCCATCAGAAGTTCTTTTGAAATGCTTCTTATTACTCAAATTTTGAATGATAGTATTTTCTTTTACCAGTCTCTCTTTTAGCACCTCTTCTATAATTTCCTCTTTGGAGAGAGGTCTCTTTTTTCTTTTAATAACTCTTTTTATAACATCCTTAACCTCTCCGGGTTCATAACCCCATTCTCTTAGAGCATAAACTCCTCTTCCTACCAAAACGAAACGAGAATCCTTAATTAATTCATTATGAACTGTTTGTGGATTACTACTTTCTCCAATAAAGTCGGCTACTTCCTTAAAATGAAGAGGTTTTTTCTTTCTTCTAAGGGCGATGTAAGCTCTGTCTTTTACTCCTCTGGGAGTAACCTCGGGCCATTCTCTTAGACCATAAAGTCCTTGAGGTCCTTGGCTTACCACTTTGGATATTTCTAGATATGAGATAAATACGTGAGTAGGATAATCGGGAGAAGTTTTCAGATACTCCAAAGGAACCGGTTTTTTACTATTTTTAAGCTTTGTTTTAGCCTCTTTAATAATTTCCTGAGCTTTTTTAGTAGCTTCTTTATCAGCCACCCAGAAAGGGTGAAAATCTTCACACTCCCCTTTTCTTTCCAAGGATTCTCCCAAAGAGAGGAGAAATTTAACATAGTTTTGATTATCTTCTCCTCCTAAAATATTTAAAAGACGATCTTCTCTTTTTAATCCTCCAAATTCATTAATTCTTCTATTTAAAAACTCAAAGACATCCTCATGGGACTCCATCTTTCTCTTTAGTTTCTTTAGTCCTTCTTTTTCGATTTGTCTAACCCTCTCTCTGGTTATCTGATAACTCTTACCGATAGATTCCAGAGTCTCCCTTTGATCAATTCCTTCTTTTAAACCAAAACGCTTCAGGATAACATCTTTAGTTCTCCCGGGTAAATCGTCTAAAAGATCGGAACAAACTTTGGGGTATTCAAACATTGTTTTTCCAAAGACCAAAACTAATCTTTGGTATTATTACGTTTGATATTTATACCTTTTTTATATTACCTTGTCAATCTCTCTACCCACTTTAAAATGAGGGAACTGGCCAGGAAAATGGAAGAATAAGTTCCGATAATCACTCCCATAATTAAAGCTAAAACAAAATAATAGAGAGTTTCTCCTCCCAAGAAAAGAAGAGAAAGAAGAACCAAAATAGTGGTAAGAGAAGTATTTATCGATCTGGTTAGAGTTTGATTTAGGCTGACATCCACTATTTCTTGAAAGCTACCTTTCATCTTTTGCATATTTTCCCTAATTCTATCTAAAACAACCACCGTATCGTTTATGGAATACCCCAAAGTGGTAAGAAGAGCTACCGTAACCGGAATAGTAAGCTGAACTTCAAAAAGATATCCCAAAAGGGAAAATACTCCTAAAATGATAAAGACATCCGAAAAACCCACTCCGGCGGTAACCAGTCCGTAATGCCAGGAGGAAAGTCTTCCGGTGGTTCCACTAAAGGTAAAGGCGATGTATAGAATAACGGCCAGAGAGGCAAGAAAAATAGCTAAAATGGAGGATCTCCTTAGCTCTCCCCCTACTACCGGACCGATTGACTCAAAATATTCTTGCTCAGCTCCTTCCAAGCTATCCATTATCTTTCTTTGAAGATCTTCATCGGTCCTAGTCGTTCTAATTAAAAAGTTATCTCCTTCAACTCTCTGAAGGTAATACTCCCCTAAATTAAGCTCAGAAAGAGCTCCATCCACCTCTTGAAGACTGGGAATATCTTCTTTAAAACTTATCTCTAAAACACTTCCTCCTTGAAATTCTATCCCCGGCCTCAGGCCAAAAATAATTAAGAAAGCCAGAGCCGTTAAAATCAGCAGTCCTGAAAAATAAAGATAGATATTTTTGTATTTACTAAAATTTATCATAACCAAATTCTTTTCTTTCTGGAAAGAAAGCCGTTTTCAAAAGATTTAATCAAAAGTCTGGTAACTATTAAAGAGGAAAAAAGACTGACTAAAATTCCCAAAAGGAGAACGGTGGCAAACCCTCTTACAAAGCTACTAGAGACAAAAAATAAAATTAAAGCTACCAGAAAGGTGGTGATATTAGCATCTCTTATGGAAGGCCAAGCTCTACTTATTCCTTCCTCCAGAGCATCCTTTAAGGAAGCACCGTCTCTCATTTCTTCTTTCATACGAGAGAAAATTAAAATATTGGCATCAATAGCCATTCCTATTGAAAGAACCAGTCCGGCAATTCCCGAAAGAGTCATGGTAATAGGAACTACTTTAAAGAGAAAAAGGAGGAAAATAAGGTAGAAAATGAGGGACAGAGAGGCCATTACTCCGGAAAGTCGATAATAAAAAACCATAAAGATAATAACCATGATAAGACCGACCACTCCGGCTATAATAGAGTCCTCCAAGGATCTTTCTCCTAAAGTGGGTCCGACACTTCTTTGAGAGATAAGCTCTATGGGAATCGGAAGTGCTCCGATTTGAAGATTACGGGCAATTTCTCTGGCTTCCTCTATGGAGAAACCTCCCGAAATCTGAGCTTCTCCTCCTCTTATCACCTCTTGAATATTGGCTACCTGGATTTGTTCTCCGTCAAGATAAGTGGCCATCGGTTGTCCTACGTTATCCCGAGTTATCTCTTCCAGTATTTGAGCTCCTTCACTGTCAAAACGAAGAGAAACTATGGGACGACCCATCTGATCAAAATTAAGTTGAGCTCTTTCCAAATATCTTCCGGTAAGATCAGTGGGAACAAAGGGATCTTGGAAAATAGCTTCCCATCCTTCTATCTGAGTTATCTCTTCTAAAGTAGCCTCTTCTATGCTTTTCCCTAAAGCTTCCTCTATTTCTAAAATTTTTTCCTCTTGCTCTCTTAAAGTCTCTTCATCTGCCAGTACTCGAAAATCCAAGAAAGGAGTTTCTCCTATGGCTTCAACCGCTTCTTGCTGGTCTCTTACTCCGGGAAGTTCCACTATCAGCCTATCTCCCCTAACCTGGACTAGAGATTCTCCTATACCAAAGTAATCAACTCTTCTTTCAATAAGGTCTCTTAGAGCCATCATTCTATCTCCTCTTTCTCTTTCTTCCACCTCTAAAAGATCGGCCTGATAAACCAAATGAGCTCCACCTTGTAAGTCAAGTCCTAATTGAAAATCCCTCTCGGGAAAAGTTCTTAGAGTAAGAGGTATCCTTTCATTAATCTCTTCTATTCTTTCATTAAACTGTCCGGGAAAAACATATCCGGCAGCTAAAACTGCTCCCAGAAAGAGGTAAATAAGGCAAATTTTAACTAGTGTTTTATCCATAATCCCCGTTATTATGGCAAATTAAATAACCTATGTCAATAAAGAAAAAAGGAGTCCTAAGACTCCTTAATAACGCCTTCCATTTCTTCAATCATTTTTAAAGCTTCATCTAAAGCGGTTAGCTCTTTTAAAAGAGCCATGAAGGCTGCTTCTTCAAGAAAGGTGATTATTTTGGATATATCTCTCTCTTCTTCCTCCATTGCTTTCATCTTTCTCACTACTGAATTAATTTTTTTCTCCAATTGTTTGTTGCGGTTTATAAAAGAATCCAGCACCTCTATTCCTTCTTCTTCCTCCTCTTCCAAGATTATGTTTCTCATTCTTCCTCTCTCTATTTTTCCATATATTTTCTTTCCCTCTTTACTAACCCCGGTAAACTCTATCCCCTTTTCTAAGTGGTAGAGACTGACAATTTTAAAAGAGACACTTTCCGCTCCGGGACTGATAAAATCTTTTGCCGCAACTTCTATAAAATCACCTTTTGAAAAAGAACAATAAAGATCCATCCTGTCAGGTCCTGCTATGACCTCCAGTTCCCTTCCTTCGACCATATAAGTCACCTCCTTTGCTTATTAAATCAGAAAAAGGGTCTTTTGTCAATTAAGAGTCTTTGCCGTGACACTTTTTATACTTTATTACTTTTCCCGTATTGGGATCTATTTTACCACAAGGACAAGGATCGTTTCTTTTTACTTTTTTATATCCTTCACTTTTACTTTCCACCGGTTTTCTTATAACTACGTTTTCTGAGGGAATTTTGGAAGTGGTCACCTTTAAAACTCTTTCAGCCGTTTGTTTTTCTATTTCACCTAAAAATTCCTGAAAAGCCAGATGACCCTCTCTTTTATACTCCACTAAAGGATCTCTTTGTCCGTAAGCTCTCAGTCTGACCGCCTCTCTTATATAATCCATACTCTCCAAGTGTTCAGTCCAGTTTATATCCATGGTTCTAAGTGCCACCACTTTGGCAATTTTAATCATCTCTTCCTCTCCCACTTCCTCTTCTTTAGCCTTGTAATCTTCTTCTTTGTATCCTTGTTTAAGAAGGATTTCTTTTACATATTTTTCAATTCCCTCCTTATCACTTTCTAAAATTTCATTTCTAAGAGCATAAAACTTCTGACGATGTTTATTTAAAACATCATCGTAATTTAAGACATGTTCTCTGGCATCAAAATGCATCCCCTCTACCTTCTTTTGAGCCGATTCTATGGAGTTTGAGATAAAATTTGATTCTATCGGTTGATCTTCGGGAACTTTAAGGGTATTCATTAAACTCTCCACTCTTTCTCCTCCAAAAATTCTTAAAAGATCATCTTCCAAGGAGACAAAAAATTGACTTTCTCCGGGATCACCTTGTCTTCCTGATCTTCCTCGAAGCTGATTGTCAATTCTTCGAGCTTCGTGTCTTTCTGTACCCAGAACAAAAAGTCCTCCCAATTCCTTTACTCTTTTAGCGTCTTCTTCTTTGGGAGGATTTCCTCCTAAAATAATATCCACCCCTCTTCCAGCCATATTGGTAGCTACCGTAACCGCTCCGGGATTTCCGGCCTGAGCGATAGTTTCTCCTTCCTTTTGGTGGTCTTTAGCATTTAATACTCTGTGGGAGACTCCCGCCCTCTTTAGCATTTTAGAAAAGAGTTCGTTTTTTTCTACCGCCACCGTACCGACTAAAACAGGTTGTCCTTTTTCACTTCTTTTTTTCACTTCTTCCACTGCCGCTTTAAATTTTCCTTTTTCGGTTCTAAAGAATTTATCCGGATGAGATTTTCTGATAAGAGGTTTGTTTGTGGGAATAACGGCTACTTCCATGTCATAAACTTTTTCAAATTCTTCAGAAGAAGTAGCGGCCGTTCCGGTCATTCCGGAAAGCTTCTTATACATCCGGAAATAATTTTGAAAAGTGATACTGGCTATGGTTCGAGACTCAGCTTCAATGGGAAGCCCTTCTTTAGCCTCAATTGCCTGGTGAAGTCCTCCCGACCATCTCCTTCCGGGCATAATTCTTCCGGTAAACTCATCTACGATAAGAATTTGGTTGTCTTTTATAATATAATGAACGTCTTTTTTAAAAAGAGTTTCCGCTCTTAGGGATTGTTCCAAATAATGGAGGTATTTCATTCCCTTGGACTGATAGATATTTTCCAGGTTTAAAATTTCTTCCACTCTTTCTATTCCTTCTTCGGTTAAGGTAACCGCCTTTTCCTTTTCGTGAATCTCATAATCTTTATCTTTTTTTAATTTGGGAACAATTTGAGAAAACTCCCGATACATCTGAGAGTCTTTTTCGGTCTCCGGAGAAGAGATAATAAGGGGAGTTCTAGCCTCATCAATTAAGACTGAATCAACCTCATCTATTATGGCAAAAGGAAAACCTCTTTGGACTCTATCTTCTTTTCTTAGAACGGTGTTATCTCTAAGATAATCAAACCCGAACTGATTATTGGTTCCGTAAGTTATATCGGCTTTATAAGCCTCTTCTCTGGGACAAGGTCTTAAAAAGTCTTTTTCCACTTTAAAAGCACCCGTTTCATCCCTTCTTTGATCGGCTTCCGGGTCGGGTCTAAACTGACTGTCATAAAGAAAAGCTTCTCTGTCTCCGATACAACCCACCTTTAACCCTAAAAAGTCATAAATTTGACCCATCCAAACCGTATCTCTTTGAGCCAGATAGTCATTTACCGTTACAAGATGAACTCCTTCCCCTTTTAGAGCGTTTAGAAAAGCCGGGAGAGTGGCGGTGAGAGTCTTTCCTTCTCCGGTCTTCATCTCGGCTACTTTTCTCTGATGAAGAGCTATTCCACCCATAAGTTGAACGTCAAAATGTCTCTGACTGAGAGTTCTTTTAGCCGCCTCTCTTACCAAAGAAAAGGCTTCCGGAAGAAGATTATCCAGTTCCTTTTCTTTAGCTCTTTCTTTTAGTTTAAGAGCTCTCTCTTTAATCTCTTCATCTTTTAGCCCTTCTATTTCCTTTTCCAAAGCATTAATCTCCTCCACTTTGGGCTGAAGGCTTTTTATATACTTTTCATTGGGATCACCCAGTATTTTTTTTAAAATAGACATAACTATAAAGCTCTCTTAAGCTCTTTTTGGAAATTAAAAGTCTTGGAGTTATCTTCTTCTTTTAGCCTCCATTCCCCCTTTCTTTTGCAAATCATCCTTTTTTTCCTTAAACTTTTTCACCTGTCTCTCAAGATCGTCTTTGGTTCTATCTACCGCCTCTTTTACAAGCTCAGCCGTCTCCTCGGCTCTTATCTTTTTTCCCGGAAAAGTCAGATGAACCTCGGTTCTATAAATATCACCCTTTCTTTGACCGGAAGTGAGTCGTTCTATTTCTATTTCCATAAGTACTCGGGAAACATCTTTTCCCAATTTCTCTTTATCCTCTTCTTCCTTTTCAATCAGTTTGGGGATGAATCTTTTAATAGAGGAAAACTTCTTTCTGGTGTAGTTTTCCAAATGAGGGGTTAGTTCTATATCTTTTGCCCTTACAATTATTTCCATATTTTTATAGTAACAAAATTAATCTTTTAGGACAAATACCTAATCTCTTCTTCTAAAGAAACACCAAACTTTTTTTCTACTTCTTCTTTGATTAATTCTATAAGTTCCTTTACATCTTTAAAAGAAGCTCCTCCTTTGTTTATTATAAAATTAGCGTGTTTAAGAGAAACCTGAGCTCCTCCTATACTTTTCCCTTTAAGATTACACTTTTCAATAAGGTATCCGGCCGGAATAACTCCTTTTTCATTAAACTCTTCAAGTTCTTTGTAATCTTTTAAAAGATCTTTATCTTCTATTTTAATCTGAGGATTTTTAAAGACACTTCCTGCGGAAGGATAATTTAAGGGATGATTTTCTTTTCTATAATTTAAAAATTTTTCACTTTTTTCCTTTATCTCTTCTTTTTTTCCTTTTTTAAAAAGAAAGGTTCCCGAAAGAATAACTAAATTTTCCCTTTTAAAAATACTTTCTCTGTAGCCAAAATCTATCTCTTCCTTTTTTAATATTTTCTTTCCTTCCTTTCCTATTACTTCCACCTGAATAATATTATCGGAAATATTTTCTCCAAAAGCTCCGGCGTTTCCATAAATTGCTCCTCCCACACTTCCGGGAACTCCGGAGGCCCATTCCATTCCTTTTAAACCTTCCTTTATATTAAATTTAGAAAAATCAGGAAGAAATACTCCCGCTTCCGCTTCCACTAAAACCTCTTCTTGCCAGTCCTTAAGAAGACTGATCTTTCCTTTTTTTACCACAAGAACCCTTTTACTGATCTTTTCATCGGGAAAAAGAGTATTACTCCCCCTTCCTATAATAAGAAAGTCTCCTCCTTTTAAAACTTCTTTTTCTAGCATTTCCTTACTTTTAATTTCCAAAACCTCCCGAGCTTCTCCTCCGATTTTAAAGGTGGTTCTACTGGAGAGATTCTTTTTCATTAGACTATCTTTTCTAGGAAACTAAAGGTTTTATTCTTTAAAAGGTGGATTCCGGTAGTAAGTGCAAAAAAGGCTCCAAAGAGACATAAAATTAAATCAGCCGCTCTCCAGACCACTCCCAGGATAGTTCCTCCTTCAAATTCAAGCCCCATGGAGGCAAATCCGAAAGCCGAAGCGGCCTCCATTCCACCCAGTCCGGCCGGGAGAGGTAAAAGCAAAGAAAGATTAACCAGCCCTTGAATGGCTAGAGATTTTCCCGGATCAAGAATTTGGGCAATGAAGAATATCAGAACAAATACTCTAAAATAAATTAGGAAATGTCTTAAAAAGCTAAAGGTCATTCCTTTCCAAAAGAAGAGTTTTTTAGGAGAAAAAAAGCGGATTATCTCTCCTTCGGTATTTAAAATGAATTTTCCGTTTTTAGTCACTCTAACATCGGCTTTTTCCATTCCGAAATGTTTTACCGTCCATAGAACGATACTCTTCCTTCCCATTACCTTGTAGTAAAAAAATATTAAAGCAAAAAGAAGGAGAGTAATTACAAAGACTATAAGCCAGAAGATTCCCCAGGAAGGAAAGTTCCCATAATAAAGGAAGGCTACAATTCCTCCGATAATAAAAAGAAGATGAAAAGTGGCATCCATTATCTTATCGATAATAACCGAAGAAAGGCTGTTTTCCCAATTTATATTAAGCTTCTTTCCGGTAAGGTAAACTCTTAAAGCCTCGCCTCCCAAAAGAGAGACCGGAGTAAGGTAATCTGTAGCAAATCCGATAGTCCATATTTTGGCCAAATTTCTTCCTTTAACCTCCACTCCCTGATTTTCTAAAATAATCTTCCATCTTAGAACACTTACAAGTGCGATAAGAAAGGTAAGAAAAACTACAAAAAGTCCTTGCCAGTTTAAAAAGAGACTCAAAGCTTTAGCCAGACTTTCCAGCCCGGCTCTTTCTATAATGTAATAAAATAGGAGAAAACCTATTGTCAGGGCCACAAAAAATTTGAGGAATTTTTTCATCGAATTACCTAAGCTGATTTATTTTAGCCAAGGTACTCTCTCCCAAATATCCGGTTCCTTGGCTAAGCCCTAAAGGTGAAAGAATTTCTTCTTTATACTTTTCCTGAAAACGAATTACCGCCTCTCTGGTAAGAGAGAGGAAATTACCACTAACTATTCCTTCCGGATAAATGTCCGGTTTTGTGGCTAAAAACTCTTGAAGGCAAGATACTCTTTCTCCACTCATTCCATAATAGAGTGGAGCTCCGATAAGACACTCTCCCCTTTCCTCTCTGATTCTTCTTTCCAAATACTCTATTCTCTCTCTAAGTTGAGCTATTCTCTCTAAGAGATAGGCAACCCTTTCCTTACTCTCCTCTTCTTTTATAAGCTCCGCTCTCCAGGTAAAGGCATAACTTCTTTCAGCTCCGTTAAACCCTTCCATCTTATCCTGTATACTGGGAAGAATAATAAGAGATTTGTACTCTGTACTAAATCCTTCTATGGTAAGCTCCTTTTTCTTATTATCCACCTCTAAAATCTCAACCTGACACTCTTCTTTGTAGTTACAAAGGATATAGGGAAGAGAGACTCTAACATCTTCTTCAAGTTCAAAGATAAAGGAAAGAGTTCCTTCTCCACCGGTAATCTCATGCCAGTTTCCGGCCCAGTTTTTAGATCGATACCTAATGGCCAGACTTCCTTCTCTTGCCGAAGGGAGAAAGTTAGTGGCCGGAGAAACCTTTAAAGAATGAAGGTCTTCATTTTTAAAGCAGTAATACTCTCCCAAGTCACAGTCATTTAATAAAACGGCTATTTTAAATTGATTAAAAATATCGGAAAAATCTTCCTCATATCCGTTCTTCTCCAAAGCATAATTTATACTCTCTATTCCCACCTTTTCACTTTGAAGAGAATCAACCAAAATCTCTATTCCGTAATGATCTACCAGATACTGAGAGAATATATTTACCACTCCGTAATCGGCCCTCTGATTTATCCATTCGGTTAAGGAAATATCCGGGTCTCTTAAAAATATCTCCACTCGGTTTCTTAAATTACTCTTTTCATAATCATCATCATAACCTAAAAAGGTAGGCATATACTCGGCTCTGGCTTCATTTAACCATATCTCTTCCCTTACCCCTCTCTTTCTTTCCTTTTGATTGAAGGTAATAAGGTGCATAAACTCATGGGCTAGATATCCTTCCAAAATGGGGCTATCCAAAATAGCGGTGTTAAGGTATAAAAGCTTCTTTTCGTTAGAGCGAGGATTTTGATGTTTGGAGTACTGATCGGCTGAATTAAAGTACCCTCCGGCTTGCTCTCTCATAGGATGAAAAAGAACACTTATCCTATCGTCTCTATCTACCGGGTGCTCTAGACTATCTCCAAAGGTGGAAGTCATCTTGGGATAAATTTCCATCTCAAAGGTATTTCCCAAATTATACATCACCCCATCATAATGATTTCTCTCCTCTTCTTCTAAATTATTCCACCAGGATATATCAACATAAAAATTAACCTTATTAGTCACTCTTTGAAGATAAGCTCCCACTTCTCTTCTATCCTCCCTATCATAGGTGGGTTCTACAAAAAAATGAAAAACCTCTTCTGCATAAGCAAAGTTAGAAGAGGTCAGAAGGAAAAACAGACTGAAAAATAGTATTTTCTTTGAAAAACCGGTCATGGTTTTTTATTATAGCCCTTTTATAAAGAATTAAAACCTCCCCAAAAGATCATAGTAAATTCTTCCTAAAAATTCATAGAAAGCAAAATCCGACCTTCTCAGATTACCCGCTCCGGGGATAAAGTCAATAACTCCATAAGATCCTCCTCTAGCCTTAAAGTCGGTAGGAGCGGGAATGGGAGAAAGATTAAGTCTCTCAAACTCTCTTAAAGATCTTTCCATATGGTAGGCGGAAGTGATTAAAAAGAAAGGTTTATCCTCTACCTTCTTTTTAACGTTTCTAACGTTTTCCCAGGTATTCCGAGATCTATCTTCAACAACCAAATTCTCCCGAGGCACTCCCCTGTTTACAAGAAAGCTTTCAATTGAAGAAAGGTCCGTTCTTTTAGGGTCTAAGGGATTAGTCCCTGAGATTATAATCTTTAAATCATGATCTCTAAAGTAAGAAATTCTAAGAGCTTCACTTCCCCTAAGAACATCGGCCTCTCTTCCTCCCAAAAGAAGCACAGCCAAATTAGCTTCTTCCATTTCCTCCTCTCTTAGATGAGAGTAATCTCTTTCCAAAAGACCAATCAGAAGATCAGCCATAGGGGTTATAGAAAATAAATAATAAAAGGTTATTCCCAGTATAATAAGAATCTTTCCTACTTTCTTCCTACTTCCCGGATAGAAAAGGAAACCCAGCAAGATTAAAATCATGATAAAAGAGCTGGGTAAAAAAAGATTTTTTATTACAACCGACATAGGTAGGGAAATTATACAAAAATTTTCTCCTAAAAAAAAGTCGCTTTTTAAAAGCGACTACGAGCTTGTCTCCACTATGGCCCATCTGACTTTTCCTTTTACTCTAACTAGCCTTTTTTCTCTTTCCGGCTGATCTTTAACCAAAACCTTGGCATCACTTTCATTTCTTACAACAGCTATTACTTCTCCCTTCAATTCTTCTATGTCAACAGTTCCGTCTTCTTCTATGAAACGGGCGATATTTTCTTTGGTATTAATACTGAAAAGAAATCTCTTTTCCCGAAAGATATGGAAATTTATTCCATCTCCCCTTTCTATTTTCAAACTAAGTGAATGAGAAAGGCTTTCTGAAAGTTGTTGCAGGAGACACTCCTCATTTGATAAAAGAACATAACTCAAGTCGACTTTTATTCCCTTAACCGATTCTTTATTGAGTTCCTTTTCCTTACTCTCCCACTTTCTTCTTCCTTCTTCAAGAAAGATGCAAAAATTGATTCTCTTCCTTTCACAAAGTTTCAGTTTGAAATAAACGTCTCCTTGAAGCTTTAATCCTTCCCCCTCTTCCACTTTGGAGAAAATATTAATAGCTTCCACCAAAGCACCTCCTTTCGTTTTCAAAGAATACAATGTCTAATATTTTTGTCAAACTAATCCTTTTTTCTTTTAAAGGCTAAGAGTTTAATTTTACTTTCTTTTTCTAAAAAGGAGGATGAAGACTTTCTTTATCTTAGAGGAAAAATGAATCAGAAGAACTAAAATTAATAGGATTAAAAAGATTAGTAGATATAAGGATATGTCCGCCTCTCCAAATGCTCCAATAGTCGCTGCCAAAAGTCCTACCCCCTCTTCTTCTTGTTCTAAATCGGGTTCATCTATTTGCTCGGGAAATAGTTCAGGGTCGGGCTCTATCTCCGGATCAGTATCAATTTCAGGTTCGGGTTCAAGATCTATGATAGGCACTACCGTCACTTCTTCAAATATTTCAACATCCGGAATGGGTTCTGGTTCCGTTACAGGATCAGGGTCAGGTTCTTCCGGATCGGGAGAAATCTCTTTTAAAAGACTAAACTCATATTCCCTACTAACGGCAAAAGAACCATAAGCTACTATCCGGTAATAATAGGTGTTTCCCGGAGTTAAATCAGTAAGAGTAATGTTATGAGAAGCACTCCTCTCTTCTGTCATAGGAGTGTAAAACAGATATCCATAAGAAGGACTTCCTGCATCCAAATCAAACTTACCGGGCTCAGTATCATAAATTATCCGTGTAAAGGCGGGTCTGGTAGTTTCCCAAGCAATAGTTACATTATCTTCTCCCACTTCGGTCTCTCTTTCATTGTAGATATTAAGAGGAGTGGGTGGCCTAATTCCTCCAAGAGTTATTTCGGTAACAGGATCATCAGGACTATCTTCAAAAAATCCAATAATAATATCAAATTCTAAAAACTCATTCATATACTTATTACCCGATCCATAAAGAAAGGTAATCTCGAAATCAAATTTTTTCTCTTCCTTTTTAGGAATATCAGCAAACTGACATTGGTTACCTATCTTAGAAAGATCTTTTATAGTACCACAATCTATTTTCTCTCCCTCGCTTAAAACAGAAAATTGTAAAAAGGAAGGGAACCCTTCACTAGGAGAAAGATTATCTACTCTAAGAGCTATCTTCTTTTCCTCCTCATAATTATTCTTTATTTCAATCTCTTTAGATATCTTCTTTCCCGGAAAAAAGTTCTCTATATTAAACAAAGGGCCTTCTGAAGGATTTGTTTCAATTTTACCTTCCGCTAAAGCTAAAACAGGGAATCCGACTAAGAAAAGGAATATAAGGGGTAGAATTGTTTTAGTAAATTTTTTCATAATTCCTTATCGGAAGGCTCCTCCTTTTTATCTTCTAATTTATCATCTTCCTCCTCCTCTTTTATATCCATTTCCTCTTTTTCTAAACTATTATCTTCTTTATCGTTATAACCATCTTCATCTTTGATTTTTTCCTCTTTATCATCCTCTCTTTCACTTTCCTCATAATCTTTTTCTAAATTAATATCTTTTTTATCATCTCCACTGTCCTTATTCTTTTCTTCCAGTCTCTCTTTATCCTTTTCTTCTTTACTTTCACTCTCATTATCTTCATTTTTAATTTCCTTCTCTTCTACTTTATCACTCTCCCTTTCACTTATTTCCATACTCTCCACTCTTTCTCCTTCTAATTCCAAAACAATATCACTAGTAGAGCTCATCATGGAAAAACCTTCTCCCCAACTGAGATTTGTCTGCCAAGATCTAAACTCAATGTGAAAAGAGCACTCCTTACTTTCATTAATATCTTCCTTTAAATATGTTAAGTAAAAGTTCCATTTTTCTTCTTCTCTGGCTCTAAGAGTAATAGGGTATTCAAGAGTTATTTCTTCTAAAGGCCCTTCATACTTTTTAGAATCATTACGTTTTACTTTGACACTTAGTAAATTACAACCGTCTCCACTTGTAACTACCTCCATATCATATTGGAAATCAATAGTTCCGGTATTAATCCTTTTTATTTCTTTTTCCAAAGATTTTTCATTTCCATTTTTCTCTTCTTTCAAATCATTTTTTAAAATTCTGTTATTCAACTCACCAACCTGAAAATAGTTTCCTGAAATTATTGCTCTGCTGGAAAAGTAAGCATAAGTGTTTTCTGTCATAAGAAAGACTCCCTGAAAAATCAGTATGGTAATTAGAATGATTGAATAAGTTTTCTGAAAATTACTTTTCATCAGTATCGGACTTATTTTTAACCTCCTTATATATCTTCCCTACTTCTCCAAAAATTATTAAAAGTGCCGGCAGTCCCACTAGAAGAAGAAATCCTATCGGTGTTTTCAAAAAATTTACCAGATATCCCAGATAAGGAATACTAAAAAGAGCTTTTCCCATAATATCTCCCTCTTTAGTCTCTTCTATGTCTTCTATGGGATTAGCATCCCCTTTGGTGATATAAATTAATTCTCCCTCTTCCACTTTTACATCTTCTATTCTGTGAGTAGTGGGAGGTATCCTTTCTCCACCGGTTCTAAAAGTAACAATATCTCCAACTTGATAACTTTCTGCCGGACTTACTACCACTACACTTCCTATCTTTAGTGTCGGTTCCATGGATCCTGAAATAACTGTCATTATGTTGTAGTTGAATATGGGAATAGCGGATCCCAGGAAGAATAATGCAAAAATTAGAAGAACACCATAAACAAGATAGGAAAAAGATTTTTTAAAACTTTTTTTCATATAATCAATTAAACGCTTTAGAGTCCCCCGCTACTAGTAGGTAGCGGGAGATGAAAAGAGTTTAATCTCTATCTATAATCCTCAACTCCTGCATCATTAAATGTGTTATTATCCTCAAGCCATCCTACACCCCAATCCATTGGATTACCGTGTTCATTTAGAAGCTCAACACCTTTACCAAGACCAATTCCTTCATCAGGTGTGTTAAACGTGTTACCAATAATGTGTAGACCCTCCCAGTTCTCTGTTCCAGCTACTCCAAAAGCGGTATTAAACACATTATTTTTAATATCAGCACTACCGATATATCCGCCAGTCCAATTTCCTTGAATTCCTCTAAAAGAATTCACAAAAACATTATCCTCAATGGTGGTATTGTGTGTGTCGTCCTTTACCCTAACAGCTCTATCGTCTCGATAGTCCTGACTGAGGCTAGGATTGAGAGCATCTATTGTGAAACCTTTCAAAGTAATATCATCAGCTTTAATACCTACGACACCCTCATCTCCTCCACCTTCAGCTTTGATAGTGGTTGCAATAGGACCACCTATGGAAATAAGAGTAATTCCGTCCTTATCAACTACTACATTCTCTTCATATGTCCCGGCAGGAACAATAATGGTATCTCCTTCGTGAGTGTTTCCTGCATTAATCGCTCCTTGAATAGTGCTATATATCCTGTTATTTCTAACGTTTGTCACTTTTATAACCTGAACACCATCAAAAACTAAATCAAAATCTTCAATTTTAGCATCTTGAAGGTTATTTTGATCTCCATCTGAAGGAAAGCTAAATTTCACCTTCCACTCTCCTACTTCTCCTTTACCCAAAGCTCCCACATACTCACTTTCTTCTCTCCAATCTCTAAGAGTTTTACTTGCCGTTTCAACTCCCTGCTCATCATTATAGATTTTCATCTCTAAGACATTTCTAAGGCCATCTAAGTCACCACCACTATCAAATCTCAGACCGGCAGTTATTGCCATTGCAATATCAGCAGAGCTGGAGTTTCTAATATCAACATCATGAGTAATGCTCCACCCTGGGTAAATGTTTCCTGTACCAAGGAAATTCCCTGGATAGGTTCCCCAAGTGTTATGATGAGGAGCCTTAACTTCCAAGTCGGCAGTACCCGTCATAATGGTACTACCTTCTACTTCCGTCTCGGCAGTCCACTGTGCCCAGGTCATTCCACCGAAAATGGCGGCAACGGTAAAGATTGTAATTAGACTAAGTAATATTTTTTTGTTCATAAATCCTTAGTTATTAAGACTTATAATTTTTCGACTTTTAATTTTCCTTTGTTAGTAATTGCCTGTTATAACAGGCAATAAAAATAATTATCTTTCTTCGACCTTTTGGCCTTTAAATATCCGTATATAAAAAAAGAGGTCTTCCTTACAAAGAAAACCTCAATAGATATAATCCACTATTATAATTTTTATGTTGGAGAAAAATTCTCTCATAACGGATTCCCCTCCGTAGCCTTTCGTATCATATATTAAAAAATTTGTCAAACAAAAAAGGTGCAGATAAGTTTTTCTACACCTCTAAGAAATTTTATATATATCTTTTAGAGAAGATCCCAGGTTATCTCAAACTCGTGATACTCGTCGCCTTTATAAACACACTTTACTTCTTTAATGTCCACTTTACTTTTAGGAAGAGAAAGCTCTACCACCGAAGTAAAATAACCCATCCAGTAAATGCAAATTATAGGATGGAAGTCATACCCTTTTACCCTTATAACCGCCCTTCTGTTTTCTTTATCCAAACTAACCGGTTCTAACTCTCCAAAGTTAAAATGTTTTCTCCAGTATTTGGCGGCATTATCAAAAGCTTTTTCCACCGAGACAAAATATCGAACAAGTACTTTGATTATAAAAGAGTTTCGGGGAGCAAACCATCCGGTATAAAAGATATCCTCATCGGTCCATCCTAAAACTTCTTTCATGGTTAAAAGAACCAAAGTACTGAGAGCCTCATCTTCCCAGTCCATTGATTTCACTTTGGAAAACTTTATCGGATAACCCAGTTCTTCTAACTTTTTTTCTACCTTTTCCACTCCTTCCTGTCCTTCCTTTTCTCTTATAATCTCCCCATAAATCCTCATTACTTCTCCCTTTACCTTTCCCTCTTTTTGAGAAAGTTCTTTAGCAATTTGTTCTAAGTTTTGAGACATATTAACTCCAGTTTATTTTATACTCATGACAGTCATCTCCCCTATAGACACACTTAACCTCTTCAATTTTTATCTCTCCTTTGGAAATAAGGAATTTACAAAGAGAGGTAAAGTATCCTTTAAAGTAAAGACACATAATAGGGTGAACTTCATAGTCATTTATTCTTATAGTAGCCTCCTTTTCTTTAAACTCTACCGGTTCCAGTCTTCCAAAATCATAATGTCTTCTCCAATACTTGGGAGAATTTTGAAAAAGTTTTAAGGGGGAAATAAAGTAACGGACAAGTACTTTTATAATAAAAGATCTTTTGGGAGCCGCCTCTCCGATAGAAAAGATATCCTCATCGGTCCAGTTAAAAATCTCCTTCCCTAAAAGAAGGATTAAAACATTTAACCCGTCCCTTTTCCATTCTAAAGGCTTTATCTTGGAAAACTCCATCGGATAACCCAGTTCTTCTAATTTCTCTTCAATCTTTTTTACTCCCTCCTCTCCTTCCTTTTCTTTTATTATCTCTCCATAAATTCTTATCACCTCTCCTTTAACGTGACCTCCTTTTTCCATCAGTTTATCAGCTTCTTTTTTTATTTCTTCATTCATCTTTATTTTTCCAATTGATTTCAAATTGATGATACTCATCCCCTCTATAGATACATTTAGTCTCTTCTACCCAAACCTCCCCTTTGGGAAGAGAAAGTTGGGCAATAGAGGTAAAATACCCTCTCCAGTAAATGCAAATTACGGGATGAAAATCGTGATTTAAAACTCTTATTGATATAAATTTATTTTGAGTGTCAATTTTAACCGGAACCAGTTCTCCAAAGTCAACATGCTTTCTCCAATACTTGGGAGCGTCTCTAAATACTCTTTCTATGGAGGTAAAGTAACGAATTAAAAACTTAATGATGAAAGACTTTCTGGGAGCACACCACCCGACATAAAATATTTTCTCATCATCCCAATTTAAGACCTCCTTAGCGACAAGGAGCGTGAGAGCACTTTCAGCTTCCTTTCTCCACTCTAAGGGTTTTATTTTGGAAAACTCTATAGGGCACCCTATCTCTTTTAATCTCTCTTCCACCTTTTTTAATCCTTCCTCTCCGGCTTCTTCTTTTATAGTCTCTCCATGGACTCTTATAACCTCCCCTTTAACTCTTTCTTTTCTTTGGATTAAATTTTTAGCCGTTTCTTTTAAATCTTCTGACATACTACCAACTTAATTTAAATTGATGAACCTCGTCTCCGGAAAAAGTACATTTCTCTTCTTCCACCCTAACCTCTTTGGACTTTATACAAAGACTAAAGAGAGCTTGGAAAACTCCCGAAAGATAATTACACATTATCGGATGGAAATGATAACCTTCCACTTTCAATTTTAAAAAGTTTTCCTCTTTGTTAAACTCTTCTACCTTTAAAGCTCCGAAATCAAAATACTTAGTCCAGTATTTGGGAGCCTCTTTTACTATCTTTTCGGGAGAAGAAAAATACTTTACCAGTATCTTAAAAAGAAGAGATCCTTTAGCGGCATACTTTCCCATCTCAAAGACATCTTCCTCATTCCAGTTGAATAGTTCTTTGGTAAGTAAAACCAAAAGAACACTTTGCCCCTCCTTATACCAACTAAGTGGTTCAATCAAATTTTCTCTAAAAGAGTAACCCAGTTCTTCTAACTTCTTTTCTATCATCTCCACTCCCTTCTCCCCTTCTCTTAGTCTAATATATTCCAAGTCAGCCTTCATGGCCTCTCCCTTAACCCGGCCTTCCTTTTCCATCAAACTATCGGCTATCTTCTTTAAGTCTTCCATATATTAATTTTTATTAAAAAGCTCTCTGGCTTTCCTGTGAAACTCTAAAATCTCTTCCATAAATTCACTGTGATCCAGACGAAGGAGAGATACCATTCTTCCCATACCTCCTCTTATGTCTTCCAAATTCTCAGCCTCTTCCCACTCCTCCTGATAATCCTTTAATTTTTGATCTTCTATTTTCTCCCAAAGACTCTCAGCCTCTTCTTCTAACATTTCCTTTTCTTCACTTTCAGGAGACATTGCAATAAATCTCTCTGAAGAGACAAGAAGGTTAATATATCTTCTTGTTAGATTTTGATTTAGCCGATTAATGGTATCGGAAATATCTAAAACTCCTTCCCTTGTTGACTGAGAAAGATTTTCTGTCATCTCCCTTACTCTTTCTCTTATCTCTTCTGCTCTTTCTTTATTCTCCTCCTCTCTATCTCTAACTCTCTCTTCTATCATCTCTCTTACTCTCATACCTAAATCTTCTTCATCTTCCTCTTCTCTAGCCATCTCTCTTACTCTGTGACCCAAAGGAGCTTCCTCAACTTGTCTTAACTCAGACACTCTTCTAGATATATCCTCCAGCCTATCCCTTAAATCACCTTGAGCACCTTCAACAGAGAAGGCAAAGAGAAAAAGAACAATTAAACTTGAAATAATTATTTTTTTCATATTTTTTATTTTTTTTAATTTTCCTCCCTCTAAAAGAAGAAGGAGTTCTGTATTTAACTTGACCTTTCTTCTTCATTTAAAATATTTTCTTTTATTTTCCTACCCAAGTCAAACAACTGAGGTTCTCTAATTATTATCTTAAAAATGTTTTCCATAAAGTCTCCTCCGGCATATCCTACAACCAAAGCAATAGTCCAGGGAATCTCTTTTATCTCTAAAAAGATTTCTATTACATCCCAAGCTACCAAAGCACTGACATAACCGATAATTCCTGAGAAAATGACCATGGAGAGAAAGTAAAAAGGCCTTATCTCCACGTCTTTATAAGAAGTCATGTACTTGAAAAGACCCATGCCTCCCCTAAGGAGGCCTCCTAAGAAACCGGCGATCATAAAACCCATATTAGCTTTTGGTTAGTTCTTTGTATATGAAAGCCTTGGAAAGATAGAAAATGGAAAGAGCTAAAACTATTCCCAAAATTAAAAAGGCGGTTGATATTATGGAAAAAATGGAAATTAAAAGCAAAAGAAAAAGAAATATCTTTGATCCACTTCCTTTGGTAACCTTAAAACTCTCCTTTAAGGAACTTATGGGAGATATTTCTTTATCGACAATAAAGTAATCAAATAAAAACATTCTAAGGGCTAAAAAGAGACCCGGGAAAAAGATGGAAAAATATCCCAAAACAATTAAAAAGGATCCCACTACTCCCTGAATGGAAGAACCCAGAAGAAGTAAAAGGTAAACCGGAAGGATTATAATCAAAGAGTAGATAATTATCCCAATTATTAGTCTAAAAAAGAGATGACTTTTTTGTAAAAAATCACCGTATCCAAAATTCCTTCCCTTTTTAGCCTTAAGAGAGATATTAATCATTCCTATCTTAAGAACCGAAGTTATTGTTATAAGAACTAAAGAGAGAATAAGGAAGAGAGATATATTGGAAGGACTAACCCTGGAAGAAAGCTGAGCCAGTCCGATAAGAGCAGCTAAAAAAAATCCCACCAAAACGGGAGGAGCAATCACAAGAGTAGCTGCTCCGATATAGAAGATAGGGCTTTTTATAAACTCCTTCCAACTAAAATCGAAAGCTTTTTTGAGACTAAACATATCTAGCTTATTATACAAAACCAAGATAAGAAGTCAAAACCCTCTGTAGACAAAATATTTATTTTATGGTATAGTAATAATAGGAGGTGAGATCATTGAAAAGAAAACTATTTCAAGTACACTATCATCCGGTATACCCCTACATATTCAAGGGGGGAAAATATCCGGGTGAGTCGGCTGAACGACTGATGTTCACCGACTATCCTTATCTTCTTAAATTATGGGAGATAAGGAAAGAAAAGGGAGAAGGAAGAGGACTGAGAGAGGATTACTTGGGGAAAAGGTTGTCTTGGCTAATGGAAAAAGGAGAAGACAGAAAAACAAAGATTCCCTGCCCCAAGTGCCTCGAAAGACCTGTAGAGCTTTTTACCGCCAAGTTCTCTAAGGACCTTAGAGAAATATCGGTGGGAAGCTTCTATGTAAGCTGCTACAAATGCAAACACCTCATGTATCTTCCGCAGCTGTATAGGGGTAAAGCGATACAGGTGTTTGATTTTAAGTTCAGCTCTCTCAAATACTTTGGAAACAAAGTTATGAGAGAGAAGCTCTTTAATCTGTATAAGGAAGTCTACGGACTTCCCAAAAGACTAACAAAGCAAAGAGCTTTAGAGTTCTTTAAAGAATAAGCATCCACAAAGGATGCTTTTTTTTATTTACACCCCACAAACTCTCCCAATGTTTCCGGATCTCTTATTCCCTCATAAAGTCTTTCTCTAACTTGAATTTCAGGGACATAATGATGCTTCATTTCTTCTAAACACCTTTCTCTTTCCTCTGTACAATCAACATAAATCGGAGTAACCATTTCATATCCTCCATAATCTTCTATAAGCCTACTACAAGCCGGACAATAACGGGTTCCATAAATTACTACTCCGGCCTCTTTAAGACAGTTTATAAACTCGGTTGTTTCTTCCGTTTCAATATCTTCTCTTACCTCAAGGGTATAATCATCGGTTCTAAGAAGAATAATTTTTGCCGGATAACTTATTACCTGTAAAACCGGTTCTCCCAAAGAAGGAGATGTTTCTCTAAATAGAAGTTCAATAATCTTTTCCTCTTCCTTTACTTTAACCTCTTCTATCTTTATCCCGTAACCCCCCGTCCTTCTTTCTCCAAGAGCAATAAGAACCGCCTTTTTATTATCAAAGGAAATCTCTTCCTCTCTTTCTAAGTATCTTCCAAGTTCTTCTTCTGATCTAATTATTTCTATCTTTTTACTTTTATGGTTTTGCTGAGAAGATTCCAGTACCCTGTATTCCCCCAAATCCATCTCTATCTCTTCTTTTTCACATCCATAAATTCGGTTTATCTCCTCTCTAAGACTTCCTTCAAAGAGAAGTCCCAGATTAAAGTAATTATCTTCTTCTCTAAGATCCTCTCTGCTTATAAACCGAAATAACCCAAAGGCGGTCATGGTTCCGTAAAAATACTCTTCCTCCTCCATTTCATACTCTCCTCCAAAGAGAAGCTTTTCTTTATCCAAAACTTTTTGTAGCATCTTAACTTCTTCTCCTTTTTGCCCGTATCTAAGATCTTTAGAAAAGTAATGACAAAACTGACTAATTTCCTCTTCCTCCTCTCTTCCATTTACCTGAAAGAAGATAAAGACTACAAGGAGAATAAGAAGAAGAGAAAGAATAATTGTTTTTTTCATAAGACTAAAAATTAATTTCTATTTTATCCCCTACTTTTAAATTGACCTTTTTTACAAATCCGGCATTGGTCTCTAAAACATATTTGGCCTTCTCCTTAGGACTAAAGGCTTCCGGAAAAGTTTCCGGAGAAACTTCTTCTTTAATATAGATTACCTCTCCTTCTTTACTAATCCAAATTATATCTATACTAAAGTACATATCCTTCATCCATATTGAATGCCTTCCCTCCTCCTCAAAGACAAATAACATCGCTTCTCCTTTAGGGAGATATTCTCTTCCAGAAAGCCCTTTTACTCTATCCTCTCTTTTGCTAACCACTTCTATTATAAGGGGAAAGTCGTTTACTTGTAAAAGGGGAGGTCTTTCTTCTCTTAAAGGAAGAAGGAGAAAAAGGAAAACCAAAAAGATAACTTTTATCATACCTTATTCTAACCTTTAGCTTTATTAAAGAAAAGAAGCAGTTTTTTTGCTGCTTCTTAGTAAATTATCACTTTAGTTCCTATTTTTACTTTCTCCATAAGAAAGTCTGCTACTTTATCATCCACTCTTATACATCCTAAAGATGCCGGATATCCTGTTACGTTAAATCCCCCATGGATAGCGTAACTTTCATAGAAATAGAGACTACTATACATCCAGTCCCCTCTCCAGACAACTTCCCACCATCCGGGGAGCTTTCTGTAAACGTAATACTCCCCTTTAGGAGTTTCTCTTCCCTCTCTTCCAGAAGAGATAAGAGCTATTAGCTTTATCTCACCTTCAGAAAAGTAAAAAAGAATTTGTCTTGAGAGACATATCTCAATGTAGTCTCCCTGATAGATAGCCTTAGGTCTTTTAATTTCTTTAAAAGCTCCTCTGGTTTCCGGACCGATAACTCCATCAACAGAAATTTCTTGGAAAGCCTGGAAGGCTTTCACCGCTTGGAAAGTCAGGTCTCCATAAACTCCGTCTTTATCGGGAAAATATCCTTCAAAAGAAAGGAGTCTTTGTATTCGGTAGACCTCACTTCCCTGATCATCCACTCGAAGAAGTTCAGCTTCAACTTGGTAAGTGAAAAGTAATAAAAATAAAAAAAGAGCAATAATCACTTTCATAAAATCCCTCCTCTCTGTTTCTATTTTATACCACAAAAAAAAGAAAATTGCAAAAAAAACCGGGTCTAAACCCGGTATGCCCTACTTTTCATCACTCCTCCCACAAGCTCTTGCAAGCTATTATAATCAATTTCTATCTTCATTCTTAAAAGAGTAAATATCTTCTCTAGAAGAAGAATCGTTTCCTCATCATAAAGATTGAAAAAGACAATATGCCAACTGGCATGAAAATCTTCCGGTAGTCTAACCACTT
>SL_3KL_010_SEDDRAFT_10000053_pt1 | contig 64377 bp, 51 predicted proteins | sample SodLakKL_010_SED_2_FD_10381 | JGI IMG/M metagenome (IMG submission 10381)
AAACCCAAAAACTGGTAAACCCAAAAACTGGCATACCTTAAGACTTGAATAACTTAAAAATGCCGATCTCAAATATTTGATTCTTTTTTAAAATCTAATTTACATTTAATTCATCTGTCTTTTATAGATCGTTGTTTTGTGAAGTGAGGAACCCGGGGCAGGCATCATAAATTATTACGGTAATGCTTATGAGAAACTTTTCTGAAGTATTCAAAACCATCCTGACATTTTAAACTACTTTTTTGTTAAAATTTTGCTCTAAACTGGAGATTTATCATATTTTAGCCCCCTGAATTATTACCTGAGGTTTATTATACTTAATATATCTAATTATGTTACACGAACCAGCTGCAAAACTCAAAGATGATAAAGCCGCCTTACGGAAATCGAAGCTGGGATTAAAGTTGTTCCTGGTTTACGGACTGATTTATGCCGGTTTTGTTAGTATCGGGGTGATCAAACCCGAATTGATGGGCATAAGGGTTGTGTGGGGCCTCAACCTTGCAATTTTTTATGGTTTTGGCCTGATCCTGCTGGCAATTGTAATGGGATTCCTTTATCACCTTGCCTGTAATCGCCTGGAGAATAAACTAAACCATGAGGAGGAGACCCCATGATCTATGAGGTGCATACTTGGGCCGTAATAATTTTCTTTGGATTTGTTGCACTGGTGCTTGCTCTGTCGTTTTATTTTGCCAATAAAACCAAAACCTCTGCTAGCTATTTTGCTGCTGGTGGTACAATACACTGGGGAGTGAACGGGATAGCATTTGCCGGCGATTATCTGTCTGCCGCTTCATTTCTTGGAATATGCGGGATGATTGCCTTTTCCGGATATGACGGATTTCTTTATTCGATAGGTTTTCTCGCCGGATGGGTAGTGGCTCTGTTTGTGGTGGCTGAGCCAATGAAAAGGATGGGAACATTCACATTTACAGATGCCCTTGATTACAAATTCAATTCACGTTCAATAAAATTTACCGCTGCCATAAGCACTCTGGTAGTCTCCATATTTTACCTTATTCCCCAGATGGTAGGTGCAGGCGACCTGGTTGTGCCGATCCTCGGATTGCCTCACTGGGCCGGAGTTGTTATAGTGGGTTCTGTAGTTATTTTCATTGTCGCAACTGCAGGAATGACCTCAACTACCTACGTACAGTTTATGAAAGGGGGACTTCTGATTATTTTTTCGGTTGTCCTGACATTCTATATCCTGAATAAAGGGCTGGAGAAGGAACCAAATTCCGACCATCATGAATATGTCTCTTTAAGTATCAGTTTTGACCCTTCCGGGGAAATTATCTTTGAGGATGAAACTGACTACCTGGTTCAGGGAAACAAAGAAGTTGGTGATAATGAATTTTTCCTGCTCGAAAAGGATGGTATTGCAAACTGGTTTCACCTGGTTTTGAGGGATGAGGGCCTGTTTCTGGATGAAATGCTCACCATAGTTACCGATCCCGATGGAAATACCAGTTATAATGGTGCACCTCGTTCCGACAAAATGTTTTACCAGGTTGGTCATCTGACCATGGTAATGTCAGACGGCGAAGAGGTTGAAAGTTCGGGTCCGACCAATCCTTTTAATTTCCTGACCAAGATTGAAGATAGCGAAGTTGTTAGATACATCAGGACTTCCTTTGAATTTGATAACAGTTCGGTAACTGGATGGTATCCTGAGATAACCCCCGGAACGGATATAATGAAGCCCGGTTTGTTCTATAAGCTCGAAGGTGCTTCAGTCTGGGAAAAATTGAATTTTGTATCTCTCATGCTGGCACTTTTTCTGGGAACCTCGGCACTTCCGCATATTCTGATAAGATATTATACTGTCCCAAGCCAAAAGGATGCACGTAAATCTACAATAGTTGCAATTGCTGCGATTGGGGCTTTTTATATCCTGACCCTTTATATGGGCCTGGGAGCTATGATCAATGGTGTTCTTGATATGGAAAGCAGTAATATGTCAGGACCATTGCTTGCAAAATCATTCGGACTGGGACTTTTTGCAATGATCTCTGCCGTTGCATTTGCTACAGTGCTGGGAACAGTTTCTGGATTGATAGTTGCTTCATCGGGCGCGATTGCTCACGACCTTCTTGATAAATTCTTTAAAGTTAAGATGGATGACAGTACAAAGGTCCGGGCAGGTAAGATTGCCGCATTTGGGGTTGGTATTATGGCTATCATACTGGGTATCCTGCTACAGGGCATGAATGTTTCGTTCCTTGTGGGCCTGGCTTTTGCCGTGGCAGCATCATCAAATCTGCCTGCCATTATAATGATCTTGTTCTGGGAAAAGACCACAAGTAAAGGTGTGTCTTCCTCAATAATGACAGGCATTGTATCGTCTGTATTACTGATATTGTTGTCGCCTTCAATGTTTGAGAGGTACGGCCTTGCACCCGAAGCTGCCCTGTTCCCGATGGATAATCCCGGAATTGTGACAATTCCGTTATCATTTTTAACTTTGGTGCTGGTATCGCTATATACACGCAAAAAGGAACCGGCTGCATCATAAGGCCAAGTACCTTTATTGTTTAGATATTTGCAGAGGGTTTTTAANGGTTTTTGATTATAAACNGATCAGTCGTTCTATTATGAAGATATTTAAGGATTTCAGGGAGTTTGCCATCAGAGGCAATATGCTTGAGATGGCTGTTGGCATAATTATCGGAGTTGCCTTCAATAAAATCGTAACATCACTTGTACAGGATATATTTATGCCGGTTATTGGATTTTTTGTCGGCAGGGTCAATTTTGAAAACCTGCAGCTGGTAATACAAAATGAACTGACCGATGAGTCAGGGTCAATTATCAACGAACTGGTTGCAGTTAGGTATGGTGCATTTTTTCAGACGCTGGTCGATTTTGTGATAATTGCATTTACGGTTTTCCTTGTAATCCAGTTCTTTAACAAGCTTAAAAGGAAAGCGGAAGATGAAAAAGACGTTACTGTACCTACACCAAAGAATATTCAACTGCTTGCTGAAATTCGCGATCTGCTCAAAGACCGGCATCATGAAAAGTGATCTTAAAGGTTAATACCTGTCCCATTAGTAGAAAAGATTGAAACAGTTGTTTTGGAAGGATTGATTTTTTTTTTTGTAAATTGCATTCCTGCAAATCAAACCAATTATATTGCTAATCTGTTAAAAATATTATTATGAGACTTATAATCCTGTTTTTTAGTTCAATAATGCTTTTTGCCGGCTGCTCAGCAGATGATTACGAAAAAGTATTTGAAGTGCGGGCAGAGACCCATGCCATTTACAATACACCCGTTTATGCCTGGCTTGAAGGAGTTGAGTTCGATGAGAATGCAACCCTTTGTCTTTACTCTGATGGTGAAATTATCCCGGCACAGATTGAAACCGTTGATGGTTCCCGGCAGAGGATCTGGTGGGTGGTCAACCTCGAAGCAGGTGAGTCTGCCAGTTACGGTTTACGGGTAAGTGACGAATGCCAGACGGCCGAATATACCTGGGAAAGGATCTCCGAGCATTCAACACGCCTCTTCCTTGATGATCTTCCTGTTATCCAGTATGAGCACCCGGTTTTTGATCCTGATGATATTGAGCATACAAAAAAACCATTTCACCATATTTTTGAACCCACTGGTAACCAGCTTATAACCAAGGGTCCGGGAGGTCTGTATTCTCACCATCGTGGCATATTCCTGGGATACAATCATGTTTATGTTGGCGACAGTGAGGAAAGAGTCGATATCTGGCACGCGAACAACGGAGAAAGAAGCGAACATGCTGAAATAATTGATGAATATTCAGGTCCCGTTATGGGTGGGCATAAACTAAGGATCTACTGGAAAGATCATGACGGCGTTACCTTTATTGAAGAGATCAGGGATATTCGTGTATTCAGCCAGCCATATGGCGAGACACTTATTGATTTCCATTCGGTATTGCATGCTATCGACCAGCCGGTGAGACTCGAGGGTGACAGGCAGCATGCAGGGGTTCAGTTCCGTGCATCTCAATATGTTGCCGATAACAGCGGGTTTACAAGGTTTATCCGGCCTGAAGGGTTGGAACATATTGATCCGGTAACGGAGATTGAGGGAGCAGACATGTATAACCTGCCATGGAACGCAATGCACTTTATAATTGAAGAGTCCCCATTCACAGTTGCATATCTGAGCCACCCTTCCAATCCCGGTAACGCCGAGATGTCTGAACGGTTATACGGGAGGTTTGGTGAGTTCTTTCCCTACCATCTGACGGAGAATAATCCTCTTGAGGTATATTACAGGTTCTGGGTTACTGAAGGGCAGGTTCCTGAGGTTGACAATATTGATTTGAAATACCGGAATTTTGCAGATAATGCCACCATTGTTACGACCCGGTAATTCTGGACCGGCGGGAACGTAATTTTATAACGTTATTTATAATATATGCCGCTTAAAATCTTCGGCAAATTTATCTATCTCCTGAGCTGATAGGTTGCTGCCGGAATGAACCAGAATACGGTATCTGAATGTTACTGATTCCCGGTGGGGAAGGTTCATGTTCAATTCCTCCGCACCTTCCGAAAATGCAGCCTGACCCAAAGGATTTGCCGAGAAAAGTCCGTATCCCCTTGCATGCCAGTAGGTAGGATACCCGGTGTTTTCCGGGTGATCTATCATGGCAAGGGCTACCGGGTTGTCGTCTAGAGTTCCGTTCAGCACCATCCATCCGGCCCGTTTACCCCATACTTCATTACCTGTAAGACCTTCACTGCTCAGGTAATTACCGGTGCTTCCGCTGTGGTAGTCCGCTCCCGCTTCAACAGGTTCTCCGTCCTGTCCCACAATCATGGGTGATCCATCTTCCGGCATTTCAAGCTCCCTGGCAACCCTGATAGCGATCATACCCTCTTTATCGTCTGTAAAAAGAACGTCTCCTGTTTCTGCCGTCAGGGTGGTAACCCTGTCAATAATCCGGGTGTTACCTGAGTATGAAAAGACAAATGTGGTGTTTTCCCTGAGGATGACCTCATCCCGGTAGTTTTTCCACATCGCCGAGACTACCAGTTCTCCTTTTCCGTTTCCGCTCTCCATCCTGAAAAGCTCACCATGTTCTATGAATCCGTAATCATCTCTCCCTTGACCGGTAGCGTTACCCGGATTGTTCCAGAAATCAAGGCCGTTAACATTACCGTAATTAAGCCAGTGCCCGATCTGGTGAGGGTGATCAACTCTTTCACCGGTTCTTGGTTCAAGCGGGAATCCGCGGGTCAACGGTTTAAGGTCATGAGTGTTAAGGGGCATCAGGACCGGTTTGGTAAGCTCATCAGTGTACATGTAGGCGGTAAACAGTTCGCCGTCATACAAAACTTCAATTCTGCTCTCATCCGGAATATAATTAAATTCGATTTCCGTCGGTTTGACTGTCTCATGTTCGGCGCATGATGATAATAAGAGTAATATCGATATGAAGTAAACCAGCTGTAATTTGATTTTCGTGGTATATAAAATATGTACTATCATATTAATAGAGGTTTACAATAATGATTAATTTTTTGCTTACTGATTGATGCGTTTCTTAATCACCTTAGATAATAAACTGTTCCGGGTGCAAATTTACTAATTAATAAGTGCTACCCAATGCCCGCTGCCAGGGGGGGCAATTGTAACTAGTGCCCTTTCAAGCCTTGCCGGGGCCTGCCATTCTGATGTAAGCAGGTTCAGCCATTCAATTTTCGGTTCCTGACTGAAGACGGCCAGGTCAATTTCGACCGACCCCCTTTCGGGGAAATAAACGGCAAGCTCCTTTCCGGCTATTGCCCTGCAATATGCCTCACCTGGTTCTCTTGAACCAATAAGGCTGTTATCCGGTTTCCCGTTGAAGAAATCCATCCTGTTGGTAAGATCCCTGACGCTCCTGATAACTGACTGAGCCGTCTCATTTAATCCCTGTCCTGAAGTAGGACGGTGAAATCTGGCAGAAGCACATCCCATCAATACGTTTTTTACGAAATTTTCAATGCCGTCTCTCGTTGTTTTATGGGCTCCGCCGTCGTTACCATATATCTTAACATTATTTGCGGGTCTTAAATTGCCTGTCTGCCTTAATTTTTCCATTGTAGCCAGTCCGTTATTCCAGTGGTCATCGGCCGACTGGTGGTTGTTTTGTGAGATATCCACGAAAGTGTAAATGTCTGGATTGTCGAAGGTTTCGGCATGAAAGGGATGGCTAAGGTCCCACGGATCCCACATTTGGGTCGTATGCACCTTTTTCCCTTCCAGCCCGGCCTGTTTCCGGATATAATTTGCCCAGTATCTGCCCCAGTCGGCCGTTACAGAAGTCTCATTGTCCATACAGTATAATATATGGTCATGCTGCAGTGAATAGGAAAGTATCTTGTCTACGAACTGCTGCTGATACCAAAGTACCTGTGCCAGTGCCATCTGTGATGGAACAGATCTGAAAAAATTGTTTTCTGTAAAGATCGGGTGACTGTCAACCGTTTCCGGAAGCTTTGTTCGCCGTGGCTCATAGTTGATATTGTTTTTGGGATTGAAAGGGTTAATTTCCCAGTTATCCCTGTAGTAATCAAAAGTTGCCCATATTTCGATCTGTACGATTATATCCCTTTTGGCTGTCTCTTCTATGAATGTTGAAAATCTTCTCCAGTATTCATCGTTCCAACGGTTCAGGTCATACAGGCCATTCTCAAGTTTCATGAACGGCCATATATTGCCGCTGTCCCTGCTTGACATGGTGTTCCTGACGTAGTTTCCTCCGGCCGAAACCAGCAGTTCCAGATGTTCTGCAAGGTCAGGTATCTGAAACAGGTTGTCCTGAACCGAACCTCCCAGAAGCAGCATATCCTCACCATTGTATGACCAGTATGTGGGATGGTTTTTGCTGATATCGATACCCGCTGCCTCATTAACCTGTTCTTTCATTTCGCCCGAGCAAGACATTAACAGGATAATGGCAGTGATAAATAAAAACCGGTGCATACAAATATTAAGTATGTATAACTTCCGGGTGCTTGACTTTGTCGATTTTATCATTCGTATAAGGTATAGTTAGCAAATAGTATAACAATGTGTTACAGATTTATGATGCGGATGTTTTGCTTTTCAATACATGGATGATTCAGAGACTGACTAAAAAGTCAGTCTCTGAATATGATAAATTGCCTGTCTCTAAAGGTGAAATACCTTGCCGCCAGCCATAACCTCCTGTGTACTATCGTCAAATGTAACATACTCTCCCGTACGTAAAGCGGCGGTTACCATAATGTTTGCCACCGAATGGTTGTAACCTGCCTTAACAGGAGCATTTGGTTGCCTGCGGCTTCTTACGCATTCCATCCAGTTTCTCATATGGTTTACCGTCATATTGTCGGTACCTGTATCGGCAGCAGTAACCATTTCCACTGCGGGAAGATCCATTTCGGGAAGCTGGTTTGGCTGCATATTCATGGCACGTGCATGGTTTTCGGTAAGTCCGCCCTGCGGAGTGATCTTGTTGGTGTCAAGATTCAGTGTGCCTGCATTTGAATAGTAAAGCTCTTTAACGCCTCCTGCAGAATTGGTAAAGCGCGAAGAATAAACTACCTGGAAACCTTTGGATGGATCATCTTTTGGTCCGTAATCAAATACTGCTGTCATGGTATCGAAATTCTCACGGCCGTCTTTCCACAGGTATATGCCACCGTTTGCAGCCACACTTCTCGGGTATTCATACCCGCTGAACCAGTGAACGGTATCTATCTGGTGTGCCATCCATTGCCCCGGTATACCCGAGGAGTATGGCCAGAAAAGGCGGTACTCCAGATATTTTCTCGGATCCCATGCTTCCCATGGTCTGTTCATAAGATATCGTTTCCAGTCGGTGTCCTGCTCCCTGATTTCCGATACCAGTGCAGGTCTTCTCCATCTTCCCGGCTGGTTTACATTCCATGTCATCTCCACCATAACTATGTCACCAAACCGGCCTGACCGAATAAATTCATTTGCAGCATGATAGTTTGGCCCGCTTCTTCTTTGCGAACCGATTGTTACAATCTTTCCGGTTCGCTCCACGGCTGCCCTTGCCTTGCGGTTATCTTCCATTGTTTCGGCAAACGGTTTCTCTACAAAGACATCCTTACCTGCTTCAACTGCCTCAATGGTGTGCAGTGCATGCTGAAAATCAGCCGTGGCAATAATAACGGCATCAACATTGCTCTTCTCATACAGCTCTTCGTTGTTCCGGTAAAGGTCAACAGTTATGTCTCTTTGGGCCAGAAAAACCTTTGCCTCATCGCGTCTCCGGTTCCAGATGTCGGAAACGGCGGTAATGGCAAAATTGAGGTCGGCGGACTGGCTTTGGAGGGCGCCGATCAGAGATGATCTTGTCCGGTCTGAAAAACCAACAATACCTACATTTACCCGGTCATTGGAACCGATAATATTTCCGTAGGATTTTGCACTTAGTCCAAGGCCTCCAATAGTAATCCCTGCAGTGCCGAGTGCTGCTTTTTTTACAAATTCTCTTCTTGAGTTCTTCATAACTGATGTTTTAATTTTAATTCCTGAATATTTACTTGCTGAACCTTTGTATTGCTTCCTCCATTATTGAGGCTGTAGCTGTGGCGCCACTGCGCGAACATCCTGCTTCTCTTACCGCCAGGAGCTGGTCAAGGGTGCGTACCCCGCCAGCTGCCTTTACACTGACATTTGGTCCGCTATGCCTGCGCATAAGCTCCAAATCGGCTATAGTGGCTCCGGTATAGTAATATTTTCCGTCAGTGTCTTTTACAAATCCAAAACCAGAAGAAGTTTTCACATAATCGGCGCCAACCCTTGTGCATATTTCGCACAGCGTGATCTTGTCTTCATCTCTTGTAACATAATCAGTTTCGAAAATAACCTTGATGATGGCACCATTCTTATGGCATGCTTCGGTTACCGCCGAAATTTCCTGTTCTACATAATCCCAGTCCCCCGAAAGGGCCTTGCCGATATTAATTACCATATCAATTTCAACTGAACCCTCCCTGCAGGCGGTTTCGGCTTCAAAAACCTTTACTCCAGTGGTTGAATTACCGGCCGGGAAGCCTATAACGCATCCCACAAGAACATCTGTCCCGGTTAGCAGTTCAGCAGCTTTCTTCACCATATAGGGTTTGACACATACCGAGGCAACATCATATTTAGCCGCTACCTTGCACTCCTTTACCAGATCATCATCAGTCATAGTTGGGTGCAGGATCGAGTGGTCGATCATTTTTGCCAGTTCGGATATCATATAGTTTTTGTTTTGCACTAAAAATTAAAAACAGGACAATTTATTTAAATTTTGTTTAATATTAACCCTTTTTAATGGATTAATTGCAGGTTATTGTTTTCAAATATCAATGATCTTTAATCAAACTTAGATATAAACGATATTATTATATTTTGAGGTAAACGATATTGTGGTATCCATCATATAATAATTCAGGTTTTTCTGATAATTCTATTATATGCGAAGTACCTTTTAGAAGTATCATTTTACCCATTTTCTGTTTGTAATTACTCTAGTTTAAAGTAAATTGATTTAATTGTAAGAAGATTACTGATAATTATTGTTTTTTCAGACCTGATCTCTTCTGCAGTGATGGGGCAGGTTGCATAACAGGAGCAGTTTGATGATATTGACGGCAGGCGTTATTACTAAACGTAATAATTTAGCTGCTATTGAAGCGGACTAAGGACCGGACCGGCGACCGGATGGATGAGTCAGGGAACGGGGGATGGCTAACGTATGCTTTTAAATTCCAATACCAAACACAGAATATAATGAGGATAACGAAAATTGAGATTTTCCGGCTTAAAATAAAACTTTCAAGACCATTCATCATTTCGCTGGGTCCTAAAACCCATGCCGACAATGTTGTTGTAAAGATCACTACCGACAGCAAATTGACAGGATTCGGCGAATGCAGTCCCTCAACAACCATTAATGGTGAAAATGCCGAAACCTGCTTTGCAGTTGCCGGGCATCTTGCAAAGCATCTTACAGGGAAAAGTCCGCTTGATATTCCCGGCTGTATGCAAATAATGGACTCACTGTTTTATGGAAACACCAGTATTAAAAGTGCATTCGATATTGCTATACATGATATCGCATCGCAACATGCGGGAATGCCGCTTTATGCATTCCTGGGCGGTAAAAACAATAAGAGACTTTATACTGATTATACTATTTCGCTTGATGATGCAAATGTTATGGTGGCTGATGCACTTGACATAAAAGACAGGGGGTTTCCTTTTATCAAGGTCAAACTAGGAGATAACAGGGAAAATGATGTTGACCGGATCAGGAGGATCACTGCAGTAACCGGGAATGATATTCCTTTAAGACTTGATGCCAACCAGGGATGGGATAAGCTGCAAGCGATCGGGGTGCTGAATGATCTGGCAGATTGCAATATCCAGTATTGTGAAGAGCCTATCCCACGCTGGGATTTTATGTCATTACCTGAAGTTACGCAAGCCAGTCCGATTCCCGTCATGGCTGATGAGTCCTGTTTTGACCACCATGATGCTGACAGGCTTATCAAGCTGGGGGCATGTGATTATATTAACATTAAGCTTGGGAAATCATCCGGGCTTTACAAGGCCCGTAAAATAGCCGGTATTTCATCTGCAGCAGGTATTAAGATGATGGTAGGAGGTTTCGTTGAAACCCGCCTGGCTTTTACGGCATCGGCCCATCTGTCTCTGTCAAATGATCATATAGTTTTCAGTGATTTTGATTCGCCAATGATGATGGTCGAAGATCCGGTCAGTGGGGGAATTGTTTATGGTAAGGGAGGGTTGGTTGAGGTGCCTGAGAGCAATGGCCTCGGAGCATGGATTGATGACAGCTACCTCAAAAGTCTGCCCTCAGTTGTAATTGAGTAAAGGGCTTTTCTGTATAAGAAATGTTAATCAATGCTTTATCAAATACGGTTTCAGATAATATAGGGTATAACGGTACCTTAACGGTCTTATAAATGAAAGATAAACAAACTGTTTTACTGAGTTTTTAAAACCGTGAAAAGGAGAGATAAATTATTGTTAAGAACATTGATTCTTACAGGATCAATGGTTTTATATGCTACAATTGCATCTGCATTTCCAATAAATGCTTTTTATACGGTAAGTGGTAAGGTAAAAGATTCATCAACAGGCAGAAGCGTCGCCTTTGCCAGTATCACAGTGAGCGGCATGCATATTGGGACTGTAACAAACCTCGACGGCGAATTTACCCTGAAGATACCGGTAAGCCCTGAAGTTACAGAGATTACAATATCACATCTAGGTTACAAATGTGCCGGTTTTCGGGTTGATAAGATAGACGGGACAATAAAAGATTTTTTCATTGAACCTCACAGTGTTGTTTTGCAGGAGGTTGTGATCAGACCAACTGATGCAAGGGCCCTGGTTACTTCGGCCCTGAGCAGGATAGATGAAAACTATCCGGTTATTCCTTACAGGCTGACGGGATTCTACAGGGAAACAGTCAGGCAAAGGAGGGATTATATATCTGTTTCAGAAGCAGTTGTCGATATCTACCAGGCCCCGTATAATTCTGCCAGGGACCGGGATATGTTCAGCATTATTCGTGGCAGGAAAAGTGGTGATGTTAAAAAGGCTGATACCTTACTTGTTAAATTGCAGGGGGGGCCTCATGTATCGATGCTGCTGGATGTAGTAAAGAACAGAAATCTGCTTATTTCTGAAGAGTCTGTTGGTTTATATAATTTTGAGATGGTTGATATTGTCAAGATTGATGATGTTTCCAACTATCTGATATCATTCAAACCAAGAGAAAACTTAGGCTTTCCTCATTATTTCGGGAAATTGTATATTTCGGTCGACCGTCATGCAATAACCATGGCAGAATTCAGCCTTGATCTGGATGACAGGGAAAAAGCTGCTCAGAGCTTTATACTTAAAAAACCGTCCAGGTTGAGGTTTAATCCCGTTAATACCAGGTACCTGGTTAGCTATAAGGAGGTTGACGGCCGGTACCAGGTTAATTACATGCGTTATGAGCTTGAGTTTTTTGCTGATTGGCGCAGGAGAATATTCCGAACAGGATATACAATAATTTCGGAGATGGCAGTGACATCCCGTAGTTCGGATAATGTAACCAGAATTCCGGCAGGTAAGGCATTCAGGAATAGTGCTGTACTTGCCGACCAGGTACCGGTTTATTTTGATGATGATTTTTGGGGGGATTATAATTTTATTGAACCAGACCAGTCTATTGAAGCGGCAATAAGAAGGTTAAACAGACGGCTCGACTGGTAGGGATGCATAATACTTTGTATCTTTACACCAAAAGGTGTTTTAAGATATGGCATTTAAGTCAGTAAAACTTCAGCACAGAGCCAGAAATGATGATGTTTCTGCTTTTGAGATGCTTTTCAGGAAGTATTATTCGGGACTGGTTAATTATGCCTATAGTTTTACAAAGGATTTTGATGCCGCTGAGGAGATAGTACAGGAGTTCTTTTACAATTACTGGAAAAACAGAAAGGAGATAAATATCAGATTATCAATTAAGTCTTATCTCTACAGGTCTGTCAGGAATAATGCACTCAAATATCTTGAATCACAGGCTGTAAGGAGAAGATACGCCGAAAGGGTTATTGAAGAAAAGAAGGGGAGGTCAGTATTTGAAAATCCCGGTATGGAATATTCGGAACTTAAAGACCTGATAGAGGATACATTGAATGAACTGCCTGAGCGTTGCAGTCAGATTTTCCGGATGAGTCGCTATGATGGATTGAAATATGAAGAGATCGCTTCGGAATTATCTGTGTCAGTAAAGACAGTGGAGGCAAATATGGGTAAGGCGCTGAAACTTTTAAGAGAAAGACTTGAGAAATACTACAAAGCTGATTCCTGATGAGATATTGATAAAAGATGGTATTTGGTAAAACTATTATAATTTAGACGCAAAATGGATCCCGTTAAGAGTTACAAAGAGGTTGATACTGACAAAGCTTGGGCGAAAGTCCTTTACCGGCTGGAGGAAGACGGACTATTGCCTGAGCAGGGAGCAGTTGTCCGTGTATCTCTGGTACCCCGGAGACTGGCAGTCGCCGCAACAATCCTGGTGCTGTTTGCAATAGGCAGTTTGAGTTATTTCATTATTCCCGGTATATGGTCGCCTAAAATGCTGACCCTGCAGACAGGGTCAGACAACAGCACTTATGTTCAAACCCTGAATGACGGCAGCATTGTTTACCTGGGTGACAATTCTGTTCTTAAATATCCTGCTATATTCAAGAGCGATCAGCGAAAGATATCCCTTAGCGGGGAAGCATTCTTTGATATCGCACCAGACAGTGCCAGTCCGTTTATCATTGAAACAGAAAATGCAATTGTTGAGGTTTTAGGTACAGCTTTTAACATAAGGTCAGGCGACGACGACTTTGAGGTTATTGTAGAGGAAGGGAGTGTAAGAGTGAGCCTCAGGAGTCTTCCCGATCTGTCGGCTGAAGTGGGCCGGTGGGAGATGATTTACGGCTCGGACAGTTCGCTGGAAAAGCTGCCGGTGGTAGACAGAACATACCTTTCATGGAGAATGAACAGGATGCAGTTCAGAGATGAAAGACTTGGGAATATAATATCCGTCATAAGCAAAAACTATGATGTGAATATTGGCTTTTACGATGATGAAATAGCGGAAAGGAGGCTCAATGTAACCTTTGATGATAATAATATCAGCACCATTATTGAAGTAATCGCAATCGGACTGGGACTGGATTATGAAATACTTCCTGACTCCAGAATAATGTTCGACGACCGGAACTGAAATTTTGTGTTTGATATACGATGGTTTACGGCAATGATTGACAGCCCCTGAACAACTATTTACAGGTATGTTTAGCAGAATTAATATAAAAGATGTTTTCATCAGCACATGTTTCCACCGGCGGTTAATATTTCCGGCTGCTGTTTTGCTGTTGATGTTAACCGGATATGTTTGCGCTCAGGAAAATGACAGTATCCGGGTACAGTATGTTTCAGATGAGCAGGATAAAAATTCAGGATCCGGTGATCTCAGAGAGAAAATTTTCGGTAAAACTATTTCGCTTCCCAGGCAATATGCCAGTGTTTATTCAATTCTGAACCAGATCTCAGGACAGATAGGATACTATTTTGTATATGAGACCGAAGTACTTGATTCTGACAGGAGAGTCAGACTCAGGGCCGGAAACCGATCCCTGGAATCATGGCTGGGAGATATATTGAGCGATCAGTCGTTTGATTTCACTATTATTGAGAACCATATACTGATTTACAGACAGGAACGTGCGAATATTGCTTCCCGGAAAGAAGACAATGAAGAGGAGAAAAAAGATTACCTGATGGTTCAGGGCCGTATTATTGATGAAAACTCAAGAGATGCCTTACCATATGCAACTGTGGGTATCAACCGGCGGGCTGTTGGTATCACTACCAATTATGATGGTGTTTTTTCTCTCAGAATTTCCGAAGAATATTTTGATGATTACATAACGGTCTCCCACATTGGTTACAAAAGCCAGAAATTGCCGGTTGGTTTGTTTAAGGATAACAGGGTGGATATTTTAATGGAGACTGATTATATTTCCATCCAGGAGGTTATGATCCGGTATTTTGATCCTGATAAGATACTCAGATCGGCAATGGAAAAGAAGGATGAAAATTATAGTCAGGAGCCCGTATATCTGCTTAATTTCTATCGTGAGGGAGTGATGAGGGGTAACAGGTTTGTCAATTATTCAGAGGCATTTTTTCAGATTTATAAATCATCTTACAGCAGGCAGTTTGAGCAGGACCAGGTTAAGTTACTGCAATCAAGAACCATCAGCAATATCGATCGGTCTGACACTCTTATATTAAAAATAAGGGCCGGGATAAGGAGTTCGCTTGAACTGGATTTTGTTAAGACTGTGCCAGATTTTCTAAATACTGATTATCTGCATGAGTATGATTATACAAAGGCTGATCTGGTATCGGTAGACGGGAAAATGGCTTATGCCATTGCTTTTGAGCAAAAGCAACATATTACAGAACCTCTCTATAAAGGTATTATGTATATTGATATGGAAAGTCTTGCCTTCCTGGGAGCTGATTTTGAAGTTCATCCGGATTATATCAACAAAGCGAATAACCAATTTCTTGCGAGAAGGAGCAGGGATTACAGGGCTTCAGTTGAAAAGGCGGTTTATACCGTAAGTTATAAATTCTTTAATGGTAAATTCCACCTGAATCATGTGCGGGCCGATGTACATCTTCGTTACAGGAAGAGGTTCCAGATATTCAGCAACAATTACCATGTGTTTGTTGAGATGGTAACAAGCAGGATAGAGACTGAAAATGTAGCCCGTTTCAGCAGGAGGGATGCTTTGCGCACCGGCAGGGTGTTCATGGATGGTGAACATGCCTATGACCCTGAATTCTGGAGCGGACACAGCATAATTGAACCTGAAAAGAGAATAACTGAGGCCCTTTCGAGAATTGAATCAAAAATAGAGAGTGTTATTCCTGACTGATTTTTCAAATCCCGCCTCCAAGCACCCTTAAAATTGCTCCTGCTTTAAGCAGGCACTCCTCATATTCTTTCACTGCAACTGACATTCCTGTTATCGCACCTCCAACCATGAATGAAAGGTTTGAAGTCACCCGGTCATATTGTATACTCCTGATAACAACATTAAAATCAAAGTCAGTATCCGGCGTTATATATCCAACTGCGCCTGAATACAGTCCCCGCCTGGTTTTCTCATATTGTTCAATTATTTCCATAGCCCTGATTTTTGGAACGCCGGTCATCGATCCCATCGGAAACATTGCTTTAATAATATCATCAATACCTGTTTTAACGGGTAACCTGGCCGATATGGATGATTGCATTTGAAATACTCCGGGATAGGGATATACATTGCACAATTCATCAACTTTTACTGAAGCTCTCTCGGCAATACGCGACAGATCATTCCTTACAAGATCAGTTATCATGATGTTTTCAGCCCTCTCTTTCGGATCGCTGGCAAGTAAATCTGATAAATCCCGGTCATCCGTGCCGGTCTTTCCCCGTTTTGCTGTGCCCTTGATTGGCTGTGAAATTATCCTGTTTCCGGTTTTTTTCATAAAACGTTCCGGACTGGCGCAAAGCAGGTATTTGTCATCTCTTTTATAAAAACATGAAAATGGTGCCGGAGATTCTTTAATAAGTCTCAGCCATATTGATGAAGGATCAATATTTGCATTCTCTGAATAAAATTCCTGGCAGAAATTGGCTTCATATATATCTCCTCTTTTTATATGATCTTTAATTTTTTCAACTGTTTTCAAATACTCTGCCCTGGAAATTATCTCATCTACTTTGCAGATGCACGACCCTTCCTTTAAGCCAGGTAAAGGACCGCTGTCGATATTCTTAACAAGGCGCCTGACTTCGTGTTCATGATTGTAATCGGTATTCCAGCCGGCCTCAAGAATTTTATTCCTGATTGTGAATATATACCTGGGCCGGAAAAATCCTGCCATGGCAAATTTTATCCTGTCCGGATTGGAAGATGTAAGGCTTTCAATTTCGTTCTTGAGATCATAGCCGAGATGCCCGAAAAGCCAGTCCCTGCTTCCGGTGAGATAATTCTCCAGGGGGGCAATCCATTTCCCGTTTAACGATGACAGTTCATCAAGCGAACCTATTGCAGCTATCGTTTCATAGCTGTTACCAATACTTTGAGAAGAGCAGAAATCAGGGTGACCGTTTGAATCAAGAATTGCGATATTACTGAATTCCTTTTCAAGGATAAGCAGTTTTTTACTGAATAGTTCCGGGTCTGCAATGTTTATCCTTATAAACTTTCGCATTTTTTTATGTGATTTCTGTAATGGGTTTCAGGGAGATTTATAGGTCATTTTATATTACCGGTACGGAAGTACATCAGGCGCTCTTACACGGAAATCATCAAGAATTACTTTTCTTTCGGTCATCAGATAAAACAGGCTTGCTGATGCAGATTCGGGGACCCTGGGGAAAAAGGCAAGTCTGATTTGCAGGGTGGGGAATATTAAATGTTCATTACGTACCCTCATCCCAATACCAAATCCGCTGTAAAAATTATTACTGAATATTGATGTTTCGCCCTGTCCTATCCAGCCAAGGTCTGCCATTGCATAAAATGCATACCGGAACCCGTACCAGTTGTTTTTTGCATAAAGCATTGTTTCGGTTTGCAAAGTCAGTTTTTGCTTGCCGACAAGGTCATTACTCCTCATACCTCTGATCCCGTAGTGGTTGCTAATACTTACAAATTCATCTTCAAATCTGTGGATGCCCATGGTATAGTCAAAAGAAGCAAATTGCCGGAGATAGAATTTCCCTAAACTGTAAAGCGAAGAAAATCCTGCTGTTTCGAGTTTCAATACGCCCTGTTCACGAACTCCGTCATTTATAAAGCCTCCGACAGACAGAGAACTGGTTAACCAGGCAATTCCCTCGAAGAAACTGCTTTGAGTAATGCTTAATCCTGTATACCAGCGGGGAAAGAACTGGTTATCCTCATAACCGATTGTGGTTTCCAGCCTGGTTCCTGTCGGAATATCTTCAGTTGGTCCAAATCCGTATATATAATTGCTTTTGAGATACCCCAGACGGGAAAGTGTAATATTAACCAGGAATATGTCCCTGTTATGATAAATATGCCGGACATTTTCTTTAATTTCTGGTCTCTCAAAAAAAATGTGCCGGTTATAACGGGCAGTTAAGTAGAGGTTCCTTCTTGTATTTGTTTCATCTTCCGCTAAAAGGAAAGAACGCCCAAACCAGTAATCATATTCATGGTAGTTAAGTTTCTGATTGACGAAGGAGGTATCAGGAAAGCTAAAATCATCCAAAATTCTGGCAGAAGTATACATGATTCCTCCCGCAAATTTCATTGACGGGGTGAGGAAATCTCTTCCTGAGTTGATATTGAAAACATCATTACCAAATGCATTCAGGTAACTGATCCCTGCATTGATAAATTTCCCGTTGATATTGTTTAGTTTCATTTTTGCCTCATAACCAAACAGATTATCCTCTGTGCCATCAAACAACAGGTTAGCCTGAAGATCCTGGCCAAAACCAAGTACGTTTCTGTCGTAAAGTTCAACTCTTCCTGCATCAATATCACTCAAATCCATATCAAAACCTCTTGACCAGCGGTCTTTCGTAACAACAACTATATTGGCATATCCCTCATTGAACTTGTCTTCGATCACATAAATACGTGCATCTTCAAGGTAAGGTAATTGTCGGAGTATTCTCTCATTATCACTCAACAGGAAGGGGTCTGTCTTATCGCCGCTTCTGAACAACAGATTATTTTCAATAATTCTCTGTCTTGTGCTGAAGTGAAGCATTGTTCCGATCTTTTCCAGTCCGTCGGGGGTGTAATATACCGGATCATCAATACTTGGTGCAAAGAGATCTGCTTTACTGAAACTTATGTTATTAATTGTCAAACCTGCTGCATCTTCAAATTCATTCTCGCTTCGTCTGGGCCGGGTAACCTGCTGACGGGCGCTGACCTGTTTCCTGACAAGAAACTCATGAAGCCGGCGCGTAATATAACTTCTCTGAGCTGCTTCCCTGAGGTTGGCATAGAAAATAAGGTCTTGCTGAAGATTATTGTTTGCTGCCATGTACCGGCTGGAAGAGAAATTTAGTTCATTTAACGTAACAATGTTTTGCTGAGCCGGAGAAAGGGAAAAAACCTGTCTGGCAGCAATTGGTTTAAGCAATTCCGGCAAGATACTGTCAGACGGCGCCTGAGCCGTTGCAACTGCTGAAGTTACAATCATCGACAAAATTGATGCAAATCTTATATACAAATGACTTCTTTCTATCAAAGTTTTTCTGATATTGATTCTTAAATAAACAGTCTTGCAAATTTAACTTTTATATCAATTGAATTATTGGTAAACCAATATGGTGTCTGTTCATAATTTCTGCCTGCTGCATTATGCTCGTCAAAATTAATCAGATGTGACTTTCTGATTCAGACTCCGACTTTATTGACAGACTCTATACCGGTTCAGGTCGAGAATGCCTGCAGATTCTTATAATATTTAATGCTTTTAAGAATATGTTAATTAAAATAAATAGCCGGGTATTCTGTGTTATACTATTTTTTTTACCTTTACCTGTCGATTTTAATATAAAAATATCTTTTCAGATAAATTATTTCTAACTTAAATCACATATAATATTATGAAAGAGTATGTTATAGGTATTGACATTGGTGGGACATTTACCAAGTGCGGATTTGTTGACCGTGAGGGAAACTGTTTTGCTGAAAGCGTGACACCAACAGATGTTTATGATAATGTTGAAGATTATCTTGAAAATCTTATTAAAGAGATCAAAAAGGCTGAGGAAAAGCTTGAAGGCCCTTACAAAATTGTTGGTGTAGGTATTGGTGCCCCAAACGGAAACTATCACAACGGAACAATAGAGAATGCCACAAACCTTAAGTGGAGAGGGGTTATTCCCTTCGCAGACCTGGTTAACAAACATTACAAAGTTCCCGTTAAGCTGACCAATGATGCCAATGCCGCAGCTCTTGGAGAAATGGTATATGGAGGAGCTAAAGGGATGAAAGATTTCATTATGATCACACTGGGAACAGGACTTGGCAGCGGGGTAGTTGTTAACGGAGATCTTGTTTACGGACATGATGGTTTTGCTGGTGAACTTGGTCATGTAAATGTGGTTGAGAATGGCAGAAAGTGCGGTTGCGGAAATCTTGGATGCCTGGAAACATATGTATCAGCACCCGGTATTAAAAGGACAGTTTTTGAACTGCTGGCTTCTGATAGCAGCGACAGTGACCTGGTAAACTTCAGTTTTGATGAACTTGATTCTGAAATGATATACAATGCTGCTGTGAAGGGAGATAAGGTTGCACTGAAAGCATTTGATGTTACAGGTAAAATTCTTGGGCGAAAGCTAGCTGACTCAGTGGCACATACAAGTCCTGAGGCTGTTTTTCTTTTTGGAGGTCTTTCCAAGTCGGGCGATTACATATTTAAACCGACAAAAAAATACATGGAAGAGAGTGTAATGGGTACTTTTAAAAACAAGGTAAAGATTCTCCCTTCCCAGCTGATGGATAAAAATGTCGCGGTCATGGGATCGAGTGCCCTGATATGGAAGGAGCTTGACAAGTAAGTCCACATATAACCAACTTATTAATAACTAAATCAATTGTTATGTCAAATCAAAACAATACATTGAAGGTGGGAATGATTTTCATTTCCATGATCTTTTTTATTTTCGGTTTTGTTACCACCTTTATTATAACTCTCAGCGATCCGGTGATGGAAGCCTTTGACCTGACGTATACTCAGGGTTTTCTGGTTAACTCCGCTTTCTTTATTTCATATGCTGTTTTCTCAATACCTGCAGGAGGTGTTGTTAAGCGTATAGGGTACAAGAACTCAATTGTGGTCGGTCTGCTTCTGATCTCTTTTGCAGGATTCCTGTTTTTTCCTGCAATAAGAACGGAATCTTATGCCTTTTTCCTGGGAGCTATTGTAATTCTCTCTCTTGGTGTAGTACTGCTTCAGACGGCTGCAAATCCGTTTGTCACTGAGCTCGGTCCTCCCGAAACAGCCTCCGGACGTCTCAACCTTACGCAGGCACTCAATTCAATTGCTACCTGGATTGCACCGTTAATGATAGTTGCTCTTGTATTGCCTGCAGCGCTTCCTGCAGCAACTGAAACAGTAAACGGAATTATTGCTGACGGTATCCCCGACAGGGTCAGGCCTTCCGATCTGCTTTTACCGTTTATGTTGATTGCAGTTATCGTTTTGCTTATTGCAATAGCGGTTCGCCTGATTAAACTTCCTGTGCTCAGCCAGGAGGGTACGGGTAATTACGCCACTGTTTTTAAATACCGGCATGTACTACTGGGAGCATTTGCGATATTTTGCTATGTTGGTGCTGAAGTTGGTATTGGTACGGCTATTTCTTCTTATGTTGTTCAGCCAGGACTTGGTGGCGGAATCAGCCGTGAGCTCGCCTTGAAATTTGTTGGCTTATACTGGGCAGGAGCAATGATCGGACGTCTTTTTGGTGCAATTTCATTGTCAGATATAAAGAAAAATACGCTGAAACTTATATTTGCCGGCCTGGTTTTGATTTGGGCATTCGTTGTAGGTTTTGTAACACTGGAGTATAGTCTGCCTATGGCTCTGACATTTCTTGGATTTGCCATTCTGAACTATGCTATGATGCAACTTGGAAAAGGAAAAGCAAATCTGGTTCTCTCCGTATTTGCTATTGCAGCTGCCTCATTGGCAGTTATTTCGATGCTTTCAACCGGTAAGGTCGCATTGTGGTCAATTGTTTCAATCGGATTGTTTAATTCGGTAATGTTCCCGAATATATTCTCACTTGCAGTTAAAGGTCTCGACAGGAGCGAAGTGAGCCTTGCTTCAGGTATTATAAACACTTTGATTGTCGGAGGTGCAATAATTCCGGTTCTGATGGGTGTTGTAGGTGATGCATTTAATATTCAGTACTCATTTATAGTACCTGTTCTCTGTTACCTGTATATATTGTTCTATGCACTGGTGGGCAGCAAACTTAAGCCTGTTGGAGAAACAGCCGCTTCCGGTCCGTCAGCTTAATACTTTCAGTTATTATATGATAAAAAACGGGACTTGCAGAAGTCCCGTTTTTTTATTATTATCATCTTGTGATTAACACAACTTCACGAAGGAAGATAAGCGTTAGCATCAACTTACAGGGCTTGATGTTCAGTCTTATTCCGGCAATTTTTTTCTAATTCCTGTCCGGTTTTCTGAATTTCCCGGATAAAAAAAGGTAAATGATCACAGCCGCAACCAGAATAAGAAATAATTTCAGATATGGGGTGAAAATATACATACCCAATCAAGTTATTTTAGATATGGTCGGCAACATTTTTAATAACCCTCAATCGGTGAGTATATTGCCTTAATTTGCTGTTATAAATTCCCTGATGATCTATCCTGTCTGTTCTTACGCTTCCCGAAGCATGAATAATTTCCTGATTTTTTATTATCAATCCCGTATGAATAATTTCACCCTCTTCATTATCGAAAAAGGCCAGATCTCCGGGTTGAGCCTCATTTATAAAATTGATGGTCATGCCTTTTTCAACCTGTTGCCTGGCATCTCTTGGTAACTTTATACCGAAGAGTTTCATTATTGTCTGGGTAAGACCAGAGCAATCCATTCCAAAAGGATTCTTTCCTCCCCATAAATATGGGATGTTTATGAATTTGAGTACTGCCTGGCTTATATCTTCCCTTAATTTATCTCCAGCATAAAACACAGGTTCCTCCAGGCAGGTGTAGGCAGTTTCTCCAATATGAAAACTGTTTGAAGCAGGCTTATATTCATACAAAGAACTTCCTGCCGGTATGAAAAGAGGGAACTTTCCCCTGTTTTCAAGAACAGGTAAAAAAAGGCTGCCGGATATTGCCGGATTTGAGTCTGTCATTTTTCCGGAAAGTCCTTCATCAATATTCATGATCATTGACCCTGACACCCATCCACGGTATCCGTCACAGGTTAACTCAACAAAACTCCATTTTTGTTGTTTTTCAAGAATAATCATCGTTTCGCCAAAGACCAGCTGGCTTATCATCTCTTCTTTATCAGATGGGCCGGCTCTCATAGGAACCACCGGCTGGGCAGAGAGTGCATATTGCATAATCGGAATCAAAATTTTGGCTTTTTCACAGGATAAAAGTACATAAAATTTTTAATCCGTCTGTGAGTAATCTCATCTTGTATGTGGGTAATTTCATCTGAAAAAATTTAATGTATATTTGTTTTTGGAACATAACTAAAGATATTAGGGAAGAGTGAAAAAATTTCTTATATTGTTGAAACGTAGATCTAACAGGATCAGTGTATTTGCTTTGTTTTTGGTTACAGGATTCCTGATCATTTATATGCTACCCCGTGAAGGGAAATTCAGATATGAATTTCAACGGGGTCGTCCATGGATGCATGAAACTCTTATTGCCCCTTTCAATTTTCCGATCTATAAAACAGAGGCTGAATTAAATGCAGAACGGGACAGCATTCTTGCAGATTTTCATCATTATTTCAGGTTTGATCTTCAGATTCCGGATTCAGCATTGAGATCATTCATTTTAAACCTGAATATAAGATGGAAAGAGTATTTGGCAGTGCGTTATGATATCGAAAAAGAGGAGATAGAAGAGTTCCTGACGGGTAATGAAAATCTGAAGAATTTCAAAGATGAGTTTGCTGAGTTTAGCAGCAGCCTGTTAAGACATGTATATGATCGTGGTATTATTGCACCAGGTGAAACTACTGACATAATAATCTCTTCACAGGAATCAATTGTAATTGTCAGGGAGAATATAGGAGAGAGAGCGGCCCCCGGTGAGTTTTACAGGCAAAAAGCTGCTTATGAGTATATTACCGAAAATATTTCAGGGTGGATAGAATCTGAATCACCCGGAATGCCTGCTAATCTTTCCGGATTCTTTAGTTCGGTTGAATTCAGTGAGTATATTGTTCCTAATCTTTTCTATGATGAGCAAATGACCAGCAGGGTCAGGCAAAGCCTTCTCGATGAAATATCTTTAGCGATGGGAATGGTGCAATCAGGAGAGCGAATAGTATCGAAGGGAGACCTTATTACAAACGATGTTTTTCAGATTCTTGAATCACTCAAAAGGGAGTATGAATCAAGGCTGAGAGGGTCAAACCTCCATTTGATCCTTATAGGACAGATTATCCTGGTATTTTCATTACTTATCAACCTCTATCTGTTTCTATATCATTTCAGGTATGAGATTCTTATAAATATTCGTAAAACACTTTTTATTCTTTTCCTGCTGTTCATCATGGTCTTTGTCTCCATAATGTTTATCAGGTTCAGTATGATAAGTTTCTATATAGTTCCCTTTGCTATAGTGCCTATAATAATCAGGACTTTTTATGATGAAAGGCTGGCGCTTTTCGTCCATACGATAATACTTCTTCTTGTTGGGTTTTTTGTTCCAAACAGTTTTGAATTTGTATTTCTGAATTTTGTTATTGGGATAGTGGCCATATTCAGCCTTACAAATCTATACAGGCGCAGTAAGTTATTTCTGACTTCAATTGTTATTATTCTATCATATTCGTTACTGTATTTTGCCATAGCAATAATTCAGGAAAGGAACATAGCATCAATTGACCTGATAAATTTTGCGTGGTTTGGAGGTAACGGTTTGCTGGTGCTTACCACTTACCCCCTGTTGTATATCTTTGAGAAAACATTCGGCTTCATCTCAGATGCCACACTTATGGAGCTGTCTGATACAAATCAGCCCCTCCTCAGAAAATTGGCCGAGGATGCTCCCGGAACTTTTCAGCATTCGATCCAGGTAGCCAATCTTGCTGAGGCTGCTATTTATGAAATTGATGGTAACCCGCTTCTTGTGAGAACAGGAGCCCTGTATCATGATATAGGTAAAATGCCAGATGCGGTCTACTTTATCGAGAACCAGACTGCCGGATATAATCCGCATGATTCGATGGAATTTGAAGAGAGCGCTCAAATGATAATATCTCATGTTGCAAAGGGGATTGAGATGGCAAAGAGGAGCAACCTGCCTGAACAGATCATTGATTTTATCCGTACCCACCATGGTACGACCCGTGTGCAGTATTTCTACAGGTCTTACCTTAAAAAATTCCCGCATAATGAGGTGGATATTGCTAAATATACATACCCCGGTCCCAAGCCGTTTTCAAGGGAAACTGCCGTTCTGATGATGGCTGATTCTGTTGAAGCTGCATCAAGAAGCTTAAAAGAAATTACAGCCGAATCAATTAATACTCTGGTGGAGTCGATAATTAATAACCAGGTTAGCGAGGAGCAATTCAGCAATACAGAGATTACCTTCAGGGATATATCCAGGATAAAGGCAATATACAAAAGGAAACTTCAGAATATCTATCATGCCAGGGTTGAATATCCCAAATAGAAACAGATTTTTCCATCCGGTTCATTCTCAGGGGACAGTGTTTATGAAGAGTGCTATAATATGTATATTTACCAGCTCATATCAATAACTTCAACTCCGGGGTGATCTGCCTCATTAAATATAAAGAACGAGTCGGGCAGGCTTTTTGTATTGTCATAGCTGTTGACTAAGAATGTATACCTGTTGCCGTCTTTCCCTGCTATTACTGCAGAATGCAGAAAATTGTCATCACTCCTGATGAACAGCTTAACCGTGTGAAAATCGTGATCACGATCAACCGGATGAAGATCTAATTCGTATAACCTTGCACCATCCTGATTGGTTTCTCCGATCAGCCTGTATTTGAATTCCTCATCGTATTTAGTAAACAGTTGAGCCGGATTTGCCATAAGCCCTCCATCCTCATCAGGATCACTTATCATCACTTCATTTATATCTGGCATATATGTGTAGATGGATTTTCCGTCAAACGACGACTCTGTTCCCAGAATACTAATTTTATACATGTCTCCCTTCATTGTAAGCTGTCCGTCAAATTCGTCAATCACTTCATCTTTAAGACTTGACATTATAATCGTAAAATCAATCGACACAGACGGGGCTTCAATGGTTTGTTCCATAAGGCCATGAAGAATTTTACCTGCCTTTTCATCCTGTTGAGTATTGGCTGTAAAGCTTATATGAAGCAGAATTACTGCTATTTGTATAATTTTAATGATTTGCATTGCCTTTTATTTTAATTATCCATCTCTCGCAATAACTGTTCCAAACTGTATTCATCCTGTATTAAAACCTGTCTGGCCTTACTTCCCTCAAAAGGCCCAACAATTCCGGCTGCTTCCAATTGATCTATTATGCGTCCGGCCCGGTTATAGCCTATGGAAAACTTCCTTTGAATAAGTGATGTGGAACCTTGCTGATGCTGGACTACAAGCCTGGCAGCCCCATCAAAAATATCATCTCTTTTTCTCAAGTCAACTTCAGCCGATTCCGGACTGACATCACCAACATATTCAGGTAGCTGATGTGCTGTGGCATAACCTCTCTGTGATCCTATATATTCAGTGATACGGTCAATCTCAGGTGTGTCAATAAAGGCGCATTGAAGTCTTATCATCTCACTTCCGGAAGTAATCAGCATGTCACCCCTTCCAATCAACTGATTGGCACCCGGAGTGTCAAGGATGGTTCTTGAATCCATCATTGAGGTTACCCTGAAGGCTATCCTGCTGGGAAAATTAGCCTTGATCACGCCTGTAATAATGTTTGTAGTCGGGCGCTGTGTTGCAATAACAAGATGTATACCAATGGCTCTTGCCAGCTGAGCCAGCCTCGCAAGAGGGGTTTCAATTTCCCTTCCGGCAGTCATGATCAGGTCGGCAAACTCATCTATAATTACAACAATATAAGGAAGGTACCTGTGTCCCTTTTCCGGGTTCAGACGCCGTGCTATGAATTTTGCATTGTACTCTTTAATATTTCTTACATGGGCCTCCTTAAGAAGGTTATATCGTTCATCCATTTCAATTGTAAGTGATTGAAGGGTGTGTATAACTTTCTGGGTATCTGTTATTATAGCGTCGTCTGTATCAGGCAGCTTTGCCAGGTAATGGCACTCGATCTTTGAGTAAACGGTAAGTTCAACTTTTTTAGGATCAATAAGAACAAATTTAAGCTGTGCAGGATGCTTTTTATAGAGCAATGAAGTTAGTATGGCATTAAGCCCTACAGATTTCCCCTGACCTGTTGCGCCGGCTATCAGGAGGTGCGGCATCCGGGTCAGATCTACAACATAGGTTTCATTGGAGATCGTTTTACCCAGTACGATAGGGAGGTCATATTTTGCATCCTGAAATTTTACAGAGCTTATCACCGATCTCATCGATACAATTTCAGGGTTCTGGTTAGGCACTTCAATCCCAATTGTTCCCCTGCCGGGTATCGGTGCAATTATGCGTATTCCTAAGGCAGATAGACTAAGTGCTATATCGTCTTCAAGGTTTTTTATCTTTGAAATACGGATCCCCGGGGCCGGGACAATCTCATAAAGGGTTACAGTCGGGCCGATAGTAGCGGTTATTTTGTCAATCTGGATCTTATAGTTCGCAAGTGTTTCTACAATCCGGTTTTTGTTATTAATAAGCTCTTCCTTGCTAACTGCATTATCTGTTGATTTATATGGTTCCAGAAGGTTTATGGGAGGAAATTTGAATGATGGCAGATCAAGTGTTGGATCATAATCTTCTACCTGGTGTGAATTTATCATATCGTCAGGCAGACTTTTTTCATCAGCTTGCTTCTCTTTCACCAGGAGCTTGATCCCGGCTTCTTCTTCTTCTTCTTCATTATCATCTTCTGCATAAACGTCTTTATTAACGTCAGGTTCCGTACGGGTTTCAATCTCGAAAGGGTCCTCTTCAATTACGGCTTTTCCTGAAGTTTCTGCTGAATCTTCTTTTGATGATTCAGCAGAAACTTCCTTTTCTTCTGATAGAAATTGCTCCCGTTTTCTAAAACGAAGTTTATCAAATGCTCTTTTGAAAAGGAAGGTTGAGTTTTTAACTGAGAACAGGACAAATGAGAAGATAAGTGCAAAAAGTAAAAAGGCTGTTCCTGTTTTACCGATAAAGGCGTTGAGCCATTCTGCAATAAAATAACCGTGAGCACCTCCGGGACCACTTCCCAGAAAGCCACCGGCTTCTCCGAACAGGTACCCAAGTGCAAGTGACAGCAGAATTGATCCCGTTACGGTTATCCGTAATGTCCTTCCAAATGGTGCCAGATTAACCCTTATCATCCTGAATCCTGTCAGGATAAGAATAAAGGGCACACTGAAGGCCGCAATTCCAAACCATTTGTTAATAAATAGTGATGATAACCAGGCCCCCGTTTTACCTGCCCAGTTCTCGACTCTGATATCCGGGTTCGAAATTATTTTTTCCCATTCAAAGCTTTGATCGGTTTTCCATGTAAAGAAATAGGACACAAATGCCAAAGTAAGAAACAGGGCAGATATCAGTATGAAACTGCCAACGGATAAACGGAATCGTTCATCCCTGAAAAAACTGATGATTCCTTTTTTCCCTTTCGCATGTTGTTTCTTGCTTTCTTTTGCTGCAGCCATAATAATTAGTGATGAGATAAAAATATCTCCGTTCGTTCAAATTCCTGTGAATCGCAGTCACAATTTATGTGCCTAATCTTCCGGCTGCAAAATTGCAAAATATTATCCAAGTTCCCCCTTTTTTTTAAAATTATCAAAAGTATACCCAGCGAATGCATCTATTGCTAACTATACTTTTTGCAAATCAATATTGTAAGAAAAATATTATAGCTTTGTATTTTATGTTTATTTTAGTAAATACATCATTATGTGTAAATTAGCTGTTGTGGCCCTGGGAGGGAATGCCTTATTGAGAGGAGATCAGGCGGGCACCATAGATGAGCAGGAACAAAACACCACCGATACTCTTGAAAACCTCATTTTTTTATTAAAAGAGGGTTATAACCTTGTAATAACACATGGTAACGGACCCCAGGTAGGAAATATCCTTATGAGAAATGATGCAGGGGAGCAGAATTATGGCATACCGCAGATGCCTCTGGATATTTGTGTTGCAGATTCCCAGGGAGGTATAGGTTACATGATTGAAAGAATGATGTTGAATGTCCTTAAAAAGCATAATATCAGTAAAGAGATAGTCACTCTTGTTACCATGGTTGAAGTGGATATAAATGATACAGCCTTCAGAAATCCTACAAAAAGGGTGGGACGCACCTACAGCAAGAAACAGGCCGATATGCTTGCCCGTGACAAAGGCTGGGAATTCAGGGAGGAAGTTAAGGTTAAGGATGGATGGCGAAGAGTTGTGCCGTCACCGCAGCCGATAAGCATATTGAATGAGAAACTTGTTGAGTTTAATGCCAAAGGAGGGTCAATTGTGATTGCTTCCGGTGGTGGGGGTATTCCTGTTTATTATGATGAGCATGGCAATGTGAGGCCTGCCGAAGCTGTAATTGATAAAGATCTTGCAGGTTCTTTACTTGCCGCAAGGATCGGAGCAGATGAGTTTTATATACTCACGGATGTGCCTTACGTTTACATCAATTATAACAAGCCTGACCAGCGGGCAATTGAATTTCTTGATCTTGCAGATACCAATAAGTATCTTGACGCCGGTATGTTTGCCGAAGGTAGTATGGCACCAAAAATCAGGGCCTGTTTGCAGTTTATTGAGAACGGAGGGGAGAAGAGTGTCATAACCGAGGCGTTTAAGTTGGCGGATAAGAAGTACGGCACCAAAATAACTCCCGAATATGATTAATATGGTATTGTAATTGTTTAACTCTAAATATCAAAGACATGGCTTTTAATCTTAGAAATCGTCATTTTCTGAAATTACTTGATTTTTCTCCGGAGGAGATTAAATTTCTGCTTAATTTGTCAGTTACACTTAAAGCAGCTAAATATTCAGGCATAGAACAGCCCAGACTGACGGGTAAGAACATCGCACTGATTTTCGAAAAGACCTCTACCCGCACACGTTGCGCATTTGAAGTGGCCGCTTTTGATCAGGGTGCTCATGTAACCTATCTCGGACCAGGCGGCACCCAGATAGGGCATAAGGAGTCAATGAAAGATACTGCACGTGTCCTCGGACGGATGTATGACGGGATTGAGTACAGGGGATTCGGACAGGATGTTGTTGAAGAGCTTGCCAGATACTCAGGGGTGCCTGTATGGAACGGGCTGACAAATGAGTTTCATCCAACTCAGGTTCTTGCTGATTTGCTGACCATGATGGAGTATTCCGATAAGCCACTTAAAGAAATGGCATTCTGTTATCTTGGTGATGCCAGGAATAATATGGGAAACTCACTTATGGTAGGAGCCGCAAAGATGGGTATGGATTTCAGGGCTGCCGCGCCTGCGGATTGCCAGCCGGAAAATGAGCTTATCGAAAAATGCCGTCAGATAGCCGAAGAGACCGGGGCCCGGATTACTATAACCGATGATGTCAGGCAAGCTGTAAAAGGCGTTGATTTTCTATATACGGATGTTTGGGTATCGATGGGGGAACCTGAATCTGCATGGGAAAAAAGGATAAATCTGCTGAAACCATACCAGGTTAATGAAAAGGTTATTGAATGGACAGGAAATCCCGGGGTGAAATTTCTTCACTGCCTTCCTGCTTTTCATAATCGTGAAACAAAAGTAGGCGAGGATATATATCAGAAATTTGGTATTGAGGCTATGGAAGTGTCAGAAGAGGTATTTGAGTCTGAACATTCCGTAGTTTTTGACCAGTCTGAGAACCGCATGCATACCATTAAAGCTGTCATGGTTGCAACCCTCGGCAGGTAATAAGAGTCTGTCTGTAAAGTTAGTGTCTGGACAGACACTAATTAACTATATATAGTGGACTGAAGTTTTTCATTGAATATTAGTTTTTTCATTAATATTTTTGTATTCAATCAATAATTTTATAACTTGTTTATAATTTTATTAAACTGGTTTTAGGACAAAACTTTCGGCTATGACAATTTACATTGGGAATGTTCCCTATTCTCTGAAAGAGGCAGATATTGAGCAGTTATTTGCTGAATTCGGTTCAGTTTTATCAGTTAAGATAATAACTGATAAATTCACTCACAGATCAAAAGGTTACGGATTTGTTGAAATGGACAGTGAACCTGAGGGTGAAACAGCCATCGAAAACCTTAATGGTAAAGATGTGCTTGGCAGAAATCTGAAGGTTAGCAGGGCCAACCCAAGAAAGAATGAAGGAGTGGTGTAATTCAGAAGACGGAATACACCCTCTTATATTTTTACCTGATAAATTGCCATGACCTGGTAGTCTGGTAGTTGAGCAGGTACATAAATAAATTTTAAGCCCCGAAAGCCGGGTTTACAGGTTTATATCTCATGCCTCTTTAAACAGGAGGCCGCTTGTAAGATATTTTGAATTAGATTGTTAGAATCCGGGCGGAATACCCGACAGGCTGTCAGTACCACAAAAGCCACCCTTTTTATGGGGTGGCTTTTGTGGTCTTTTGTGGAGCTGGAGGGAATCGAACCCTCGTCCAAACAAGGAACCAATATGCTTTCTACATGCTTATTCTGTTATTGATTGTCGGGCTCAGGCCGGCAACAGACAACCTAACTGAACCTTATTCCCTGTTTTCTTATCCGGTTTTCGGGAAATAAACCGGACCAGTCCGAACTTATCGGTGCCTCTTGATCAAAAACCGCCGGACAGGGTTTTTGAGAGACAGCTTGTCTGCAATCCTTGATTGCAGATTATGCATAGATCTTCTTAAGATTATGCTGCAAGCGCGTAGTTATTCTCGCCACTTAATTGTTTGCACTTCAGATTAACGAGTTGAATTGCTTAGCTCGGCATGCTTACATACCTGCTCATCTTGCTGTCAAAACCAGTCAGCCCCAGGTACAAATACAAAGATACAAAAACCCTGCCAATTAATGAAATTGTGGTTTTTAATTATTTGGCAAAATTATTACTTTTGAAAGAAAAAAATGCACATTGGGATTTTGAAAGAAACTAAAATTCCTGTTGACAGGAGGGTTGCATTAACACCCGCAGCTGCAGTGGAATTAAAAAGTCTTTATCCTGAGTTTGATATTACTGTTGAAAGCAGTGATATAAGATGTATTCTGGATGAGGAATACATAGAAGCCGGAATCAGGGTAAGTGATGATATAACCAATTGTGACCTGCTTGTTGGAGTGAAGGAGGTTGCAATTTCGAAACTGATTCCTGGTAAAACCTATATGTTCTTCTCTCATACTGCCAAGAAACAACCGTATAACCGCAAACTCCTCCAGGAAGTCGTCAATAATAAAATTACACTGGTTGACTATGAATATCTGACAAACAATGAAAATGTCAGACTTGTTGCATTCGGGAGGTGGGCCGGTATAGTTGGTGCATATAACGGACTAAGGGGGTACGGGATAAGGTTTGGATTATATAATTTAAAACCGGCACACAAATGTCATGATTTTCATGAAATGCTTTCCGAACTGGGGAAAGTTATTCTTCCGCCGGTTAAAATACTTATAACCGGCGGAGGGAGGGTTGCTCGCGGTGCTCTGGAAACATTTGCGCCACTGGGATTTAAGATGGTGGAACCATCAGAATTTATGGAGAAGAGCTTTACCAAACCAGTTATTTGTCAGCTTGAACCATGGGATTATGTTATAAGAAAGGATGGCGAGGATTTCGACCTTCAGCACTTTTTTTATTATCCGGATGAATACAATTCTGTTTTTTATCCCTTTTGTACGGTTACTGATCTGTTTATACCCTGCCATTACTGGGATTCACGGTCTCCGCTTTTCCTAGAGGAGGAAGATTACCGGAAACCTGACTTCAGGATATCAGTAATTGCCGATGTAAGTTGCGATATTAAAAAGCCTATTGCCTCTACTTTAAGACCATCTGCCATAGAAGAACCGTTTTATGGTTATGATCCTGAAACCGGAAAGGAGGGAGACCCCTTTGCTCAGCGAAATGTTACAGTAATGGCAGTTGATAATCTTCCGGGTGAATTACCGAGGGATGCATCGGCTGATTTTGCCGAACGGCTTGTGGAAAATGTCTTTCCTGCCTACTTAAACGATCGGGACGGAATTATTGAGAGAGCAACCATAGTTAGGGAAGGGGGACTCACCCGAAGTTTTTCTTACCTGGAGGATTTTCTTGCAGGCAGGGAATAATCAAGATTATTTTCTTTCATGCAACAGGTTTGTTTGGGTTCTTGAGAAGGCGGATAGTTTCGGCGGGATCATCAGATTTGAAAACGGTACTGCCTGCTACCAGTATATCCACACCTGCATTTATGAGATGCCGGGCATTTTTCAGATCGACACCTCCATCAACTTCTATCAGTGCACTTGAACCTGTTCGAATAATTAGCTCTTTGAGTTTTTTGATCTTATCGTAACTGCTTTGAATAAAAGCCTGTCCGCCAAAACCTGGGTTAACAGTCATTATAAGTACCAAATCAAGCATTGGCAATATCTCCTCAAGCAGCCATACCGGCGTGTGAGGGTTGAGTGACACTCCTGCCTTCATCCCCAGGCCATGTATCTCTGCTACTGCACTGTGAAGGTGATTAACAGCCTCCAGATGCAGGGTGAGGAAAGATGCTCCTGCCTCAGAGAAGCGTTTGATATAGTTTTCCGGGTTCACAATCATTAGGTGAACATCAAGTGGGATAGTCACTTTTTTTCTTACAGCCTCCATTACCGGAAATCCGAAGCTGATATTTGGTACAAAAACACCATCCATTATATCTAAATGCAGCATATCCGCCTGACTCCGGTTTATAATCTCAATGTCAGCATCAAGATTGCCAAAATTTGCAGAAAGTAAGGAGGGCGCAACTAATGGAGACATATATTAATTAATTATATTCAATGAGTTATAATTCATGATCTGCATAAAACCTAATTGAGTTACAAATAGGTTTTAAGGATTTTGTTTCTTGTGGAATTTTTAAGGCGCTTTATGGCTTTTTCTTTGATCTGCCTGACTCTTTCCCTCGTGAGATTGAATGCTTCACCTATCTCTTCAAGGGTGTGCGGGTGTTTTCCGTTCAGTCCGAAATAAAGCCTGACAATATTTGCCTCCCTGTAAGTGAGAGTCGACAGTGCCCTTTCAATTTCTTTCCTGAGGGACTCATTAAGCAATTCCCGATCCGGGGCAGGCGTATTGTCGGTTAGAAGAATATCATACATATTGCCTTCTTCATCAGGATTAATCGGAGCATCCATTGAAACATGACGCCCTGAGGTTTTTAGAGATTCCTTAACATCTTTTGGTGCAAGTTCCAGGGCCTGTGCTATTTCCAGAACAGAAGGCTCTCTTTCAAATTTCTGTTCGAGTTCAGAAAATGTCCTGTTTATTTTATTTATGTATCCTATCTTATTCAGGGGAAGACGAACTATTCTTGCCTGTTCAGCAAGTGCCTGCAAAATTGATTGCCTGATCCACCAGACAGCATATGATATGAACTTAAAACCCCTGGTTTCATCAAAACGCTGGGCAGCTTTAATCAGTCCGAGGTTGCCCTCATTAATAAGGTCGGGCAGACTTAATCCCTGGTTTTGATACTGCTTTGAAACTGAAACAACAAACCTGAGATTGGCTTTTATAAGCAAATCAAGTGCTTTGTCATCGCCGGTTCTTATTTTTCGTGCCAGCTCCACTTCCTTTTCGGCCGTAATAAGCTCGACTTTTGCAATTTCATGCAGGTATTTGTCAAGCGAAGGAGTCTCCCTGTTGGTTACCTGTTTGATGATTTTAAGCTGCCTCATTCAAACTGAGATTTAGGTTTATCTGGGTAATTACGTGCAATGAAATACAAAAGTTGCTAAATCCTTATTATTATAACTCCAAATAAGCGCCTCTGAGAATTTTATTTTTAATTAAAATAAAAAACATTAACTTTGTTGGCAAAAGCAAACTTAAGTATTAAGTTGCTGAAAATAGCAATATGAAGAAAAAAAAGCAATTTTTTTATTTTTTTTTTGCACATTTTCCTGAAATACTTATTATTGCAGAATAATTCCACGATTGAATTACATAATTTTCTATAATTTCCTTTGTAATCATTTACCGGTTACCTATTCGTTTCCCGGCCACACATCATAATTATTATTTTACTCATTAATTACATCTAAACATATGTATGATATTCTTGAATTAAACAAGAAACTTGTTTCTGAATTGCGAGATATTGCGAAAGAGCTTGATATCAAGCGTGCTGAATCATTAAAGAAGCAAGATCTGATTTACAAAATCCTTGATCAACAGGCAATTACAACTTCCGAGAAAGATATTGAAAGAAGCAATCGGTCAGCTAAAGGACCGGGAACCGGGAAACGTCGTGGCAGGCCCCCTTCAAGGAATAAACAAAATACTGAAGACCAGAAGAGTTCTGAGAACCAGGAAACACCTGGTGTTCAAACCACCGTCAACGTTAGTGAAGATAAGGAGAGGGGCGGTACAGAAAAGCCACCAGATACCGGAGTTCCTGTTGCTGATAAACGAAATGAACCCGGCAGCAAATTTGAAAAGGATGGTAAACAGAAAAAGCAGGCAAAGCAGGCAAAGCCCGAAGCAACTTCGCAGCACCCTCCTCAACAGGGTGAAAGAAAAGCCTATACTTCCCCCGCTAAGGATGAAAAATCAACTCATCCGGCTGATAGACCAGGGAAAGAAAACTATCAGAAAAAGCATCAGTACGATCGTAAAGCAAATAGTCGTGAATATGATTTTGATGGTATTATTTCAGCATCAGGGCTTCTTGAGATCATGCCTGATGGATACGGGTTTTTAAGATCATCTGATTACAACTATCTGAATTCACCAGACGATGTATATGTATCACAGTCGCAGATCAAACTGTTCGGTCTGAAAACTGGTGATACTGTTCAGGGGACTATTCGTCCACCAAAAGATGGTGAGAAATATTTTCCACTTATAAAAGTTGAACAGATCAACGGAAGAACCACAGATTTTATAAGGGACCGGGTTCCGTTTGATTTCCTTACACCACTATTCCCTGATGAGAAGTTTACACTTGTTAGTGAGAAGAGCAATAGCATTTCTGCAAGGATAGTTGATCTTTTTGCCCCGATTGGAAAAGGCCAGCGTGGATTGATTGTGGCACAGCCAAAAACAGGTAAGACCGTATTGCTTAAAGAGATTGCAAATGCAATTGCAGCTAATCATCCTGAAGTGTATATGATGGTTCTTCTGATTGACGAGAGACCGGAAGAGGTTACTGACATGGCAAGAAGTGTCAGGGCGGAAGTTGTTTCGTCCACTTTTGATGAACCTGCCGAAAGGCATGTCCGGGTTGCCAATATGGTTATTGAAAAAGCGAAAAGAATGGTTGAATGCGGACATGATGTTGTGATCCTTCTGGATTCTATTACCAGGCTTGCAAGGGCCTTTAATACAGTGTCACCTGCTTCAGGTAAAGTGCTTTCAGGTGGTGTCGACGCCAATGCCCTGCAAAAACCAAAAAGGTTTTTCGGGGCAGCAAGAAATATTGAGAAGGGTGGCTCACTTACAATTCTTGCTACTGCACTCACAGATACCGGATCAAAAATGGATGACGTGATATTCGAGGAGTTTAAAGGTACAGGTAACATGGAACTTCAGCTTGACAGAAAGTTGTCAAATAAACGTATATATCCATCGGTAGATGTTAATTTGTCAAGTACACGGAGGGAAGACCTCTTAATGGACAAAGAGATGATGAACAAAATATGGATCCTGCGTAATTACCTGTCTGACATGAATCCTGTTGAATCTATGGAGTTCCTGAAGGACCGGATTGCGAAAACCAACTCAAATGAAGAGTTTCTCATCTCGATGAACAGTGAATAAATCCGGCAGTGCCTGATTCAACTTGTAATATATACAAGTTGTAAAAATCATGCAGTTTTGTGTTACCCGGTAACTTAGATAATTCATCCTTTTTAGTGTGATCCTCATATACCGCGGGGATTCATAAGTAAATATTTTCCTGGTCGGTCATTCAGGGGAATTATGAATATCTGACTCTCTCTTTAGTGCTTAAACCTTTATGAGTAATGTCATGAATTTTTCTTGTGCGGTTTTATATTTTTGCTGAATATCGAGAATTAATTTAAATCCGGTCGCAATGACCGGTCCAAAATAGATTATTTAACCAACTAATTTATAAACCAATATGACAAAAAAGAAAAAATTCATTACCTGTGACGGGAACTATGCAGCTGCACACGTTGCTTATATGTTCAGTGAGGTTGCTGCTATTTATCCGATTACTCCTTCATCAAACATGGCCGAAAATGTAGATGAATGGGCAGCCCATGGCAGAAAGAATATTTTCGGAGAGGTACTGAAAGTTGTTGAAATGCAATCTGAGGGTGGTGCTGCAGGTGCTGTTCACGGATCATTGCAGTCTGGCGCCCTGACCACAACCTTTACTGCCTCACAGGGTCTCCTGCTGATGGTTCCAAATATGTATAAGATTTCAGGTGAACTATTACCGGGTGTATTCCATGTAAGTGCACGAAGTTTGGCTGCACAGGCACTATCCATATTCGGTGATCATAGTGATGTAATGAGTACCCGCCAGACCGGTTTTGCCATGATGGCGACCGGAAGCGTACAGGAAATTATGGATATAGGAAGCGTTGCACATCTTACATCTATTAAAACACGGGTGCCATTCCTCCATTTCTTTGACGGATTCCGCACTTCGCATGAGATTCAGAAAGTTGAAGCAACTGATCAGGATGAAATGGCTAAGTTGCTTGATATGGATGCTGTTCAAGCCTTCCGTGAACGTGCACTAAACCCTGAACATCCGGTTACAAGGGGTACTGCCCAGAACCCGGATATCTATTTCCAGTCACGTGAAGCGGCAAACAGTTATTATGAGGCTGTGCCTGATGTGGTAGAGGACTATATGCAAAAGATAAATAAACTGACAGGCAGGGAGTATCATCCCTTTACTTATTACGGAGCCACTGATGCAGAAAACATTATTGTTGCAATGGGATCTGTAACGGAGACTATCAAGGAGACGATAGACTATCTTATAGCCAAAGGTGAAAAAGTTGGTCTGATTTCAGTGCATCTTTATCGTCCATTCTCGTCTAAATATTTCATGAAGGTTCTTCCCAAGACTGTGAAAAGAATCGCCGTACTTGACAGAACAAAAGAACCAGGTGCCAATGGCGAACCACTTTATCTTGATGTTAAGGATCTTTTCTACGGATTGCCCGGTGCTCCTGTTATTGTAGGTGGTCGTTACGGACTGAGCTCAAAGGATACAACGCCTGCAATGATAAATTCAGTATATGAGAATCTTAAGCTTGCAGAACCGAAGAACCGTTTTACTGTAGGCATTGTTGATGATGTTACTTTCCTTTCATTGCCCCTGTTGCCTGATATTGATGTATCTCCCGAAGGAAATTATGCTGCCAAATTTTATGGCCTCGGCTCAGATGGTACAGTTGGAGCCAATAAAAATTCCATAATCATAATAGGAGATACCACCGATAAATTTGCCCAGGCATATTTTGCTTATGACTCCAAAAAATCAGGTGGTATAACAGTTTCACACCTTCGTTTCGGTGACAAGCCGATCCGTTCACCATACCTTGTCAATACTGCCGATTTCATTGCCTGTCATGTGCCGGCATATCTTGAAAAATATGATTTGTTAAAAGGCCTGAAAAAGGGTGGCACCTTCCTTCTCAATAGTATATGGGATGAGGAAGAGACCAAAAAGAAGCTCCCTTTCAGGATGAAAAAGTATATGGCTGAGAATGATATTCAGTTTTATATGCTAAATGCCACGCAAATTGCTGAGGAGATAGGTTTGGGTAACAGGACGAATACTATAATGCAATCCGCATTTTTCAAAATTTCAGGTGTAATACCCTATGAGAAATCTGTTGAGGAGATGAAGAAAGCTATTATCAAATCATTCGGAATGAAAGGTGAGGAGATAGTTGCAATGAATAATGCCGCAGTTGACAGGGGCGGAGATGTAATCAAGATCGATATACCTTCAGAATGGAAAAAGATTGAAGATAAACCCGCAACCGATTCAAGAAATATTCCTGATTTCATTAAGAACATAATGGAGCCCATCAATGCACAGAATGGTGACAGTCTTCCGGTAAGTGCATTCACGGGCCGTGAGGACGGTACATTCCCTGCTGGTACAACTGCTTACGAGAAGCGTGGTATTGCAGTGCATGTACCTCAATGGATCCCCGATAATTGTATTCAGTGTAACCAGTGTTCTTATGTCTGTCCCCATGCTGTTATCAGGCCTTTCCTGCTAACAGAAGAGGAAGTGAAGAATGCACCTGAGGGAACTGTTACAATTAAAGGTATCGGAGGAACCAAGGAGTATCAGTATCGCATGCAGATCAGTCCCCTTGATTGTACAGGCTGCGGAAACTGTGTTGATGTATGTCCCTCCAAGACCAAGGCTCTTGTAATGGAATCTCTGGAGTCGCAGATGGTTGAAGATGAGCGCTGGGACTATATGCATAATAAGGTTGGTTATAAAGATACGGTTCTGGAAAAGAGCAAATCAGTTAAAAACAGTCAGTTTGCACAACCGTTGTTTGAATTCTCCGGTGCATGTGCCGGCTGTGGAGAAACACCGTATATAAAATTAATTACACAACTTTACGGTGACCGGATGATGATTGCAAATGCCACAGGATGTTCATCAATTTACGGAGGCTCGGCACCATCTACTCCCTATACATCGAACAAAAACGGACATGGTCCCGCGTGGGCCAATTCACTTTTCGAAGACAATGCAGAGTACGGCTATGGCATGTTGCTTGGAGTAACTCAAATGCGGACGAGGATAGAGGGCCTCATGAAACAAGGCCTTGAAAGCGAATTGTCATCTGCAATAAAGGATGCTTTTAAGGACTGGATAGAAAGCAAGGAAGATGCTGACAAATCTGTAGCTGCTTCAGAGAAGGTGGCAGGACTTCTTAAAGGTAAAAAAGATGATATTTCAACTGAGATAATGAAGCTGAAACAATACCTGGTAAAGAAATCCGTATGGGTATTCGGAGGTGATGGCTGGGCATATGATATCGGTTATGGAGGATTGGATCATGTAATTGCTTCAGGTGATGATATCAATATGCTGGTTATGGATACTGAAGTATACAGTAATACCGGTGGTCAGGCTTCAAAATCTACACCCCTTGGCGCAGTTGCAAAATTTGCCGCTGCAGGTAAGAGAATCAGAAAGAAGGATCTAGGTATAATGGCAATGAGTTATGGGTATGTTTATGTTGCCCAGGTTGCTCTCGGCGCAAGTCAGGCGCAATTCCTCAAGGCGGTGAAGGAGGCAGAAGCATATCCCGGACCATCTGTTATAATTGCCTATTCTCCATGTATAAATCATGGCTTAAGACATGGTATGGGCAAAACCATAGAAGAGAGCAAGAGAGCTGTTGAAGCCGGTTACTGGACAAACTGGCGTTACAATCCGCTGCTTGAAGAGGAAGGAAAGAATCCGTTTGTGCTTGATTCCAAAGAGCCGGACTGGAATAAGTTTCAGGAGTTCCTTATGTCGGAGGTACGTTATACATCACTCCAGAAGGCCTTCCCTGATGTAGCTGCAGATCTGTTTAAGGCTGCTGAGGACAACGCCAAATGGAGGTATCAGAGCTATGTCAGAATGGCTTCAATGGATTTTTCTAAAGTATGAACTTAATATGATCCAAGAAAGCGGCCCCTGATGGCCGCTTTTTTTTTAAAAAAACACCGTTTGTGCCATTGCTTAAAACATTTTATAGATTAGCTTCTGGAATTTTATTATATTTATGTATTCGGAGGGAAGCCTGATCATTTACCGGAAATTAGCGTGCATTCCGAAAACCGGCCGGACCCGGCAGACTATTAGTGTTAATGGTTAATAATCTCCTGAAACCTTGAACTAACTGCCAGTAAAATTGTTAAATAATTTGTATTGTTAAACTAAAAATTTGAAAAATGGCTGATCTTAAGACCAAATTTATGGGTATCGATGTTAAGAATCCAATAGTTGTTGGTGCCTGTAATCTATCCCAGAATCCTGACACACTTATTCAACTTGAAAAAGCCGGTGCGTCTGCAATAGTTTATAAATCACTTTTTGAAGAGCAGATACAGTATGAGCGTGTTCAGATGAATGAAGACCTGCATGAATTTGATGACAGGCATGCCGAAATGACAAGCAGCATACATCCCAAAATCGAGCATGCCGGACCCCGGGAGCATCTTCTTGAATTGAAAAAAGCCAGGGAAGCTTTATCGATTCCCTTAATCGGAAGTTTGAATGCTGTATATAAGGAGACCTGGGTGGAATATGCAAAGTTGATCCAGGACACCGGTGTTGACGGACTGGAACTTAATTTTTATGCAGTGCCCAAGGATACCGATGCTGATGCTGCAAAACTGGAAAGTCATCAAATTGAGATTCTTAAAGCAGTCAAAGAGGTCATTACCATCCCTGTTGGTGTCAAGCTGGGGCCATTTTACTCAAATCCACTTCATGTAACTGCTAAAATGGATGAGATAGGTGTAAATGGCTACGTTTTATTTAACAGGCTTTTTCAGCCTGATATAGACGTAGAATCGGAGCAGCATGTATTTCCTTTTTACCTGAGCAGGGAAGGCGATTACAGACTGTCATTGAGATTTACAGGAATGTTATATAAGCACATAAAAGGAAATATCTGCAGCAATACCGGAATTTACAGGGGCGGGGATGTTGCAAAAATGATTCTTGCAGGAGCTGATTCTGTTCAGGTGGTTAGTGCATTGTACAAGAACAAGCCAGCACACATTTCAACAATGCTAGCTGAACTTGAATCCTGGATGGAGTCGAAATCCTACAAATCAATTGAGGAATTTCAGGGTAAACTCTCCAGAGCTTCCTCCAGTGATCCTTTTGCATACTCAAGGGCACAATATGTTGATATACTTATGAAACCTGAGTCGATACTTAAAAAATATCCGATTAGTTAGAGTCTGTCCATAATGTCCGCCTGCTGCGCTACGCTCGTTAAAATTGTTTACATAAATGGCGGAAAATTGTTTGTATTTTTGCAGCGGTCTTGTTTAAGCATTGGGTATTATGGGAAGAATTATGGGAATCGATGTTGGGCAAAAAAGGGTAGGTCTGGCCGTAACCGATCCTTTGAGGATTATTTCAACAGGGCTGGATACAGTTCCTGCCAATCAGGTATTTAACTATATTTCTGAATATGTCAGAAAAGAGAAAGTTGATATTTTTGTGGTGGGATCGCCGGTAACAATGAGCAATCACCCCTCGGGAGCTTCTAAATATGTAGATCCATTTGTAAGAAAACTAAAAAAAATGTTCGGGCAGATACCTGTCAAACTGGCGGATGAAAGGTATACTTCCAGCCTTGCTAAACAGGTTATAATTGATTCGGGCATTGGAAAAAAGGCCCGGCGCGATAAGGCCAGGGTTGACAAAATAAGTGCGGTGATCATACTGCAGTCATTTCTTGATCAGGAAAATTTATAAATGATGATATTACCTGTTTTTGTATACGGATCGCCGGTACTTCGTAAAGTTGCAGCAGAAGTTCCGCAGGATTATCCCGGGCTCGAAGAGTTTATTGAAGATCTTTTCGAGACGATGTACCACAGTGATGGCATAGGACTTGCTGCCCCCCAGGTAGGTAAGTCACTTCGGATATTTGTTGTTGATGGTTCTCCCCTGGAAGAGGATGAGCCTTCGTTGATAGATTTCAAAAAAGCTTTTATCAATCCGGAGATACTTTCCTACGAGGGGGAAATTATAACATATAACGAAGGATGTTTGAGCATTCCCGATATCAGGGAGGATGTGGACAGGGAATCAGCTGTCCGGATCCACTATTGTGACAAAAACTTCAATTACCGGGAAGAGTTTTATGAAGGGATTGCTGCCAGGATAATTCAGCATGAATATGATCATCTTGAGGGAAGACTCTTTACGGATCTGATCTCACCATTAAAAAAACGACTTCTTAAGCGCAAGCTCACATCAATAAGCAAGGGCAAAATTGATGTAAAATACCGGATTAAACATGCCTGATATCAGGTTTGGTTACCTTTAAACAGCTCATTTTATCTATTGATTTATTCACCGGTTTTATTTAACTTTAATAAAGCCGGTGTAATAAACAACTATAATGAGCTTACTGGAGGGACTTAGAAGAATGCCGATGCTCCGCCTGTTAATGCCTTTTATAACAGGTATTATCCTGCAGTATCATTTTGAGATCTCTGGCTTCTTTATATTCGTCTTATGCCTTGCCTTCTTTATTCTGTTATGCATTAGCAAATTGTCTGGTGAGTTAACCGGACGATATGCATTTCGATGGGTTTTTGGATTCTTGCTAAACGGATTTATCTTGACATTTGCCATATGCTTGATGGCAAGGGCTTTAAAGCCTCCGTCATACCTGGATCATTTTAGCAGTGATGGTCATATAATTGCAGAAATTTCTGAATCACCTCAAGAAAGAGAAAAGAGAATCCGCATAATACTGGAAACATTCGCATCAGTAAAAGGTGATAGCATAATAAGTACCCCCGGAAGGGTAGTGGCCTGGTTTGAAAAAGACAGCCTCGCGGCCACCCTTCGGCTTGGGGACCATCTTGTAATTCCCGGAAAGATCAACGAAATTAGTAACTCCGGCAATCCATTTGAGTTCAATTATAAAAACTATCTTGCCTTGCAGGGGATTTACGGAGAGATATTTCTTTCAAGCGGGCAATGGTACATACATTACAGACCCGGATTTGGTAATCTTCTGCTTGTAGCCGGCAAAGCAAGGGAGTACCTTTTGTCGGTGTTGGGAAAATATGGTATAGAGGGGAAGGAGTTTGCGGTTGCAGGAGCCCTGATCCTGGGGTATCGTGACGAGCTTGACCCTGCAACAAGAGAATCTTATGCTGCATCTGGTGCTATGCATATTCTGGCTGTTTCAGGATTGCACGTGGGAATTATTTATTTATTGGTTTACCGGCTTACCGGTATTTTTAGAAGATTTAAGTATGCCCGTGTAGCACGACCCGTTGCAATAATTATCACATTATGGATATACGCTTTAATTACCGGATTATCACCTTCGGTAACACGTTCTGCAACAATGTTTTCATTTGTGGCAGCTGCCGGATCGTTTGGTAAATCTACCAACACCTTTAATACCCTTGCTTCATCTGCTTTTATTCAGCTTTTGATTAATCCCTGTATATTATTTATGGTGGGATTCCAGTTATCATATGCAGCTGTTGCGGGAATTGCATACTATTATCCTGTTATTTTCTCATTGATTAAGATCAGGAACAGCCTGACAGAGAAAATCTGGGCATTATCTTCGGTATCAATTTCCGCTCAGCTTATTGTATTCCCTCTTGGTATTTATTATTTCAACCAGTTTCCAAACTTTTTTCTTCTTACCAATTTGCTTGCAGTACCACTGGCAATGGTGATCCTTTATCTCTCAATTGTACTTTTCGCTGTATCTTTTATTCCTGTTGTGCCTGCAATAACAGGATTGCTTCTTGACAAAGCACTTTCTCTGTTAAATTATATTACTGCTGCAATTGGCGGACTTCCTCTATCTCATTCTTCTGACCTGGTCATAAGCCTGATATCACTTATTATCCTTTATGGAATTATTCTTTCCTTATCTCATTATTTATTATACCGGAAGGTAATACTGCTGAAGCTTGCCTTTTTGCTATGCATAACCGGCTTAACGATCAGGGCAGCAAATATTATAAATACTTCTGAACAGGAGATATTTATCGTTTATAATGCAGGGCCTGATTCTATGTATTCGTTTGTTTCCGGTAAAAAAAATATCATTGTTTCCGGCAGTGATGAGCAGACCGGAGAGCTTGTAATTCCATATGCTGCTCATAACACTGCATTGCATCTGAGGACCTCACATATCCGGGTTTTACAAGAATCAAGAATGATTGCTGGTGAAACTAATAACAATACCAATAAATTTAATTCAGCAATTACAGGTTTCAAAAACTTCATATTGTTTAGCGGACTCAGGATTTATTTTGCAGGTAAGGAACACCTTCATCCCGCGCCAGGTGATTTGCCTGCTGAGGTTGATATTCTGGTTATATCGGGTGGCGTGTATACTGATATTAGAATGTTGGCAGAGAGAATCATTCCGGGAAAAATTGTTATTGATTCATCGGTTGGTTACTATCAGAGAATCAGTTTGGCTGAACAGTGCAGGGAATTGGGAATTAATTACCATGATGTGCGTACATCAGGAGCTTATGTAAAGCATATCAAAAATTAATGAACTATATAATGAATGAGAGTGGTTTTTTCCACCTTCTGTGTGTAATTTGACTTCGTCTGTGTTTAATTTTACGCAGAAAAAATTTAATGTACATTTGTGGCGAATTAAATTAGTTACTTGCAATATATTTATGAATATTATATTTAATCTTATCTGCCAATGAGGATAATTGTTGCCGGAGCTGGTGAAGTTGGTACTCATCTTGCAAAGATGTTGAGCAATGAGAAACATGACGTTATTGTGATTGATCCGGATGCAGAAAAACTCGGTTTTATTGAATCCAGTTATGACCTTATAACCGTCAGGGGTTCAGCAACCTCATTTGAAGTCTTAAAAGAGGCCAATATAAAAAGATGTGATCTGTTTATTGCAGTGGTCCCCTCTGAAGAGACAAACATTACCGGGGCAATCCTTGCAAAAAAGCTTGGTGCCAAAAAAACTATTGCCAGGATAGACAGTTCGGAATATCTGATTGCCCATAATAAGGAGCAAATCATGTCATTAGGTATTGATTATCTCATTTATCCTGAAAGGATTGTTTCGCGCGAAATAATTGCCCTTCTGAATAAAACATCAACCACAGATTTTGTCGATTATGCCGGAGGGAAGCTTTCGTTGTATGTAATCAAGCTGGATGAAAATGCTCCCATAATAAGTAAATCACTTATTGATATTGCAAAGAAAAATCTTAAGCTGGAATACAGGGCAGTAGCGATAACCCGTGATGGTAAGACAATAATACCGAGGGGTTGCGATCAGTTTCTTCCTGATGACCTGGTCTATGTAATTTCAAGTCCTTCCGGAATCAATGAGATAATGAATTATAGCGGCAAGGAAGATATCGTGGTTAAGAATATTATGATCCTTGGAGGAAGCAGGACCGGAATAAGGACTGCTATGGACTTTGAACATCACAGCAATATCAAGCTGATTGAGATTGATAAGGAGAAGTGCAATAAAATTGCAGGCTGGGTTGATGATACTCTTATTATAAATGGTGACGGGAGGAACATTGATCTACTGCGGGATTCAGGGATAGGGAATATGGATGCATTTATTGCAGTTACAGGGAGTGCAGAGACAAATATCCTCTCATGTCTCATGGCAAAGAAATTTGGTGTTAAAAAGGTAATATGTGAAGTTGAAAATTTTGATTATATCTCGCTTGCAGAGAATATGGGTATTGATACTATAATAAATAAGAAAGTAAGTACAGCCAGCAGGATATTCAGGTTCACAATGGACCATGAAGTTTCATCAATAAAATGCCTGACAGGAACAGATGCGGAAATACTTGAATATGTTGCCAAACCCGGCAGCATAATTACTTCCGGGCCTGTTAAAAGTATTGAAATGCCAAAGGATGCAATAATAGGAGGGGTGATAAGGCGCAATTCCAGCTTCATTGCTCACGGGAATACTCAAATAAAACCAAATGATATTGTAATTGTTTTCGCGCTTCCTTCTGCCATTTATAAGGTTGGGCGCTTTTTTAAATAGAGATGATCAATTTCAGAAGAGTTGGAAATATTCTCGGTCGTTTATTAATGATCGAGGGTCTTTTTCTGTCTGTATGCATTCCTGTATCGCTTCTTTACCGTGACGGCGATTTACCCGCATTTTTAATTTCCGTACTGATAATGTTGGGTACTGGTGCCGGAATCTGGTATCTGACCAGGAAAGCAGAGAAGTCGACAGGAAAAAGGGAGGGATTCATAATTGTCAGCCTTGTATGGGTTGTTTTTTCTCTTTTCGGATGTCTTCCTTTTATTTTAAGTGGCAGCATACCCTCTTTTACTGATGCTTTTTTTGAGACTATGTCCGGTTTTACAACTACCGGTGCGTCTGTTCTTGAGGATATAGAAGCCATGCCTCACGGATTGCTTCTCTGGAGAAGTATGACTCAATGGATGGGGGGCATGGGTATTATTGTACTATCTCTTGCAATTCTGCCGGTACTCGGAATTGGAGGAATGCAGCTTTTTGTTGCAGAGGTGCCCGGGCCGACAAAAGAGAAACTCCATCCTCGTGTGAAGCAGACCGCACAAAGGTTATGGGGTATTTATATAATGTTTACCGGACTGGAGTTTATACTGCTTGCTTTAGGTGGAATGGGGATTTTTGATTCGGTATGTCATTCGCTCACCACAATGGCAACAGGTGGGTATTCAACCAAACAGGCAAGCATTGCATATTTTGATTCGGCTTATATCCAGTATGTTATCACTTTGTTCATGTTCATTGCCGGAACTAATTTTGCGCTTTCATACTTTGCAATTCATATTCAATTTGACAAGATATGGAAAAATGAGGAGTTCAGGGTCTATCTCGGAATTACATTGTTTTTTTCAGCACTTATAACCATAGGGCTTCTTCTTACCGAAGAGATCTCTTTCGAGGAATCTTTCAGACTTGCCGTTTTCCAGGTTGTATCAATAATTACCACAACCGGGTTTGTTACGGCAGATTATCTGCTTTGGATGCCTATTCTGTCGGTCATTATCTTTATGTTGATGTTTATAGGAGGTTCGGCCGGATCAACTGGTGGTGGAGTGAAGATTATCAGGGTTTTACTGATTATAAAGAACTCCTACCTGGAGATAAAACGGTTGATATACCCAAATGCAGTTATACCTGTCAGGCTAAACAACAGACCCATTTCACATAATATAGTGAGTAATGTACTGGCATTTGTATTTTTATATATACTGATAATGGTAATTTCTGTCGGCGTCATAGCGGGAATGGGATATAACATGGATACCTCATTTGGTGCGGCAGCTGCTTCGCTGGGTAATATAGGGCCCGGATTCGGCAGGGTAGGACCGGCTGATAATTTTGCTCACTTCCCGGTTTTCGGTAAATGGTTTCTTTCCTTTCTAATGTTGCTGGGCAGGCTTGAACTATTTACCATTCTGATTCTCTTTGCACCCTCATTCTGGAGAAAATAATATATACCTGATCATTTGCCGGTTACACTTTCAGGTCCCCCAGTCCCTGCCTGATAATTACCGGTTCAGTATCGGTACAATCTATCACTGTTGAGGGTATGTTGTTTCCGAAGCCGCCATCAATTACAACATCAACCTGTTGCTGAAATTTTTCATGAATCAGCTCAGGATCGGTAGTGTATTCCAGAATTTCATCTTCATCATGTATGGAGGTTGTGAGAATTGGATGCCCTAATTGTTTCACTATTTCAAGAATGATATTGTTTTGCGGGATTCTTATACCAACAGTTTTTTTCTTGTTTTTAAATAATTTAGGGATATTATTACTGGCCGGCAATATAAAGGTAAACGGACCCGGCAGATTTTTTTTTATCAGCTTGAAACTTGAACTACCTATAGGCCTGGTATAGTCGGAAAGATGTGAGAAATCATGACAGATAAATGAGAAGTTCGCATCTTTTATCCGCTTACCTTTAATTCTTGCTACCCTCTCAACTGCCTTTGCATTGAAAATATCACAACCCAGACCATATACTGTATCTGTCGGATAAATTACCAGTCCCCCGTTATTCAATATATCAACTACTTTCTGAATATACCTTGCGCTGGGGTTTGCGGGATGTATTTTCAGTAACATATTTTCCTTTTTTTAACCGTTAAGCTTCCTGTGATCGGCAAGGAATTTCTCCAATCCAGCATCCGTAAGCGGATGGTTAAGTAATCCTGTGATTGCATCAAGAGGACAGGTGGCTACATCTGCTCCGGCTTCCATACACTGCAGGATGTGATTTGTGTTCCTGATAGATGCGGCAATGATCTCGGTTTCAAATCCATATGTGTCAAGAATATGTACCAGCTGGTGAATAAGCTCCATGCCATCCTGCCCTATATCATCAAGTCGTCCTATAAATGGAGAAACATATGATGCTCCTGCTTTTGCGGCAAGCAGTGCTTGTCCCGGATTGAAGATAAGTGTGCAGTTTGTTCTTATTCCTTTGCTGGTAAGGTCTTTGATGGCCCTTATACCGTCAGCAATCACAGGGATCTTCACAACAATCTGCTTATGAAGCGCGGCAAGCTTCTCACCTTCAGCTATCATGCCTTTGAAATCGGTTGAAATAACTTCAGCGCTTACATCTCCGTCAACTATTTCACATATTTTTTTGTAATGAGTCTTAATATTATCCTCACCGGTTATGCCTTCTTTTGCCATAAGGGATGGATTGGTGGTGACCCCATCAATTATTCCCATTAGCTGGGCTGTTTGTATCTGCTCCAGATTAGCAGTGTCAAGAAAAAATTTCATATTATTGTTTTAATTATTGTCAATTGGGTTAAGTTGTAAACTTACAAACTTTTCATTGTTTAGCGATGGGCAGGTGGGTAATTTATTGTGTAAATAACTATAATCAGTTATTTCAATTAAGATAAAAAAGTGGGTAAGCTACTTATATCGCACCGCTACAACCGTCTACCCTTGCTTCCTTCCGGACCTGGGGGAGTTCAACAGGAGCTGGTCGTATAAGACTTACCCGGTACAAAGGTAACAAACCTGTGATATTTTTCCAATTATAAGGGTTCTATTAAGTAAAAAAACCAATATATTTGCTTATGGCCAATATACAAGCGGAAATTGTGGTCAACCAGAACACTTACGAGGCTCAGGGTTTTTGCAACAGTTTCTGTGACGGGAAGATCAATAATTGCTTAACCAATTGATATTCTAATAAATCATCCTTCAAAATACTAAAAAATGGAAGAGAACCAAAAACCCTCATTGCTTAAAAGCACCATGAATTATGGCGCCATGCTCGGATTGTCACTTATAATTTTCAGTTTGTTGCTTTGGATGTTTGATGCAACTACAAACCGGGCTCTTGCTTTTGTTAACTATATCATAATTATTGCCGGGATAGTTCTCGCCACGAAAACGTTCCGTGACCAGGAGCAGGGTGGATTTATTACTTATGGAAGGGCTCTTGGGGTAGGGACACTGACTGTCGTGTTTGCAGGCATTATTACTGCTTTTTTTACATATCTCCTTTATACTGTGATTGATCCCGGACTCATTGACAAGACATATGCCATTATGGAGGAAGCATATTATGATGCTGGTATGAGTGACAGCCAGATCGAAATGGCAATGAACATGGCAAAAAGGTTTACCAACCCTCTTATGATGTCTGTTTTCGGATTTATCGGCAGTGCATTTTTGGGCTTTATCTTCTCTCTCATAACATCAATATTCCTTAAAAAAGAGGGTGATCCGTTTGAAACAGATACAGTATAATCTGATTCACACACTGAATTTAAAGACAGACTCTAATTAACCCTATCCTAATGGATATTTCAGTTGTAATACCTCTTTATAATGAGGAAGAATCACTACCCGAACTGGTAGAATCTATTACCCGCGTAATGAAAGACAATTCCTTTACCTATGAAATAGTGATGGTTGATGACGGCAGCACTGACAGATCCTGGGAGATCATTGAAAAAATAGCTGCAACTGGCAGACAGGTCAGGGGTATTAGGTTCAGGAGAAATTATGGAAAATCAGCAGCACTATATTCAGGATTCAGAATTTCTAAAGGAGATGTTGTAATAACCATGGATGCTGATTTGCAGGATGATCCCGGGGAGATTCCCGAACTAAGCAGGATGATACTTGAAGAAGGCTATGACCTGGTTTCAGGTTGGAAAAAAAAACGGCACGACCCCGTAACCAAAACAATTCCAAGCCTGTTCTTTAACTTTGCCGCCAGAATGACAACCGGTATCAAACTGCATGATTTCAATTGTGGTTTAAAGGCCTATCGTAAAGAGGTTGTCAAAAACATAGAAGTATACGGGGAGATGCACCGGTATATCCCAATGCTTGCCAGGGAGGCCGGTTATGGAAATATAGGCGAGAAGGTGGTCAACCACCGGAAACGGAAATACGGTGTTACCAAATTCGGAATAGAACGTTTTATAAAAGGGTTTCTGGATCTTATGTCGCTTTCATTTGTGTCAAGGTTTGGAAAAAGACCGATGCATCTTTTCGGAACCCTTGGGACGTTGATGTTTATTATCGGATTTATCGCAGCCTTATACCTGGGCAGCATGAAGCTTCTTCATCTCAGCAAGGGCATAAGAACAGCACTTGTAACCGAAAGTCCATATTTTTATTTATCCCTCACAGCAATGATAATCGGCACCCAGCTCTTTCTGGCAGGGTTCATTGGGGAAATGATAACCAGGAATTCTCCTTTCAAAAATTCCTACGAAATTGAGAAAAAGATAAATGTTTAAGCCTTGAAAATTATTCTTATAGGACCTTCTTATCCATTCAGGGGTGGTATTGCTAATTTCAATGATTCGCTCTATTCGGCCCTGGAAAAATATCATGAACCTCATATCGTAAGCTATGCTCTCCAGTATCCATCTCTTTTTTTTCCGGGAAAAAGCCAGTTTGAAGGTGATCCGGGTCAAACCTCACATGCCATACCACTGATAAATTCAATAAATCCTTTTAGCTGGAAGGGAGTAGCCTCCACTATATTGGAAATGGAACCGGACTGTGTAGTGGTACACTACTGGATGCCGTTTTTTGCTCCGGCTCTCGGAACAATTCTGAGGAGGCTCAGAAAAAAAGGAAAAATCTTTGTAATCGGGTTGCTGCATAATGTTGAACCGCACGAGGGTATACCTGTCGGGAGAATGCTTAACAGCTACTTTCTAAGGTCATGTGACGGATTTATCACAATGTCCTCATCAGTATACAATGATCTTAAGGCTACATCTGTAATCAGACCTGTTAGGAAGGTCAGTCACCCGGTTTACAATATTTTTGGCGATCAGGTTGACCGGCTTATCGCATGCAGGAAACTGGACCTTGATCCGGAACGGAAACATCTTCTCTTTTTCGGGATGATAAGAGGTTACAAAGGGCTGGATCTCCTGATCAGGGTAATGGCAAACCCAAAACTTAGTCATCTGAACCTCAAATTACTGGTTGCAGGGGAGTTCTACGAAGACAAAGAGAAATATACAGGTCTGGTTGATGAACTGGGACTGAATGAGAGAATAATTTTCACCGACCGGTTTGTGCCGCAGGAAGAGGTCAGATTGTATTTCGGAGCAGCAGATCTCGTTGTGTTACCATATATTTCAGCAACCCAAAGTGGAGTTACACAGATAGCATATCATTTTGATAAGCCAATGCTGGTTACTGATGTGGGTGGATTAAGGGAGATGGTGGCTCACAGGAAGGTGGGTTATGTATGCAGTAAAAATCCTGAAGAGATAGCAGCATCAGTCGCCGATTTCTTTGATAACAACATGGCACCCGGCTTTGTTGAGAATATTAAAGAAGAAAAGGAGAAATTCTCCTGGGAGGCTCTGGTTGCTGCAATTGAAGAACTGAATAATCAAAAATAAACTTGAGATTTATTTACAATTTCAACCCCGAAAGATATATGTCTGCCCGGCAGATTTTCTTAGATATTTTCAGATTCCGGGGTTATCAACACGTTTATTGTATTCTGATAACAGCATCATAACAACAAATTTATCAATGGGAAAACTCACATCCTCATCCTTTAAGTTTTCCAGGTTTTTCCACCTGAAGGCCTGACTGCCTTCTGTCATATTATCAAAATCAAACGGTGTTGAAGATATTCTGAATGCCGGAGTATCCAGGAACTGCATCTTGTAATAGATACTGATAAGCTGATGGTTTTCAAAAAACATTGCTTTCTGGAAAAAGCCTGTAGTATAAAAATGGCTGATTAATTCGACCGGCTGACCAAACTCTTCCAATGCTTCACGGCGCAGGCAATCCTCCGGACCCTCCCCAAACTCCAGTCCGCCACCGGGAAATTTTGTCATCAGCGTACCTGATCTGTATTCGTCGCTTAAAAGTATCTGATCAATATCGTTAATCAGTATACCATATACTCTTATTACGAACTCTCCCCTGTTATCCTTATTTTCCATATTGTCGGTTAGAATTTACAGATTTTCCGGACTTACTCAACCGGGTAATCCGGCTCGATCCCGGTTGATTTGACAATATAGCTGGTAATTCCTTTACGGTCATTGGGATTAAACCATTGAACTTTGCTGTCCCTTGCCAGCCATGTAAGTTGCCTTTTTGCATACCGTCTGCTGTTGCGTTTAATTAGGTCAATTGCCTTGTCATAGGTTATTTTTCCCTCAAAATGATCAAATAACTCCTTATAGCCTACAGTTTTCAGGGCATTTAAGTGTCTGCAGTTGTAAAGCTCACGGGCCTCCTCAACAAGTCCGTCCCCAATCATTTTATCAACCCGGGCATTTATAATTTCATATAATTCGCTCCTTTGAATAACAAGACCAATTTTTACAATGTTAAATGGCCGGTTCTTTTTGGTTCCTGTGAGAAATGCCGAATAAGGTTTTCCTGTCATTAAACTTATCTCCACAGCTTTAAGTATGCGATTTGGATTCCGGAGGTCTACGATCTCATAGTGTTCCGGATCAAGCTTTCTCAGTTTTGATCTCAGCCATGCTATTCCCCTGTACTTATATTGTATTGCCAGCTCCTTTCGCAGTTCAGGATCAACTGACGGCAGGTCGTCTATCCCTCCACATACTGCGTCAATATAAAGGCCTGAACCACCCGCCATGAAAATAATTTTCTTGTTTTCAAACAGTTTTTCAAGCAATTGAAGACACTCTGTCTCGAACTTGCTTGCATTATAATAGTCGTGAACAGAAAGATTTCCGATAAAAAAATGCTGAGCCTTCGCCAGCTCATTTTGGGAAGGCACAGATGTACCTGTTTTCATTTCCTTGTACATCTGCCGTGAATCTGCAGATATTACAGGAGAGTTATACGCTGCAGCAATATCAGAGCAAATACTGGTCTTGCCAATTCCGGTGGGGCCTGTAATTACTACCAGATGAGATCCGGCGCTTTTTCCTTTCTTATTATGGGTCATTAAACAGTCAGATATCTGTAAAACCAATATCTTCAATCATTATCTGTTCAGGAGGATCTCCCATGCCTTCAGTGCAGCGAGGATAAGCAATTCCGGGAACTTCCGGACCAATTGACAGAAGTTCGATAAAGAAAGCACGGTCAGAAAAAAAATCAAAGACATACAAAAGCCGCTGATCCTCTTCTGTCAGAAGTTCGCATAACTGGGTCTTCTCCATTATTATTACCGGGGTATAGCTGTCGGTTGTCATATCAAGAAGATTGATCTCCAGCCCTTTTTCCCATTTGCTGTTTGCCAGGAAGAATGAGGCAAGCTGATTCCTGTCGTATTGCAGTTCAGTTTGTATCGCATTGTGAAAATCAAGAAAGGTATGAGTGTCTTTTGTTTCAAAATTCCTGTAAAACGGCTCTTTACCAGTACCTACAAGTCTGAACTTATAAATCATATGCCATTATAAATTAAATAGAAATTCGAGTGTGTCAACATTATCCGGATAATCATTAAGTTCCGGATTTTGCGCTTTCCCAAATGGGATCATAAATTCCTGGATTGATGATTTCCCGACTATGCACTGAAGTTTATCAATTTCTCTTTTTATCAGATTAACAGCAATCTCTGTATCTTCAGTTTTCACGTAATTGATTACTGATATCGGAGAAGAGGGCGAGGTATCCTCCCTGATAAGAAAAAAGCCTGTATCAAGATGAGGCGATTGATTTATCAGGTGGATCGCTCTCTGATATTCATAATTATTGGCCCAGTGATTATGATTTATGAAATGTTTATAGATGCCGGATATTTCAATAAATCTTTCAAAGTTGTAATTTTCAGGGATGTAAAGTTTGGAAACGCTTCTGCAACCCAATCCGAAATATCTGAAAACATCATCTGCCAGACCTTTTAGCTCTTCATCTGTTTCTGTGCCGTCAAGTATTGCCACCGAATTCCTGTTTTTCCTTATGATGTTAGGATATTTGCCAAAATAATATTCAAAATACCTGGCAGTGTTGTCACTGCCGGTTGCTATTACGGCATCAAAATCTTTTAGCCTTCCCTCTTCAAAACTAATCCTTCCTTCGAACCGGTCATCCAGAAAACAGAGGATATCTGCAATAATTTGCAGCATACCGTCATCCCTGGCTGAAAGTTTTGCCAGAAGGTTATGACCGGAAATCAAAACACACATCATATCATGGAAACCTACCATGGGTATATTGCCGGCTATTACAACTGCCACAGTTTTTGGTTTTTTTTCATAACCGGATGGGCTGTAGTTGCTTAACCAGGAGGTCATTGACTCTCTGTTCAATGATCTCCCGGTTATTTTAATGGCATACCGCACGTTTTCTTCCGTAAACCAGGGATTATGGATATGGCTGCTTTTTATTACCGATTCCACAGGCCTGAAGAACATGCTATTCAGCTCTTCAAGCCAGGGCATTCTTCTGGTTTCCTGTTCACCGGGATTGCTGAACTGACCCAGAAAAACACCTAACTTTTCAAAAACTTCTATCTGCGTTATAATACTCATTCTTATTTCGGTTCCCAAGGTATTTTATATTATCGGAGTTACATATTATTAAAGATATCGTCCCATGGAAGGTACTGAAAAATGCTGGTGCCAAGTGCCAGCCCGAAAATTATTGATATCACGGTACTCAAAACAAACAATCCTCCAAGTATTGTACCGATAAGAGCGCAAATATATCCTGCATTGAGATTTTTCTGCGACGCTATCGAATAACGGTCTGGCTCCTCGAGTACGAGCCTTCGTGATTTCACTCCAAAGATCAGGGCTATGATTCCAAGAATAAGGCCTAATCCCCAGCACCAGCAAAAAATAATTGACAGGATACCCAGTACCAGAACTGATGTTGCATTGGGAGCCTGTTCACCGGTAACATCATTCATTTTGTTTTTGTTTTCATTGGTTGGTTGAATTGTTTCACTCATGGTTATAAGTTTAAGTGGTTAATATCTTATAAATATAATTCAAAACTATAATACTGGCATTGATAATGAATAAAATTTTAAGCGATAGCGCCCCATATCTGAATTTGTATATCAAATGGAGTACCAGCAAAATTACCAGGAGTATGCTTGGTATCAGAGCAGGGTAAAGGATAAACGAATCAGGAAAGTTCCCCTTTAACAGCTCTATAAATGCTCTTTGCATTCCGCATCCGGGACATTCAATGCCAAGGTATGCAGAGTAGAAGCATGGTTGTGAATTCACTTCTAGCCAGTTAATTAGTTTCTCCAGCAATGATCAGTTTTTAAATGGAAAAATAGGTAATAATGGTGTAAAAAAAAATCTGCGTTATAATTATTGCAGATTTTTGATTATTCAGTTATTAAGCTTTCTTTCATCACTTCCTTGTCTTCCAGTGACTACCCAGACTTTTCGGACTTCCAGTTCTTCTCTGAATTTTCTGAATCACCCTGACTTTCGGGGAGTTCAGCATCACTCAAGAACAAAGTTTATGGGAAATGTGAATGCAACACTTACAGGTTCTCCCCGCTGTCTTCCCGGGTCCCATTTGGGAGATGACATAACCACTCTCATGGCTTCCCGGTCGAGGGAGGGATCAATCCCCCGAACTATTCTGGCATCAGCTACGCTTCCGTCTGCTTTAACAACAAACTGAACAAAGACTCTGCCGGCAACTCCATTTTCAGCTGCTGTCTGAGGATAGCGGAGGTTTTCAGATATATACTGCCTGAATTCATCTTGTCCTCCACCCCTGAATCCCGGCATATCTTCCACTATAAAAAACACTTCTTCATCATCATTGACCGTGGCCGGGGAAGACTGATTATCAGTAGTCTCAGGCGCTGTAATGGGTAGGGCGGCATTGTCAGTTTCCGAAACCGGTTCATGGCCAGGCAAATTGTTTGGTAATTGCTGTTCAGATTGACCCTCCTGAAGATTAATGTTGTCTTGCTGAACACTCCGGGGCGATAATGCCTCCTCTTGCTGAACGGTTGGTGAAGACGGTCCTGGATCACTATGACCGGACTTCTGATCTGGTGTAACCAGTGCATTTGGAGTATCCCCTGGATCCTGGGACCGGCTGGTAATCAAGCTTTGATTATCTGTTCCTGAGCTTGTGCCTGGGGTTTGAGCTGACTCAAAAGTTGACGGACCGGATATAGCAAATGTCTCTTCTTCGGCTTTTGTACACATGAACACCAGGATCATCAGCAATGGCAAAAGAATAAAAACCCGAAATCTTTTCCAGGCAGCCGGCTTGATTGATGTCATCATTCGTATCCGGTTAACTGTGAGAGACCGGTTGAAATTATTCACAGGAGCAAAGAACCCGCTTCCGAGTTGCAGATTCATCAGAAGTCCCTGGTAAAATCTGATGCTGGTTCCTTTTCTGATAACTTCTTCATCAGCAAGGTACTCATGAACCTCATGCATTGATTTTTTCAATAGCCATGAAACCGGATTAAACCATTGAATAATAGTTAGTAGCTCAAGAATAATTAAATCGAAAGTGTGATGCTGGTTAATATGGACAAGTTCATGTTCAATTATCTTCTTCTTTTCTTCCTCACCATATAATGATTCATTTATAAAGATGTAATTGAGAAACGAAAAAGGTGACTGAACTGAGTTAAGGTTGATAATTCGGGCATTGCGATATTTTCTGCATGGGTTTGATTTAATCAGCCTGTATAACTGCATCATCCTTAATGCCAGCCTTAAAGTGAGGAGTGTTGTAAAAACCACGTAAATAAACATAAGTATGGAGCTTAAATCCCAGGCCCTTTCTGCCGGCTGCACAGATTGGTTTGACTGCCCGGTAATCGTCACCTCCGGTATTATATATGAATAGTTTGCTATGGATACAGGGGGTGATAAATTTATATGAGGAAGGATAAGCGAAAACAGTATTGCAGTAAGGAGGTAATACCTGTTTGCCCTGAAGAAGGCCACTCTCCGGAGAAAAAAGATGTATGCCAGGTAGAACAGGCCAAGGCTTATTGCAGTTTCAATTATCCAAGCTGTCATAATATACAGACTAATTTAAATTATCAGTCATACATTTTGTAACGAACAGGCGTTATTTGCCTGATTCTANCTGTTTCTGTTTTACAATCTCCTCCTCAATCAGTTTACGCATCTCTTCCATCTCCGATATACTTAGGTTTTCTTCACGTGCGAAAAAGGAAACCATCTGTTTATAAGAGCTGCTAAAGTAGTTTTTTACAAAATTATGCAGGAACTTTTGTGTGTATTCGGATTTCCCTACAAGAGGGAAGTACTCATGTGTCTTTCCATACGCTTTATATCCGACAAAACCTTTTTTCTCCATTATTCTGACAATTGTGGAGACTGTGTTGTAGGCAGGCTTCGGATCAGGCAGGTGCACAATTATATCTTTTACAAATGCCTTTTCAAGTTTCCATAATATCTGCATTATCTGCTCTTCTGCCCTGGTCAGTTGTTTCATTTTATATTGTTTTGATTATTTTTAATATTGTTGTTTACAAATATAAAACTATTATGTTAGTTTTTCAACTGTCAGGACGATTTTTTTAAGTTCCGGTAATATTGATTAAAATTGACTGTTCAATATAAGGTGATTATTAAACAAATAAATTAATTTTGTTGTATTGTGCCCGGAAGGACAGGGTTAATTAAATAACAATTTTTTCAGATGAAGAACCTTGTGAGGTTAGTGCAGCTGTTCTGGGAGAACATGCGAATATCCCTTCAGTCAATTCTTTCGAGTAAACTTCGAACCATCCTGACAATATTTATAATAGCTTTCGGGATAATGGCTCTTGTTGGTATACTAACTGCAATTGATGCTGTTAAAGCTTCAATAAGTACCTCTTTCATGAGCATGGGAGCAAATACTTTTTTGATTGAGGGCAGAAATATTACGAGGGTATCTTCTGACAGGCAGCCTGTCAGAAACTATGCTTATATAAATTACCGTGAAGCTGTTGCTTTCAAGGAAAGCTTCGAGTTTCCCGCTAATATTTCAGTGTTTATTAATGCTTCCGGCAATGCGGCTGTAAGTTCCGGAGCCAGGAAAAGTAATCCCAATGTTACTGTTGTAGGTGCTGATGAGGAGTATCTTCTCACAGCAGGTTATGAAATAGAAAGAGGCAGGTATTTCTCCGCCAATGATATTGAGATGAACCGCCACCTTGCGGTTGTCGGAAAAGAAGTTGTAAGGAACATTTTTGATGCAGGTGAAGACCCGCTTGATAAAATTATTACTGTTGGAAGCGGTAAGTACCGGATTATTGGTATACTTAAGGAAAAGGGGACAAGTTTCGGAGGTGGTGGTGATAATATCTGTATACTTCCTGTAACAAATGTCCGGCAATATTTTTCCCGGCCCCGGATGAACTTCAGGGTAAATGTCATGCCCTCCAGCCCCCAGCTTCTCGAGATTGCAGTCAGCGAGGCTGAAGGAGTATTCAGACAGATCAGGGGATTGAGGCCCGATAATGAATCAGATTTCAGAATTACAAAAAGTGACAACCTGGCAAACATGGTAATTGAGAATCTAAGGTATGTTACTATAGCAGCAACCCTTATAGGGATAATTACGCTGTTTGGAGCTGCTGTAGGACTCATGAATATTATGCTTGTATCGGTTACTGAACGGACGCGTGAAATCGGTATAAGGAAAGCGATGGGGGCAAAGAGCTCATATATAAAGCATCAGTTTCTTTTTGAGGCAGTTATTATTGGTCAACTGGGCGGATTTGTGGGCATTTTCCTCGGTATACTGGTAGGCAATCTGGTTTCACTTGTAACCGGTTCACCATTTGTTGTTCCCTGGATCTGGATTATTGCAGGAGTTTTGTTATGTTTTCTTGTCGGTATATCCTCTGGGTATTTTCCTGCCGTCAAGGCTTCTAAGCTTGATCCCATTGTTGCACTCAGGTACGAATAGATGCAGAATCAGGCCTGTAAATTAAAATAAACTAAAGCATATGGAAGTCCTGAGAATTGAAAAATCGCCCAAAACACCGTTTATTGAACTTGATCCTGCCGGCGGTGTATTGACTATGGAGGGACGTTCAATCCCCGAAGATCCGGAGGCTTTCTTTAACGGTATCTATTCAGCCATGCTTAATTATTATAAATCTCCGAGAAAGCAGACTTACTTTCATTTCCAGTTCGAATACATTAATTCCGGATCATCTAAATTTATTCTCAGGTTTTTTAACCTTATAAAGAAACAGTATGATTTAGGTAATGACTGTATTGTCAACTGGTATTACGAAGAGGATGATGAGAATATTCTCGATTTGGGGCAGCATTATATGAACACATTCAAACTTCCCTTCAAGTTTGTGGAAATCTATGGTTGATTTTTTATAGCGTAATATACCGGCTGTCTTTATAAATGGTTGCTGATACAGGAACCTTAATGAAAAAAGGCTGTCTCATTGATGAGACAGCCTTTTTTTCGGATCTGGTAATTTTTATTTTACTGATTCCATATAGAGTGCAAAATCAACCAGTTTGCTTGCATAACCGTATTCATTATCATACCATGACACAACTTTCACAAAGTTGTCATTTAAGGCAATACCGGCATTGGCATCAAAAATAGATGTTCTGCTGTCACCATTGAAATCGCTTGATACAACCGATTCTTCGGTGTAGCCAAGTATTCCTTTCAGTTCACCTTCTGATGCTTTTTTCATTGCATCTTTTACCTGCTCATATGACGCTCCCTTTTCAAGACGGCAGGTAAGGTCAACTACCGATACATTCGGAGTTGGTACACGGAATGCCATACCAGTAAGTTTTCCCAAAAGCGAGGGAATAACTTTAGTTACCGCTTTAGCTGCTCCGGTTGAGGAGGGGATTATGTTCTGAGATGCTCCGCGTCCGCCTCTCCAGTCTTTCATTGATACTCCGTCAACAGTTTGCTGGGTAGCTGTAACAGCATGGACCGTGGTCATGAGCCCTTCAACTATGCCAAAATTGTCGTTAAGAACTTTTGCCACAGGTGCAAGGCAGTTTGTTGTACATGAAGCCATTGATAAGATATCTACATCATTATTGTAGTTTTTATGGTTAACTCCAAGAACAAACATCGGTGTATCGTCTTTTGAAGGAGCTGACAGCAATACTTTCTTTGCACCACCTGTAATATGCTTCTGAGCCGTCTCTTTTGTCAGGAATATACCTGTACATTCGAGTATATATTCTGCTCCTACATCTCCCCATTTAAGATTCGCGGGATCCTTCTCTGCAGTTACCCGTATTTGCTGACCATTAACTACAAGCTTGTCACCCTTTATTTCAACAGTACCATCAAATTTTCCGTGTGTTGAGTCATATTTGAGCATATATGCCATATATTCTGCCCCGATAAGGTCATTTACACCAACAATCTCAACGTCAGTTCTTTCCATTGCTGAACGAAAAGCAAGACGGCCAATTCTTCCAAAACCGTTAATTCCAATTTTAATTTTTCCCATAATTTGTCGTATTTAGTTTGATAAATTTTTTTATGGTTGGTTAAACCGTCGACAAAATTAATTAAAAACGGCAAATAGTCAAAAAAATATCAGGGTGATATTCAGATCAGGGCTTGATCAAGTAAAAACGACCTGCAATCGTTATATTACAATAATATGATATGATAAATCGAGAATTAAACTGTTTTTCTCTTTTTTCACTGATTAAATTTTTTAAACAAGGAATGGCATTTGCACAAACGGTTCAGGTTTGTACATTAATTTTACATTTAAATAAAATTACGTACCCGCAAACATCCCTTTTGATATATGACAATAGAGGTTTCCTTGATAATTCAGCTTCTTACCTCTTCCTGTTGGGTTTCATTCTGCCCGTATGCAGGACATTTCTGTGATGAACAGGACATCATTACTGTTGCTGCAATAAACATAACTGCCAGGATGTAATAGCTCTTCTTCATTATTAACAACTTTGATAAATATATTATGTGTTTTACGGTTATAAAAATACTAGATTTCTAATTAAAACGAAACAGTACTTTAAAAAGTTACATAAACAGATTATTATTGCTGCCTTAAATTCACGTTTTGTTAATTTATGTTAAGGATGGATTTGGATTTATAAATAAAGATGTGTCAGTAGTTTTTTTTGTATTTTACCGCTTTAATAACTAAAATTTTCTATGAATGAAGAGATTTCTATTATTGCTTTTCGCAGTCAGTATTGCCGCAGTTTTCAGAGTCGGCGCTCAGACAGCTCCTGTTGTTGGACTGAGGGATAATACCCCTTCTGTATATGCTATAACTAATGCCAGGATAGTTGTATCGCCTGGAAATGTCATTGAAGCTGGCAGCATGGTTATTCGCAACGGGATAATAACCGAAACAGGCCAGGGTATTAGTATTCCTTCAGATGCATGGATTAAGGATATGGAAGGAAAAACCATATATCCGGGTTTTATTGACTTGTGGGCTGAAATTGGCATTTCTGATCCCGGGGAAGCGGCAAGAAGGGAATTGAGTTCAATGAATTTACCGCCCGAATATGCCGGGCTGGCGGCACAGCTTCTTATGCAGAGACCAGGTGCAGACATACGGCATGGTGCTCTTCACCATAACCCGCAGGTGAGATCATGGTTTGATGTGGCATCTGGTTACAGTCAGGATGATGAAAAGGTAAGGAAATTGAGATCCAATGGATTTGTTCTGGCTAATGCAGTTTCCCCTTCCGGAATATTCAGGGGGAAGAGTGCTCTGGTATCACTTGGAGAAGGTGATAATAACAACCTTGTAGTAAAACCGGCAATTGCCCAGGCTATTGGTTTTGAGAGATCAGCCAGCCTGGGAGGAGGTTATCCTACATCACTGATGGGTGTAATTTCCCTTATTCGTCAAACCCTGTATGATGCTGAATGGTACAGTAATGCACATACCATTTATGAACTGGATCCTTCAGGACTTGAAAGGCCGGAAATGAACCTGGCTCTTGAATCACTGCTTGATGCCGTTGCAGGGCAAAAGCCTGTAATATTTAATACTACTGATGAAATTGCCTTGAAACGGGCGGTAAACATTTCTGAGGAATTTGGCCTGGACCTCTGGGTTAAGGGGAGTGGTTATGAATATCGTCGTCTGGACTTAGTTGCTGAAGCAAAGGTCCCGCTTATCCTTCCGCTTAACTTTCCTGATGTTCCGGATTTAGAAAGTCCTGAAAAGGCTATGAGTGTGTCACTTGAGGATTTGAGACATTGGGATTTTGCCCCTGAAAATCCCGGCAGGTTGCAGGGTGCCGGGGTGAAACTGTCATTGACTGCCTCAGGATCAGATGATAAAAAAGAATTTATCGACAGGTTGAGAATTGCAGTGGAACGGGGACTGGAAGAGGATGAGGCATTGAGAGCCCTTACTGTCACACCCGCGGGATTACTTGGAATTGAAAACCGGTTCGGTACCCTGGAGAAGGGCAAGGTCGCAAGTTTTATTGTTGCGGATGGATCTGTTTTCAGTTCCGGCAGCAAGATAGAAGAGGTATGGATTGACGGGGAACCTTTTGAGATAAGCAAGGCTCCTGAAAACGATATACGGGGTAAATGGGATATCATATCTGCTGATCTCGGAGAGATGGAACTTGATATCAAGGGAGAAACCTCCCGTTTGAAAGGAGTTCTTGAGAAGGGTGATAAAAGTGTTGATCTGCAATCACTGAAATTTGACAACCACCGGGCAATCCTGGTTTTTAATGGCGATTCGATTGGTATTGACGGTATTGTCCGGCTTTCAGCATCTGTATCAGGATCAGAAATGTTTGGCATTGGAGAGTTGTCTGATGGAGGGTTCATTAACTGGAAGGCTGTCAGGAGTTCCGGTTTTGATAATATGGCGGATACGGTTTCCCGAAAACCAACGCGCATGTCAGAAGGGAAAATGCTTTATCCGTCGATGGAATATGGATTTGAGGCGATACCTGATATGCCCGAAAATGTTATTGTAAAGAATGCAACAATCTGGACCCAGGGTCCGGAAGGAAAACTTGAGAATGCCGATTTGCTGGTCAGCAGGGGACGTATAGTTCAGGTTGGAAAAGGAATTGACATACCCGGGGACGCAGTTATTGTTGACGGCACCGGAAAGCATGTTACTCCCGGATTGGTAGATCCGCATCTGCACAGCAGCATTAAAGGGGGAGTGAATGAGGTTGGAAATAATATGACGCCTGAGACAAGGATTGCAGATGTTATTGAACCTGATAATATCTGGGTTTACCGCCTTCTTGCCGGGGGTATGACAACTGCAAATTTGTTGCATGGTTCAGCCAACCCTGTTGGAGGACAGGATGCAGTTATTAAGATGCGATGGGGTGCAGTTCCTGATGACATGTTTCTGGATGGAGCAACACCAGGGCTAAAGCTAGCCCTTGGAGAGAATGTAGTGCGCAACAGCAATCAATATCCCAATACCAGGATGGGGGCGGAGCAGATAATCAGAGACGCTTTTCAGGCTGCTAAAGAGTATATTGAAGATTGGGAAAAATGGGAGAGAAATAAAACAGGAATTCCA
>SL_3KL_010_SEDDRAFT_10000054_pt1 | contig 64304 bp, 46 predicted proteins | sample SodLakKL_010_SED_2_FD_10381 | JGI IMG/M metagenome (IMG submission 10381)
CTCATTGCTGGTGGGCATGGGCTGCCCCCCCCCGCCGATGCATCCGCTCGGGCAGGCCATTACTTCAATAAAATGGTAATTCGCTTCGCCCGCTTTGATCTTGTCCATCAGGATCTTTGCATTGGATAGTCCGTGAGCGATGGCCACGTTCAGTTCAACGCCCTCCAGGAAACTCCACTCCTGCTTCACGTCCTTGATCTTGACCGATGCTTCCTTGACTCCTTCCATACCCCTGACAGGCTTGATATTCAGGTTGGTAAACGGGACCTCCCGTTCGGTGACCAATTCGTAGGCGGTACGCAGGGCGGCTTCCATCACACCGCCGGTGGTGCCGAAAATAACGGCTGCCCCGGTAGATTCTCCCAGGATGTTGTCGTAACGCTCGTCTTCCAGTTTCTCAAAATCAATGCCTGCCTGGTGGATCATCCGGCCAAGTTCACGGGTTGTGAGCACATAGTCTACGTCCTTATAACCGCTACCACGCATTTCAGGACGCTCGGCCTCGAATTTCTTTGCGGTGCAGGGCATAATTGATACCACCACCATCTCGGCCGGGTTCTTGTTCACCTTCTCGGCATAGTATGTTTTTGCCAGCGGACCAAACATTTGCTGGGGCGATTTACAAGTCGACAAATTGTCGAGGAATTCGGGATATAGATGCTCCTGGAATTTGATCCATCCGGGCGAACAGCTGGTAAGCATGGGCAGGGCCACCTCCTTGCCGTCAACAAGGGCTTCCTTGAGGCGGGTGAGCAGCTCGGTTCCTTCTTCCATGATGGTCAGGTCGGCAGTAAAGTCGGTGTCCAATACCTTGTCGAAGCCCAGGCGGCGCAGTGCGGCTACCATCTTGCCGGTAACCCGCGAACCCGGTTCCATACCAAATTCTTCTCCAATGGCGACACGGGTGGCCGGTGCGGTTTGCACCACAACGAATTTGTTCGGATCGTAAATGGCATCGAATACCTCATCGATATAATTCCTCTCGGTAAGGGCGGCTGTGGGGCAGCGGTTGATGCACTGCCCGCAATTGGTGCACACCACCTCATTCATGGGCTTATTCAAAAAGGTGCTGATTCTCATATTGTTCCCTTTGTGGGTAACGGCCAGGGCGCTCACTGCCTGCAAGGAGTCGCAGGTGCGCACACAACGCTGGCAGCGAATGCATTTGCTGTCGTCCTTTTCAATGGAAGGGCTGGAAATGTCGATCACCTTATCTTTCTCCTTTACCAGGTCGAGGAAAACATGGTCGCCAATCCGGTAATCGTTCGACATATCCTGGAGTTCGCAATACCCGCTCTTAAAGCATTTGGTGCAGTCGGCATTGTGCTCAGAGAGCAGCAGTTCGACAATGTGCTTGCGGGCCTGCCGTACTTTGAGGCTGTTGGTCTGTATCTCCATGCCTTCGCTCACGGGGGTGGCACAGGAAGCCGGCAGCAGCCGGGCGCCTTTTTGTTCCACAACGCACACCCGGCAGTTGCCGGCAACGCAGAGGTCTTCGTGATGGCAAAGGGTGGGGATCTTGAAGTTCAACTCTTTTGCGGCATCCAAAATGGTGGTACCTTCATCCACCGAAATGGAGATGTTATTGATCTTCAGGTTCACTTTATATTTACTCATGGTTCGATTTCCTGTTAAATGACTAAATAAACCGGAGGCTTAGTAAATGATCTCCTCCCGGAAGTTTTTAATGATTGAGTTGAAGGGATTGGGAACGGATTGACCGAGCCCGCATTTGGAAGCAATGCGCATGGTGTCGGATAATTTTTGCAGTTCCTCCAGGTAGGAAGGAGGCTTAAGCCCCTTTTTCACGGCATCAATCCCGTTCAATAGCTGCTGGCAGCCTACCCGGCAGGGTGTGCATTGTCCGCAGGATTCCTCTTCCATGAACTCCAGGTAGTCGTTGAGAATATTGTACATGGAGCGGCTGCTGTTGAACAGCATCATCGACCCCCCGGTGGGGATGCCTTCGAAACCGATCAGGGTGCTCTTAAAGTCTTTCCGGGCAACACAAAAACCCGATGCGCCGCCTACCTGTACGGCTTTGGTATCCCCATCGCCGAATTCATCCACAAACTGCTCGAGCGTCATGCCCAGCTCCAGTTCGTAGATGCCGGGAGTGGGGGTGTCACCTGAAACCGAGAAAACCTTGGATCCGCGTGAGTCGAAAGTACCCATTTCCTTGAACTTGGTGGGCCCTTCCCGGGCGATCATCAAGGCAAATACCAGGGTCTCGACATTGTTTACCGATGTGGGCTTGCCAAGGTAACCCGAAGTTGTCGGGAATGGGGGCTTATTCCGGGGCTCTCCCCGTCTGCCTTCCATCGACTCCATCAGTGCCGTTTCTTCGCCGCAAACATAGGCGCCGCTGCCTGAGCAGATGCGGATGGTAAAATCCAGCTTCAACTCCTTGATCTTCTTGTGAAAATCATCGATCTGTTCGTACAGTGAGGGCAGCAGGAAGTTGTATTCGCCCCTGAGGTAAATATAGCCTTCGTTTGCCCCGATACAGTAGCCGCAGAGGGCCATGCCGGCCAACACTTTTTCGGGGACCTCTGTGAGGATCTCCCTGTCCTTGAAAGTACCGGGTTCCCCCTCATCGGCATTGCAGATAACGTATTTTTGGTCGGCTTCCTCATTTTTTGCGAATTTCCATTTCAGGCCGGTGGGGAAGCCAGCCCCACCCCTGCCGCGCAAACCGGAGTCGATCACATCCAGGATGATCTCGTCTCTGGTTCGCTTTGTCATTTCGCGGAGGATGCTCATATAATCCACTTTGCCGAATATAAGGTCAACCTTTTTTATCTTATTTTCCATAACGATGTATTTTTTCAATTTTTTTTTGACAAGCACTTTGCCTTTCGGTTCAGCGACAGATTACTTTTTCATGTATTTCCTGATAATCTCAGTCACCTTTTCGGGGGTCACCTCAGGATACACCTCGTCGTTGATGAGCATCACGGGACCCTTGTGGCACCAGCCAAGGCAGTTTGCCTGCAGCAAACTGAACTGCTTGTCAGAAGTAGTTTCGCCCAACTTGATCTTCAACATGTCCTGAATGGTGTTGATGATCTCATCCTTGCCTTTCATGTGGCAGGTGATGGTCTTGCATACACGAACAATGAACTTTCCGCGGGGAACAGTATCCAAAAAAGTATAGAAAGAGGCCGTACCGTACACATCAGCCGTACTGAGGTCCAACTCGCCGGCAATTGCCACCATGGCTTCTTCTGAAAGATAGTGTTCCGAACTTACCACGGCCTGAAGAATGGGCATCAGGCTGGTGCGCTGGCGGCCAAGCTTCTCGGCCTGCTCTTTTACAAGCTCTTGAATTTTTGTCATATTTATTCCTTTTTGATTATTGGTAAATTGGTGATTGCGATGTGAAAACCATATTTTTCAAGGCAAAAATAACAACAGATTCTCAATTAAATAATTTTTTCTTTATTAAAACACCCCACCCCGTTCAATTTAGAATCATACTAAATAATTTTTTCTGCAATATGATGCTACTGTGCTGTTTTTCTGTATTTTAGGTTGAGGGAAAGTAGAAGGAAGAAAGTTTAAGAGTTTAAGAGTTTAAGAGCTTAAGAGCTTGAATATATAATACTTCAACTTTTCAACTTTTCAACTTTTCAACTTTTCTACTTTTTCAACTTTTCAACTTGCTTCTTTCTGTCTTCCGTTTTCTGTCTTCCGCTTTCCCTATCTTTGCGGGAAAGCCTCTGTTATGAGCGAGCAAACACAGCGTTATTTTATCAGGCTGAGCTATCTGGGTACCGGTTTTCATGGATGGCAGATCCAGCCGAACGCTCCGACCATCCAGCAGACCCTGGAAGAAGCCATGGGCCTGGTGCTCAGGGAAAATGTCCGCCTGACCGGTGCGGGCCGCACCGATACCGGGGTACATGCCAGGGTGTTTTACGCACACTTCGACTCCGGGCATCAGCCAGGCAGCCCCGACACAGACCGCCTTGTGTTCAAACTCAACCGGATGCTGACTCCAGGCATCGCCATACAAGGCATTTTTCCGGTAGCCCCGGACGCCCATGCACGTTTCGATGCCTTGAGCAGGACCTATCATTATTATATCGGCAGAAAAAAAGACCCCTTCCGCGCAGGCAGGGTATGGCTTCTGGAAAGAGACCTGGATGTGGAATCCATGCGACAATCGGCCGGGCTGCTTGCCCGCCATGAGGATTTTTCCTGTTTTGCCAGGTCAAACACCCAGGTAAAGACCCATCTGTGCACGGTATATCTGGCCGAATGGGAACAGGAACAGGACCACGACCTGCTTTGCTTCCGCATCAAAGCCAATCGTTTTTTGAGGAATATGGTCAGGGCCATGGTGGGCACCATGGTGGATGTCGGGCTGAAAAAAATGAGCCCCGGAGCACTCGAGGCCATCATCCGGCAGGGCGACCGCAGAAAGGCCGGGCTTTCAGCCCCGGCCTGCGGACTCTTCCTCGAAGACATTGAATACCCCTACCCGGTGGGGCCTAGGGTTTGAGCCTTTCCTTTACCGACTCCAGGCCTTTCAGCAAACGTTCCCGGCGCTTCCGGGCTTTTTTGGGGGAACGGGTATCGCCAAGCAAATAGCCATAGGGTTCCATACCGGGTATTTCATCGAATATGACCTTAAGTATGGCCATGCCCGGGATAAACAGGATCATACCCGAGAGCCCCCATATGAAGTTGCCCACAAAAAGGGTGAGGATGGTCAGCAAAGGGTTCATGGCCACCTTGCCCCCTACGATCTTCGGGGTAAACAGGTTGCTTTCGGCCAGCTGTATCACATAGAACGACAAAAAGATGCCGAAGGGCACCCATAATGTGTCGGTGGTCAGCAGTGCGAACACAATGGGAAAGGTGGCGCCGATAAAGGGCCCCAAAAAGGGGATTACATTCAGCAAGGCCGCAAATACGGCAAACAAAAGGGCGTGCTTGAGGCCAAAGCTGTACAGGGCGATGCTGTTGAGGATGGCCAGGATGATGATCACCAGGAACATCCCGACAATGTAGTTCTGAACCACATTCTTTACCTTGTGTATGACGCGCTGTACCTTGTCGCGGTTGCGGTAGGGAAAGGCTCTGAGGATAAACTGGATCAGGAAACGCCTGAAATAAAGGAAGAGAAATACGTAAATGGGCACAATGACGATAATGGTCAATGTGGTGGCCGTGGCGATGACCCCGTGGGTGAGGCTGGCCATGTTCTCGTAGATGTAGTTGAAAATAATGGTCTGAATATTCTCAAGCGAAATGGGCACTGCCCCCTCGATATGCCGCTGGGTGAACTCATTAAGCTGCTCGAGCAACTCCGACATCCTCCGCTCAAGCATGCCCAGCTCATCGGCAAACCCCAGAAGCTGATTATAGAAAAAATAAGCCAGGCCAAATATAAAAGCGAGCAGGGCCACCAGGCTCAGGAAGGCCGCCAGTAAGGCAGGCACACCCCGCCTTTCGAGCCAGGAGGCCATGGGGCTGATCAGGACGGCCAAAAAACCCGATACCATCAGGGGCACCAGGACGCTTTTTGCCGTGATCATGATAAAAACCGCCAGCACAATGGTCAGCAGCACCATTGGGGCCTTGATATAGAGCGGATATTTGGTTTGCATGATCTTCGTTTTTTTACTTCCCGTTGTTGTTCAGAGAGGGATCAAAGAATTCCGGACGTTGCTTGTTGTGCATGCTGTAATCCTGCCAGGCCTGGGCAAGAGCCACCAGTTTTTCCTCTTCGAACAAATTGCCGATAAAGGAGATGCTGACCGGGCGCGAAGCCTGGTCAAACCCGCTGGGTGCCACCAGGCAGGGATGGCCTGTCAGGTTGGTCACCAGCAACTGGTTTCCGCCGAAAGAAGGGGTAACGATCACATCGTAATCCGACATAAGCCGGTGAACCTGGGCGATGAGCTGTTGCCTGACCCTCTGGGCATTGATGTATTCCACGGCAGGAATAAAGCGGGCAGCCCTGAACAGGTTGGGCCAGGCATTCATGCCCTGGTTGACCAGCAAACTGTCCCTGCCCGAAATGGTCAGCTCGTCGAATGCGGCGGCGGCCTCGGCATAGAGTATGACCCTGAGCGCATTGACCGGGAGTTCGAAGTTCCATTCGACCGGCCCGGCAATGATCCCCATGGCCCGGAGGTCGGCCAGCACCTGGTGGTCGGGGTCATCGCCCACATGATCGTCGCCAAAGAACGATGCAATATACCCTACCTTCAGGGTGCTCAGATCGGTGCCCGGCCGGTAGGCAAAGCCGGCATGGATCAGGCTTTGGTCGAGTCCGTCGGGCCCGTGGATGGCATCGAGCACCATCGCGCATTCCTCGGCGCTCCTGGCCATCGGGCCCACCTTGTCCATGCTCCAGCTAAGGGCCATGGCACCGTCGCGGCTAACCAGCCCGAAACTCGGGCGCAAACCGGTTACCCCGTTCCGGGTAGAAGGAGATACGATGCTTCCCAGGGTTTCGGTACCCAGGGCAAAAGGCAGCAGGCCTGCAGCAACAGCAGCTCCCGACCCTGCCGAGGAGCCGCTTGAACCCTGCTGCAAATCCCAGGGGTTCCTGGTCTGTCCTCCATACCAGATATCGCCCATGGCCAGGGCTCCGAGGGTCGTTTTGGCTACCAACACGGCACCGGCCTCATCCAGCCGCCTGATCACCGTGGCCGTGTAATCGATCTGTTGATCGCGGAAGGGCATGGCCCCCCAGGTAGTCGGATATCCCTGCACGGCAAACAGGTCTTTGGCTCCGTAGGGAATTCCCTGCAAGGGGCCCAGCACTTTGCCGGCATCGAACAATTGGTCGGCATGCCGGGCTTGTTCCAGGGCCCGCTCGTGAGTGAGGTTCACAACGCATTCGAGGGTGTCGGCATAGCGTTCGAGCCGGTCGAGGAAGAACAGGGTGAGCTCTTCGGATGTGATCAGACGCTGCCTGAGCAGCGAAGCAAGCTGGGGGATGCTGTAAAAAGCCAGTTCATCCCTGTTGGAAGGCAGGGCCACATCATCAGGGATTTGCCACATACTCCCCCCATCCTTCGGGGGCATTTCAAACCCCCGGGGAAGGGGGTTGAACACCATGGCAGGAGGCACAGCGTTTTCCAGCCCATAAGACCTGAGCGCCCCGGTGCTTTGGCCGTGAACCCGAAGATGGGGCATCATTTGCTCGAGTTGAGGGCCGGAAAACGGCAGACCAAGTACCCGGGCCGCTTCCTTCACATTATGTAAGCTAAAGTCGTCGTCAAGCCGGGCAAAGGTGAACCCCAGCAGAAAAGCCGGCAGCAAAAGCGCCACAGGCATCCATCGGTTGAAAAAATCCCTATTTGGCATACCGTACACGTGGTTTTTGGTTTTGCAGAATCTCCCGGAGAACCTCCGCGGGAGAAACAAAGCGGTTGGCGAGCATCATGGCCGCAATAACATAGGGCTTGTAGCCCGCTTCAAGATAGGTCTTCAGGCGGTAGCGCTCGAACACCCCTGCATCCACCTCACCGTCGGGACAGGAGACGCCCGAAATATCGGCCGGAAGGCAATGCATGTACAGGGCGGCGCCCTCCCGGGTGAGCTCCATCATCTTGCTATTGCAGGTCCAGTCCATGAATTCAGCATTCTGCGCAAGGCAATCCCGTTCAAGCAATTCCAGGCCTTTCACATCGGCCCTTTTCAGCAGGGCGGTGCGGGCCTCCATGATATTGAACGGGGCCCAGCTTTTCGGATAGACAATATGCGCGTCCTTCACAGCCGCCTCCATGGAGTGGCTCACCCTGAAGCTTCCGCCGCTCTGCCGGGCGTTTTCAGCAGCCATATCCACAATTTGGGGTATCAGCCCATAACCTTCGGGATGGGCCAGATGCACATCCATGCCAAATCGTGTCATCAGCGCAATGATGCCCTGAGGGACCGAAAGGGGCTTGCCGTAACTTGGTGAATACGCCCAGCTCATGGCCATCTTTTTCCCGCGCAGTGCCTCCAGCGATCCGAACACCTGCTGAAGGTGCAACAGGTCGGCCAGTGACTGGGTGGGATGGTCCATGTCGCATTGAAGGTTGATCAGGCCGGGACGCAGGGGCAAAACACCCCTGGCATGGCATTCGTCGAGTGAGGCAGCCACTTCCCGCATATACCGGTTGCCTTCGCCAAGAAAAATATCGTCGCGGATGCCGATGAAATCGCTGAGGAAAGAGATCATGCAAGCCGTTTCCCTTACCGTTTCCCCATGCGAAAGCTGTGATTTTTCCTCATCGAGGTCCTGTATGGCAAGACCCAGCAAATTGGCCGCAGAAGCAAAGGAAAAACGGGTGCGCGTAGATTTGTCGCGAAAATTGGAAACAGCCAGCCCGGAATCAAACACCCGTACCGACAGGTTTTGATCGCGCAACTGCTTTAGCATCAGAGCCACCTTAAGCACCAGCTGCAAATCCTGGGTGCTTTTTTCCCAGGTGAGCAAAAAGTCGGTTGCATACAAGCCATTGGGCATTGCCCCGAGAGCTTCCGCCTGTTCCAGCAGTGTTTTGTTCATGTATCGGTACTTATTGTTTGCATAAGGTGAACGGTTGAATACAGAAAGACGAAAGAACGAAAGGAACGAAGGAACGAATAAAGGACTTTTCAACTCTTCAACTCTTCAACTCTTCAACTTTCTTCTTCCTACCTACTACCTACTACCTACTACCTACTACCTACTACTTACCTAATTTACAACGAATAAGCCAGGGCTGCATAAAAAGCGGCGGCCTTTTCCAGGTGGTCGATGGGTATTTTTTCGTTGGGAGCATGGGCCAGTTCTTCGTTTCCCGGCCCAAAGCCAATAACCGGAATGCCATAGAGCCCGTTGATGGTCACCCCGTTGGTAGAAAAGGTCCACTTGCCAATAGTGGGGGCTGCCCCGAACAACTGTTCAAAAACCCTTGCACCGGTTTGTATAACAGGGTGGTCTTCGGGTATTTTCCATGTGGGGTAATACTTTTCCATCCCATAAGTGATTCCGGTAAAGGATTCCTCACAATAGGTGACCACCCCGGCAGTGGCATCCATCCCTTTGAGCAACAGCCCGATCTCGGCCAGGGCCGATTCCTTTGTCTCTCCCCAGGTCAACCGCCGGTCGAGGTGAAGACGGGCATAATCGGCCACGGCACAGAGCGAAGGACTTCCGGAACTGAATTCTGAAACCGTAATACTGCCCTTACCCAAAAAATCATCACCTGGCAAACGCTGGTTGAGCTTGTCGATCTCCAGGGCCACCCTGGAGGCCATATAAATAGCATTGCGGCCGCGTTCGGGAGCAGAGCCATGGCAGGACAGGCCGTTGAAGCTCAGTTGAATCTCCATGCGTCCCCTGTGGCCGCGGTATATGTTCAGATTGGTTGGTTCGGTTACCACTACCACCTCCGGGCGGATTCCCTCTTCCTCAACCAGGTATTTCCAGCAAAGTCCATCACAATCTTCTTCCATGATGCTGCCTACAAACAGCACTGTGAGATCCCTGTCAAATCCCATCTCCCGGATTATCCTGCCGGCAGTGACAAAGGCCGCCGGACCGCCTTTCTGGTCAACGCTGCCCCTTCCATGGACAAAACCACCGGAAATCTCCCCTGCGAGGGGGTCGAAATCCCATTGCCCGGGGTTGCCCAAATCGACCGTATCCATGTGCCCGTCGAAGGCGATCACCCTGCTGCCATGCCCGATACGACCAATCACGTTTCCAAGCCCGTCCATCCGCACTTCGTCAAAACCCGCTTCCCGCATCTGACGCATCAACTCCTGCTGAACTTCTTTTTCAGCCATGCTGAGAGATTTGCACCTGATCAACTCCGAAAGGTTCAGGGCAGTCTGGTCCCTGTATTTCGCTGCAAGCTCCCTGATATTTACAAGCTCCCTGATATTTATATGATGATCCATCTCTTTTTTTTTATCCGCCTTAAAGATAGCATATTTTATGCAATCCCTGAATAAACGGGCGGGGCAGCCTGGCAACTGCATGGCACGGACTGCCGGTCTCCGATATTTTCCATACTTTTACCATTGCCTGTTGCCACATCAAAAAAAAACACCTATGGATATATGGCCGTTTATCGAAAAGCAGATAGGTGCCGGAAGGACCCTGGTACTGATCGTGGTCACCCAGATAAAGGGAAGCAGTCCGGGACGAAAGGGTTTCAAGATGGCCGTGTTGGCAAACGGAGAAAGCCGGGGCTCGGTCGGGGGTGGGCTGATGGAATACAACCTGGTGAAGCTGGCCCTGGAATTGCTGGCCGGTGAAAGCAGGGAGGCCTTCCTGAAACGCCAGATCCATTCGCCACACGCAAAAGAGGATGCATCGGGGCTGATCTGCGCCGGTGAGCAAACCCAGGCCTTTATCCCACTGGGGCCGGAAGATCTCGATGCAATATCCCGGATCAGACAAGCTGCCGATCAGGGTCAGCAGGGCAAACTCCTGCTCTCGGACAAAGGGATCACCTTCAAACCTCAGAGAGGCAGTGGCAGCAGTCAGCCGCTGAAGCAAGTAGAAATCTGGTACGAAGAACACATTGGCCCGCCCGACACTCTCTACCTATTTGGAGGAGGCCATATAAGCTTGTCCCTGAGCCAGATAGCCGGCCTGACCGGTTTCAGGGTGGTAGTCCTCGACGACCGCCCAGGCCTGCCGACCATGGAGGTCAACGAGGTTGCACACCAGAAAAAACACATCGACTACCGGGCAGCGGCCAGCTATATCCAACACCCGCATTCTTCCTATGTTGGCATCATGACGGTATCACACAGCAGCGACCAGATGATACTGGAACAAATGCTGGGCATGCCACTGAAATACCTGGGCATGATCGGAAGCAAAAACAAGGCAGACAAGATCTTTTCCAACCTCAGGGCAAGGGGTGCCACAGAAGCTGCCCTCCGGAAGGTCGAATCCCCCATGGGCATTCCCATCGGGGGACAAACCCCGGCCGAAATAGCTGTCAGCATTTTGGCCTCCCTCATTAAGCACAGAAACAACTGAACCGGCACAGGGATAGGCCGGCCCGGCTATGGCCCGTTCAGAAAGAGTAGCTGCTGTTATTGCCCCCGACAATATCCATGAGTTCGCGGGTCACCGAAGCCTGGCGGGCCTTGTTGTAGTGCAGGGTGAGGGTCCTGATCATTTCATCGGCGTTATCGGTGGCCTGATGCATGGCCGTCATACGGCTGCCATGCTCGGAGGCCGAGGCATCCAGCAATATGCGGTATACATTGTAGCTGACGAATTGGGCGATCATGTATCCGGCGGCATCCTCAAGGCTGGGTTCCATGATCACCGGATCTTCGTCCGAAACCTCATCTGCCTGCTCACCCCCATAACCCTCATCCCCGGGCAAGGGAAGCAACTGCTCAACGGTCAGTTCCTGCACAACGGCATTCCGGAAACGGTAATACACTACCTCTATGCTTTCAAAATTCTCCTTCAGGAAAAGCTCCATGAGGTGGTGGGCAAACTCTGAGGCCGAGCCATAATTTACCTTATCGATGAGGTCGTGGTCTGCTTCAAGCATACTGAAACCGCGTTTTTTGAAAAAAGAAGCCGGTTTTTTGCCCAACACCAGCAATTGCACCCTGAGCCCCCCTTCCGAAAGTTCCTTCACCCGTTTCAGGCATTGCCTGACCAATACGCCGTTATATGTGCCACACAGGCCCCTGGATGAACCGATACAAATCACCAGGGCATCACCGGTACTTTTTGAACTGAGGTAGATACCTTTCCGGGACGCAGACAGCTGCGCTGTCACTTCATCCAAAATACCCCGTAACAAAATGGCATATTGCCTCAGGTGAACAATGTAATTCTGCACCTTGCGAAGCCTGGAGGCGGAAACCATCTTCATGGCGCTGGTGATCTTCCTTGTCGACCGGATCGAGGCAATGCGGGTCCGGATTTCTTTCAGGTTCGACATGGGGGGCATTTCGTTTCAAACAACAGGCTTCAGTGGTTTGTTTCCGTTTGCTGCCTGAAAGGCTGGCCCACTTTTTTCGCGGCCTCCTCCAGGGCCGTTGCCACCTTCTGGTCGAAGCTGTCTTCGCTCAGGCTTCGCAAGACATCGGGCTGGGATTGCCGCAAATACCGGATTAACTCCTTTTCGAAAGCCCCGACCTTGTCCACGGGGATGTTTGACAACAAGCCCTGGCTGCCGCAATAGAGGATGGAGATCTGTTCTTCGATCGGAACGGGCGAGAACAGGGGTTGCTTGAGTATCTCCACATTCCGCGCTCCCTTGTCGAGTACCGCCTGGGTGGCGGGATCCAGCTCGGAGCCGAATTTGGAGAATGCTTCCAGTTCTCTGTATTGCGCCTGATCAATTTTCATTGTCCCGGCCACTTTTTTCATGGCACTTACCTGGGCATTCCCTCCCACGCGGCTGACAGATACCCCCACATTGATGGCAGGCCGTATGCCGGCATTGAACAAACCGGATTCCAGAAAGATCTGCCCGTCGGTAATGGAAATCACATTGGTGGGGATGTAGGCAGACACATCTCCGGCCTGGGTTTCGACAATCGGCATCGCGGTGAGGCTGCCTCCGCCCTTTATCATGTGGCGGATGGAATCGGGCACATCATTCATTTCCAGGGCTATGTGGTCCGACCCGATGATCTTGGCTGCCCTTTCCAGCAAGCGCGAATGCAAATAGAAGATGTCGCCCGGGTAAGCCTCCCGTCCGGGCGGCCNGCGAAGCAACAAGGAAACCTCGCGGTAGGATACAGCCTGCTTCGAGAGATCGTCGTAGATGACCAGGGCATGACGGCCGGTATCCCTGAAAAACTCCCCGATGGCGGCCCCGGCAAAGGGGGCAAAAAACTGCATGGCTGCCGGCTCGCTGGCCGAAGCAGCAACAACCACCGTATAGGGCATGGCCCCGTATTTTTCGAGTTGTCCGACTATATTGGCCACCGTAGACCCCTTTTGCCCTACAGATACGTAGACGCAATAGACGGGTTGGCCCTTTTCGTATTCCTTGCGCTGGCTGATGATGGTGTCGATGGCAATGGAGGTCTTTCCTGTCTGGCGGTCGCCAATGATCAGCTCCCGCTGGCCCCGGCCAATGGGGATCATGGCATCAATGGCCTTGATGCCCGTTTGAAGGGGCTGGTTTACAGGCTGCCGAAAAATCACTCCGGGAGCTTTCCGCTCCAGGGGCATCTCATAGTGCGGGCCGGCAGGCCTGGCCTTGCCGTCGATGGGCTGGCCCAGGGTGTTCACTACCCGTCCAAGCATCCCCTCTCCCACCCCGATGGATGCCATCCGGCCGCTTCGCTTGACAATATCCCCTTCCCTGATGCAGCGCGAATCGCCCAGCAACACAATGCCTGCATTGTCTTCCTCAAGGTTCAGTATCACCCCGGTCAGACCGTCGTCGTTAAAGCGGACCATCTCACCCGCCCAGGCATTGCCCAAACCATATATTCGGGCGATCCCGTCACCGATCTGCAAAACGGTTCCCGTTTCTTCGAGCCTGGCAGACAAATCGAATCCGGCCATTTCCTGCCGCAGGATCGCAGATATTTCAGAAGGTTTCAATTCAGACATCGTTACCGGATTTGTACTCTAGTGTATTCCCAAATGCTTTTTCACTCTGATCAGGCGGTATTTAATGCTGGCATCGTAGAGCCGGTCGCCCATTTTCAGCACAAAGCCGCCGATTATTGCGGGATCGACAAACTCATCGAACTCAATTTTTTTCGGAGTCATTTTTCGGGCCGCTTCCATGGCTTTCAAACCCACCGATTCATTCAGGGGTAGGGCGGTGGTCAGCCTGACCACTTCAATGCCGAGGTATTCCTTGCAGGCACTGAGGTATTCGGCAGCGATGCCTTCGAGCAAATGCCCCCTTTGTTTTTTCACAATGATCTCCATGTAGCGGAGTATCAGCGGATGTACCCGCTTACCGAACAACTGCCCCAGTACTCTGTGTTTCTTCGATAGCCTGACAACCGGGCTTTTCAACAATACTTTCAACTCTTTATGGGTACTGCATACCTCGTGGAGGTGTTTCATGTCGTTGTAGGAACGATCCAGAATGCGGTTCTCCACAGCAAGGGACAACAATGCCCTGGCATAACGTTTCGACAAGCGGAGGCTGGAATATTGCATGATCAGTACCTGGTTGGACAAGCCTTAATTGAGTACAAGTTTGTCGAGCAACATATCCACATAATGGGTATTGCGGTCCCTGTCACTGAATTCGTCTTCCAGAATCTTTTCGGCCATATCGATCGACAGACTGGAAATTTGCGCCCTGATTTCCTGCATGGCCTCTTTTTTGAATGCCTCCACCGTTTCATCGGCCCTGCTGATAATTATCCTTGCCTCCTCCCTGGCTTTTTCCCTGGCCTCTTCCAATATGGCCTCCGCTTTTGAATGGGCCTCGATGGTCATTTGCTCAACAAGCTTTTCGCCCTCGGCAAGTTTCCTGGCCCTTAACTGGGAAAGTTGCGTCATTTCCATTTCAATCCGCCTGGCGTCGCTTTGCGACTTTACCAATTGTCGTTCACGCTCCTGGAGCATCAGCAAAATAGGCTTCCAGGCAAATTTCTTCAAAATATAGACCACCAGGCCAAAGGCGATCGTCATCCAGAATATCAGGCCCAGACCGGGCATTAAAAGTTCCATCTTTCACAGGATTTACATTGACATACCGGCTTATTGACTACAGGCCCGGAAGCCTGCCCGCCCTTCGCACAGTACCATTATTCGCACCGGATACTGGCCCTGCACCTGTCTTTAATCCATCTGTTGACTATACAAAGAGGGTGAGCAGGATGATAACCAGGGCAAAGAAGGTGATCCCCTCAATAAGGGCTGCTGCCACCACCATCGACGACCTCAGGTCATTCCCTGCCTCCGGCTGCCGGGCTATGTTCTCAATAGCGGATCTGGCGATCATGGCAATGCCCCAGGCGGCGCCGAAAACGGCAATCACCGCCGTAAAGCCCGCACCCAGTTTGATCCATTCGTGGATAATATCCACACTGTTCAGTAATACAAATAATAACGACATGGCTTTCAGTTAATTAAAAACAACGATCAAGGATGCGTTTCGGGAACTGCCATCCCGAAAAAGAACGCACTGAATAGGGTAAAGATATAAGCTTGCAAGAAAGCAACCAGTATTTTTAAAAAATTCAGGAAGATTAAAAAGACAACCGTTAGCGGGGAGATGGCATACCCCATATAAATACTGACGGTTCCCAGTACAAAGATCAGGGAGGTCAGGCTGAGGATGACCATATGCCCGGCGGTAATGTTTGCCATTAACCTGATCATCAACACAAAAGGCTTGATCAGGGCCCCGGCCACCTCAATCACAGGCAAAATGGGTATGGGGAATTTAAGGAACATGGGGACTCCGGGCATATTGAACATGTGTTGCCAGTAAGTTCTGTTGGCGAACCAGTGAGTGGTGAAAAAGGTAAACATGGCCAGCACAAAGGTAACGCTGATGTTGCCGGTAACATTTGATCCGCCGGGAAATATAGGCAACAGGCCCAGAAGGTTGTTAAAGAATATGAAAAAGAAAACCGTCAGCAGGTAAGGCAAAAATTGCAGGTAATGCCTGGGCCCGATCGCCATCAGGGCGATCTGGTCGCGGACAAAAATAATGAATGGCTCCAGCAGTGCCGGAAAGCCTTTGGGAATGGTATAAACGTTGCAGCGGCGGTAGCGCCTGCCCACCCCTGCCAGCACCAGGCAGAGGATGGCAGATGACAGAAAGACCGCCAGCACATTCCTGGTAATGGACAGGTCCCAGATGTAGGAGGCCTCCGGGTCGGGGGTTATGCCATCGCTGAGTACCCGAATGGCACGTCCTTTTAAATGCCCTTCGGTGGCAATGCGAAAGCCCCTGTGGGCAGCATATCCATGCTCAAAGCGGCTGCTGGAGAAGAGGTAAAGTTTCCCTTCATAAAACAGGATCACCGGCAGGGGAATGGAAAAGGAACGCTGCCCCACATCAAAGAGGTGCCAGTCATAGGTGTCCAGCACATGGTCGACGATGATCGTCCGTGCATCAAAGGCATGCTCCTTCACCATTTCAGGGTCAAGCTCGCCCCTGGCAGCCATGCCGATGGCCTCTTCGCCGGTTGCTACCTGTACAAGATGAGTCGAGCCAAGGCCCTGCCCGGGAAAAATAACCAGCAGCAAACCCACCAGCAAAGCACCCCCAAAACAGGTATGAACAAATTTCCTGCAGATCAACGCGTGGAAGATCATGCCCCCTTGGTTTAACAAAATGACTGCCGCATTGGCTTTGGCTGTTTCAAATGTATGCAAATAATTTGTCAATCCGGGCTTATTTCCTGCGCAATAAGTTATAGACCGAGAAAACTTCGTGCATGGTGAAAAAGAAATAAAAAATAAAAAAAGTGATGATAAACGGTATGGCATCATCAGGAAAGGAAAAAGAATAGAATAGCAGCAGACCCGCATACAACATAAACCGGATGAGGGTCACGCTGAGAAATGCACTGCTGAAACCAGGTGGCTTGCTTTCTATCTTCCGTGACAAAAACATCCACGACAAAAGGGAGAGCAGGTAAAAAAACGGAACAAACCAAAAGAACACATCCGACACAAAACGCCCCGGCACCAGCCATACAAAAAGCAGCTGCAACAGAAACAGCAATGTTGCATAAGCCGTCAGTTGCCGGATGTAACGCCTGGACTGCATGTGTTTATAATTTTTTTATTTCAGCACCGTCGAAAAGTCGAAAGAACAAAAAGCCATGATTCCAACCCACGGACAGTGCGACAGTTAAAACCCGGGACACCCCAAACGGGTTTAAATGTTTAAGAGTTAAAGGACCAAAGGTTTAAACCTTTCAACACTTAAACTTTTAAACTTACTTATTTCTTCTGCAAAGGTTTTTCCTGAACTGCTTCCTTGTCCATGGAACAGGTGCCCGAAAACCTGGCACCGGGTTCAATAGATAATTTGTTGGTGATGATATCGCCCATAAAAACAGCTGAAGCTTTCAGCGTCAAAAGTTCAGAAATATCTGCCTTGCCCTTGATATTACCGGAGAAATCAGCGTTCTTGCAAAAAACATCCCCTTCTATCACACCGGTGCTGCCGATCACAACCTTGCCCTCGGAACGGATCTGGCCGATAACTTTGCCATCGACGCGGATATCTCCCTTTGAACTGATCTCGCCCTTGATGGTGGTACCTGTTCCTACCAGGTTAATGCTTGAATGATCGGGTTCTTGTTGTTTGGCCATTATCGTGGTATTTTTCCTGAGGTTAAACATTTAGAACATTGGTTGTTGCAGGCTGTCATCGCAGTCTGCCATGCGACAAAAATAGTACAAAAAAGAGTGGGGTCAAAAGGATTTCTTTAAGGTTCCAAATAGTAGTGCCTGAAAAACGTCTGGTAGGATTCCAGCAGTTTATCCTGGTAAAAAGCAGGATAATTGTCTACCGAAATAATGAAAGAAGCAATGACCCCATCTGATACCCGGTTGAAAAAGGCCGACTCCGTAATTTGCTGGTAATAAGCCATGCCATTTCCCTTGTTGTCAAAATTGGTGATGGTGATCAGTTGCCGGCCCTCTTCAAAAAAGATGCTGCTGGCCGAAAGCTGGACTTCGGGATGGGATTCACGGTTGTATTCGGTGACTTCATCCCGCAACTGCCTCGGATTTGTATTGTCCGCGCCTACGAGCAAGACAAAAAAGTGGGCTTTTGACGGATCATATTCAAAAGGTGAATCGGTGAGCTTAGTGGTACCGGACCCTTCATCAGCATCCTCATCCTCAAAAGAGCCTGCATCGGTGGCATCCGCCACAACGGCAGGCTGAGCTTCGAGCGAGGCCAGCAGGATGGTGGCAGGACCGTAAACAGGGGTACCCTCGTACATGGAAACCACTTCCTTCAATTGGCGGGCAAAGCGTTCACCATCATTCGATCTTCCCACAGACAGCGCATGCAGATAGGCAAACCTGGCCCTGTCTTCTCTGGACACTTCCATGGTGTCAAGGGCCTGCAAATGCCGTTCAATCACCTCGTAGCGTCCCGACAGAAAAGCATGGTAACTTTCTTCGTACATCCGGCTGGCCTGCTGCTGCCGTTCCCTGAAGTTGCCGGCATAATCGGGATCGCCAAGTATGCGGGCAAAATCACTGTCCGGATAGCCCGAAACAAGGGCGTTTTTGACTGCCTCGGCCCTTGATGGTTGGCCGGTTTCGCGGTAGAGAAAATACATATAATAGTAGACATACAACTCCCTTTCCGAGCCGGGGAATCTGCTCGTCAGGGCTTCAAAGGAGCTCAGGGCATTTTCGGCATTCCCGAGCTGGTCCTTGAAGATGATGGCCATGTTGTAATAGGCGTCGACCAACCGCCGGTTGGAGGCCTTGAATTGTTCTTCGGTATTCGGGATGTTTCGCAGGTAGGTATTGATATCGTATATATCGCCGGCTTCCTGGGCTTGCCCGGCCTCATCGTCCCAGGCTTCATCACCGTCTTCAAACCCAACGGCCAGCATCCGGCGGTTGCTGATGCGCCACAGGTCTTCGAGCGGGCGGTCGCCATACCTGCTGAAAAACTCAGCCTTGCCCTGATTGACGGCATTGACATTGTAAAAATACCAACCTCCTTCCTGCCCCCCCATGCCCCTGGTTTGTCTGGCTGAACGTCCGGCTTCGGCCATGGCCCGCCGCATTTCCCTTGCCTCCTCCTCAGCCAGTCTGTCCTGCTCCCTGATCGCACCAATGATCTCACGGGCCAGGGCTTCCTGCTGGGCCAGCGGCATGGCTGCCAGTCGTTGCAGGGAGTCTTCGTGCTCGATAACACGGGCATTCCGGGCCAGGCCCGACAGCACCCGGTGGCGCTGGCTTATCTCGTGGTAATGATCATAGGCCGATGGCAGATAGGTCGTGGCGCTGTCGTAATAAAGACTGGCCCGCAGATAATCGGGGTGTTCAAAGTAAATTTCGCCCAGGCGCAGGAAAGAAAGACCTTTCTGCAGTTCATTGCCTTCGGAATGCTGAACCGACTCAAGATAGAACCCGATGGCTTCTTTCTCCTGTTGCTGGCGCATGGCAAGCTGGGCCAGCGCATAATATATCTGATCGAGATAAGCCTTGTTCCTGTCGTCCGACAACATCGACATCAGTTCCCTGCGAATGTTGCTGCCGCCGCCGACATCCGGGTCGAAGGCCATGGCCATCCCGATGCGGGCCTGGAAAGCCATATCGTATCCCGGCCGCATGTCCAGCACCCTGGCGTAGGTTTGCTGGGCCATGGCATAGTTTCCGGAGTGAAGGTAGAGCTGGGCCAGGATAAAGGTAAGCCGGGCCTCCTCCTCTCTGTTTTTCACATACTGAACCGCCGCCTCAAGGTGTGGGGCAGCAGCGCCGTAGTCTCCCTTCCTGATGTAATGGTCTGCCCGGGTCTTTCTGAACAGGGCCGCACCTTCGGTGGTCATAAGCCCATCCTTGTAATCACTTTCGGCCATTTCCAGCATGCGCAAAGCCGGTTCGACCCGCCCTTGTGCATGGTGGCACTTGGCGATCCATACTTTTGATTCGGCACTGCGGGGAGTGTCGTATTGCCTGATGATGTATTCGAAAGTGAGGATGGCGAGGGTATAATCCCTTTTAAAAAAATGAGAACGGGCGATCAGGAAAAAGGATTCATCTATCCATTTGTTGTGTTCCCTGCCACGAATGTTCATCGAATGCCGCCTGATCACCAGGCTTGCCTTTTCGTAGGCAACATCCATGTAACTGACAACAGACGAAGCCTGCTGCTCTGAACCATACCTGAACACCGACAAAACCTGGTCGTAGTTGTCGACATGCATCCTGGACAAACGCAAAACCCCTTCCCGGTAACTCTCCCGGGCATTGAAGAACCCGTTGTATTTGGCATTCACGGTGTGATAGGCCCTGTTCACAAAAGAGTCTTTCTGGGTAGAGCAACTCCAGTACAGGGGAGCAAGCAGCAACAGGGCCACCAACAGGAAAGCCCTTGAGAAGCGTACAAAAAAGTCGGGCATGAACACAGCTGTTTATTCCACAAGTATAACTCCCTATTTGCTGAAATATTTTATGAATGCAAAAATGATTAATTTTGCCGGATCAGGCCAGAAGAAGCCGTTGAAACATGGCAGAAAAAAACAAAAAGGGACAACAGGGTTTTTTCAGAAAACTCCACAACAAGTATCGCCTGGTGATCATGCACAACGATACCCTGGAGGAAAAACTCAGCATCAGGCTTTCGCGCCTGAATGTTTTTTTGTTTTTTGCCACCATGGGCATTTTTCTTGTTGTTGCGACCATTTACCTGATTGCCTTTACCCCCCTGAGAGAGTACATTCCGGGGTATGCCGACTTCAACACCCGCAAGGTGCTCAGGGAACTCTCGCTCAGGGCCGATTCGCTCGAAATCAGCCTCCGTCAGAAAGATTTGTATATCCTGAATATACGCAACATTGTCGAGGGGAGGGATCTGATCGAGGAGATCCCTGATACCCCGGAAGATCCGGAAGCATTCGCCATCTACGAACTTCCCCGCTCCAGGGAGGATTCCCTGCTCAGGGCCGAAATGGAGGGTTCGCAAACATCCAACATCCACTACCCGACACAAAACGAATTCCTGATGGTTCAGCAGCCGGGCATGTCGTTGTTTTTCCTACCCCTTACCGGCATAATTACCAATCACTTCAATCCCGGAGCGGGGCATTATGGTGTGGATGTGGTGGCTGAACTGGACCAGGTGATTAAGGCCACCCTGGACGGGACCGTCATTATTTCTGCCTGGACCATGGAAACGGGTTACACCATCGGGATACAGCATGGCAACAGCCTGGTATCGATCTATAAGCACAACAGCCGGCTGCTCAAGGAGCAAGGCAATTTTGTTGAGGCCGGGGAGCCCATCGCCATCATCGGCAACACCGGTTTCTATTCCACGGGAACCCACCTGCATTTTGAACTCTGGTTCAATGGCAACCCGGTCAATCCCCTCGACTATATCGCATTTCAATGACCGCCCTTCCACCGAAAAAGATTGCCATCCTTGGGTCTACCGGTTCGGTAGGACGTCAGGCATTGGAAGTGGCCAATGCCAATCGGGAACTTTTTTCGATCGAGGTATTGAGCGCCGGGAATAATGCCAGGCTTCTGATCAGCCAGGCCCTCAAATTTGTTCCCTCAAACGTGGTCATAGGCAACCACAGGCATTATACCCGGGTAAGGGAGGCGCTGTCGCATTTGCCGGTAAAGGTGCATGCAGGCGAACAGGCATTGTCAGAGGTGGTCGAGTTCTCCTCCCTCGATACAGTGCTTACAGCCCTGGCCGGCTTTTCGGGGCTTGAGCCAACCATCCATGCCATCAAACACGGAAAGAACATTGCCCTGGCCAACAAGGAAGCCCTGGTAGTGGCCGGACATATCATCGGTGGCCTGGCCAGGCAGGGGGGGGTGAACATCCTTCCTGTCGATTCGGAACATTCGGCCATTTTCCAATGCCTGCTCGGGGAATCCCGGAATCCTGTCGAAAAGGTCTACCTTACAGCCAGTGGCGGCCCATTCAGGGGCATGAAAAGGGAAGAACTGGCCAGGGTCAGCAGGCAGGAGGCCCTGAACCATCCGAACTACGACATGGGGCCAAAGATCACCATCGACTCAGCTTCCATGATGAACAAAGGCCTGGAGGTCATTGAGGCAAGGTGGTTTTTTGATCTCTCAGCCTCACAGATCGGGGTCATCATCCATCCGCAATCCATCATACATTCGGTTGTTCAGTTTGAGGACGGATCGATGAAGGCCCAGATGGGGCTTCCCGACATGAAGCTGCCTATACAGTATGCCCTGGGATACCCCCGTCGCATCCCCTCTGCCTTTAAACGATTCAGCTTCGCCGACTTCCCCACCCTGACTTTCGAACAACCCGACACAGAAGCCTTTCCCTGTCTGGGACTGGCTTACGAAGCACTGGAAAGAGGTGGTAACATCCCCTGTGCAATGAATGCAGCCAATGAAATTGCCGTATGGGCTTTTCTGAACAAAAGGGCAGGGTTTTTGCACATCCCTGAGGTGATCGGCGAATGCATGGCCAACATCCCATTTATTGAAGCACCTACCCTCGACCAGATCAAAGAAACAGACAAACAGGCCAGGCGGCATGCCCGCAGGCTGGTGAGAACATTTTCGCCGTCAGCCCGTTAATTAAAAAGCACTTACACTATCACTTACACAAACCACACTCCACCAATGGATATTTTGATCAAAGCCCTGCAATTCTTTCTGAGCCTTTCCATACTTGTCATCATTCACGAGCTGGGGCATTTTTTGTTCGCCCGCCTTTTCGGCATTAGGGTAGAAAAATTCTACCTCTTCTTCAATCCAGGCTTTTCTCTCTTTAAGTTTCGCCATGGCGAGACCACCTACGGGATGGGATGGCTTCCCCTGGGCGGTTATGTAAAGATCGCCGGCATGATCGACGAATCGATGGATAAAGAACAGATGAAGAAGCCACCCAAGCCCTACGAATTTCGTTCGAAACCGGCATGGCAACGATTGATTGTCATGGTGGGCGGAGTGTTTTTCAACGTGGTGCTGGCAGCATTGATTTACGTTTTTATGCTTTACTCAACCGGTGACGAATACCTGCCGGTAGAAAATCTGGAATACGGCATTGTGGCCGAGGAACTTGGCAGGGAAATAGGGCTTGAGACCGGCGACCATATTTTGGCTGTAAACGGCGATGACCCCGGCGACTGGATGTCGCTGATGCGTTCTTTCGCCCGCGGAGAGGCCAACAGCGTGACCGTGTTGCGCAATGATGAAGAGATCACACTCAATGTGCCCGAAGGGTTCTATGGCAAACTGATCGCCGCCAGGGGTGGGGATTTTATTTCCATCCGTTTTCCCTTTATTGTTGTTGGCTTTTTACCCGATTCCCCGGCCGAAAAAGCCGGTGTGGAAGTGGGAGATCACATCAGGGGCGTCGGGGATCAGGAAACCTGGTCCTTTGTGGAGTTTGCCCAAACCATCGGTGATTATGCCGGGCAGGAAACCACGCTGACCATCGAAAGGGAGGGTGAGATCAAAACACTGGACATCACCATCCCCGAGCAGGCCAGGGTAGGGGCCTACAGGAAAGACCCCTTTGAGATGCTGAACACCAAAACAAAGGACTATTCCCTGCTGTCGGCCATTCCGGCCGGCATCAACAGGGCCTATACCACCACCAGGGATTACTTCCGCGACCTGGGGCTGTTGTTCCGACCGGAGGTGAGCGCCCGGGACAGCCTGGGAGGGTTCATCACCATCGGAGGCATCTTTTCTCCCACCTGGAACTGGCTGCATTTCTGGACCATGACCGCGTTTTTGTCGATCATACTGGCCGTGATGAATATCCTGCCCATACCTGCGCTCGACGGAGGGCATGTGATGTTCCTCTTCTATGAGATCATTGCCGGCAAAAAGCCACCGGAAAAATTTATGGAATATGCCCAGATGGTCGGAATGTTGTTGCTGCTGACCCTGATATTGCTGGTTAACCTCAATGACATCCTGAGGCTGTTCCGCTAATTGCATGCTATGTTTCCCGTATTCCAAACCAGCATCCTTGGTTCTTCGGCAGCTACCCCCACCTCCGAAAGACATACGAGCGCACAGTTGCTGATGCACCACAATAAGTTCTTCCTGCTCGACTGTGCAGAAGGGACGCAGATGCAGCTGCGCAGGTTCAGAATGCCCCTGATGAAGGTCAACCATATATTCATCACCCATCTGCATGGCGACCACTACCTGGGTCTGCCCGGGTTGATTTTCTCATACCACCTCCTGGGCAGGAAACACGACCTGCATGTGTATTCGCCACCGGGGCTGGAGGAGATCATCGGGCTGCACTACCGGGTTTCCCAGCTGAGGCCATCCTATGAGGTCCATTTCCATGAAGTTGGCGAACACGAACAGGAGCTCTATCAAGACAAACAGCTCAGCATAAAGGCCATAGCCATGGAACACCGCATTCCCACATTCGGATTCCTGTTCAGTGAAAAGGAGAGAGAAAGAAAGATCATCAAGGAGAACATCAAAAAATACCGCATTCCATATCAGAAAATGCCCATGATCAAAAAAGGCGAAGATCTGGAACTCGACAACCGGCAGATTGTCCCCAACCGGGAAATTACCTTCGACCCTCCCCCCCCGCGCAGCTATGCCTATTGCTCAGACACCCACTATACCGAAAGCTTCCTTGGGATGATCCGGGGTGCCGACCTGCTCTACCACGAAGCCACATTTTTGCACGACAAGGCGGAAGTGGCCAGGGAAAAAATGCACAGCACCACAGTCGAAGCAGCTACCCTGGCCAAAAAGGCCGGGGTAAAGCAATTGCTGCTCGGGCATTATTCGGCCAGGTACAAAGACATGGAGTTGTTCAGGGAAGAGGCCAGGGCCGTGTTTCCGCAAACCCTGCTTGCCGAGGAAGGCATGGTGGTAACTGTTGGTCCCCAGCCGGGCTAAAAGAACAGCCGGGCCATATTCCCGGACAGCTCGCCGGCCTTCTCCGGCAGCAACCCATGCCTTTTGAGCAAGCCGAAGATATCGTCCGGGTGGTGTCGCAACCCGGGCAGTTCAGCTGCCAGAGCCAGCCAGGGAGGCGTCCGCCCCACTCCCCAGGCAACGGCCATACCGATCACCCCGTTTGCTACCGAAAGCGTTAACCTGATTGGCCCCTGCCCGACATCGGCCTCACTGCTGAATTCATAAGGGGGCGAATATCCGTAGTTCCACTCCCAGGAAGTATATTTTTCGCCGGCCAACGACCGGATACCGGTTTTCTCCTTCTCATCAGGAGAATACCTGGCAATGGGGGCGAAACGCTCACTCAGGAAAGCTTCTAGTTGCTTTTTGAAACCATCAAAAGTCATGGGACGATCCGGCAGCCGAATGATGTTTCCGACCCGGCTCCTTACCGATTGCACACTCCGGCCGGTATAGCGGCCGGGCACCACCCGGATGGCCTCACCGAGCATGTCAAGGTCGGCATCAAATAACAGGGTGCCGTGATGCAACAACCGGTTCTTGTATACATGTTCGGCGTTGCCGGATATTTTCAGCCCATTGGCACGGATGTCGTTTTTACCCTCAAAACGGGCAGCAATACCCAGTGAGCGCAAAAAATCAATAATGGGGGCGGTATGTTTCCTAAAGTCAACCAACCGGCCTGCGCATCCGTTGCGAATAAAGCTGAAGTTCAGGTTGCCCGGGCCGTGGAAAACCGTCCCTCCGCCCGAGAGTCTCCTGATCACCGGTATTCTCTTTTTCAAGACGAAGGGGACATTCACCTCCGCAAGGGCATTCTGGTGTTTGCCTACCACAACGGAGGGGGTACTCCACCAACACATCACGAATTCTTCTTCGGAATGCCTGAGGAAGTATTCTTCCATAGCCAGGTTTAAATAAGGATCGGTGGTCGGCGGAGAAAAGATGTTCATGGCTGATTCCTCAGGCGGTCAAGATGAGACCTTAACTTATCCAATAGGTAACGGTTGCATATTTCCTGCTGCAACTCCTCCAGGAGTTCCCGGTTGGTAATACTGAGCAGAGCCTGTTGCCTTACTTCAAAGTCTTCGTCCCCGAGAAGGATGGCCCGGAGCAACTGACCATCCGATAATTTTGAAACGGCACGTCTCCTGACATAATAGTCGGGATCGTTGACGGCGAGTTCGCCGATCAGCTGTTGGTCGTCTGTCTGACTCACAGCCAGTGCCCTTACATAAAAATCACTGTCGGTACGGGCAATTTCAGACAACACTTCCGCGTCGGTAATCCTTTTGAGTGCCTGCGAACGGACATAGAAATCACAGTTTTTCCGGGCAATCTGCACCAATACAACCTGGTCGGAGATCGCCCCGACTGCCGCGCATCTGATATCGCGGTCGCGCAGTTTGTCAACCAGTTCGGCCAGGAGTTGATTGTTGCGCATACGCCGAATGGACTCCCGGCAGATATAATAATCATTCTCCCGCCTTAAAACGATAGCTGCCAGCACCGCCTCGTCACTAATCTTTCTTACGGCGGCCATGCACACAAAATCATCGGGATCCTCGCAGGCAATTTGCGATAGCACCACCTCGTCTTCCAGCATTTCGACCGCAGCTTGCCTTACATAATGATGCGGATCGGTGGCCGCTACCTTCGAGAGCACCTTCTGGTCGGGGATCTGCCTGACCGCCCTGGCCCTGGCAAGACAGCAAGGATCGGACAATGCCTGTTTGACAACTTCTTCCCGGACTTGTTGGTTGTCGGCATCCATATGAAGCTCCGGACTGTTCATGGGGGGTTGAATGATGGTGTCATGCCGGTACTGCAAATTTAATAAAAACAGGCTTACAGGCTGGAAGCTGCAAAAAAAACAACCGGCAGGCCCGTCGTTGGGAAAGACCCCCTGAGGTTTTTTTTTTACCTTTGACAGGTTTTTTTAACTCATCTACCCAGACCAGCCTTATGCAAATTGAAAAGAAATATTCGCCCAAAAACATAGAGTCTGAATGGTACGCCCACTGGATTGAAAAAGGGTATTTCCGATCGGAACCCGATGAGCGCACCCCCTACAGCATGGTGATCCCCCCACCCAATGTTACCGGGGTGCTGCATATGGGTCATATGCTCAACAATACCATCCAGGACGTATTGGTACGACGGGCCAGGATGCAGGGTCACAATACCTGTTGGGTGCCGGGCACCGATCACGCCAGCATTGCTACTGAGGCCAGGGTGGTGAACAAGCTGAAGGAAGAAGGCATTGAAAAGCAAACCCTCAGCCGCGAAGAATTTTTACAACATGCCTGGGACTGGAAAGAAAAACACGGAGGCATCATACTGGAGCAGCTGAAAAAGCTCGGGGCATCCTGCGACTGGAGCCGCACCCGCTTTACCATGGACAAGGAGTTGTCCGATTCGGTCAGCCGGGTATTCATCGAGCTGTATGAAAAAGGGCTTATTTACCGGGGTGTACGCATGGTCAACTGGGATCCGGGGGCCCTGACTGCACTCTCCGACGAGGAGGTGGTACACCGCGAAGTCAGGTCTGAATTCTATTATATACGCTACCAGATCGAAGGCAGCGATGAAACCATTGAGATCGCCACCACCAGACCCGAAACCATACTGGGAGATACCGGCATCTGCATTCATCCCGAAGACGACAGGTACCGTCATCTTATTGGCAAAAAGGCTCTGGTTCCTTTGATAAACAGACCTGTCCCGTTTATTCTCGACGAATACGCAGACAGGGAATTCGGCACGGGCGCACTCAAGGTAACCCCGGCCCACGACATCAACGACTATCAGCTTGGTTTGAAACACGGGTTGCCCGGTATCGACATTTTCAACGACAACGGAACCCTGAACGAAAAAGCGGAATTGTACATTGGCGAAGACCGGTTTGCGGCCAGAGAAAAGGTTGTCCGCGACCTGAAAGAAAATGGACAGCTGACCAGGGTTGAGGAGATCACCAACAGCATCGGGTTTTCGGAGCGTACCGATGAGGTGATCGAACCCAGGCTATCGCTGCAGTGGTTCCTTAAAATGGACGAGCTGGCCAAACCGGCCCTGGAGGTGGTTATGAACGACACCATCCGTTTCCATCCGCCCAAGTTCAAGAACATTTACAGGCACTGGATGGAAAATGTGCGGGATTGGTGCATAAGCCGGCAACTTTGGTGGGGGCACAGGATTCCGGCCTGGTACCTGCCCGATGGCCGCTTTGTGGTAGCCAAATCGGCCGAAGAAGCCCTGATCATGGCCAGGGAGAAGTACGGTGCCGGCCTGAATGCCGGCGAATTGCGTCAGGACGAAGACGTACTGGACACCTGGTTCTCATCCTGGTTATGGCCCATTTCGGTATTTGACGGCATCAACCATCCCCTCAATCCCGAAATACGCTACTATTACCCCACCAATGACCTGGTTACCGCTCCCGAGATCCTGTTTTTCTGGGTGGCCCGCATGATCATGGCAGGTTTGGAATTTCGCGGTGAAATCCCGTTCCGCAATGTATACCTGCACGGCATTGTCCGCGACAAGCAGGGGAGAAAAATGTCCAAATCGCTGGGCAACTCTCCAGATCCCCTGTCCCTGATCGAGACCTACGGGGCCGATGGAGTAAGGGTTGGCATGTTGTTCAGTTCACCCGCAGGGAACGACTTGCTTTTTGAGGAAGCCTTGTGCGAACAGGGCCGGAACTTTTCCAACAAGATCTGGAATGCCTTCCGCTTAACCCAAAGCTGGGACATGGTCCCGGACATGGCCCAGTCCGGTGAATCGGCTACCGCCATACAGTGGTTCGAAGCAAACCTGAACCGGTCGCTGGAGATTATCGAAGATCATTTCTCCAGATATCGAATAGCCGATGCATTAATGAGCGTCTACAAACTGGTGTGGGACGACTTCTGCTCATGGTACCTCGAAATGGTCAAGCCCCCCTACCAGCGGCCCGTTGACCAGATCACCCACAGGGCCACCATTGGCTTTCTGAACAAACTGATGCGGGTGATCCACCCCTTTATGCCCTTCATATCCGAAGAGATCTATTCCCATATCAGGGATGAACAGGATGCGGAAAGTATTGTTGTGGCACCAATGCCCCGGGCCTCCTCATACGATGCAAGCATGGAAGGCAGGTTCTCCTTTGCCAGGGAAGTCGTTATGGGCATCCGGAACATGAGGCAGGAAAAAAACATCCCTCCCAAAGAACCCATCGAGGTGTTTGTCCGCAAAAACGACAACCAGCCCCCCGACATCACCTTTGACGGCATCATCAAAAAGTTGTGCAATATCAGCCACCTGGGCTATGTCCAGGAAAAGCCCGAAGGCACCCATACCCTGATTGTCCGTTCCACTGAATTGCATATTCCCATAGCCGGGCAACTCAATACCGGCGAAGAGATCAGAAGCCTGGAGTCTGAACTGGCCTACCAGCAAGGTTTTCTGAAAAGCACAAGGAAAAAACTCTCCAACGGGAAGTTTCTAAGCAATGCGCCATCGAAGGTAGTGGACATGGAAAGGAAGAAGCAGTCGGATGCAGAGGCAAGGATACGGGTCATTGAGCAACAACTCAGGCAGCTCCGACGGGGTCAGCTGTCATGACAGGCTCTTTTACAGGATAACAAAACGTTTATACAATACCTTGTCTGCGCCCAAAAGCCGTAAGAAGTAAATGCCTGCCCTTTTTCCCTGCATCGCCTCCCAGAGGGAAAAGGCATGTTCTCCGCTGTCAAGAAGACCCTCAAACAAAACGGTCACTCCCTGTCCCGAAAGGCTTAGCACTTCGAGCCTGACATCCATGGGCGATCCCAGCAGCAGGGAAGCCCGGCTGCCCGCTCCCGCGGGGTTGGGGTACACATCGATCACGGCCTGATGGTCCTCCGGGGGATGCCGCACGAACACCGCATCCTGACCTTCGCCTTCGAGGGTCACCCGCAGTGTAGGCTCATTGGCCGCATTGCTCAGAATGCTCAGATTTCCCGTATGCCGCCCCTCTTCAGGGGGCAAAAACACCAGTGAAAAATACTGCGATGTACCTGGTTCGATCAGAAAAGGCGGTTCCTCCCGCATGAAAAAAGCAGGATTGTCGAAACTAAGGGCATCGATGCTCAGCAAAATGCTGCCGGTGTTGAAGATCTCCAGCACACTTTCCTGCTCCTGCCCTGTTTCTACCTGCCCGAAATCAACAGCGGTGGGCAAGACCGCAATCTGTGGCTGGGGCGTTTGCTTGAAATATGCCACAACCCGGGCGTCCTCATCAAAAGAAACGATGACCGAAGGATCGGGCAGACTGTCTGCGTCCACTTCCCAGTGAGAGAACAACCACCCTTCGGCGGCAGCGGCTTCCAAAAAAAGATTGGCTCCCTCATTGAGCAAAAGGCTGCCCTCATAAGGGGTAAGCACCCCCTCGCCCTCCCGCCCTATTTCCACTGTGGTCAAATCGCCCGACCCGGCTGCCGGAAGCCCGATGCTCAGAAATCTGTTGTGGCGGTCAGCTACCTCTAGCTGCCCGACAAGCAGGGTGTCAAAACCCTCAGCCGTCACTTCGAGGGTATGGGCTCCCTGTTCAATAGGCCTGAAAAAAAATCCGGTTTTAGGCGAGGTCCGAATGGCTGAGTAATATTCGTCGTGCCCGCTCACCAATAATCCGGCATCCAAAGGCTGCCCGCTGCCGTTGTCGTATACCAGGCCACGAATGCCATAGCTTGCCTGCGAAATATAGTTGATCAGGGAGCGGTGATTGTATTCCCAGAGGCCGGGCAGCTGTTCGGGTGGCGGGATCTTGTCGTTGCTCAGTTCGAGGGTGAATTCGCGGCACCCCCGGTAATAATTCATGTAATCCTGCCTGCTGCCATAGATCACATACCAGTCGCCGCCATGGGTCACCCCGTTGCCCATCCCGGTCATATACCCCGGGGGGGCGTAAGCGTGAACTGTATCCACGTATTCTTGCATGACCATCTGCCACCAGTTGTGATCGACATGTTTCCTTTGCAAAGAACGCCAGGCATCGAAAGGAAAATTCACCAGTTCAATGCCGCCATGCATGTTGGCCGACATTATAAAATTCAGGGTATCGGTAAAACCGATCATGGCCAGGGTCTCTGGCTGCATAGGCGCTGAGGGGTCACTGACCGGATTGGGGTAGTTGCGGTTCAGGTCGATGAAGTTGGAATTTCCCCTGGTGGCCCCCTGAATGGTCGTGTTGTCGTCGGTGTAGGTACCGTCGGGGTTTTCATTGGGACATATCCAGATGTCTGTATTCTGAAGCATTCGGGTAATGCGCTCATCTTCACCATATTGATTGAGTAGATGATGGATCAGTCGCAGCGAAAGAACAAAACCGGCCGTCTCATCTCCGTGCATGGTTGCCGTATACATAAAGGCTGGCACCGCCGCCGCCCCATCCTGTCTGGAGGATATCCTCGCAAAAAGCAATTCGCGGCCAAGGGGGGTTTCTCCAATGCTGTGAATGCTGACCAGATGGGGGAAATCCTTCTCAAAGCCTTCCATCATGTGGACNTAGGCCTCGTAGGTCGGATAAAAGTCCCAACCGAGTTCCTCTTTCTGCTGCAGTTCGTCCCAGGATTTCATATTCAGATCGTAATCAACAAGGCCAGGGGCGGACAACACATGATAATCGAGGCTAAAATCCAGAAAACTGGCAAACTCCTGATGATTGGCATAGGCAAACACAGAGTCATTGCGGATGCAGTCGACCGAGACAATGAGCATCAGCTTATTAATCTGCTCCTTACCGGGATGGGCAAAAGAAAAATACAGCTCTCCCCTCGAATCGAAGTAACTGCCGGCAGGTTCTCCGTATAGCTGACCGGAACACAGGAATGCCGGAAATAAGACCAGGTTTAAAAACCACAGGGAAAAACGTGGCCACAATCGAAGTTTGAAAATACGCATCGGGTAGCTGGTTTATTTTTCGCTGACGGGATTTTGCTCAAGCTGCCCGATCAATTTGGCCAGGTGAAGGTTCAGCGATTTACTCACCTTTACCAGAGGGAGCCTGACCACATTCCTGCACAACCCCATATTGGACAGCAGGGCTTTTACCCCAGAGGGGCTGCCCTCGGCATAAATAGCCTGAATGATGTCAAAAATCCGCAGATGGACAGACCTGGCCCTTTCGAAGCGGTTGTCGAGGCAATGATTTACCATGGCCGAAAACTCGGCCGGGAGCGCATTGGCAGCCACCGAAATGACCCCGTTGCCTCCGAGGGCCATGAAAGGCAGAGTCAGTTCGTCACTTCCCGAAATGACCAGAAACCCCGCAGGCTTGTCTTTGATGATGCGGGCGCATTGCTCAAGGTCTTTCGAAGCCTCCTTCACCCCGATCACATTGGGCAGGCCGGCCGCAATGTCGAGGGTGGTTCCGGCATCGATGTTCGAGGCAGTGCGGCCAGGAACATTGTAAATGATAACCGGTACCGGGCAAACCGAAGCGATCTCCCTGTAATGGGCGTAGATCCCCTTAGGCTGGGGCTTGTTGTAATAGGGGCTTACCGACAATACGGCATCCACGCCATCAAAGTCCGTTTGCCTGATAGTCCGGGCAACTGCCCGGGTATTGCTTCCTCCGATGCCAATAACCACGGGAACGCGGCTGCCGACCACTTCGGTGGCAAACCGGACAACGGCATTCCTTTCTTCGGGACTCAGGGTAACCGACTCTCCGGTGGTGCCTAAAAATACAAGGTAATCGATCCCATTGCTTATCTGGTAATCGATCAGTTTCTCAAAGGATTTGAAGTCAATACTTCCCTCTTTGTAAAAGGGGGTGACAATGGCCGTTCCGGTACCCCTGAATCTGTCAGTCATGGGCATTGGGTGTTTTTATGATTTTCAAATAGTGGATGCAGTGTTTTGCCAGTTCAGCAGCCGTACATCCCGGATCGACCTGCATGGTGAGGTCGAAAATAGCGAGATAGCCCTCATGGTAGGCTCCCACTTTGAACCTTGAAGGGGAGACCGCGGCCAGATATTTCATCGGCAATTGTTCAGGGGCGCTCAGATCCATCAGGATGTCGTATTCCCTTTTTACGAACTGCTGCAAAAAATGACTGCGGGGCCGCAAATTCCACGAAAAGTCCCTTCTCAGGCAATACGACACCCTGAGTTGATGGATCAGTTGCGATGGCAAGTGTTTTTTGTCGACGTATCCCAGGACAAAGACCTTCTTCCCCTCTTCCTCCAATTGTTTGCGGAACCCTTCGACAAAAGTCACGTTTTCAGGCTTTCCGGCATCAAATAAAATACCCAGTTGCCGGGCCTGTTCGTAATTGACCATGCTGCGGTTACGCCGGGATTTTTCCAAATCGCGGCGCAAATAGTAAATGCTCACCGAACGCCTGATCCTTTCAACTATGTTCACCCTGGCAATGGTTTATGTTCAAAGTTACAACAAAACCCGCATACCCGGCCGGCTTATTTCTTTTGCCATGCCTGAATGATCTCGCCAATAAAGAACCGGTGATAGTCTTTGGACGGATAGATCTTTTCGATGTCAAATACCTGGAAGAGTTCGGGCTTGATGTCGTCGTAATATATTTTCCGGCATTCCAGCATCAGCCTGGCCTCTTCGAATCCCACGCTCCCCGACGGAGTAGCCAGCCCGGTAAGACCGGGAATGTCCATTTTGTTCAGGTCGCGGCCCGAGTTTGTCCCACACAGGTTCAGCAGCCCTTTGTGTTCCTCGCCGAAAAATGAGAGGGTAAAATAGGGTTGCTTTTCCACAAATTCGAAGGTCAGCCGCTGTGGCCTGATGAAGACCATGGCAATGGGTTTGCGCCACAACACCCCCGCACAACCCCAGCTGGCCGTCATCATGTTATAGTTACCGGGCTTGCCGGCGGTGATCAGCATCCAGTCCTGCCCGATCAGGCGAAAGAGGTTGTCGTGAATATCGTGGGTCTGTATCCTTTGAAAGAGGTTTTCCATGCAGAATAGCTTAAGGATCTGAAAAAAATTCCTGCAATTTACTAAAAATCGGGCATACCTCCTGCTTAAAAAAAATCATGTACATTTGTTTTATACTCTGATAAAGGGGAGCTGTTGATCTGCTGTTTTTATGGGAAAAGAAAAGATATGGGTCACCATATTGGGCACCGGCACCTCCCAGGGTGTGCCGGTCATCGGTTGCGGTTGTGAGGTTTGCCAAAGCAAAGATACCCTCGACAAACGTCTGCGCACTTCTGTGCTCATTTCCAGGAAAAACACCCACGTGGTGATTGATGCAGGGCCCGATTTTCGCCAGCAAATGCTACGTCACAATGTCGGCCGCCTCGATGCGGTGCTGATCACACACAACCACAAAGACCACACAGGAGGTATTGACGATGTAAGGGCCTACAACTGGATCCAGAAAAAAGCGATGCACCTCTTCGCCAGGGATTTGGTGCTCGAATCCATACGCAATGAATTCTCCTATGCCTTCGAGGAAGACAAATACCCTGGTGCACCCAATATCCGACTCAGGGAAATTGATGGGAAACCCTTTGCTGTCGACAACCTGTGTTTTACACCAATCGATGCCACGCACCACAATATGCCGGTATTCGGCTTCCGAACAGGGGCTTTCTCCTACCTGACCGACGCCAACTCCATAGAATCCGGCGAACTGGACAAGATGAAGGGTTCGAGGGTCGTGGTGATCAACGCCCTGAGAAAAGAAAAACACCTGACTCATTTCTCCCTGGACGAGGCCGTCGACATCCTGCAAACCCTCCAACCCGAAAAGGGCTTTATTACGCACATCAGTCATCAGATGGGCAAACACCGCGAAATCAACAAAGGGCTTCCCCCTGGCATTGAATTAGCCTTCGACGGCCTTCGCTTTTGCGTTTAAAGCGACTGGCCGGTCAAAATGCAAGGCCAAGGCCAAGCTCGGCATAATCGGCCCGGAGAAAACGGGCTTTCAGTGACAAATTGGCTACAATATGCCGGCCAAGGGCAACCCTGAGGCCAATGCGTTGATAAAGCGGCTGGTCGGGCTCGTGGCCGGCATATACGTATGTTCCCAGGTTTATCAATACAGACAGCCTGCCGAAAAGAATGTCGTGCGATACAAACAGGCCGGTACGCATATAATCATAGAAATGCATATGGTGGGTCTGGCTGGCAGTTTCTTCCCTGGCATGGTCGTCCCAGAATATATCCACTCCGCCGCCCCAGCGGTTTTTGAGCCCCGAGCTGCGGGTATAGTTCAGCGTAATGGTTCTGGCATGGTAGCGGGGGTCGCCAGGGGCGCGCTGCATAAGGCCGTGCGAATAGATCCAGAGCCACTGCTGCCGCGGTGGTGCTGGCTCATCCGGATGCCCGGGCAGGGGGTCCTCCCATTGGGAAGTTCCGGGATGGTAATTCACTCCGAGGTTGACATCCAATATATTCAGTCCCCTGTTGGGCTTTTTATAGGCCCCGTTCGAAAAATGGCTAAAAGAGAGGCCGGGGCGCAGGCGAATGTGTTCTCCAAGGGCAACGGAGAGAGAGTAGTTCAGATTAAAATGCACATTCCATGGCGTTCCGATGAACTCGTTCCCGGTATTGTGGGGTGGGTTGTAATACTCACTCAGGTGCGCCAAACCCAGTGAATATTTGATCCGCCGTTCACCCGGAAACCCCTCGGCAGTGACCATTTCCAAAAAAAGGAATCCGGAACGGGCCTGGCCGAACACCCCGGGGTTGCCCAATTCGCCATAAAAGAAACCCACCCCGTACGAAGGCAGGTTGTACAATCGTTCCCATCTATTTTCTCCCCTGCTTTGCACCCCAACAACCATTTCGAGACCATGCCCGTAAGCTCCGGTATGGGGGCGCATGTCGGGATGGTGAGGCCAGATGCGCATCAAATGGTATTGCCCGCCGGCAAACAATTGTCCGGATCTGATCCCTGCCTGCATCCCGTAAGGGATCAGCAAGAAAAAGAAACACACCATGGGAAAGGCAATCCGGTACATGCTGGCTGGTTTTCAGATTGAAAAATTCTGCTCATTCATTTGTCCTGATTCTGACCCTTTTCAGCACCAGGTGGTTCAACGGGTTGTTGCTCATGTTCTCCACATACGAGGGGACAAAACGCATCGACTGGTCGTAATAAAGAAACACCTTGGGGGCTTCGGCAATGACGATACTGTCCATTTGATGATACATCAGCAGGCGAAGGCTGTCGTTCGTTTCAGATAGCGAACTCTCGTAAAGCTGATCGAAGAAGGGGTTACTGAAGTGGGTATAGTTCGGACCGGCCGGGGTCTTGTTCGGGCTGTAAAACAAGGCCAGGAAGTTTTCCGCATCGGGGTAATCGGCTATCCAGGAAGCCCGGAAAAAGCGGGCATCGGCCCCGGCCATCATCTCCCTCAGTGTGGCTGGGGGCATTACGTCGATCGCAATCCGTATACCAATGCGGTTGAGTTCAAATTGCAGGTACTGGGCAATATCCTGATATGCCTGGTTGGTATGCAGGCTAATTACCGGCAGGCCGTCTCCTCCGGGGAATCCTGCTTCCGATAGCAGCGCCATGGCCTTTTCCGGGTCGTAATGATATCCCCCGCTGTTTTCTGAAAACCCGGGCATTCCGATGGGCACAAAGCCCGCATGCGCCGGGATGCCAATGTTGTTACGCAGAAATCCAAGCATCTTTTCCCTGTCAAAACCATAATTGATGGCCTGTCTCACTTTTTTGAACCGGAGGGGCCAGTCTTCGGGCAAGCGGTCTTCATTGACCAGTATGCCGAGATATTCGGAATTCAGAAAAGGCATGCTGATCTTTTGCAGGCTTCCGCGGTAACGCTCTTGCAGCTGGCCGTCGGGAGTCAGCAATTCGTCTTTGTAACTGGGGTCTATCCTTGACAAAAGATCGAGATTTCCTTTGATAAACTCCAAAAAGGCCGTTTGGCGGTTGATGATGAAGCTAATGGAAACAGCATCGAGATAGGGCAAACGATGCCCGCCGTCGAATTCAAAATACCGTTCATTTTTCCGGTAAACCAACTTCACCCCCTCTTTCCAGTAGGCAAAGCGAAACGGCCCGGTACCCACGGGATTCTGCCTGAAATCGCGGCCATAAACTTCAATGGCCTCGCGGGGCACCACCGAGCAATAGGCCATGCTGAGCAATCCTGCCATGGGAGGGAAGGGCCGGTACAGGTGAATGACCACGGTGGTGTTGTCGGGAGCAGAAATATCGGGTAGTCCTTCCGCTGTCCTAGCCACCGGGTTCATCACCCAGGCTCCCGGCGAATTCAGGGCCGGATCGGCAAGGCGTAACAGGCTGAACACAACATCATCGGCAACCACCCTCCTGCCCACCCCGCCGGAGAAGCAGTCATCGTCATGAAAGTACACATCGTCGCGCAAACGAAAGACATAGGTAAGACCATCATCACTTATTTTCCAGCTTTTGGCAATGGCTGGTTGTACGCGGAGGCTGTCGTCGAGCTGGACCAGGCTGTTGAACAACTGTGAAACTCCCCAGATATTAGCCTGATTTCGAGCAAATACCGGATCGAGTGAGCTGATATTCCCGTCTTCGTTGTAACGGAATACGCTGAGTCCTTCCACGTCTTGCAACCTGTTGCCACAGGCATGGAACAGGAAACCAAGGCTGCAAACGATCAAAAGTTGTGAGATAGATCTCATTTGTTGTAAATGGGTTGGAATGCGCTGACGGAATTTCTCAGGGAGCCGGTTCTCCCATCATATCCGGGATGCTGTTTTCGTATTCATACCGGAGATCGCGGATACTGCCGAAATTCTCCCTGTCCACAACAGCATCCCCACCCCCCACCTCTCCCAGGAAAGAAAAGGGCACATCCATCCGGGCCAGGAGGGCAGCCAGTTCGCCTTCCTTGTCCGGACTCACCGATACCACTACCCGGCTTTGAGATTCGCCAAAAAGAAAGGCATCCCTGCGCACCCCTTCGTCGGAATGTATCCTGAAACCATGATCTCCGGCCCTGGCCGACTCAAAAAGAGTTACAAACAACCCCCCATCAGAAACATCATGCGCCGACTGCAAAAAATCCTGACGGATCAGCCGGTGAATGGCAGATTGCACCAGGTATTCCTCTTCCAGGTCAAAATACGGGGGGGGAGACAGCTTCACCTGATGATAATTATACAGGTATTCGGAACAGCCAATGTCGTTCCTCGATTCTCCGATCAGATAGATCAGGTCGCCGGCCCGGACAAAGCCGATGCCTGTGAACAGGGCTTTGTCTTCCATCAGCCCGAGCATGCCAATTACCGGGGTGGGGAAAACCGGTTCGGTGGCGCTGCCGGTGGTTGCCTGGTTGTAAAAACTCACGTTGCCACCGGTAACCGGAGTGTTGAACTTTTCACAGGCCCTTGACATCCCTTTGATGGCACCCACAAATTCCCAGTATACTTCGGGATTGTAAGGGTTGCCGAAATTCAGGCAGTTGGTGATGGCCAGGGGTTCGGCTCCGGTGCATACAATATTGCGTGCAGCTTCCGATACCGCAATGGCAGTGCCCTGCTCGGGGTCTGAGTGTACATACCGGGCATTGCAATCTACCGTAAGGGCAAGTGCCCTGGAGGTGCCTTTGAGGTTCACCACCCCCGCACTGGCAGGCTTGTTGACCCCCATGTTTTTGGTACCCACCATGGTGTCGTATTGTTGTATGATCCATTGTTTGGATGCAATGTTATGGGCCCCAAGAAGAAAGCGGGCTACTCCGGCAAGATCGTCGGGGACTTCTACCTGATCAATGGAAAACCTGTCCTTTTCCTTAAAGCGGGCAGGCTCCGAATACTCCCTGTCATAAACAGGAGCCCCGCCCCCGAGCACCAACGAACCGGCTGGGACTTCGGCCACCAGCTCGCCGTGAAAAAAATACCTGAGTAATTCGCCTTCTGTCACCTCACCAATTTGCACACAATTCAGGTCCCATTTTTCCACTATTTTCCTGACCTCTTCTTCCCTGCCCTTTTTGACCACCAACAACATCCTTTCCTGAGATTCGCTGAGCAGTATCTCAAAAGGCTGCATTTCTTTCTGCCGCATAGGCACCCTGTCTAGGTGGATGTCCATGCCGTGGTTGCCCTTAGCCGACATTTCGGAAGTGGAACAGGTGATGCCGGCGGCGCCCATGTCCTGCATACCCACCAGCGCACCGGTTTTGATGACCTCCAGGGAGGCTTCGAGCAGCAGTTTCTCCTGGAAGGGGTCACCCACCTGTACGGCAGGTATCTTGTCGGCAGAAGCCTCGGTAATGTCTTCGGAGGCAAAGGTAGCCCCGTGAATGCCATCCTTGCCGGTAGCGGAACCAACAATAAATACCGGATTGCCTTTGCCGAAGGAAATGGCCGATACGGTGTTCCCTGTTTTCACAAGGCCTACTGACATGGCATTCACCAATGGATTGGTGTTGTAACAGTCGTCGAAATATACCTCCCCGGCCACAACGGGTACCCCAAAAGCATTGCCGTAATCACCGATGCCCTTTACCACGCCGTTGAGCAGCCATTTGGTCCGATCCGAACGGGGGTTTCCAAAGCGCAGGGAGTTTAACTGGGCAATGGGCCTTGCACCCATGGTAAATATATCGCGGTTGATACCGCCGACCCCGGTAGCGGCTCCCTGGTAAGGTTCCAGTGCCGATGGATGATTGTGCGATTCGATCTTAAAGGCACATGCCATCCCCCCGCCAAGATCGACCAGGCCGGCATTTTCCTCACCTGCCTCAACCAGGAGCTGGCTCCCGGATCGCGGCAGGGTTTTCAGCCATTTGATCGAATTCTTATAAGAGCAATGCTCCGACCACATCACCGCATAAATACTTAATTCCGTAAAGTTCGGATCACGGCCCAGATACTCTGCGATCTGTTCGTACTCACCGGGCAGCAGGCCTAACTGCTTTGCGACATCCGGCCCGGAGGGAAAAGATTGGTCAACATGTTCCATAGAAGTAGGCTAAGGTTGATGAGAATCGTCCAGGCAAAAATAAGGAAGATCGTCAACCCTGAAAAACATTTCTTTGAACAATCTGGATTATCTTTGGTGTACGTTACGGGGAGAACCCGGTTGTTGTTCACCTAATTAACAGGACCATGTCCAAAACCATCTTCATAACCGGGGCCAGCAGTGGCATCGGCGAGGCCTGTGCCGAAATATTTGCGGCCGCGGGTTATCAATTGATACTGTGTGCACGCCGGCAAGACCGGCTGGAGACCCTCAGGCGAAAACTGGAAAAGCAACACGGCATTGCCGTGTTGAACCTGGCCCTGGACGTACGCGAGGGCGATGCTGTGCGCAAAGCTATCGGCAAGCTTCCATTTCACTGGAAGAGGATCGATGTGCTGGTAAACAATGCCGGTCTGGCTTTGGGCTTTGCTCCTATTGACGAAGGCAATCCTGCCGACTGGGACCGGATGATAGACACCAATGTCAAAGGTCTCTTGATTGTGAGCCAGGCGGTCATTCCACTGATGAAGAAAGCGGGAGGCGGGCACATTATCAACATCGGCTCAATTGCCGGGGTGGAAGCCTACCCCAAAGGGAATGTGTATTGCGCCACAAAACATGCGGTGGCCTCCCTGAGCAAGGGCATGCGCATGGATTTGCTGCCCCATGGGATCAAGGTCAGCCTGGTGAGCCCGGGGGCCACAGAAACAGAGTTTTCCGTGGTCCGCTTTCGCGGTGATGCCCAAAAGGCGAAAGACGTATACAGGGGCTATCAACCCCTGACCGGCGCCGATATAGCCGAAGCGGTCTTTTTTGTGGCCGGGATGCCACCCCATGCCAATATCAACGAAATGCTGATCATGCCCACAGCCCAGGCCTCGGCAACGGTATTTCACAAAGGGGGCTGATGGCCTTTTCCCTGGGGGGGGCCGGGCTCCGGTGGCAAAGCAAGGGGGCGGATACGGTCAATGACCACGTCAAGGAATTTCTCCTGCTCCTCGCTGAAAGGCCTGTGGGCGGATTGTTCAAACAAGATCAACTCTTTCCCGGCCGGGGCCTGCAGCATTTCGAAATACTCCTGTGCCAGGGTGGCGGAAACAATGATGTCGTACATGCCCACCAGGAAAAAAACAGGCACATCGATGCGGGGAACCATTTCCTTCAGGTCGATGGTCTGCAGGTCGTCCCAGAGGGTCTCGGCAGAGAAGTATGGCAGGATCAGCATATTGAACTTGTCGAACAGGCTGTACTCGTAGGCCGTAAGGGTATTCACCACATCCCCGATATCTACGTAAGGGCGCTCCCTGAGCTCCCCTTTCACAATACCGCCGTAATGGTAAACCCACTTTCGCAACAACAGGGCATCGCGCAGGCTGTAATTTTGGGCCACGGTATCCACCCGCTCGAGTTGGCGTAAGGCGAGGTGGTTGTTTGTCCTGAGGGCGTTCTCCAGTACAAACTCATAATTCAGTCTCTCGTTCTTAAAGGGGTTCACGCTCTGTCCGGTCGACATATAGGCATGGATGATACCGGGATGCCGGGATGCCAGAATAGCTCCTACATTGCTGCCCCACGAATGACCCCATACGAAAACTTTTTCATCGTCGAGCAGGTCCATGGCGTAAATGGCCACTTCGCGGGCATCCTCAACGAACTGCTCCACATTCATCGATTTCCGGGGAAGCCTCCAGCTGAAAGACCGACCTGTGCCTCTTTGCTCCCAGTACACCAGGGTAAAGTGCCGCTCCAGTTCGCGCATCGCCCCCCCCCGGGTTTCGATGGGAAAGAGCGGGAAGCCGGGTCCGCCATGAAGGTAGAGCATCACCGGATTGTTCCTGTCTGCTCCCCGTATTTTGACTGACTGTTTTACTCCGCCTATTTCCACACGGCTGAAATAATAGACACCCTCATCAGACACCATGGCTGCCCGGTAAGCAGTGCAGGAAATATTCATGGAAATAGCCAGGGCCAGGCAAATAAACAAGGTGGTCCTGAAACTGAAATTTGTCTGTTTGATCATATGCAAAAATATCGTATTGAAATGGGTTCCCCAAGCCCTGTCGCAAAAAACATACCACGGCTTATTCATCCGCCCCTGCTTTGGCACAAAGGGGCATTATATTTGTATCTTTGCAAAATAAAAGACAACAGTTTGTCGCAGACAATGATGAAGAAACTCCACAAGCTGGTTATCAGTTCCTATGTCGGACCTTTTATTGCCACTTTCTTCATTTCCCTGTTCATTCTGCTCATGCAGTTCCTCTGGAAATACATTGACGATCTGGTGGGCAAGGGACTTGAGTGGTATGTGATTGCCGAACTGCTGTTTTATGCATCTGCCACCTTTGTCCCACTGGCGCTTCCGCTGGCCGTGCTGCTGTCTTCGATTATGACCATGGGCAAAATGGGGGAGCATTACGAACTGGTGGCCTTCAAATCGGCCGGGATCTCGCTGCGGCGCATCATGTGGCCCATGGTGATGATCTCCCTCTTCCTGGTGCTTGCCGCTTTTTTCTTTTCGAACAACGTATTGCCTGTGGCCAACCTGAGAAGCCTTTCGCTGCTATACGATGTGCGGCAGCAACGGCCTGCCTTCAATATCACCGAAGGGGTTTACTACCATGGGATCGACAATTACGTGATCAGGGCAAATGAAAAGGACGACGGACAAACCCTCAGGGGGATCAAGATCTATGACCACAGCGACAGAAGAGGCAATACCAGCCTGACCACAGCCGAGTGGGGCACCATGGCCATCACCGAAGACCAGCAATTCCTGGTACTCTCCCTGCATAACGGGATCAATTACAAGGAAGGCAGTACCGGCAGCCCCCTGGAACCCTCCCGGCCGTTTCAACGGACAAATTTCGGCCAGCAGGTCATCAAGTTCGACCTCAGCATATTCGATCTTAAACGCACCGACCAGGAACTCTTCAGGGGCAACTTCCGCATGCTGAACATCTCCCAGCTTGTTTACTTCGAAGACTCCCTTTCCAACGAATTGGACAATCGAAAGGAAACATTTCTGCGCACCTACAAAAACCGACTCAGCAACTACCCCGGCGGTGATCCGGATACTTACCGGCACATCACCCCTGAACAACGGCGGATGGCAGACCCTGACTTCATCAGGCAGGGGCGGGTCAATCTGCCCATGGTCGTCAGCAGTGCCATGGACATGATACGCACCAACCGCGATCACGCAAATTATGCACACATAGAGTTCAGGCAGAGGGAGCGCACCCTGGCCAGATACCAGATCGAGTTCCACCGCAAATTCACCCTCTCTTTCGCCTGCGTGGTGCTGTTTCTGATCGGGGCGCCGCTGGGCGCCATTATCCGGAAGGGGGGCTTTGGCCTTCCCATGGTCATTTCCATCCTGCTCTTCGTGGTATTTCATGTAATCTCCATCATGGGCGAGAAATTTGTCAGGGAAGGGGTACTGGAAGCCCACCAGGGCATGTGGATATCCTCACTGCTGCTGCTCCCTGTGGGCATCTTGCTTACCTACAAAGCCACCACCGATTCTGCCCTGCTGAATACAGAAAACTATCTGCAACGATTGGAAAATATACTCCTGTATATCCGGAAACCCGGAAGGGGTAAATCCAGCTGAACACCATGCACATCCTGCAACTTTGCCACAAGCTTCCCTTCCCGCCTTCCGATGGAGGCTCTGTAGCGATGAACCAGATCACGCGGGGCCTCCTCGACAAGGGTATCCGGGTAAAGGTAATGGCGCTGAATCCGCCGGGCAATGCCGCGGCTGCCGCTGAAGTCACGGATAGCTACCTGCAGGAAACCGGGTTGGAGGTATTCCCCATCGATACCAGGGTAAAAGCCGGGCCGGCAATACGCAACCTCTTTACACGGGAATCTTACAACATATCGCGTTTCCATTGCCCCAAAATGTCAAAAAGGCTGGAGCAGCTTTTGCATGAGGAGGAGTTTGACATCATCCAGCTCGAAGGTTTGTTCCTCACGCCCTACCTGCCCGTGATCAGGCAGCATACCCGGGCTCCCGTCATTTTCCGGTCGCACAACATCGAACATTTCATCTGGGAGCGAATGGCCCGGACTACTACAAACCCCCTGAAAAAAGGCTACCTGCGTCTGCTGGCCTCCCGCCTGAAAACCTACGAGATGAGAACCGTACACCAGGTCGACGGACTGGTGGCCATCTCAACAGCCGATATGCACTTTTTCAAACAACATGGTTTCGCCCGGCCCGGGGTCACCATCCCGGTAGGGGCGGACAACCCATTGGCGGTAATAGCGGAGCCGGAAGCCGAGAAATATTCCGTTTTTCACCTGGGCAGTATGGATTGGCGTCCCAATCAGGAAGGCCTTCGTTGGTTCATGGAAGCCGTCTGGCCCAGGGTGGCCAGGATGGATCAGCGGCTGCGTTTTTACCTTGCCGGAAAGAACATTCCCGCCTCGTTTTATGAGTATGCAGGCGACCAGGTCGTGGTCGCCGGGCAGGTGCCCGATGCTTCCCGTTTTATCCGGTCGAAAGAATTGATGGTGGTCCCCCTGCATTCGGGCGGCGGAATGCGTGTCAAGATCATTGAAGGCATGGCCCTGGGCAAGGCCATCGTATCTACCGGCATCGGGGCCGAAGGCATTCATTGTACCCATAAGGAAAACATCCTCCTGGCAGACACTGCCAGCGAAATGGCAGAAGCCATATTGCACTGCTTTGCCAACAGGGAGTTCATGGAGATGCTGGGACGCAACGCCAGGGAGTTTGTCATGAAGCACCATGCCATGAAGCCTCTCATTGATGAACTGATCGCCTTCTACAAGACATTTTTGCCGGATAAGGATTATAATTAATACCTTTGCCGAACACGAAAACAGTTCCGGAAGCCCTCTCTTCAGTGCCATACAGCAAATGAACAGGATTTGAGAAAGAAGATCTTTTGCATATTTTCAAGGGTGCCCTACCCGCTGGAAAAAGGCGACAAACTGCGGGCCTACCATCACATCCGTGAGTTATCGAAGCACCACGACCTGATTGTCTGCGCCCTTAGCGACAAAAAGATACATCCCGAAGCCTATGACCACCTGAAACCATTTACCCATTCATTGTATTTTTTCCGGCTATCTGCCGCAGGCATTTATTCCCGTTTGGTAACGGCTGTTTTCTCACAGATCCCTTTTCAGGTCGCTTATTTTCACAGTTCGAGGGTAGAAGCGCAGATACAGGCTCTGATCAACACCCACCAGCCCGAACATGTATTTTGCCAGCTGATACGAACTGCGGCTTTTGTCGCGGATATCCCTGCCGATAAAACCATTGACTACCAGGATGGTTTCTCGGCCGGACTGTTGCGCCGCAAACAGGTCGCCCCTTGGTACATGAAGCCGCTGTTAAGTGCCGAATACAAGAGGGTCAGCAAGTATGAGCACTGGGTGTTCGGAAAGTTTGATAAAAAGACCATTATCTCGGTCCACGACAGGGCACTGATCCCCCATCCCGATCGCGACCGCATCTGTGTGGTTCCCAACGGGGTCGACACCGGTTTTTTCAGGCCCGCCAGCCGTGACAAAACCTTCGACATCCTCTTTACCGGAAATATGGCTTACCCACCAAACATCAACGGGGCCAGGTACCTGGTTGAAAAAATCATGCCCATGGTCTGGCGGCAGCGGCCGTATGCCCGGGTGGCCATTGTCGGGGCATCTCCCACGGCCCGGGTCAGGGCATTGGCATCGGACAGGGTGAAGGTAAGCGGGTGGGTTGACGACATCCGCGAATACTATGCAGGTTCCAGGATCTTTGTGGCCCCAATGCAGATCGGCACCGGATTGCAGAACAAGGTACTGGAAGCCATGGCCATGGGCCTTCCCTGTGTGAGCTCTCCCTTGGCTAATCAGGCCATTGGGGCCACCCAGGGGCATGAAATACTCATTGGGCGAAAGGAGGAAGAGTATGCACAACTAATCGTATCTTTGCTGCAGGATACCGGCTTGCATCAAAAGGTCAGGGAAAATGCCCTTTTGTTTGTAAAAAAACAGTTTAGCTGGGCAGATACCAGCAGGACACTTGGGGGCATCATTACGGGACCTGACCCGGGCGTACCTGAACACGAACCTACATCATGGGAAAAAAACTGGACACCATAGAGGAAGCCATTGCCGATATCAGAGCCGGCAAGGTGGTAATTGTCGTAGACGACGAAGACAGGGAAAATGAGGGCGACTTTATTGCGGCAGCCGAAACCATTACTCCCGAGATCATCAATTTCATGGCTACCCACGGCCGCGGTCTGATTTGCGCCCCGATCACACGCAAGCGTTGCGAACAACTTGATCTGGAATTGATGGTGCCCAAAAACACCGCCTTGCACGAAACCCCCTTCACCATATCGGTCGACCTGAAGGGCAAAGGATGTACTACCGGCATTTCTGCGGCCGACCGGGCAAAAACGGTAAAGGCCCTTGCAGATCCAAACACCCATCCCAACGATCTTGGCCGCCCAGGGCATATCTTCCCGCTGAGGGCCCGGGAAGGCGGGGTATTGCAACGTGCCGGCCACACCGAGGCTTCGATCGACCTGGCCAGGCTGGCAGGTTTGCAGCCTGCCGGTGCACTGGTCGAGATCATGAATGAAGATGGCTCTATGGCCAGGTTCCCGGAGCTGCTGGAAATCGCAGACCGTTTCGGCCTGAAGATCATTTCGATTGAAGACCTGATCGCCTACAGGATCAAGAACGAGAGTCTGATCACCAGGGAGATTAAGGTCGATCTGCCCACCGAATGGGGGCACTTCAAACTGACTGCCTACAAGCAGACCACCAACAATAAACTCCACCTTGCCCTTACAAAGGGAGAGTGGGCACCCGGCGAAGAAGTGCTCGTCAGGGTGCATTCTTCCTGCATTACAGGCGACATTTTCGGTTCCTGCAAATGCGATTGCGGAGGGCAGTTGCATCAGGCCATGAAAATGGTCGACAAAGCCGGGAAGGGGGTGGTGCTTTACATGAATCAGGAAGGCCGGGGTATCGGGCTGCTTAATAAGCTCAAGGCATACCATCTGCAGGAAAAGGGGATGGATACCGTGGAAGCCAATATCGAACTGGGATTCAAGGCCGATGAAAGGGACTACGGGATCGGGGCCCAGATACTCCGCGATCTGGGCGCCAGCAGGATTAAGCTCATCACCAACAATCCCGGGAAAAAGACGGGGCTTACAGGTTACGGCATCGAGATCACTGAGAACATCCCCATCATTGTTCACACCTCGGCCCACTGCAAGATATACCTCGAGACCAAGAAGTCCAAGCTCGGGCATTTATTTTAGACGCAAATGCATCGCCAGAACGCCTCAGGGCAGTCCGATTCCCGTCCCTGCCCCTGACTACCTGGCACCCGTGCCAGGATCCGCTTCCGTCCAGGGCGCAGACTCCCCAGTGAACTGCCGCCGGAACAACTCATAAAGCCCATCGAACTCCCTGCGGTAAAACAGTCCGATGCCCTGGGTATAGGGGGCATTGTGGTGGATCACATCGAATGAATTGGAGCGGTTAAACGCCTTTACCCTAAACTTGCCCCCGGGGGTGATCTTCACCTCCACGTTCACATCGCCGATGATGTTGCTGGCACGTTGAACGGGCATTCCGGTAGCAGTGTGGTTGCCGGCTACACCCAGGTTCCCTTCAATAATCACCCTGTCGTCGAAGAGCTGGGTCGCCAAGGCCAATTCCACCTCCTGGCTGCTGATATCGTCGCCGGGCCGGTAATTGATGCCGATATCAAAGTCGGTGCTGATCTGCGACAACCAATTGCTCAACTGGTTGGAAAGCAGTTCGGAAGAAGTACTGCCCACCCCGTAACCCAATGCGGTATTGTATTGTTCGGAGTTAGGGGGCAGGAAGCGGTTCAGCACCAGAAGGGAAAACACCTGCCTGTTCATTTCCTGTTCGGTGGTGATGATCCTATCGATCAGTTCCCTGGTATTCTCATCTCCTCCGGGCAATTCAATATCAAAACCGATCAGGGGATTGAACAGTTTCCCCTCCAGTTTCAGTATGGTTTCAACCGGTGTCCTGCGCCGGTACATCCCGGCTGTTTCCATGTCCGTCCCCTGCCCGAGCATCAGGTCGTAAAGTGGGGTGCGCAAACGGTAGGCAGCCCTGAGGTCGACATCGGCATCATTCAGATCGCCTGTCCAGCGGATATTGCTGCCCTGCTCGATCCGAAACCGTTTATTGATGATGTTTTGCAACTGAAAAAGGTACTCCCCGCTTTCGATGACATAATCGCCGTACATATCGACGCCTCCCCGGGGGGATATCCCAATACGCAGATCCCCGCTTCCCCTGCCCCTGATGATGTCGCCAAAGCGGTCATCAAACAACAACTGAACTTCGGCATCCGGTGTGACCTCCAGGTCGAAATTCAGGGCAATGCCCCCGCCTGGAGCCGGCGCCTCAAATGCAAGCCCGTCTTGCCCCGGGTGGCTCGAAACAAAGGTGATGAAGTGATTTTCCCTTACCTCGCCGGCATAACGCAGGGGCAGGAAAACCAGGGTGCCCCGGTTGGTGCGGGCACTAACGTCCATGCTGAGGTTGTTTACAGGCCCGTGAATATGGGCCAGGCCTGAGAGAAACGCCGTACCATAGTAAAACCTGTTATGCCCGGATGTGGTGTTGAAAACCATCAGCCGCCGGGGCTGCAAACGCATATCGACCGAAAAGTCAGAAAATCTGTTGTGCATGAGGTATCCGGAAACCAGGGCCGTATTGCCAAGGCTGTCGCTCATGACCATATTGTCGAAGCGGAGACGGTCTTTGGCTATCTCCACATCGTGGGCAAAACTGTACCTGGTATTCAGATACGGGATATACAGGCCGCCATCGATCAGGCGCACGTTGCCTGCCAGTTCAGGATCGTAAGTGGGGCCGTAAAGGCGGAGCCTGCCAAAGGCCCTGCCTTGAAATTCATCAGCAAACCCCTTCAGGTAGGTATTCCATACCGACATCTTCATATCGGACAGGTCAATCACCAGGTCGAGGTGCTGACCGCGTTCAGCATTATATACATGGCCCGACACGATCAACGGCCGGAACACTTCGCCGTTTTCCTGACTGGTAACCCCAGCATCCATGAGGAATCCCTGCCTGACAGGGTCCCAGCTGCTCGAAAACACAAGATCACCCAAATGGCCATCATTGAAAGAAAAATCCGAAACTTCCACTTCGGCTTCAAGTCTCGAACGGCCGTAAAGGGCATTAAAGTTGAGATAGCCACTGGCGATGCCGCCAAATGTCATGTTTCGCCTGCCCACGAAAAGTCCTGCAGATGTTAAGTCGAAGTTGGCAAAGGTAAGCATCATCCCGTAGCCGGGCAAACTGCCCAGCAATCCGTCGGCGCGGATAAACTGATCCTGGTTGTAAAACATCAGCTGGTAAATTTCCAGTTGGTTTTGCCCCAGAAAAATTTTGTGGTCTGCATTGGCCAGCCACGTCGATCCATTAAGCCGGGCGGAAAATGAGGATAAGAAGAATTCGGCCTGCAGCCAGTCGATGACCTTGCCCTGTCCGCTCAGATGACCGCTGCCCTCCCCCTGTCCCCATTCGATGTCAAGGTCTATGGAATCGTCGTGAAAGGCGGTTTCCCAGCGGAACCCGTCCAGCTGCAGGCTGTCGGAGAGCATGAGATTGCTGCTTTGGGAGGAGATCAGAAAACGATCGCCCTGCCTTTTTCCCGACACCCCCCATCCGGCAAATTTCAGAAAGGCCAGGCTGAGGGTATCGGCATGTGCATTCACGACCAACTCGTTGCCGGCCGAACGATAGCTTCCGTTAGCCCATGCATCCGGGCTGATACGTATAGAAGGAGAAAAAAGAGCAGAAAGGGCATCGGTGTCTTTGAGCCGAAGTGAAAAATTCAGCTCCTCAGAGAAATCATCCCGGCTTTGCACGTTTGCATTTTCCTGGTAAAGGGCTGGCAGAAAATCATGGACAAGCTCTCTGAAAATCGAACCCATCCGGTAAAAACCAGTGTTTCCAATCAGGTCGACATCGGCAAATTCCGACCTGATTGTCAATTGCCTCCTTTCTCCACCCCAATGGGTATTTCGCAGGTAAATGGTGTCTGTTTCCAGCCGTATTTCTTCAAGGCCCAAAGCTCCCTCTCCGGCAGGGATCTCGCCATACCGGATACCGGTAAGGGAAACCACCCCTTCCATGTTGTCAAACGAGGAGGCGCTGGCCTTCATGTTCATACTGGCCGATATAACTGACTCAACCAGGGTATCCCGTCTGAGCAGATTCAATGTACTCAGCCTGGCCCTGCCTACCATCAGCTCAAAGTCGAACAAGGGCACTGCTTCTGCAAAATCGGCCATTCCTCTGAATTCGAGGAACAAATTGGGGTCATCCACTTCCAGGGAACCGTTGAAAGACCGGTCGGTAAAATCACCGGCCAGTACAAGGTTCTGGTATTCGTAACCCATCACTTCAAACCTTGTTATTACCCCATCCAGGCCAATATCGGCTGCATCTGCCGAAAAACCACGGCCATCGAGGCTGGCCGACATGGAAATACGGCCAAACACCCTTTCGTGCCCAAGCAGCCTGCCGAGGTCGAGATCTCCCGCCTCAAGCATGCCGGAATAAGTGTATTGGTCATCGCCGGGCAGTTTCGAGAACTTCGCATCAGCCGTCAGCGTACCGAACCCGTTATCCAGCCTGCCCATGGTCCGGAATTCGGCCAGAGAGCCTTCCACCTTTCCTGAGAATGAAAAATGCCCGACATTATCCAGATAAACGGGTAATCCCAACACCTTTTCATGCCAAACATCAGGCAGAGACCATTGCCTGATTTCTGACACGGAGCTGCGAAGCTCCCCGACCCTGAAATCCAGTTGTGCGGCATAGGGGTTTCCCAGATCGCTGAAGCTGAAATCGCCCAGGAAGCGTGTATGATCACCGGTGCGCAGATCAATTTGTGTTCCCCACAACCACCCGGCCTTTCCTTCGAAAATGCCCTGCAAACCAAGAATGTCGTGGCTTCCGTTCAAGGGGGGGTAAAAATACCCGATATCGGCCATCCCCAGCTGTGATTGGCCCACAGACAACCGGTAGTCAATACCGGAGAAAAAGTCGCCCAATGCCGACGGGCCACCATGCCGCAGAGCAAGGTCAAAATACAGCTTGGTTACTGGCGTGCGCAAACTCACATTGGCGGCCAGGGCTTCTCTGTGCCCGAAAGAAAAACTGCCCGAGAGGTAGTCCAGATCCGGCCCGCCCTCATGGCTGAATCTGAGGTAATCAAGTTCAAAAGAGAGGCTATCCTGCTCAAAGGTCAGGTGGCGCATGCCGAGATAAAGGCCATTGATGGTAACATTGCCGGGATCAAAACCCGGCAGGCCAAGCCCGGGGTTGAAATCCCTGATCGTCAAGGACAGGTTTCTTATTTGAAGGGATTCGGAATGGATCTGCCAGGAAAAACCGGTTGCTTGAGTGCCGGGGCTTGTTAAGCCTTCAAACAGAAAGCGAAAGTTGTGGTCCGCTTCCCCCTCAAGCCGGCAGGCGCTGAACCGGGCATTTTCTATCAGCAGGCTGCGGAGTACGAGTTGGCGTTTTTGCCTGGACAGGCTTTGCAGGGTAAAAGCCAGACGTTCCATTTCGACCAGGGATGACCCGCTAAGGTCGTGGATCAGCACATCACGAAAAACAATGCTGCGGAAAGAAACAAAGTCAACTCCACCAATGCTCACTTTTGTTTCCAGTTTGCCTGACACGTAGGAGCTCAACCCACTGAGCATGACAGACTGCACCCTGTTGGTTTGCAGCAGGGCATAGGCAAGGGGGGGCAGAAGGATCATGGCTGCAGCCAGGCAGATCAAAACTTTCCGTATTTTTTTGATACCTTTGCCCTCCAATTGTTTATGGGATTTGCAGTAGCCGTTTTAATGCCATGAGTGTTTATATACTTGGGATCGAGTCATCCTGCGACGATACCTCCGCAGCCGTCATCCGGGACCACAAAATTCTTGCCAACCTGATCGCCAACCAGCAGGTTCACCGTGATTTTGGGGGTGTAGTGCCCGAACTGGCCTCAAGGGCACACCAGCAAAACATCATTCCTGTTATCAACAAGGCAATCCTTGCGGCAAAGATAAGGAAAAACCAAATCAATGCGGTAGCCTTCACCAATGGTCCCGGACTGCTGGGATCCCTGATGGTGGGCTCCTCTTTTGCCAAAGCCTTTGCCCTGGCCCTGGGCATCCCCCTGATCACGGTCAACCACATGCATGCCCACATCCTTGCCCACTTCATCGAAGACGAAGAACAACCAAAATCTCCGCCCTTCCCTTTCCTGTGCCTGACGGTATCAGGAGGGCATACCCAGATCGTTGTGGTCCATAACACCAGGGAGATGGAGGTCATCGGGCAAACCATCGACGATGCGGCAGGAGAAGCCTTCGACAAGGCGGCCAAGATCATGGGCCTGCCCTATCCGGGCGGGCCGTTGATCGACCGGCATGCCCAAAAAGGGAATCCCCTTGCATTTCGCTTTCCCCACCCAAGGGTGCCGGGGCTCGATTTCAGTTTCAGCGGGCTGAAAACCTCGGTATTGTATTTTTTACGCGACCAGCTGAAAAATGACCCCAAATTCATTGCTGCAAACATCGACGACCTCTCAGCATCCATCCAGCATACCATAGTCGGGATACTGATGAAGCAAATGCGAAAGGCCGTTGAGCAAACCGGCATTCGACACGTTGCCCTGGCGGGCGGGGTGTCGGCCAATTCGGGCTTGCGGCGGGCATTCATGCAGGAGCAGGATGATAAAAACTGGGAGGTATACATACCCCGTTTTGACTATTGCACCGACAACGCCGCCATGATCGCCATGGCCGGATATTTCAAATACCTCGACGGTGATTTTGCCCCCCTTGACACCACCCCCTTTACCAGGTATCAGGGCTGATTTTCCCCTTGCGTTTCAGCAGATCCGATCCGGATGAAGCCTGGATGTAGTTGTTCGCGGATGGTGTGTTGACGCAGATCATAGTGGTAATAATAGGGTGGTGGCTCATCCATTTCGCGCGCAACATAGGTATTGAGCAAATGATCGAAAATATGCTGCGCATTCTGCCTTCCCGACAAATAGGCTAGGTCTCTGACATCCTCTTCGCCCAGGAGGTAGGCCTCGGGCACAAAGACGGTTTCACCGGTTTCGCGACGCGTCACAAAGCGGCCGTCGATGTAGTCGCTGGTGGAAAATGCGCTGTACAGCACTTCAGGAGGGATATCCGGTTCATCTGTCCTTGAAAATTCAAACCACACATTGTTTTCCAGGAAGGTGAGTTCGACCGTTTCCCTGAATTCCCTGCTCCTTATTCGCCCCACGAAGGTTTCCCTTGCAATGTATTCCAGCAGTTCCAGTTGGGCTACCCTGAAAATAAAGGCCGTGGTATCGAGTTCATTAAAGGCATCCATTTGATCGGGGCCGTAGACCCGGACATAGAAACGGCCGAGGTGGTGCCTGATCGATTCCATAAAGATGCGCACATAGGCCGAATCATCCACCTCATGAACAAAACGGACCTTTTCCTGATCGATGGCCGGAGACGGCTCCCCGGGCACGCTGTCGGGATGATGGGGCAGGAAGGTGGTGATCAGCCCGGGCGGAGGAAGAAGCAATACGTGGATCTCTTCTTCCTCCGCCACGAAACGGGTGGCATAATACAGGCCGGTTTTGCACGAAACAAGCAGAAATACAGGCAATAAACGTATCAGGATGCGGGCAAGCCGGTAGTTCATATGATTGTTTTATGGATCATGTGTTTGTATTTGTTCCCGGAAGACGAAATGTCGTAAATAGAAGATAGAGAATAGAAGGTAGAAGATAGAAAGCCCAAAGGCATCAATAAGGGAGCGTGTTCACTGTTCCTTCCGTCTTCTGTCTTCTGTCTTCTGTCTTCTGTCTTCTACCTTCCACCTTCTATCTTCTATCTTCCACCTTCTATCTTCCACCTTCTACCTTCTCCCTTCTACTTTCTACCTTCTTCCTTCTACTTCCCGTTCTTTTCATTATCGAGCAATTGCTGGCCGATCGTCCGGCCATAGTCATAACAGAGTTTGAATTCGTCCTGATGGGGGGTAAATTTGACAAATACGCCTTCACCCTGCACATTCAGCTTGAGGTTTGACAGTGTGGTATTGATGAGCCTGGCGGCCTCGCCGCTCCAGCCATACGAACCGAACGAGCCGGCCAGTTTGCGGTTGTCGCGGATGGGGCTGATTACGGCAAACAGTTTGTATACGGGCAGCAGAATATTTTGGTTGATGGTCGGACAGCCCACGATGATGGCGCTGCTTTTGGCCACCCTTTCGTCCACATCGCCAAGGGGCATGGTTTCTATGTCGGCCACCTCCACCGTAAAATCGCCGGTGCTCATGATGCCTTCCCTGATGCTTTCGGCCATCTTCCCGGTATTGTTGTAAGCCGATACGTAGGGGATGAAGACATGGTTTTTCCGGGGAGTCTGAACGGCCTTTTTGGCCATTTCCTCAGAAAGGTCAACCCATTTCTTCCAGTCATTCAGCAAAAGGGGACCATGACCGGTAAGCACCGCATTGATCTCCAGGGGCCGGATCCTGTCGATGGCCTTGAGCAGAAACTTGCTGAAGGGTTTGAGGATCACATCAAAATAATACGCAAACGCCTCTGAAAAATCCCCGACCTCACGATCGATCATATCGGGATGAGCGTAATGGCAGCCGAACGAATCGCAGGTAAACAGCAATTTGTCTTCTTCCAGGTAGGTATACATGCTGTCGGGCCAATGAAGGTTGGCAGCCCCGATAAACCGCAGCGTCTTGTTTCCCAGGTCAAGGGTATCCCCGTCTTTGACCACCAGGTGCCTGAAGTCTTTCCCAAGAAAGTCCTTCAGGTAATTTATGGCCAGCCTTGTGCCAACCACCGTGGCTTCAGGGGCCAGTTCGAGCACCCTGCCAAGGTTGCCGCTGTGATCCGGCTCGGTATGATTGAGTATCACATAGTCGATTCCGGAGGGGTCGGTAACCTTTTTGAGCTTTTCCAGGTAGATGTCCCAGAACTTCTCCTTCGAGGTTTCGACCAGGGCCTTTTTCTCAGCGTCGATAAAATAGGAGTTGTAGGTTGTGCCGTATTCGGTTTCCATCACCACATCGAAAGTAACGATATCGTAATCGATCACCCCCACCCACTTTACGTCAGGAGTGATGTCAATCACATCGGTATCGGGTTGCTTCAGTTCCTTTGTCGTCTTCATGTGTATAAAAATAATTTGTTCACCATATTTCGAAATTCAACTTTTCAACTCTTCAACTTTTCAACTTTTAAACTTACTTCTTTCTGTCTTCCGTCTTCTGTCTTCTGTCTTCTAAACTTTTCAACTCTTCAACTTTTCAACTCTTCAACTCTTCAACTTTTCAACTTTTCAACTTTTCAACTTTTAAACTTACTTCTTTCTGTCTTCCGTCTTCTGTCTTCTAAACTTTTCAACTCTTCAACTTTTCAACTTTTAAACTTACTTCTTTCTGTCTTCCGTCTTCTGTCTTCTGTCTTCTACCTTCCACCTTCTACCTTCTATTTTCCTGCTGCAGTGCCTCAAGAAAACAACCTAGGTCAAATTCTTGTCCAGATAGTGGATCAATCTGCCCAGGCTGGTGACATAACTGCCGTATTCGTTGTCATACCAGCCAAAGATCTTGGCATGGGTTACCGGCAGTTGCACACCTTTTCCGATCTTAACGCCCAGGGATTCCATGGCGGCTTCGGGAAGGCTGATCAACCCGGTGCGGGTATGGGTTTCATGACCTTCAATGACCACGGCGGCAGGAAACCCCATCATGTCGGCCGACACATTCTGCTTCCTGCTAAACAGCAGAAGATCCTTTTGCGGCCCCCTGCCTGCCTGTTCATAAACGTCGTCGAGGAAGGATTTGTTGATGACGGCTTCTCCTTTTTTGTTCATCCGCGAACTGAAGGTGACATTCAAGATGATGAGGGAAACGGTATTGGTCGGGATGCGCACCGAATCGGCCATAAAGCCGATCTCCCCGATCTGGGGTATGATCTGTTCCAGGGCCCTCGCCGCACCTGTGGTCGAAAGGATGATGTTGTTCAGCACCGACCTGTTCTTCCGCAGATCGGAAGCTCCGGTTTTGGGTACGGCGTCGAGCACCTGCTGGGAGTTGGTGGCTGCATGCACTGTCGACATCGAAGCCGTGAGGATCTGAGCAGTTTCTTCGTTCTGCAGCAATGGGTAGATCATATGGGCAAGGGCGGTTGTGGTACAGCTGGCGGCCGAGATCAGCCGGTGCCTCCCGGGGTCTGATTCGAGGTGGTTGATGCCAAAAACCGTCATAAAACTATCGTCCGGCATTTTTTTTGTTTTGTCTTTGATCTTGAAGGGGGCGCTCAACACCGCCAATCCGGCGCCTGACTCCAGATGCCCCCTCAAACCACCCCCATTTTGCCGGCCCGAAGCAGTGGGATCTGTAAATTTGCCGGTACAGTCGACCACCATCCGTACCCCGTGCTGCTTCCATCCGATGCGCGCGGGATCCCGGTGGCTGCGCAACACCCTGATCAGGAAACCGTCGTAGCTGAGCAGGCCTTCTTCCCCGTTCACCACCTCGAAGCGGCGCCGGGAATCGCCTGCGCCATAAAGGAAGCGCGACAGCCCCCCATAGGTCGAATCGCTTTCCATGACCTGGATAATGTGGTCGAGGGAGCTGCCGACTTCACGTCCGACATTGATCACCACACCGTCGAAATGCCTGTGCAGTATCTGGTACCACAGCGTCAGTTTTCCAATACGACCAAGTCCGTTAATTCCCAGCAGGTTCTTGTCTTTTGTTGCGTTGCTCATGATTCCACGTTTTAGGTGAATAATACCGTTTACCGGCTGATTTCGGTTGCTTCCGTTGCATAATGGCCCCTGAAGAAATTTCCCGAAAACCCATCGATGGCCACCTTGTCGCCGGGTTTCAGGATCACCCCGTTGATCGTACACAGTTTTTTCCCCTCGTCCACGACAAGCTGCCGGCAGTTCAGCACACATACCTTTCCCAGCCGGGCGGCGGTAACGGCTGCGTGGGAGGTGGTCCCCCCCCGGGCTGCCACCAGGCCGTCGCATTCAAAGATGATGGGAATATCATCGGGAGCAGTATCGGGCCGAAGAAGAATACATGGATCGCCGGGATTGCGTTCCCGGATATTGAGGATATCGTCCATGTCGATGGCCACCCTCCCGTTCAATGCACCTCCACTGCCTCCGATACCCCGGCCCAGAAGTTGCATTTCGTCTAAGGAGGAGGTAAATACCTTCAGTTGCTCGGTTTTCCGGGTATCCTGGTCACGGATCTGCAAAATATAGAGCTCTGAAGGCTTTTCCGACTCAAAGGTAAACTCGATTTCCTGGTGATTATACCCATGGCCCTCAACAAGCTCAACGGCGATCCCGAGCAGTTTCTCATAGATCTCCGGAAGGATCTCCTCCATAGAATCCTGATTGTCCCGCTGGCTTAACTGCTTCTGCAAGCGGGAAACCGGAAGGGCGTGCACCAATCCGGCCACAATGTCCTCACCCTGGCTGCAGAGGGTGAAATCACCGTGCAGGTATATGCCGGGCTTCTTCACCTGGGGATTGTGCGTAAACACCACCCCGGTACCCGAGCGCTCTCCAATATTTCCGAGCACCATCTGCTGAATGATCACCGCAGTGCCCCATTCGTCGGCGATCTGCAGATAGCTCCTGTACACATTGGCACGTTCCGAGTCCCAGGAATCGAAGACATGGCCGATGGCTTTTTTCAACTGTTCCCAGGGATTCTCTTCAAAACGGATCTTTGCATCTTTGAGAATGTCCTTGTAGGCAAAGGCCATCTCCCGCATACGGGCAGGGCTGAATTCGACCTTTTGCTCCACGCGGTAGCGTTCCTTGAAGTCGATCATTACCTGATCGAATACATCGCGGCTGATGCCGTTGGCCATTCCCCAGCTCTGCAGCAGCCGCCGGTAGCAATCCCAGGAGGTCCATCCAAAATCTTTCTTCCTGCTCATGGATTCAACAATGCGGTCGTTCATGCCCACATTCAAAAAGGTGTTCATGGCACCGGGCATGGAAGTGGCCGTTCCCGACCTGACCGAAAGAAGCAAGGGGCGGCGGGGGCATCCGAAACTGCGCCCGCTCATTTTTTCCAGCCTCCCGATATGCTCCCTCAACAGGGCATCCACCTCGCGTTCCAGGTCAGGACTGGCCAACAGGGCCTTGCGCCTGCGGAATACCTCGGTGGTGAGCACCACACCGGGGGGTACCGGGAATCCTTTCAGGTAGAGTTTCTTCTGGAAATAGGCCTTCGCGCCCAGGAATATCTGGTTGTCCGTTTTCGGGGTCTCCTCATAGAGCGGGCTGATCGCCAGATCGGGATCATACGACATGATATTGCGGATAAGGTCGGAAGAGAAATTATCCACCATGTTCTGAAGGGCATGGATCATGTGCGACAGGTAATTGTCGAAAGGCTGTATCAGGAAGGAGGAATAGAGTATTTCGCGGTAGAANGCNTCCGAATGACGGACGATGAGNTGTTTTTTCTCTTTCTCGTCCAGCCGGCCACCGGGATCGAATATCTGTGGAATGATTACCTTCAGGGGCTGATCGTAAAAACTGAAAAAATAGGTATTGGTGATCTCCTTCACATTGTCCGACATGAACTGAAACAGGTTGATGAATTGACCCAGGGAAAAACTTTCGCTGGTCAACCCGTACCTGAGCATCTGCAAATTGGCGTCGAGCCCCTGGCTGCTGATCCCGTCGAGTTCAAGGCCACGTCGGAGCAGCGACAGGATCCGGTACGACATTTTGAGTGAGCGGGCTGTAATGTATTCGGTATGATGTGCGTGGATCTTCTCCTCCATAAGCAGGGTGGCCAGGCGTTCGAGCCTGAAGATCAATCCCAGGGCCTCGAATTTATCTTCGCGGTACTGCCCGTACATCGATGGTATGCCAAAGGCAATATGCCGCTTATGGTAAATGCTTTCCCAACCCTCACTGAAGGCCGGATCAAAGATCACCTGGTTCAGCTGATCGATCATGTCGAAAATGAGTTCCAGGCCTTTCTCCGTTTCACCCCGATCCAGATGCTCCTTCAATGCTCCGACCTGGGATTTTGAGAAAAAGCGGTAGCGCGACAACAGTTCGGTGATGTCGGAAATATCGAAGGAATATTTCTCGCGCAGCAGCACATAAAGTTTGAACAACAGCCCGAGCCTGCGTTTGTCGTCGCTGCTGCCGGCATCGCTTCCGGCTGTCCATGCTTCAAATGTTTCCCTGTTCAGTCCCAACAGGTCATTTGCACTGCAGTGATGTCGCGCGCAGATGTCGCTCAGCAGCCGGTTTACCCCGGTAACCCAGGGGCCGGAGTGTTCCAGCCCGCTGTATATCTCTTCGGGCAGCAGACCGTCGAGATGTTCCTTGTTGCCATCGCACCAATAGCGGAAAATGTTTGCCGTAAGGTCTATGTGTGCATTATTGCCTTCTATATGTACCTGCTTTCGCAGGAAGTGGATGAGCCTGTCCTGCCTTCCCGAAAGTTCATCCAGCACGGTGGTGACCTCACGGAGTTCGCCCTCGGCTCCGATCTCATTGAAATATACAGGGAATATCCGGGTAAGCTGTTTGATCTGCTTGTACATCGGAGAGATGTCGCTGTTGAGCAGACTGGAAATATCGCGTTGAAACAGGTCGGTATCGAAAATAAAGATACCTCCCAGCCTCAGGTTGACGATCAGGGCCGATAAAAGCTTTCTGAAGGTATAGGGGGCATGCATGATCAGCTGAAGCCATACGCGGATATTCTCAACATGGTTGGGATCGACCTTCAGCTGCCAGTTATCCTGTATGAAAACCTTGCCCGGTCCCACAAAGCCCAGTTCGATGAGCTTGTTTTCAAAAAGGCTGACCGTGGGCCGGTCGGCCACAGTGATCACCTCTTTTCCCAGGGTAAATATGCATTCGAGTACCGTCGACATGTATGCATCCTTCTGTTCGGCGAACAGCTCAAAGATATTGTCCAGAAAACGTATGAATTCGTCATCGCCGACTTCGCTGCCAATATCCCTGATCACCCCGTTCAACTCCCAGAGCAGTGTTTTCCGATAATGGGCCATCCCGGGCAGGTGCAACAAAAACAATAAATAATAGAAATGCTCGATCTGTTTTTCGAAGGTTTTGCCAAATTCCCTGAAACGGGCTGCCGTTTCATTGAAAAACAGCACCCTGCCCGAACAAAGATCGTCCCAACTGCTTGCCGCCGCCAACTCTTGCTGCTGTGCATCGAAAAACGGACAACCGATCTCACGGATGGCCTCCGAATAATCGTTCTCGAACAGATGGGCTTGTTTTGCGAACCACTCTTCGGCGCGGGAACTCTCCTTCCATATTTTCTGGCTATGGGCCAATACCCTCTTTACCAAAGGGGTCAGTTTTCCCGCGAAGTCTTCATTGCCGGCCATTGCCGACAAATGCTTCTTCAGCAGGTCCGAATTGGCTGCAAGCAAGGCGGGGCGCTTTTCCAGCAACTTGCCGAGCAAACCGCAAAGGTAATCGAGCAGGGGTGCGTTACGGGAATCATTCTGCGGATCGCATTGTCCGAAAAACTCCAGGCAGGTCCTCAGCAACTGACCGGCCACTTCATCGTCGACCGGCTTTTCCAGCAAAGATGAAGCAATGTCCAGCAAGGAGATCAGCACCTCACCCCGGCTGTCGGCCTGCTCGTACAACCAGCGGTCGCCCAGCAAAATGTTCCGGTATTCATCGGCCACCACCCTGTGGTTGGCATACGGATGGTTGAGTTCGGCAAAAAATTCCCTGCTGCGTTTATGGATGCCCCAGTAATCCGACGACAGCTTTAGTATTTTCTGATGCTCAGCGGGTATGGGAATGCTGTCCTGCCGGGTTTCGGCAAGGTTCACCTTCAGGGCAGCTGAATTGAACTCTTCTTTATTCATTTCTTACGGCTGGCGAAATGCCTCGAATCTCCCCACTCTCCGTAACCGATCTGTCCTCCGGCCATATGTATCCGCGCCTCCAGACAACGTTTGCATTCTTCGGCATCTTCGTCGGTGCAGGGTTTGTCTTCGTAAAGCAGGTAGTCTTCCCGGTAACTCGAAGGGGTCAGGTTGGGCATGATAATGTTGGCACCTGCCCTGATCGATTTTTCACGGCCCATCGGATCGATGGCCTGCATGGCCGTGGTGGCGGCTATATTGATATCTTTCATCAGTATCCGCAGGGTCGCCACCATTTTCAGGCTCAAATAAAAGCGCTCGGTGCGCGGCAATAGCTGGTCTTTATACCGGTACATGGGGGTGTTTTCGTGTTCGATATAAGGTCCCATGCCCACCATGTCGATATCGTGCTCACGGAAAAACAAGAGGTCGTCGGCCAGATCATCCACGGTCTGGAATGGCAGGCCGATCATCACCCCCGATCCCACCTGGTAGCCTACCTTCCTGAGCAGGTAGAGCGCGTTCAGCCTGGCCTGGTAATCGTGCCTCCTGGTTGCAGGGTGGTACTTATGGTAAAGTTCCGGATTGGAGACCTCAATACGCAGCAGATAGCGATGCGCACCGGCATCGAACCACCTGCGGTAAGTGTCCTCGCTTTGCTCTCCGAGCGACAGGGTAATTCCCAGCTCTCCCTTACTCAATGCCTTGATCTGGCGAACCAGTAATTCGATGCGTTTCACAAACCCGGCGCCGCTGCGCTCCCCGGCCTGTATAACAAGGCTGCCAAAGCGGTTTTCCCAGGCATAGCGGGCGGCAGCCAATACCTCCTCTTCGGTCAGCTCGTAACGCCGTATATTCCGGTTGCCGGCCCGGATACCGCAATACAGGCAGTTTTTACCGCAAAGATTAGAAAATTCGATCAGACCACGGTAATAGATCTTATTGCCCACGTATTCCTGTTTCACGGCAGCGGATCGTTCAAAAAGCAGTTTGCGCTGGGTTTCATCGGCCGATAACAGGGCCACCAGATCGGATTTGCCTAGGGTTTCCTGCTTCAATAATTGTTGTATGGAAGTAGTACTCATAATGTTGTTTTCAGGATTCCGTTCAATGCCTGGTAAATTCTCTCCGGGAAGTGGCCACGGGGGACGGCGTATTTCCCCCTACAGATAATCCACCCCTTCGGTTTTTGCAAAAGGGGCTACTGCCCGGGGGTAAATTCCGTGCAACCAGGCAATGGCCATGCCGTAATTTGTCACCGGCACCCCTGCGTCAATGGCCTCCTTCAGCCGTCCTGTGATCTGCCTCCGGGTAAACATGCAGCCTCCGCATTGCACCACCAGGGAATAATCGCCGATGTGCCGCGGCAGTTTATCCTGTCCGGCAACCACATCAAATTCCAGCTTTTTTCCGGTGTGGTTACTCATCCATCGGGGAATTTTCACCCGGCCAATATCGTCGCAGGCAACATGGTGGGTACACGACTCCAATAATAAAACGCGGTCGCCGTCCTTAAGTTCAGCAATTTTCGGAGTGCCGCGAAGATAGTTTTCAAAATCGCCCTTGTAGCGGGCAAGCATGATGCTGAAGCTGGTCAGGGGGATGTCTCCAGGAATCGATGCATCGGCCCTGAGGAATACCTGCGAATCAGTCACCACCAGGGCAGGCCTGGGATTCAGTACCCGGATCAGGGCATCCATTTCTTTTTCTTTAACTACCACGGCAATACAGTCGTTGTCCAGAATGTCGCGGATGGCCTGGACCTGCGGAAGGATCAGCCGGCCCTCGGGGGCCTCGCTGTCGATGGGGGTTATTAGCAGCACCAGGTCGCCGTGGGAGATCAGCTCGCCCAGCAGGCTGACCGAGCGATAGGCCGTTTCGGGCATGGCCTGCTGCAAAGCGCCTACGGCTTCTTCCAGGTTATCGGGCTTCAGTGCACAAAAAGACAGAACCCTCACCCCGTATCCCGATGCAATCTCGTTCCTCAGTACCTGGTCAAGGGGCAACACATCCGATTTGTTATGGAACACCACGAAAGGAACTTTCTGTTCGTTGAACACCCCGATCAGGTTTTCCTCTTCCGCTTCAAACCGGTTGGCCGTGATCACCAAAATGGCCAGATCCACTGTTTTCAGTGCCGACAGTGAGCGGGCCACCCTTTTCTGGCCCAGTTCGCCCGTGTCGTCGATTCCGGCGGTATCCACCAGGATAGCCGGCCCGATGCCCGGTATCTCCAACGATTTGCGCACCGGATCGGTGGTGGTGCCGGGGACTTCCGAAACAATGGCGATATCCTGGCCTGCCAATGCATTGATCAGCGAGCTTTTTCCGGTATTGCGGCGCCCAAAGATGCCGATATGTGGTTTTGATTCCCTTCCCTTTGCCATGAGGTTGCGATCTGCAGTAGTTTTCACAAAGATAAGGAAATTGAATTTAGCCTTAATAGTTCACGGAGACGGGCGGGCATAGTGTTCGCTGATGAACTATCTTTGTATAGGTTTTGAACACAACAGGCAACTGCTCACTGATATATCATTCTGATTAATAAAACATTAATGGTATATGGCATATTTATTGATTACTTTTATGCGATTGCACCATAACCAAAAACCTGCAAGATGCTCCGAAACATCCTCTCTTCTTTTTTCCGCAAAATCGGCCGCCGGGATATTTACTCACTTATCAACCTGATCGGGTTGAGCATTGGCATTGCCGCCTGCCTGCTGATATTTCTCTATCTGGCCGACGAATTGAGGTTCGATCGCCATCACGAAAACGCCGGGCAGGTCTACCGCATGCTCAATGTAAGTCAGAATACGGGGGCGGCCATGTCCAGGCATCCAGCTGTATTGCACGACTACCTCGATGGCCAGATAGCCGAAGTGAAGCATATCGGCAGGGTGTTATGGACGGGATCGAGTGTGGTGAATGCGGGCAACGAGGCCCTGACAGAAACCGGTTTTGCCTTTGCCGACCCCTCCATACTCGACATCCTGACATTTGAATTCGTTCGGGGAGATCCATCCTCGGCCCTCGCCGCTCCGCATTCGATCATTCTGACCGAGGAAGCAGCGCAGCGGTATTTTGGCGACCGGGACCCCATGGGCAAAACCTTGTTGTACAACAACCAGTTTCAATTCGTGGTCAGCGGGGTCATTCGCGATATCCCCCGGCAGTCGCATATGACCTTCTCCATGCTGGCCTCAATGGAGGCCATGAAAAGCATCAGCCCCGGCATGCTAAGCCATTGGCAGATCTCCGGGCCTGTATTTTATCTTAGCCTGATCCCGGGTGCGGATGCCGAACTGATCGGGGAGCAGATCCGCGCCCTTCTGGGCGCTGCCAGCGATGACTACGACGACAGGGTGAGCATGCAGCTGCAACCCCTGCTCGATGTGCGGCTTGGTTCCGGGCACATTCACTGGGAAATTGCCGAAACCGGCGATCGGGGGGTGGTGATGGTGTTTTCGGTCACAGCACTGCTCATCCTGTTTCTGGCATGCTTCAATTTTGTGAACCTGTCGACTGCCGGAGCCGTGAAACGATCACGGGAGGTGGGCATCAGAAAGGTGTTGGGCGCCAGCAAGGGCCAGCTTATGCGGCAGTTTCTCACAGAGACCCTGGTGGTGTCTTTCTTTGCCATGCTGCTGGCCTTACTCCTGGTCGAACTGGCACTGCCCTTGCTGAACCATGTCAGCGGGAAGGAATTATCCCGGGAACTTTTCTACGATCCCTGGTTTATAATGGCCGTGGCGGGCTTGCTCATCGGCATTCCCTTGCTGGCCGGCAGCTATCCCGCCAGCATCATGTCAGGGTTCCAG
>SL_3KL_010_SEDDRAFT_10000055_pt1 | contig 64225 bp, 47 predicted proteins | sample SodLakKL_010_SED_2_FD_10381 | JGI IMG/M metagenome (IMG submission 10381)
TGGAAGAACTTCTGCGCCAACTGCACCCCTGGCGCAAAGGACCCTTCGACATCTTCGGCATTCACATCGATACCGAATGGCGATCCCATCTTAAATGGGCGCGTTTGAGCTCGCATGTGGAGCCCCTCGCGGGCCGGCGCATCCTGGATGTGGGATGCGGCAACGGTTATCACTGCTGGCGCATGGCGGGTGAAGGGGCGGAGCTGGTGGTGGGCGTGGATCCTTATCTCCTTTTCGTCATGCAGTTCCTGGCTTTGAAGCGTTATGTGAAAAAGCAAGATGTTTTCGTGCTTCCTCTGGGAATGGAAGACATTCCTCCTGACCTGGGAGCTTTCGATACGGTGTTTTCCATGGGGGTCCTCTATCACCGCCGTTCTCCCATGGACCATCTGCTGGACCTGCGGTCCTGCCTGCGCTCCGGTGGCGAGCTGATCCTGGAGACTTTGGTGGTGGAAGGTCCCGAGGGCCACGTGCTCGTGCCCCGGGGGCGCTATGCTAAAATGCGCAATGTCTGGTTCATCCCATCCCCTCTAACCCTGAAAGCCTGGCTGATCCGGTGCGGGTACAAAGATGTTCGGCTGGTGGATGTGGCCAGAACCACGTTCGAAGAACAGCGATCCACCTCCTGGATGACCTTCGAGTCACTCCCTCAGTACCTGAATCCCCACAACACGCTCTTCACCGTGGAGGGGTATCCCGCCCCTCAAAGGGGCATTTTCCTTGCCCGAAGCCCATGAACATCCATTGGCCTCACAGGGAAACATGCCCAGAGGTTTGAATTGAAAAGGGCGTTTTCATGGGCTGTTCATGTGGCAACAAAGAAAACCAGCGGAAGGAAACCCAACTTGGAACAGAATCCCTTGACCATTCACCTTTTTTCGGCGCCATGGCCCCTGTTCAACAGACCCTCCATCCAGTTGGGGACTCTCAAAGCCTATCTGGAATCAAAGGCTGCGCCAGTAAAAGTGCAAGCCCATCACTTTTACCTCAACGTCGCAGAAGCTCTTGGGTACCCTGTTTACCAGGCCATAAGCGAAAAGACCTGGCCTTCCGAATCGGTCTATGCGGCACTCCTTTTCCCGGGCATGGCACAAAAGGCTGAAAGGCTTTTCATGAGGGAATGCAGGAAGCACCCTTCTCTGAAAAAGCTTGATTTCACAAATCTCACCCAGAAGGTCAAGAGCGCCACGGACAGTTACCTGGACAATCTCCCCCTGGAGAGTCCTCTTCTGGCGGGGTTTTCCATCTGCCTGTGCCAGATGACCTCGTCGCTATATAGCATTCGGCGGCTGAAGACCAGGTTTCCCCATCTTCCCATCGTGGTGGGAGGGTCCAATTTTGCAGGTCCTTCGGCCCGCGGCCTTCTGGAAGTTTTTCCTGAAGTGGATTTCGTGATCGTGGGCGAAGGGGAGCTTCCATTGGTTTCGCTGGCACAGGCCTTGTGTCACGGGGAAAGTCATGCTTCCGCAGGGAGCATAGGGGGTGTGGTGAGCAGAGCCCAGGGCCATTTCGAGGGAAGTCAGCCCCCTTTTCACCAGTTGGAAGATTTGACCGATCTGCCCATGCCAGACTATTCGGAGTATTTTCAAACTCTTCAGGGTTTTGAGCCTCAAAAGCGTTTTTTCCCCACCCTCCTTGTGGAAGCTTCGCGGGGTTGCTGGTGGAGAAAGGGTGAGAGTTCGGGGAATTTCAAGGGGTGTGCTTTCTGCAATCTCAACCTGCAGTGGAAGGGATACCGTTTCAAAAGGCCTGAAAAGGTGGTGCGGGAAGCGAATGAGCTCACGTCCCGCCACCAGGTCCTCTCCCTGGCATTCNCAGACAATATTTTGCCTTCAGGAGAAAAAGGCGAGCTTTTCCGAGGGCTTCAAGGCTGTGGGAAGGATTTCCGCATCTTTGGAGAAATTCGGGCCCGCACAAGTCACTCGGCTTTGCAGGCTATGCGAAAGTCGGGCCTGGAGGAAGTGCAGGTGGGCATTGAATCCCTGAGCACAAGTCTTCTGAGTAAGATGAACAAAGGCACCACCGCCCTGGACAACCTGCAGATCATGCGTGATTGCGAAGAATTGGGAATAGTCAGTGTTTCCAACCTTCTCTTGCGCTTTCCCGCCAGTGATGAAAAAGATGTGGAGGAGACGCTGCGGACCCTGGAATTTGCCATGCCCTTTCGACCTCTGCGGAGGGTCTTTTTCTGGCTGGGTCTTGGAAGCCCCATCCATGAGGATCTGGAGTCCTTTGGAATCAGGAAAGCGTTCAATCATCCCCATTACGGGCAAATCCTGCCATCGAATGTGGTCCAGCGCATGCGGCTGATGGTGCAGGGCTACCGTGGAGACCACGCAGTTCAGAAAAAACTCTGGCACCCTGTGGAAAAGGCGCTGCGTGTCTGGGAGAAGAGCTACGAGCGCCTGCAGGAGAAAGATAAAAAGCGTCCCATATTGAGCTACCGGGATGGCAGGGACTTTTTGATCATCACTCAAAGGCGCTGGCAGGAAGAGCCCGCTGTGCATCGTCTGACGGGTGCCTCTCGTGCCATTTACCTGTATTGCACCATGCATCGTGCATTGCAAGATATTCTCACCCAATTTCCCCGTCTTCATGAGGACCCGGTGAGGTCCTTTCTCGCTATGCTTGTGGGTAAAAGGCTCATGTACCGGGAAAATGACCGATACCTGAGCTTGGCTGTGAGAGCGCCCAGTTCACCCTGCGGAAACTTCACGGGCGGAAAAGAACCACGAGGAGATCACTGCAGCACATCGTGAATTCAGCGCGGTGCTGAAATTGCCATGCTTTCAATTGATTGTTCCCTTTGCAGCTTCCACGGGTTCGTAGAAAACCTTCAAGGGGAATAATATCTCATGGCTTCAGGAATGAGCCCTCGAATCTCTCTCAACCTCGTGTCATCAGCTGGATGGGTGGAAAGAAAGGGTGGAGGGGAAGGTCCGTCCTTGGCTCTCATCATTCTCGACCAGAAGTCTATGGCTGCGGAAGGATTGTAACCCGCTTTGGCCATGAGAATCAGGCCGATCCGGTCTGCTTCCAGTTCCTGGGCACGGCTGTGCGGAAGAATCACGCCCACGTTGGTGGCCAGGCCGTAAGCCGCATCAAAAGCCTGCCTTCCCCCCGGGGTCTGAATGTTGAAGGCTCCTGCCAGTGCTTCACCTCCCACCTGGGCCAGCAATACCCGGCTCATGCGTTCAGCGCCGTGCCGGGCAATGACGTGGGCCACCTCGTGAGCAATGACCGTGGCCAGTTCTGCATCGGAGTTGGCAAAATCCACCATGCCCGTGTTGACGAAAACTTTTCCCCCGGGAAGAGCAAAAGCGTTCAGGCTCCTGTCTTCGATGGTGGTAAAAGACCATTGGAAGTCCGGCTGGTTGGCGGCTTGAGCGATTCGCTGGCCCACTCGCTGGACCTGGCTTGTATACCGGGGGTTGGTGCTGACCCGGTATTCCCGCCGTACCTGCTCCGCGGCCTGCTGTCCCAGAGAGAGTTCCTGCTGGGGATTCATGAGAACGAACTGGGTCCGGCCCGTGTAAGGCACCGTCGCGCAAGCGGACAAACCGAAGATGAGCGCGAGCATGAGGCATATGTTCACAAGGGTCTTCGCTTTCATGTTCAACTCCTTATGGTGAGGTTCCTTCTTAGGGTATGAAATGGCATGCCTCCAACCTTTTGACCCTGGAGAAAATTCATCATTCACCTTTGGTTGGTCGAAGAGTGAACCTCCACTTGCAGAAGTGGTCGTCGGGATGCGGGTCGGGAGGGGCGTAGAGGCACTCCACTTCAATGGCTGGGTCGATTTCTCTGGCAAATTGTGAAAATTCGTCATGGTGCATGGCCTTGCAGGAATATTCTCCCAGCCCGTGCTTGATCCGTGCTTCCTGAGGGGGGCAGTGGGGAACGGTGAGCATGACTTCATTCTCTCCTTCTTCTATTTGATACCCCACGATGACTGTCCAGGGGAAGAGCCGCAGGGCTTTCACAAAGCCGCCCAATCCTTTTTGTTCCATGTGAAAGCGTTTTTTCAAATCTCTCGCTGCCATGTTGGCTGCTTTGCCCCAGACCTGCTGGTTGAGATTCTCAGCCGTTGTGAGTCCATATTTTTCCTCTGTCTTGAGAAACCAGAAGGCGTCCACGACCCGGTAGTGCCACAGCAGAAATTCAATGTAACGACGAAGTTCAGATGAGTCCATTTCCTCGAATATTTTGAGATCCATGTCTTTCCCTCAACTGTGTTTTTTTGAGCTGGAAGCCATGCCATGCGCAAGGGGATGGCATGGTCTTGCTCTTCAACCATCGATGCCCGTCAATCCTATGGGGCTTTCAAGCCGGTCGCGGCCGGCTTTCTTGTTGCCTCCTTCCTTTTCCTTGAAGGATGACTGGGGGAGAGATTCCCAAACCTCCTTTTTCCCTTCGGGGAGGGTTTCTGCATCCATGGCTCGTTTCAGATCCCAGTCGAGAGCGTCCCCATATTCCCCGGCACCGGGAATGAAGAATTCCTTGAAGAGGGGCAGGTTGTTTTCAAGGGAGCGGATGTGATCATGCACCACTTCCCGTCTTTTCTGGTGCCACTTTTTGACCAGGAAACCGTACTCGTACATTCTTATGTACTGCCGGGCGGACCTTTCCCAGCCCGCATCGATTGCCATGGCTTCAAGCATGAGGGCCTGGTGCCAGGCGGGACGATGCCGGTAGGTGTCGATGGCGGCCTTGATCTGTCCGAAGAAGGCGATGGCTTCTCCCGCAGGGTCAGAAATGTCCAGCCATTCGTAAAGATAAGCACAGTGGGCCGTTTTGGTCAGTCCTCCCGTAGCTCTGCCGATGACAATGTTGCCCACCAGGCAGGACTCGTAATCCACCAGTCCGCAGGGTTCGAAGCGGGAGGGAATGAGGGAAAAGTCTCCACCTGCCAGTATGAGTTTGGAAAGGGGCTGATTGAAGGCATTGCAGAAGTAGACCTGCCCGGGGTAGATCGCGGCCAGGCGCCTGAATTCCTCTTCGTCTGCCAGGCCGGAGGGATCTCCCGGTGTTGCCGAGGCGAGAAGAATGAACTTGGCCTGGCCATCGTAAGCCAGTGTTCTTTCGATGATGGCGGCCACCAGGCCAAGGTTTTTCTGTTCCACCAATCGTCCCACAGCGGTGAACAATATGGGATCACCTTCCGGTTCTGATTGGAATGCTTCCAGGTGCAGCAGGCGCTTCAGGTCCCGTTTCAATTCAAGGTTTTCCGCGTCGAAATTGTGGTCTTTGGCGAGCATTTCCTTCTGAGTGACGGGGTTGGTGAAAATGGGGTTTCCATCGCCTTGTTGGGATTGAAGCTTTTGCAGCACCTCCGCCTGGAGTTCCGGCAGGTTTTCCGGGCGGTTCCTGTCGCTCATGCCATTGGTGATGCCCGCGACGGGGAGCTTTTCAAAAAGGTCCAGATGACGGTTGGGAACGAAAACTTCCCCTGGGGGACTGCCTTTTTGAGCATGGGCTTTTGCCAGGACCTTGGCGTGGTTTTGGCGCAATTCCGCGGCATATCCCCATGTGCCCTCGATGTCTCCGCTGACGGTGGTGATCTTGCCTCCCATTTCGTGCACTTTGAGCATGCAGGCTTTCATGAGGTTGAGGTTGTCGAAAAAGTCGAAATACTTGTGGAAAAGCTTTTCGCCGGGGAGGTTGATGCGGTCCAGGGAAGTGTACCCTCCGTCCTGAAGAGGGGTGATGCCCTGATACGTGGCATTGTGTATGGTGAAGTGAACGGGAAGCTCCTGAAGCGTTTCATCTCCCAGGTAGAAAGGTATCAGTCCCACGTGATAATCGTGAAGGTGCACTGAATGGAAGTTATTGGCCCGAATGTATGCTGCCATGGCCTGAGAGGCGGATGCGTAAAGGCGCAGGCCCATGTGTGGGTCCGTGGGATAGATGCTTGCTGCATTGGTCCAGTTCAGCTGCCACTCGTCCCAGAAGTAGATGACCTTTTGCCCATCAGGAAACACATATTCATAGGCCTCGAAAAGCAGTGGCGTGTGCATGATCGTTGCGGGCAGCTGAAGGCCGAGCTTTTTCAGCTTGCTTTTGTCATAGTGTCCGAAACATGGAGTCAGTATCTCCAGTTCCAGCTCGATCCCCATCTTGTCAGCGGCCTTCACCAGTTCCAAAGGCAGCTCTTCTATGATCACTCCCAGGCCGCCCACCTTGGTTCCAAGCCCCCATTGGACTCTCCCCGGCTCCCATGCGGCCATGGCCACTTTCAGGCGTTGCTTTTGCTGCGTCATATTTCCTCTCCTGGTTCAAGGATGAAGGTGTCCCATATTGAGAACCTTTTGGCCCTTTGCTGCAAATTTTTTCATTGAGGACATGTTTCACCCATGAGACATTCATGCATCACCATGCAATTTGAAACATAAACTATCACTATAGCAAAAGTGGAAGGAATCGGGTCAGGGAAAAAGCTGTGAATTGAGACCCCGATCTTTAAGAAACGCTCATGAGGAGGACCCGGTGGCTCTCAATGGGGGGTTTCGGTACCGTGAAAAGATAGATCACCAAGCCAGTGGGGCCAGGCTTTTGGACCATCTGTGCGCCAAGTATCGTCACTCGGATCGGGCGACCTGGCGGGAGCGGCTGCACAGGGGGCAAATCTTTCTCGATGATTGCGTGGTGACCTCCGATTGCCTCTTGAAGTCCGGACAGTGGCTCACCTGGCAAAGGCCTCCCTGGAAAGAGCCCGACGTGCCCCTCGTGTATGCGGTGCTTCACCAGGACAAGGACCTGCTGGCCCTGGCCAAGCCAAAAGGGCTGCCGGCGGTGCCCGGGGGAGGTTTCCTGGATCACACCCTCCTGGCGCTGGTGCGCAAAAGCTATCCTGAAGCCACACCCATGCACCGTCTGGGGCGCGGCACATCGGGGGTCCTTCTCTTTGCGCGCACGGCTCCGGCCCGATCCGCTCTCGGCAGGGCTTTCAGAAACAGGGAGGTGCAGCGGGTTTATCGCGCCCTGATCTGTGGCAAGCCGGCAGAAGATCATTTCACTGTGGACGCTTCCATTGGTCCGGTGCACCATCCTCGGCTGGGAACGATTCATGCCTTTAATCCTGACGGAAAATATGCCAAAAGTCTTGTGCGTGTTTTGGAGCGTCGTGAACAGGACTCTCTCGTGGAGGTCACCATCGAGACGGGAAGACCCCATCAGATTCGCGTGCACATGGCCTTTGCAGGGCATCCTCTCGTGGGCGATCCCCTGTACACCACGGGGGGGCGTCTGGCAGGAAAAGGAACGGCTCTTCCCGGTGATGCGGGTTACCTCCTCCATGCGGAGTCATTGTCTTTCGCCCATCCCGAAGGGACCACTTTTTTGCACATATACTGCCATCCCCCAATGCCGTTGCGGTCACAAGTCTCCCCGGAAAGTGAGGGGCGGGCAGGGTTTGGGGTTTTAGTGTCGAAAAAAGGGGCAAGAATCATGTAGAATGCATTGAATCCTGATGAGGGAGAGGGCTGCACCCTATTGTGCGTGAAGCCGGCACTGAAAAGTCATATCACCGAAGGCGGACGAAATCCTTCGTCGCATGTCTTCGCGGTTGAAACTGAAAGAGAAGAGCCATGAAGATACTGGGCCTTAAGTTTAAGAACATCAATTCGCTCCATGGAGAGTGGGAGATCCGCTTTGACAGGCCACCTCTGTCCGACACGGGTTTGTTCGCCATCGTGGGACCCAACGGATCGGGAAAGTCCTCCATACTGGATGCACTCACTCTGGCCCTCTATGGTGAGACCGCCCGCCTGAAGAGTCCAGGCCTGGATATCATGAACTGGTATGGGGAGGAATCCTATTCGGAGGTGAGCTTCTCTCTGGGGGAAAGCTTCTACCGAAGCCGATGGTCCATGCAGCGGGGAAACGGAACCCAGGATGCACCCAGCATGAGCCTTTACCATGTCAACGAAGAGGACCAGTTGCTGGAAGACAGGGTGATCAAGGTCAGAAGTCGAATTTCTGAACTTACGGGCCTGGACTTCAAACGTTTCTGCCGTTCCATACTTTTGGCACAGGGAGAGTTTTCCGCATTCCTCAATGCCCTTGAAAATGAAAGGGCGGAGATCCTCGAGAGAATCATCGGACCTGAAATCGCCCAGGAACTGGAAGAGGCCGCCCGCAGCCAGGTGGCCACTGAAAGCGAAAGACTGCAGCAGTTGAAGGAAGCTGCAGCAGCTTTCCCCGTACCGGATAAAATCCAGGTGCAGGAAGCCCGGCAGTCCCGAGAACAGCTTCAGGAGGACATTCGGGAGCAGGAAAGGATTGCGGAAGAGCTTCAGAGTGTTTTGGATCGCCTCCAAAAGCTGGGGGAAGTGCAAGCCGCAGCCCGCGAGGCAGACCAGCTCCTCGATCAGGCCGAAAGGAGCCATCTCCAGGCACAGCAGGATCTTCAGCGCGTTGTAGAAGCCAGGGCATCAGCCCGTCCTTTTCAGGAGGAAATGATGGCTCTGGAAAATCTGTGGGCTGAAAGAGACAAGCTGCAGGACAAGATCACGGAGGGGGAAGAAGAGGCCAAAACCGCAAGCCATCGCATCCAGGAACTGGTGGGGCTTCTCAGGGAGGTTCGGGAGGAACTGAAAGAGGCTCGTGCACGACTGGACGATCACGGGGAAGAGTGGGATACGGCAGCGCGGCTTGATCGGCAGATTGAAGAAGGCAGAGCACGATTCCTTGAACTGGTGGGGCAGTATGAGGCTGCCGAACGCGCCAGGGACGAAAGGCTGCGGGAGCAGGCTGAAATTGAGGGCAATATGGAGGCTCAGGAAGCGAAGCGCCGGGAAGTTCAGCGTTGGCTGGATGAGCATCCACACGACAGCGGGCTGGGAGATCAGCTGTCAGCTCTTGAGAGCCTGCGGGAGCGCCTCATATCCACTCATGAGGACTTGAAACGCCAACGGGAAAAGAGAGCAATGGCCAGGGACACGGAGCGGCTTGCTTTCAAAGACTTGAAGCGGGCTCAGGCGTCGGCGCAAAAAATACGCTACATCACCGAGCGACTGCTGCGGCGGAAAACGGTCAGGGATCGGCGCCTGGAGGAGTCTCTGCAGGGTGGGACCCTGGAGTCATTGAAAGGCAGCCTTGAGGAGCAGCGAAAGAAGCTCTCAGCGAGCTGGAAACTCCTCAGAATCAGTTCTCAATACAAGCAGCAGGGCTATGGAGAAGAGCTGCAAAACAGGATGGAAGAACTGAAGGCGGAAGAGAGCGCTCTTCATGAGGCCCTCGATCTGGAGCAGGATGGACTGAAGCAGCTGCAGGGGCGGATTCGAATGCGGGATGCCGTTCGCAGGCTGGCTCCTGAACGTGCCGAACTCGAAGGGGGCATGCCCTGTCCTCTCTGTGGATCTCTGGATCATCCCTACGTGGACAAGGGCTTGCCCGATTTCAGCGAGCTGGACGCGACCGTTCGTGAGTTGACGCAAAGAATCAGGGGGCTCCAGGAAGAACTTTCAAAGCTTCATGAAAATGCTCAGAAGCTTGGGATTCGGGGACAGACTGCGGAGCGTCTCCTGGGGGAGTGGGCAAAGTTCTGCGCTGAAGCAGGGGTGGATTGGAACATCACCGACATTGCTGGTGTCAAAAAGGAGATTCAGGTCAACAAGGAGGAGATTCGCCGCATCAAAAGGCGAATTCGTTCCGCCCGTTGGAACAAATTTTGGGGAGATCTTGCGGGGCGTTCCCTGGAAAAGAAGACAGAGGACCTGGCCTCCAGAGATCAGTTGAGAGAAGCTGCCCTGGCCCGTCATGAGGGTGCTGTGGCGGAGTTGGCCGCCGTCACCGACCGAATTGAAGGGTTGCAAGAAGAACACAAATCCATTCGTGAGGAAATGGAAAACCGTTTCACCACGTGTGGCGAAGAGGTGCCGCCCGTTCAGGATCTGTTCCGGGCCGATACAGGGCCGCTCATGCGCCTGAGGAGCCGCCATGAAGTTTACAGTCTCAAAAGTGACGAGCACAGGGGCTATAGCGAGGAGATACTCTCCCTTGAAAAGCGCAAAGAGAGGCTGCCGGTTGAGATAGAGGAAATTCGAGGCCAGATCGAAGATCTCGCCCGTGAAACGCAGGACCTTCAGGCACTACTGACAGATCTGGCACATGAGCGGGACACTTCTTCCAGCACGGTGGATCCCGCGGGCAAGCGCCAGGCAGTGGAAGCTGAGATCGATCGCTGCACCGCTGAAGAGTCTGCCTTTGAGCAGGAGATGGAATCTTTGCGCCTGAGGATTCAGGAGCTTGAGAGCTTGTTGCCCCAGTGGAAGCAGGAAGCAGGGAAGCTGAAGGACGATTGCATAAGGGAGGAAGGGGCCCTCGCGGAGAAAGCTGAGTCCCATGGCTTTCCCCATCTGGAAGAACTGCGGCAACTGCTCTGGTTTTTGCAAAGGGAGCAGGAGATTGCCATACAGTTCCAGGAAGCTGAAAATGCTTTGCAGGAGGCCCGGTCAAGGGCCTTGGCGGCTCAAAATGAGCTGGAATCACTCCGTTCCCTGGAGCTGGCGGGGGAGTCTCCCGACGCAGTCCGTTGGAAAATCACCGATGCCGCCAAACGGAAGGATGAATTGCAGCGCATGCTTCTTGAGGTGGAGACCGCGCTGAGCCGCTATGGTGAAGCAGAAAGGGAGTACCGGGAAATCCTTCAGGCCATTGCCACTCAGGAGAAGATCTGGGGGGAGGTGGTGGGGGAGCAGAGTGCGCTCCTCTCCCGGGACCAGGCTGAGCGGCGCAGCAGAGTGCAGCGCCTCATGCTTGATCGCCTCATAGAAAAGAGCAACCATTATTTGACCAGCCTGAGCGGCCGTTATTCCCTCGGTTACCGCGACAGCAATGGTCTTGGCATGGTGGTGCAGGATTTTCTGCAGGAAAACAAACTCCGCTCTGTGAAGACCCTCTCGGGAGGGGAGGCCTTTCTGGTGAGTTTGTGTCTTGCCCTTGGTCTCTCGGACATGGCGGGCAAACATCGTAAAATTGAATCGCTTTTCCTCGATGAAGGTTTTGGAACCTTGGATGAAGAAATGCTCTACAAGGTGATCGCCGTACTCAAAAGTCTGCGGTCCAATGGAAAGATGGTGGGGGTCATTTCCCACGTGAAGCGATTGGCCGACGAAATCCCCACTCAAATCAAGGTGGAACGGATGGCAGGGGGATTCAGCCGCATCACCCTGGTGGCTTGAGAATTCACTCGGGTTGATCTTCTCGCACCACACTGGAAAGGTTCTTCTGGAGCCGTATCCATGAAGGTCCTTTTTGATTTGCCAGACCTTCTGGCCGGCTGTCATTGACCCTTTGGGGGTTCAAACAAAATATGGCAGGGGGCCTGAAGTCTAATGGCGTTTTGGTTTTGACTGACGCTTGCCGCCGGGGTTTGCCTGGTTGACCTTGATGTTCTTTCCGTTGACCAGTCTTCCGTTCAGCGCTTTTATGGCTCGGTCCGCTTCGGAGTTGTCCGGCATCTCCACAAATCCAAATCCTTTTTTCTGACCGGAAAACCTGTCGGAAATCAGTTTGATGCTTTCTATATTGCCAAATTCTTCAAACATTGCTTTCAAGTCTTCCTCTGTGATGTTGAAGGGAAGATTGCCCACGTAAATGTTCATCGCACAAACCTTTCGATGGTGTGGAAAATGAGCGGAAGGATCTGCTCGCCACTGCATTGGCAGGATGCACAAAAGAATGAGCCGGAGTCATGCTCCGGCTCATTCTTTTGTGTGCTTCTGAAGCTTTTCTATGGTCTAAAGTTTCTTCACCCGGACAGCCTGGGGGCCTTTGGCGCCCTTTTCTTCATCAAAGCTAACTTTTTGACCTTCTTCAAGGCTTTTGAAACCAACGCCCTCGATGGCACTGTGGTGCACAAAAAGTTCCTTGCCGTTGTCTGCAGCGATGAATCCATAGCCTTTTTGATCGTTGAACCATTTCACTCGGCCTTCCGCCATCTCTTGTTCCTTTCCAAATTGTTCATTTTCGTTTTTGCAGTGCGCTACTTTGAGGCTGATTTGGAGCCGCTCTATTCTAAGCGAATGACCGAATTCCTGGCTGACTCAAAATATCGAACTCCCTCAATTTCGAGGCATTATAGTCTCCACGGATGAAAAAGCAAGCAAACAAAGATGGCCTGAAGAGCTTTTTGTCCTTTGCAGGTGTGCGTCGAAACTGATCTTTTTCAATGAGCCGGGGATTCCCATGTGTTAAACTGGAAAATGAAAATAAAAAAAAGCTGGACAACGATATGGTCTTACCCATGAAAAGGTGTGTGCATCGATGATATCCAGGGTATGGGAATTCTTCAGGGAAGATCTCTGGAGAATTCGAGCATCCGAGACATCCAGGATCAAGGCTTTTTTCATAAGATTTCTTCGAATATTGCTGTTGGCATTCCGGGGGATTTCCGACGGCAGAACCTATCTGCGTGCTTCCAGCCTCACTTTTTATTCCCTGCTTTCAGTGGTTCCCCTTCTGGCTCTGCTTTTTGGGATTGCACAAGGTTTTGGCTTGAGCCGGTATCTGGAGAAGCAGATTCTTGAACACTTGCATGGGCAGGAGGAAGTCATCTCCATGTTCATCGAGTTCTCTCACAATTTGCTGGAAACCACAAAGGGAGGGGTTCTCGCGGGGGTGGGAATTGTGGTGCTTTTCTGGTCCATCATTCGAGTCTTTGGAAACATCGAGGACTCTTTCAACGAAATCTGGAAAGTCCAGACAGGGCGAAGCTTCATCCGCAAGCTGACAGATTATCCCGCATTGTTTTTTCTTTGTCCCGTGTTGCTTCTCATTTCAAGCGCTCTCACGGTCATGGTGACCGCCGAGGTCACCTTTGTGGTGGAAAGGTTCAGGCTGCTGGAATTTTTTGGACCTGCAATCTTTCGAGCCCTTGAATTGCTGCCCATGGTGGTGCTGTGGCTCTTGTTCACTCTTCTCTACGCGGTGATGCCAAACACCCATGTGAAACTGACTTCAGCCATCCTTGCGGGAGTCATTGCCGGCTCACTTTACCTGGCATTTCAGCAGATTTACATTACTTTCCAGATAGGGGTTTCCCAATACAATGCCGTTTATGGAAGTTTTGCCGCCTTGCCCCTTTTTCTCGTGTGGCTGCAGACCAGTTGGATGATCGTCATGGTGGGCGCGGAAATCGCTTGCGCTCACCAGAACGTGGACCTTCATGAATACGAGATGGACGTGGCTCAAATGAGTCCCTATGCCAAAAAAATTCTCGCTCTTTCAGTGATGCTTCTGCTGGTGAAACGATTTGCACAGGGTGAACCGCCTGCTGGAGAGCGCACTCTATCCGAGTCCCTTGCGCTTCCCGTGGTCTTTGTTCAGGCTGCCCTCAACGATTTGATGTCTGCGGGCATTGTTTCGGAAGGCAGAACCAGTTCGGGCAGCGAACCCATCTATCAGCCCACCGTGGATTCTTCCAAGGTCACCGTTGATTATGTGCTCCGGTCTCTGGAACATTGCGGCCAGGAGGAAATCATGCTGTCACGGAAGGGGGAATTTGAAAAGATTTCCCGTTCTTTGGCAACCCTTGAAGAGCGATTGAGGGGTGGTTCGGAAAACATGCTTCTCAAAGACCTGTGAGCAAGCTCCTAAAAAAGATTGGCATTTCAATGGGGCTCATGCTAATAGAATCTGAAATTTTCATGGGCCTTCAGGTGCCTTGGAGTTTAAAAGGGAATCCCGTGTGATTCGGGAGCGGTCCCGCCGCTGTGAACGGGGACGAAATCCGGTGGAAGCCACTCTTCGGCGAGTGCCGAAGGGGAAGGGGCGGAGAGTAGGGAGATCCGTGAGTCAGAAGACCTGCCTGAAGGGTTGATTCGCCCGTACGCGGACATGCCGGGTCAATCGTCTAAGAAGGATCAAGTGAAACAGGGTGCAATCCTCAGAGCAAGAGTTCTGAGGTTTTTTTTTGGGGGGAGCCCCCAAGCCGGGTACCTTTCCATTCTGCCGTCCGAGGGTTTCCGTGGCGGCTTTCCGGGTGCTCCATCGCACCTGGTGGGTGAGGGCAAGGATGAAGATTTTTTCTCTGGAGTTTCATCTCTGACCATAGTGCCCGGAAAACCAATGTGGATACAGGAGGCCGCTTCGGAAATGAAAAACGGGAAATCACTCAAAATGTGGGGATTGATCATGGGACTCTGTGTGATGATGTCAGGGCAGGCCCTTGCAGGCCATGGGGAAAAGAGGGAACCCAAAAAGGCGATTTTACTGGCCGCATTTGGCACGACAGTGCCTGAAGCTCGTAAGGCTCTGGACCACATCGATGTCCGAGTTCGCGAAGCCTTTCCCGAAATCGAAGTGCGCTGGGCTTATACGTCGGGCATTGTTCGCAAGCGTCTCGCAGCACAGGGAAAAGTCTTTCATTCTCCGGAAACAGCGATGGCCGGCCTCATGGACGAAGGCTACACTCATGTGGCGGTCCTTTCTCTGCACACCATTCCGGGAGAAGAATTCCATCGACTTTATCAAAATGCTCAGCTTTTTCAGAAGATGGCCAGAGGTTTCGAGCAGGTTCTCGTGGCACTTCCCCTCCTGTCTTCCAGTGAGGACATGTTTCGTTCGGCCGATGCCCTGCTCCAGAGCCTGCCCGCTGAAAGAAAAGGAGAAGACGCTGTGATCTTCATGGGACATGGATCCAAAAAGCATCCTGCCGATGGCTTGTATCTCGCCATGAATCAGGTGCTTCAGGATCGGGACCCCAATGCCTTCATGGGCAGTGTGGCCGGCTATCCCACTTTGGATGATCTCCTTCCCAAATTGCGTGCACGAGATGTGCAGAAAGTCTATTTGGTGCCCTTCATGGCCGTGGCGGGAGACCATGCGGTGAACGACATGGCAGGGGATGAGCCTGACAGCTGGAAATCCGTTCTGGAGCAGGAAGGTTACACCGTTGAGGCCATTCTCAGAGGTACGGCGGAGATTCCCGATGTGGTCCAGATCTGGGTGGATCATCTCAAGATCGCCGTCGCTCACTTCAAGACAAAATGAAAAGGCACCGCATTCTTTAGATGCGCAGATGCGGCTCTTTCCCCCGTCATGCTGGAATTGGACGGGTTTCGTGAAGCAAGGCCAGGAATGCCTGTCAAGATCTGGGTCCGTAGAATCGCAGGCGCTCCTGGCTTTGTCGTTCCCAAAGGAACAGCAGGAGCATGACAGGAGGGGAGTGCTTGCGTGCGCCATTCCAGTCACCAATCCACGAACCTTTCTTTCCTGTCATGTTTCACCCCTTTCAACTTCTTCTGTCAATTCGCTCTCAGCCCTTGCCAGAACCCTGCTGGACAAGGCGGAAATGGTGGCGCTCACAAGAGTTGCCAGGGGTATGGCGAAGAAAACACCCCAGAATCCCCACAGCCCACCAAAGGTGAGAATGGCCGCGATGATGGCCACGGGGTGAATGTTGACCACTTCAGAGAAGAGGAGAGGGGCCAGGATGTTGCCATCGAGGAGTTGGATCACCAGATAGGCGATGACAGCCGTGGTGAACTGGGGTCCCCATCCCCACTGAAAATAGGCGATGATGGCCACGGGAAATGCCATGACGGTGGCGCCCACGTAGGGAATGAGAACGGAAAGGCCGATAAAAAGGCTGATGAGCATGGCAAAGTCCAGCTTCAAAATGGAAAAAGTCACGTAGCTCACCCCCCAGACGATGAGGATTTCCCAGGCCTTGCCACGGACATAGTTCCCGATCTGAAAGTCCACCTCCCTCCAAACCTCTTCTGCAAGCTTTCGGTCTTTGGGAAGAAAATTCACGACCCAGCGGAGAATTTTGTCTTTATCCTTCAGAAAAAAGAACACGAGGAAAGGAACGATGAAGGTGTAAAGAGTGATTTTCACCAGAATGTGCACCGATGCGATGGAAAAGGAAAGCACTCTCTGTCCCATGATGGTGACTTCGGAACGAATCGCATCGATCACATCCATCACCTGCTGCGCGGATATGAATTCGGGATAGCGCTCGGGAAGCTGGAGGAGTTCACGCTGGCCCCAGGAAATCATGGCGGGCAATTGCAGGAAAAGCTGTTCGATTTGCTTCCAGAGCAGAGGGAGCAGGCCGATAACAACGAAAGCCACAGCGGTGAGGAACAGGAAATAGACCAGTAAAACACTGAATATGCGGGGTATATTCCAGCGCTCCAGCATGCTCACAAGCCCTTCCAGAAGGTAGGCGATCACCAGGCTGGCGAAAATGGGTGCAAGCACGTTGCCCAGCAGAAAAACCCCTGCTATTCCAAATAGGAAAAAGAGGAGCAGGACGACCACTTGAGGGTCTGAAAAGTGACGTCGAAGCCATTGAAAAAGAATCTGCATCGAATCCTTACCATGATGGAAGGGGAATTCTGCTGGGGAAAAAGCTCCCTGAAAGCCATATTAAATGAATCACTAAATTTATAACATTACACACCTCATTTTTCATTTGCCAGAAAAAACCGAGGGGAAAAAATGGACTGAGCGATGGTGCTTGCCGTTGGTTTGCCAATTCATTTGAGATATCATGAGAATGTGACGATATACACAAGCGGTTCTTGAAAGAAGCGGATCCATTGAATACGCGGCATAAGTTCGGGGCTCGACCTTAGAGTGCAGGAAATGGAATGGCGAGGGCAGCATGCGCCCGCATGGGCTTGTTTCCCGTATCCGCAATGGAGACCTCGATGCATTCCCTGGGCCACAAGGAGGATATAACTTTGCAGATCATTGTTCCTCATAAAAATGTAGATTTTGATGCGCTGGCTTCCCTGGTGGCGGCTTCACTGCTCTACCCTGAGGCCACGCCCCTGCTGCCCACCAGTGTGAACCCCAATGTGCGAAGTTTTCTCTCGATCCACAAGGACATATTCACGTTTGACACCATCAGAAACCTTGATCTGGCCAGTGTGCGGAGATTGGTTGTGGTCGATGCCAACCGCTGGGTCCGCCTGGAAGGCGTGGGGCCACTCATGGAGCGGGAAGATGTCCAAGTGCATGTGTGGGACCATCATCCGGAAATCGGTGACATTCATCCCACCTGGGCCTGCCAGGATGCTGTGGGAGCTGCGTGCACACTGCTGGTGGAAGGGCTGAGAAAGGCCGGCGTGGAGATTTCTCCCATTCAGTCCACCCTGTTCCTGGCAGGCATTTATGAAGACACGGGCCACCTCACTTTCCCCTCCACCACTGCAAGAGACTTGCGCGCCGCTGCCTTCCTTCTGGAGAGGCATGCGGACTTGAAGGTGATTCAGACCATTCTTCGTCCCACCTACGGCCCCAAACAGAAGGACATTCTCTTTCGCATGCTTGCGGACACCAAACGCATCAAGCTCAATGGCTACCGCATGAGCCTCAGCAAGATGGACATCGAGGGACACGTCCCCGGTCTTGCGGAAGTGGTGAGCATGTATCGAAACATTGTCAACGTGGATGTGGCTTTCGGCATATTCAGAGACGCCGGCAAAGACCGTTGTATGGTGATTGGTCGAAGCGGTGTGGACAGCTTTGATGTGGGAGCCGTGATGCGCGTCATGGGAGGCGGTGGTCACGCGGGAGCAGGTTCGGCCATGATCAAATCAGCGAGTCCTGACGGCATCGAGACCTGGCTGTCGGAGGCGATTCAGGACTATCGCCAGCTGCCTGTGCAAATCAGCGATCTCATGTCTTTTCCCGTGGACAGCGTGTCTCCGGACACCCCCATGGAAGAACTGGCTTCCATACTCGATGAAAAGGGGTACTCGGGCATGGTTGTCATGGAGGGAGACAAGCTGGTGGGCATCATATCGAGACGTGACCTCAACAAGCTGAACAAGAAAATACAGTTGCGCTCTCCTGTGAAAGCCTTCATGTCCAGAAAGGTGATCACTGTCACACCCATGCACAGCGTGGCTGAGGCCATGCGAATTCTCATCAAGCACGACATTGGACGCCTGCCCGTTGTGGAAAATGACCGGGTCATAGGCATCATTTCCCGGTCAGACGCCATGATTTACTACTATGATCTCATTCCCGACTGATTGAGGCTCAAAGCATGAAGTGAAAACAGGAAGGCCTCCGCAAGGTGAGGCCTTCCTGTTTTCACATGGTGGCCCCCAAGGAAAGGGCTGTTCTTTCATTAAAAACCTCCATGTTAGAATCTGTTCTTTTCCTGTTGCTCTTCTTCATCCTCACACACGCGGGCGACTTTTCCCGCCCACAGGCATCAAAGTGCCCTTTGATGGCCCATTGAAGGCGCTGCAGACCCGCAAAACGTAATTTCACTTTTCTCCGCGGGGAACTCCAAGATAAGAATGGCACACCCGGTGCCCCCGTTCTCTCATCAAGGCAGATCCACAGCAGGCTTGATCATCCTCCACGTTTGAGCTATGCTGGTTCCATTGGGAAGTTCAATTCATTGCCGGAGCCTGCCATGTTGAAGGTCGACAGGGTCACTTCCTGGTTTCATGTTTGAAGCAAGAGCGCAATCCCCTTGAGTACGGGTGGTCTTCAAGATTCCCAATCGTGTCTTGAGCAGTCCAGCGGGTGAGCGTTCAACTGCAAAAAGGAGAAAGAATGGATCAAAAAGAGGCATTTCGTGAAAAACTGGAAGCGCAGCTGAAAGAATGGAATGCAAAAATTGAACTTCTGAAAGCAAAAGCAGAGAACGCCAAGGCCGACGCCAGGGTCGAGTATTCCCAGGATATGGAGAAGTTGAAGGCGAAAAGGGAAGCGCTCAAGGCTAAGTTGGCCGAGTTGCAGAGTGCGGGAGGCGAGGCCATGGAGTCTGTCAAGGCAGGAGTGGAAAAAGCCGCCGCAGATCTCAAGCATGCCCTGGAAAAAGCAATGTCCAAGTTTAAATGACACGCTCTCATGAATCATTGCGTTCATGCATGGGTGGAGCTGTCGGGAATGGTCGGCATTTCCAAAAGACCGAAAAGGTTTCTTTTGGGTCGCCGTGTTATTGGCCCCTTTGCCACTTCGGGTGAAGGGGTTCGAAAGGTTTGAGAGGAATCCTGGCGGAGTCGTAGTTTGTTTCATGGGGACAGCCCGAGAAACTGTTCCCGCGCGTGAAGAGAGTCAAGAAAACTTTCAATGCAGCAGATGGGTAGGAGGAGAATCATGAAGCTTTTTCGCGTATTATGTATGATGTTCATGAGTTTGGCCCTTGTGGGATTTTTGGTGGGTTGCGGAGAAAGGGAAAGAACCGAGGAAGCTCCCCCTGAGACCGTGATCGGCGAAATGCAGGAAGAAGCCGAGGAGCTGAGGGAAGAAGCGGAAGAAGCTGTTGAGGATCTTCGGGATGAGATGGACGAGGAAGCCAGGGATGAATATGTCCAGCAAATGGAAGCCTGGCTCGAAGATTTTGACAGCAGAATGAATGAAATGCAGGAAAAAACAGCCGAGCTGGCAGAAGATAAAAGGGCTGAAGCGGAAGAATCTCTTGACCAGTTGAGAGCTGAAAGAGATCAGATAGCAGCACAATTGGAAGAGCTTAAAGAGAGCACTAACGATATGTGGGAAGATATGAGAGAGGCTCTTGATAGCGCGGTGGAACAGGTCTCCGAATTGTTTGACGAAACCTGGACCTACTTCAGCGAGTAAGCTTTAAGGGGCGGGGGCGGTCAGCTTTTCCCGGCCGCCCATGCTCTCTCGAATGCTTTTCTCCGTGGGAAGCATCAAGAGAGAGCCGTACCTCCATTGACCTGGCCTGGAAGGCCCACTGCCAAGTGGGCCTTTGTCTTTTGGGGGTTTTCATCCCTCTCCAATGCCTCACGGTGGACTTCAAAGCACTCCGCACTCTTCCTTGGGTCCGGTTTTTTCCGCCACGGGTTGCCTCTGCCCGTTACTGAGTTCGGCAGGCTTTCCATTATGTTTTTTCTCATTCGACAAAGACAAGCTTGCAAGAAATACTCTTGAGATCGCATGTTTTGCCTGTATCTTCCATATCCAGGGAAAGGTGATTTCAAAATGATTTAGACTGATGATCATACCGGTGGTTTTTGCCGGGGAAGAAGGTGCTTTGAAATAATATTGGATGAACAGGGCAAAAGAGTGCCTGTGAACGGACAGGTGCAGTCTGACACCAAGCAGGGGCCTGGGGAATGAGCACATGGTTGAGGAAGTGTCGTTTGGGGGTGGTTTTTTTGCTTTTGAGTGTCGGCCTGGGGATTGCCTTCTGGCAGCCCCTTTCCCCCCAGGATTTGATGAGCTGGGCCGCAGGTCTCACCCTGCACCCGCTGACCATTGTGGCCCTGGTGATTCTGCAGGTGCTTCTCCATGCCTTCGCACTGCCCGGTTCGCTCATGCTTTGGGTTTTCGCCCCTCTTTTCACGCCTCCTGTGGCCACGTTTCTTCTGACCACTGGCAGTGTGTTGGGCGCATTGGCCGCCTATGCCTTTGTCCGCTGGATTGGGACAGACTGGCAGCCGGGAACCCGTGGGGAAGGAATGTTGAAAGTTCTGGAAAAGCGCCAGGATTTTTTGACTCAGCTTATTTTCAGGGTGCTGCCGGGCTTTCCTCACTCGGTCATGAATTATGGGGGGGGGATGCTCCGTTTGCCCCTGAAAACCTATCTGGCAGCGGCCACTTTGGGGCTGAGCATCAAATGGCTGGTTTATGCCAAGGCTGTGCATGCGCTTTTTGCAGCTGGTGCCGAAGGGGAAGCCATCGACTTTGGGCATCTTCTGCCATTGATTGTCCTCACCTTGTTGCTGGCTCTCGGAGCCATTTTTCGAAAGCGACTCATGGCAGGATGAACAGCCGGCGTGATCATGGGAGAAATATCCATCCCAGTGTGATTGCTGCAAAGGTTAGAGCGATGAGCACTAAAAGTCCGTCCTGGGCCACCAGTGAGAGTCCGAAAGTGGTGAGTGCCAAACCGGCGATGGTGGCGGAAAAGGGCACCAATTCCATGACCGGCGTGAGCAGCGCAATGATCAGGCACACTATGGCGATGAGATGAGTGCCGACGCTGCGGACGAGAAAGGTGAGGCGCGGGCGCACCCAGCGATCGATAAACCGTGTTTTGGGCTGCAGCCATCTGAGAGCCTTGTTGATTCGATCTCCAGACACGGATCGTCGCAGGAGCCATTGGGGCAGCCAGAAATGTTTTCTTCCGGACAACAGCTGCACAGCAATCAAAATGACAAAAATTGACATGGTTGTGGGCATGCCCGGTATGCCGCTCAGGGGAGAAGTGAGAATGATTCCCACAAGCAGCAGCAAGGGACCAAAGGACCTCCTGCCGATGGTTTCCACGACGGTTTTCAGGGACACTCGCTCCTGCTCGGAAGCCAGTTTGGCGATGTGATCGAAAATCTGCTGGAGGTTTTGAATGTCTCGAGCCATTTATCCGCATTTCTGAAAAAGTGGTCTCATGCCACCTGGGCTGGCCTGAGTTTTGGGGCGGGCCTGGGCCTGTTCGGCTGTTGAGGGGCTACGGGAAACTGCCACTCTGGAAAAACCCAGTACGAAGTATTTTTGAATTGCAAGTGAATTGCAAGAAAACAGGGCAAGGGTTCTTTCCCACCTCAACTCACGCCTGTCACCCATCATAAGGCTTTTTCCTTCTTGTTTCACCCTTTAAAGGACACGGCTGAGAACGCACTGAACGGTTTTCTGAATGAGTTCCCGTTGAACTTCTTTTGTTGTCAAACCCGGGGCGTGCAATGCACGAAGTGGCACCAAATCCCAGACAACCAAGCCCTGTTCGCATATTTCCAGCTTGGTCCACATCGGGTTCATCTGCGGTAATTGTCTCGTCCGTGGTCTGGGTCATCTCGCCTGCGTGATCAATGCGATCAAGCAGGAAGCGCCGTCTCGTTTCAACGGTGTCAAATACACATGGAAATAAGCAGAAGCACCAAAAAAAAGAGGGTAGGGGAATTTGCAGGCTGTCATTTAGGATCCCTGCACCGATCAATGCTCATGTGGCTGCAAGCGAATAGACACATCACATCAGGTGGGAAAGAAGCGCGGTAGCGAGGCTGAAGTAGATGAGAAGACCCGTGATGTCCTTGATGGTGGTAATGAAGGGTCCGGATGCCGCTGCGGGATCTGCGCCAAGCCTGCTCATCACCCATGGAATCCCGAAACCGATCATGGATGCCAGTGTGCATGTGAGTGCCATGGCGAGGAAGACCACCAGCCCTATCATCATCTCGCCTTGCCAGACCCAAGCGACGAGGCCTGCTCCCAGTCCGCTGATAGCCCCAATAGTGAACCCCGTGAAGGCCTCCTTCACCATCGCCCCGACGATGCGTCTATCCAACTCGATGTGGCCGAGGACGAGGCCGCGCACGAAGATGGTGGATGACTGCGTCCCCACGTTCCCCCCCATATCCATCATGACGGGGATGAAGATTGCCAAAGCTACCACCGATTGGAGAATCTCTTCGTACTGACCAATTACTCCACCGGCGATGAGACCTCCCACGAGAACCACAAGCAACCAGGGAAGACGCAGTTTCAAGACCTGCGGAATGGAGGCCCGGAGGATACGTTCGCTTCGCAGCATCTCCGCGTCGGCAACCGAGAGACCCGCGGTGATGAAGATGTCTTCGGTCGCCTCCTCTTCGGCGGCGTCCATGGCGTCATCCACGGTAACGATTCCGAGCAGATGCCCCCCATCGTCGATCACAGGAATCGCAAGGTAGCTATAGCGCTCGAACAGTTTCGCCACATCCTCCTGGTCGGTGTCAGCCGTAACTGCCACGAAGGAGCGGTACATGATGTCGGCGACTGTCTGTTCGTCCTGGCTTCCGAGGAGCGTACGAAGTGAGAGCACACCCACCAGTCGGTGTTCCGCGTCACAGACGTAAGCGTAGTAGATGGTCTCCGCATCCGTGGGTGCCTGCCTCCTGAGCTCGGCAATGGCGTCCTTGACCGTCAGGTCTTCTCGCAGAGCGACAACATCGAGCGTCATCCGGCCGCCGGCGGTGTCCTGCGGATAGGCGAACAATTCGCTAATCTCCTTGCGCTCCGGTTCCCTGATCAACCGAAGGACACGCCGTGCTCGCGGGAGTCCCATTTCATGCATGAGGTCCGCAGCGTCATCAGGAGCCATGTAAGCCATCACCTGCGCAAGGCGCTGATCGGAGAGGGGCTCGATGGAGCTTCTTCGGTCCTCGGGGCTCATGTGCTCGAAGAGCGCCGCGAGGTGTTCGTCATTGGCGACGCTCAGCAGCCTTTTACGCCCGGCCTCATCTGCCTCGGCAAGCCAAGAGACCACGTCAGCCGGATGCATCTCGGACAAGGCTTCCTGGACTGTCGCGGTTTCGTCTCTCTCGAGAGCCGTCAAGACTTTGTCAATCGTTTTATTCGTTTGTCTCTCGGACATGGGTTACCCCTGTTCGTTCTGTTCGCCTGATTCTCGGCAAATCATGTTTTCGCTGGCGTCGATCCAGCCAATGGCGAGATCGAGATCTTCGATTGGCCTTTAGCCTGACCGAACCGTCAAGAGCCCAAGCCGCCCATCTGATCCAGCGGGCTGAGGAAATCAAAACAAATACAAAAAATACTCTGAATCTATGAATCAAACCAGGAAGATTCAAGAGAGCATACGCCATCCTCATGCTCTGGTCTGAGTTGATTGAACATTCTCAATGAATCAGGAATGACCGCAAGTGTCCTATGGATATCGCATTGTAAAAATCTCATGGAATCCTCGCGGGCAAAGTCACGGAATCAGGTACCTCCACCGCTTCTATGGGATATCCTGCCCCAACTGTTCCCAGCAATCAAATGGAAATCGAAAACGCACGTAAAGGTTTCAGGTCCAGTGATCGCTTGCTTTTTCGCGGCAAGGTCGGACACATTGGTCAGGCAACAGTAACGCTTCCCGCTTTCCGCCGGTTGATCCTGCGGCGCCGGCTTCCGGTCTTGAAGTTTTGTGGCTCGATACGGTTCAAAACGTGGCTTGTCAACAAGTTGGAGCAATTGCGGAAAAATTGTGTTATGGTGTGCCATGGCCTGATTCTCCTGTTGTGTTGGTGGGTTATGCGCAAAACCACTCTACTGCAAAAGGAGATTTCAGGCCTGTTTTCTGTTACTTAACCGGACAGCAGTGACGAAAATGAAAGGTGATCTTTCTTTAGTATCTTTATAAGCGACATCCTGAGGTGATTATGAAAATATTTCTTTATGTCCTGATTACTGTTTGTGGCTTCATTATTGGTTTCGTCTCAAGCACTTATGCCGGCGATGGTCGGAATGGTCTCGCGTATCTCCATAAACTGCCTCCTCTTTTAGATAGAGAACTTTTTTTTGATGACGCTGAAATTGATGGTGCAAGGCTTTCTCCAGATGGCAGGTCCATCATGTTCCGGCAGAGATTCAATGGCGCCATGAATATTTGGGTCAAAAGCATGGAGGAACCTTTCGAAAAGGCAAGACCCATATCTGCCCATGGCCGGTCTGTGCAGCGTTTTTTCTGGAGCAGGGACAGCAGGCTTATTCTGTATGTGCAGGACCAGGGTGGAGATGAAAATTATAATCTGTATGCAGTGGATCCAGAAAGGGAGCCTGATCCTCATACCGGTGTGCCTGTTCCAAGGATCCTTACAGAGTACGAGGGGGTCCAGACCAGGATTCTATCCGTTCCCCGGAAAAACCATAAAGAGATCATAATTGGTATCAATGATCGCGATCCCGCTCTGCACGACGCTTACAGGGTCAATCTGAACACGGGAGAGCGGGAACTTGTCTTTGAGAATACCCATGACATTATAGGCTGGACCTTTGATGATTATGGAAATCTTCGTTTTGTTTCCAGGCAGACCCAGGATGGTGGATCTGAGATTCTCATGGTTAAGAATGATGAAATTGTGCAGGTCTACCGGATCCCTTTTGGGGAAAGCGCGGCGATTGCAAGATTTCATGAAGATAATGAACGGGTATACATGGTGACCAACAAAGGTGATGATGTTGACCTTTCCAGGTTGGTCATTTTTGATCCTGAAACCAGTCAGAAAGAGCTGGTGGAAAAGGATCCCGAAGGGGAAGTTGACTTTGGCGGTGCAATTTTTTCAGAAGTGAGTCATGAGTTGCTGGCCACATTTTATGTTGGCGACAGGGTTCGGATATATTTTCACAACAGCCGGTTCAAGAATGACTATGAAAAAATAAGGGAGCAGATTCCAGAGGGAGATATCCAGTTCAGATCAAGAAGTGATGATGAGGATACTTGGCTGATCGTAGTCAGTCAGGATATTGATCCGGGCAGTGTGTACGTTTATGACCGCAATGCTGAAAACATCAGCCTGCTTTACAGGTCCAGGCCTGACTTGCCTTCTGAGCATCTGGCCCCCATGAACCCCATCAGGTACAGTTCCAAGGATGGTTTGTCCATTCCTGCCTACCTGACCCTGCCCAAAGGCCCTGATCCCGAAAACCTTGCCCTGATTGTCCTGCCTCATGGGGGTCCCTGGGTGCGCGATACTTGGGGCTATAACCCACAGGTTCAGTTTCTGGCCAACCGTGGATATGCGGTGCTTCAGCCTAATTTCAGAGGCTCATCAGGATTCGGCAAAAGCTTTTTGAATGCCGGCAACAAAGAATGGGGCACTGGTTATATGCAGCATGACATAACAGCTGGAGTCCGATACCTGGTCGAAAAGGGGATAGCTGCCCCTGAGCGTGTGGGCATTTACGGAGCTTCATACGGTGGTTTTGCAGCTCTGGCTGGGCTCGCTTTCACTCCAGATCTTTACGCGGCAGGCATCTCCAAGGTTGGTCCTTCCAACATCATCACCCTTATTGAGTCGCTTCCCCCGTACTGGCATCCAGCAATCAGATCGTTTCATTTGCGGGTGGGAGACCCGGATGACCCTGAAGACAGAGCCAGGCTCAAAAAGCAGTCTCCATTGTTTTCAGCTGAGCAGATTAGAGCACCTCTATTGGTGGTTCAAGGTGCCAATGATCCAAGGGTCATTCAGCGTGAATCCGACCAGATAGTGGATGCATTGAGGCAGAAGGGCAGACAGGTGCACTACCTTGTTGCGCCGGATGAGGGGCACGGTTTCACTTCCAGAGAAAACAGGCTGGCCTTGATAGTGAAAGTGGAACGTTTTTTGGCACAATATTTAGGAGGTAGATTTCAGGAGGATGTGGATCCGGATCTTGAACGCAGACTTCAGGAGATCACTGTTTATCCTCCAGCTGAATAAGAGTTGCCGGGGCTTTGTCAGGAGCAAAGTCATGAACACAAGGGACGCCCTTAACTTATTAACTTATATGATGGTTAGCCCATCCTTTCTCGCTATCTCACAGGAATAGCTCGGTGCGGAAAACCATCCACACGGCAAGTACGCTGACACAGGGGGCCAGTGACTTCACAAAGAAAAAGCCCACTGCTAAGAGTGGGCTTAACCTTCCCATTTCCCTGTCGAAATTATGGTCGGGGCGAGTGGATTTGAACCACCGACCCCCTGCTCCCAAGGCAGGTGCGCTGACCAGTCTGCGCTACGCCCCGCGACCGACATTCAGCTAACACAAGTGATGTTCAATTGCAACCTGAAAAACCCATGGGGCTTCCCGCCTTAAAGTGGGGCTGCATGTTTCCTTGTCATGCAAAGTGAGGGCGAGGGGCCCACCCCATGACCGCCCCATGAGCTGGGTCATGGGAGATGGGTGGAATGGGTCATTTTTGGGTTGTGATGGCACTGGGTCTGAGTGATCTTTTTTCGATGCAGGTCCGAGTAAGCCATGTCCAGAAGGTCCTGTGGGCAGGACATTCCTTCCTGGCGGGAACCCACTCCCATGACGGCCTGTATGAGGATCACCGTGTTTTGATGCTTGAAGGGTGACTTGCGTATCATCTGAGTCAGATATGGCACCACTTCTGTGGCCTCATTCCCGGGGACCTCGGGGAGGACGGCCAGGAACTCGCTGCTTCCATAGCGGGCCAGGAAGGTTTCCCCTGTGGGCAAGGTTTCCTGAAGAAGAGAGGCGGAGTGCTTCAGCACTTCGTTGGCCATGTTGAAAGGACCGTGTTCATGGACAAAGTTGAGGTCGATGGCGAGAATGGATAGAGGCAAGTTTTTTCGCCGGGTTCTTCGGAATTCTCTTTCGAGGATGGCGTGTATTTCAAAATAGTTGAGGAGTCCCGTCACCGAATCGGTGGTGCCGAAAGCCCTCACCTTTTCATAGGCAAGGCAATTGTCCATGCAAAGAGCAATCTTGATGCCCAAATGTTCCAGGAGGTCTGTGGCGTCATTGGGCCGGTATCTCTCAGGGTCCTCACTTCCCAGGAAAAGGCCGCCAAAGAGAATGCCATGCACACTGAGGGGAATGAAAACACCTGACTGAACTGAGGAGATGGCCAGGGGAAACAGGGAAAGCATCTCCCGCAAATCCTCCGAGTCAATCAATACGGGCCTGGGATTCTTCTGGCAAAAGGAGGCACAAATGTCCACGGAAAAGGGAAGGATCCAGTTGCCTTCAGCCAGGGCCGTGCCTTCGCTCGAGACTTCCGGGAAAAAACTTTCGCGCAGGTCCGAATGGCACAGCAAAAGGATCACCTGGTCCAGTTCAAAGCGTGCCTTGACTTCTCTGAGCAGTTCTTCTGCAAGGCGGCTCAAGTCCCGCGTTCGAAACAGGGTGCGTTCGATGTCTGAAAAATGACGCCATATGCGCTCGTTGGCGGCTGCGATGGATGCCATTCGGGCCATTTCTCTGCTCAGTGCTTCGATCTCATTTCCGGGGCCTGAAACGGGTTGAACCAGTCCCCTTGCATCAGGATCCATTGCGCTGGGCTCCTTCACATCTGTGATTTTTTTCATGGGAAGTCCTGACGATGCGTGCAGGAATTTAAAAAACAGCGCATCAAACGCCTCATGAGATCAATGTCAATGCCAGTGACACAGCCAGGGCGGGCGACTTTGCCGTATGGATGCCCGGAATGTCAAAAGAGGGGACAAGGCTCACCACGCTCTTTCCTATTTTGAGAGCCATGGCTATTTCCGATAGTGTTCCGTAGCCGCCTCCGATGGAAATCAGAACCGATGATGTGTGTGCGATGATGGCGTTTCTTGCTTGTCCCATGTTGGAGGCGACAGGAAAGTCTATGTATTCATTGGCGCTGTCGATTCCAGCTCCAGGGAGGATGCCGATGGTGGTGCCTCCCCCTTTTTTGGCGCCGCGGGCAGCTGCCGTCATCACGCCCCCGAGACCTCCACAGATGAGAACAACCCCCGCAGCCGCTATTTCTCTGCCGACCTCTTCGGCGAGTGCCTCCATATCCTCTGAGCACTGTCCAGCACCGATGACCCCGACATAAGTTGCCCGGGACGTCATGTTTCCCATCCCCATTTCCCCACCAAATCCACAAAGCGCACGCCTCCGAGGCTTTCTTTCACTATGCCGTCGGGAGTTCGATTCACCTTGATGAGTTCCTGGGAAAGGCGATCGCCCACGGGAATCACCAATCGTCCGCCCAAGGCCAGCTGATCCACCAGGGTCTGAGGAATTCTTGGAGCGCCCGCCGTCACCAGGATGCCGTCAAAGGGAGCCTCCTCTGGCCAACCGAGGGTTCCGTCGGTCACACGGATAATGACATTTTTGTAGCCCAGCTTCTGAAGAATCTGATTGGCTCGATAGGCAAGGCTGGGGATGCGCTCGATGCTGAAAACGCGGTCTGCCAGTTCGGCCAGGATGGCTGCCTGGTATCCCGAGCCCGTGCCCAGCTCCAAAACCTTCTCGTGGCCTTTCAGCTCAAGTGCCTCGGTCATGAGAGCCACGATGTAAGGTTGGGAGATGGTCTGTTTTTCTCCGATGGGCAGTGGATAGTCGCTGTAGGCTTGATCCCGCATGGCTTCATCTACGAAAAGATGACGGGGCACTTTACCCATGGCTTCAAGAACGCGAACATCCCCGATGCCTCTGGCGACCAACTGGGTCTGAACCATGCGTTCGCGCGGTTTTTGAAAGTTGATCATCTGCGGAATTTCCCTCAAGAAATCTACAGCGCCCTCAAAGGAGGCGAGACTCGATTCAGTGAATGCACCATTTTAAGCACTGGGCAAAGACCAATCATTGGATACTGAACAACCCAGTGAATTGTCAGCATAGAATACATCAAAATTCAACTTTCCGCATCAGGGTGTTTCGCGCTGGTCGACCGGGCAGTCGTATCTCTACGATACGTTTAGCGAAATTAAATTTAAAGGGCAAAAATGTCAACCGCTTTTTGGCTTTTCAGTTCACTCCAGGTTGGCCCAGCGGGCATGTGCTGCATCCACACAGGACCTTTCCGCAGGTTGAAGACCGCTGCCCTGACGGAGTCTTGCCCGCATGTACTGACCGAAAGGAATTTTTCGGCCCTGCATGCACACCCATGGTGTCCAGTTCTCCATGGTTGTCTGAATGGACAGCAGGTCGGCGACCTGCGTGCCCGCATAAAGAAAGCACAAATCGTCTTTCCAGGAAGAGTCGTAGGTGTCCATGGACAATGATGTCCCTTCCCGCAGAATCTGGTGAAGAGTGAGGGGAAAATGAGTGTCTGTAAAAGGGCGCAATGCAAAAAAAGCATGGTGTTTGTGTTCGGCGCAGATGATCTCCAGGGCTTCCTCTCTCCTGGACTTATGATCGTCAAACACGCCGATGCCGCGCATGGGCTGGCCGGTTTTTCTCATGGCTTCAAGGGCTAGAAAAAAACTTGGCTCTCGAGCCCGGCCCGTGTCTTCCCAAAAGAGGATTATGGGCTGTCCTCCCCAATCATGAAGCCACCGAAGCAGCGAAACCAGATATTCTCTATCTTCGCTGCGTCTGGAAGAGATGAAAAACTTGTCAATCCAGGGAATGACGAAAGTTTTCAGCCTGCCTTGACGAATAAGCTTCTGGCCCGATTGAATGAATCCTCCCAGGGAGAACAAGCCTTTTTTCCAGCTTGTTTTCCTCCTTTGTGCATGAAAGCGAAGGTTTTCAAGGGAAAGGCGCTGATGGGGAGCGAGGGCGCCAGGCCAAACGCAAGGACATGAACTTTCAACAAAAGGATCTTGGTCTGCAGGAATCAGTGCTGAAGCCCTCTCAAGGTTCTTGCGCCACTCGCCATCGAAACGGGGATCCAGCGCCCTGCGCACTCTGCTTTCCCATAAACTCTGGTAGACTTTGGGGTGGAGGATGCGCCGCTCCCACATCGCTTCGATCATTTCTGCCAGATCCACCCATGTCCCGTGCTGTTTCAGCAGGCGAAGGCTTACAGCTTTCCCCTCCCTGACAAAACACTGGAAAAGGCGCTTGTGGGAGAACTGGGAACTCAACGACTCGTGGGCCCAGCCGCCCGCAGCGCCCAATGTGGCGTTGTGAAGGCTCAGCACCACTCTGCCCGTCTGAAGGCTGACCTGGTGGCACAGACTCCTTATGGCCATGAGTTCCAGCCCCTGAAAAAGAAGGAGTTCATCGAAGGCCTTCAGTTCTTTTACGCTCAGCCCGTTCCATGCCGATTTTTTCAAAGGGGAGAAGCATCTGTTCGGGTGAACCTCACCGGGGAGGGCGAGGAGCGCACGGCCTGTGACCCGCCACTTCCTCCTCCCTTGAGCCCCCACTTTGCCCCTGCGCCCTTTTTCCATCAGGGGAGCTAAATCTTTGAGGGTGTTTTCGGCCCATGAAGGAATGTTTCCGGATGTTGAAAGTATGCAGTTCCTGAGATTTCTCCAGCGCGTGAGCTTCTTTTTTCGGTGGAACGCCCGTGTGTGCTGGGTCATGGCAAGGGGGGAAATCAGGCGGAGAAAAGGTTCGAGGGGGTAAGGCTTTGAAAAGATATTTTGCAGAAACTGCCTGGAAGGCTTTTTCAGCAGGCGTTTAAGAAAGTGAGCCTGTGAAGGTTCAGGGGGGAGCTTTCCCGTCATGGCCACAGTGTCCAGAAGAAAATCCAGGATGGGAATGGGAAGCTTGCCAAGGAGCGTCGTTCTTTTTGTGAGGCATTCACGTAATTTCTCATAATAGTCAATTTCATTGGAGCAGGGTGGTGCAAGGAGAAGGTCCGTGGCCGAATGTCTGACTTCCATTGCACCTTCGCTGGAAAGGAGAATGAGCCTCATGATTTCGGCTTCTTTCACCTGGCCACGGACCATGAAGTTTTGTCGGATTATTTCCAGATCCTGCTTTTGTTTTTGGGGCGGGTCATTCAATGACACGATATCACCTCAAGGGGATGTCAGCTCATGTGTCCTCAAAAATTCTTGTGACTCGCTTCGGCGAGGGGTTATAGTGGCTAGCGCCCCTCTCCCGGCGGCAGAAGAACCTTGAGGGTCCAGGCATGGGAAAAACCGGGACAAAAGGAACCTCACGCACTTTATTTGGAAAGCACATGAATGAAAAGATCAACAATGGGAGGGGGCCCACCCATTCTTTTCAAAGGAACTTTCCATGAGGCTCACCGTCAAACTTCCTGGGACGCCCTCCAGAATAAGCGAGGTCTTTGTGGGCGACGATCTCCTTGAGGGGTTGTCCGAGGAGCTGAACATTCGATGTGGGGTGCGAAGGCCTTTCTGGGTCTGTGACGAGAAAGTTTGGGGTCTTTGGCAAAAAGCGCTTTCCCCATTGATCTCTGCCAGGGGAGAAGGGGATGTTCCTGTTCTTTTTGCCGCCTCCGAGTCCAACAAGACCCTGGCTGCTTTGGAAGATCTGGCCCGCGGGCTGGTCCATAAGGGTGCGGACCGCCAGAGTGTGCTGGTGGCCGTGGGTGGAGGTGTCACAGGGGATGTGGCTGGTTTTCTTGCATCCATATACATGAGAGGGATTTCGCACTTTCAAATACCCACTACACTTCTGGCTCAGGTGGACAGCAGTGTGGGGGGAAAGACGGGAGTGGATCTTCCCGAGGGCAAGAACCTGCTTGGAACCTTCCATCAGCCGGAAGCCATATGGATGGATGTTCGCTTTCTTGAGACCCTTCCCCCGGAAGAGTTCAGGCAGGGAATGGCCGAAGTGATCAAAACAGCCATGATGGGTCACGAGATGCTGTGGAAATATCTGGAGACCCATAAGGAGGATATCCTTCGCGGTGACAGGAATGCGTTGATGAGGATTGTTTCCGAATGCTGCATCGTCAAGTCCCGAGTGGTGGAAGCTGACGAGAGAGAATCGGGCTATCGCAGGGTTCTCAATCTGGGACACACGGTCGGACACGCTCTGGAGCGCTTGAGCGGCTACGGAATGGGCCATGGGGATGCGGTTGCCATAGGAATGGTTGCTGCGGCAAAACTGGCTCTTCGCCTTGAAAAAATATCTCAAAGCCATGTGAGCCGGCTCGTGAGGATGTGTGAGTCCTGGAATCTCCCCACTGGCATTCCGCCTGCCTTCAGCGCTGATGCCATTGTCAACGCCATGAAAAGCGACAAGAAGAAAATGGGGGAGCAGCTGCACTTTATTCTGCCTGTTGGAATCGGGGAGGTTATGGATCATCCCCATGTGGACCTGAAAGACCTCAGGCAGGTGCTCACGCTCATGCAGGACATTTCGCCCTGAAGCCGCCGCCTTTCCCTCCAGTGCTCACAGAAGATGCTTTCTGTGATGTGATTGAAAAGAAGTTTATGCAGGCTTGCAAGGTATTGATCTCACGGAGATTCATCTTTTTTTTCATGGGCTCCCATGTGTTCAGGCTTTGCAGAGTTTTCACTCAGTGAAAAGCGAAAGGTTTTCTCTCGGTGGAGCTCCAGAAGGGTGTGGTTCTCTGGAATTCCATACCGGCTGGATTTACAGGAGTTCCCATGAATTCTCACCCTGACTTGCACAACAACAAAGCCCTTGCAGAAAAACTGGTATGGGATGTCCTGGAATCCATTTCCGATGCCATTGTGACCATTGACGAGAACCACAACATTCTCATGTGCAACAAAGCGGCGGAAGAGATGTTTGGGTACAGTTGCTCTGAGATCATAGGGGAAGATGTTTCTATCCTCATTCCCAGCCCTCATCAGAGTGTGCATCATCAATACGTTGAGCGGTACATGAGCACAGGGGTTTCGCGGGTGATTGGAAAGTCCCGGGAATGCATGGCATCGAGACGCGATGGCCAGAGTTTTCCCGTGGAGATATCCTATTCCGTTTCCAGGACACAGGACCGTCTTTACTTCACCGCCGTGATTCGTGACATCTCCAAGCGCAAAGACCTCGAAAGGGAATTTCGCTTCATGGAAAAACTGGCTGCCGTCGGCAAAGCCGTTTCTCAGGTCACCCATGAAATACGGAAGCCTCTCATGTTGATTGGTGGTTTCGCGCGGCAGGTGGAGCATTGTGAGGCTTTGCAGGACAGTGAAAAGGATCGAAACAAGCTTCAGATCATCGTGGACGAAGTGCAGCGGCTGGAGACCCTTTTAAACAGTATCCGGCTGGTGACACGCCCTACGGGAACCCGCCAGAAACGCTCCATCTCTGTAAACCACGTGCTTCGGGAAACCATTGCTCTTCTGGAACCCATGCTGCAGGCCAAGGAGGTGCGTTTGGAGGTTGACCTTACCAGCAGTCCTTTAATGGTGCAGGGAGATCCGGATCAGCTCAAACAGGTTTTTCTCAACCTTATTCAAAATGCCGTTGAGGCGCTGGAGGATGGGGGAACCGTCAGGGTGAGTTCCAGTGAATCTCTCACCCATGCCCAAGTGATCATAGATGATGACGGGCCGGGTATTCCCGAGGAGCTCCAGGAAAAAGTATTCGACCCCTTTTTCACCACCAAGTCCGCAGGCACCGGTTTGGGACTGGCCATATCAAGAAACATCGTTCAGGATCACAATGGAACCCTGTCTTTTGACGCCACCTCCTCGCGCGGAACACGATTAAAGATAGAACTTCCCCTGGACTTTCCCTGACCCAATAGCTCTGCGGAAATGGGCGCTCATGGCTCTTCGCCTCCAGACTGAAAGGCCACGGGTGTCTTCTTGGCAAGGGTGATGAACCCCGTGTGGGCGACCATTCGGTCCATGGGGCGCGCGCGCTTTTCGTCCACTTTCCAGTCCCGGCGCAGCAGTTCGAACGTGGTGATGTTGGCGAATCCATTTGATTTCAGCTCCTTGTGCATCAGTTGCACCTGGCCCACGTTGGGACTCAAGCTGAGCAAAAGCCCCCCTTCTCGCATGAGTTGGGACACGGAAAGCACCGCATGCCAAGGTTCCGGCAGGTCAAGAAAAACCCGGTCGACCTTGCAGGAAAGACTGAAGTCTTGAATGTCAGCCACAACAAGGTCATGATTTTCGGGAGCATGACCGAAAAAACGGTGNATGTTTTTGGAGGCCATGCGAGCAAATTCCTCGCGCTTTTCAACGGAAATGAGCCTTCCCTGGCGGCCGAGGGCGCGCAGCAGGCCGAGGCTCAGTGCTCCCGAGCCCACCCCCGATTCGAGAACCGTGCAGCCTGCATAAAGATCGCCATAGAAAATCATAGCGCCCAGGTCTTTGGGGTAGATGATCTGTGTCCTTCGATCCATGGCAAAAATGAATTCTTCCAGGGTGGGGCGAAAGGGATAGAGCTTTGCCCCTTTACTGGTCTCCAGCGCCTCCCCTTCCTCGAGGCCCACCACTTCGTTCATATGAATCGTTCCCAGGTGTGTCGAAAAGGGGGCATCCTGAATTTGAACCAGCCACTTTTTGCCTTTTTGTGTCACCAGCAATACCCATTCATCTCTCTCAAAGAGGGCCATCGATTTAGTGTCTCCTCATGGTGGATGCACAGGACCTTGTCTCAAATTTTGCATTGATCCACAACGGACATGCAGCAAATGGTGCGCACCATAGAGAAAGGTTTGCCCTCAAGTCAACCTCCATGTGCGAATGATTTGAACTCGAGAGCCAATTGGATATAATATTAATTTAAAGGTCGCTTCCTCAAATTGGCCTCCGCCACGGTGTTCCGTAGCAGCGCAAGCCGTTGGAGCGTTGAATTCTCAGGCATGTGGTGCAAAGGGAGCTGCTTTTCATGTAAATATAGAGAGGTCTTTATCCGCCTCATTGTCATGGTGGCTTTGGTATCTGTGGTCATGCAAGGCATGGCAGCCTGATTGACTTCTTCTCCTTAGTTGTTTCTCTCTGGACCGGAGGTTCGGGTGGACCAGGAAAAACCGGAGGATTGGACCTGTCCAGTGAGGCAGTCCACCTGCCCTTTCTATGAAGATTACCTGCGATTGAAAGAGGAACTCAAGAGCGTCTCCCGGCTGGTGGAGACGGATACTCTCACGAATCTCTACAACTACAATCACCTGCGGGAAGCTCTCCAACGGGAAATGGAGAGGACGCGGCGGACGGGACAACCCACAGGCCTCATCATGGCAGACCTGGACCATTTCAAGATGGTCAACGACCTCCATGGGCATCAGGCGGGAAATGTGGTGCTTCAGACCGTGAGCGCCCTCTGGAAAAAAAACCTTCGACTCACAGACATTCCCTGCCGATATGGAGGGGAAGAGTTCACTTTTGTTCTGCCAGGCACCACCTTGAGCCGTGCTGTTCGGACTGCAGAGCGCTTGCGCGCCCTGTTGGAGAGGACGCCCATTGCCATAAACGGTCAGGAAATCAAGATCACCGCCAGTTTTGGAGTGGAAGTCTACCGGATGAAAGATGTCTTTCCCTTGGATGAATTTCTCAGCCGAGCGGATGCTTTTCTCCTCGAAGCCAAAAGAAAAGGCAGGAATCGAGTGTGCTGCAGGGGAGGTGAAGGTGGCCGAGGAACCCCGACAGAGCTAGAAAGAGAAGAAAGAGAGTCACTTTTGATCAAGCGGTGATTCATTTTGAAAAATAAGACCGCGGCGAGAGCGGCAGGAAAACAGCTTTCATGCCCTCGGCTGCATTTTCGTTTGCATGCAGAAGGTGATTTTCAAGGTCCGTTGCCTTTTTCATCCCGTAATTCATAAGGCTCCTCTTTCATGATCGAGAAAAACAGTCCAATCAAGATTTCCATCAGCAGCGGCAAAGGGGGGGTGGGTAAGACCAGCATCACGGTGAACCTTGCCCTTGCCTTGTCTGAAAGGGGATTGCGCACTCTGGTGGTGGACGGTGACATGGGGCTGGCCAATGTGGATGTTCTTCTCAGGCTGGATCCCGCCGCAACCGTGCGTGATGTGATGGACAGGGGCAAGGATCCTTTGGAGGCTGTTGTTTTTCTGACGCCCCATTTTGCCGTTCTGCCCGCCAGTTCCGGGGTTCCCGAGATGGCAGCGCTGGGAGCGGATGAACATGAGAGGCTGGGAGCGCTCCTGCGCCATATGGGCCGCCGCTTCGACTATCTTCTTCTCGATACGGCTGCTGGATTGGGTCCCTCCGTTTTGTGGCTCAACACGTTCGCTCAATACAGAGTCATCGTGGTGAGTCCGGATCCCACTTCGGTCACAGATGCTTATGCCCTTATCAAGGTGCTTTCAAAAGACTATGGATGTGATCGCTTTTGTCTTGTCATGAATTCCGTTGGCTCCGAGGAGGAAGGTCTTCAAATCTTTGAAAATCTGGCACAAGTGGCGGCCCGGTTCCTCCAGGTGAATCTCATTCACCTGGGTTCTATTCCCCACGACAAGGCCGTGATTCGAGCTGTCCGTTCTCAGCAGTTCATCCTCAAACAGTCTCCAGGTAGCGTGGCGGGTCTGGCTTTACGCTCCATTGCTGCCCGGTTGGAAAAGATGGCGAAGACCATGGACTGACTCTTTTTTTGGGGAAGATCACCGATCCAGGTCCATGACCAATCCCGTGGTGATCATCCTGTGGCCATATTTTTCTCGAATTTTGTCCACTGCCGAGTCCAACCGCTCGCTGCGAAGTGCCTCAGGGTTTGGAAAGAGGCTCATTTGCTGAGGACCCCTTTGAATGTTTGAAACTCCCACGCCCACCAGGCGGATTTTTTGGGCTTTGTGGAGTTTTTGCAAGAGGCGGCAGGCGCCTTGGAATATGGTCTGGGTGCAGTTGGTGGCGCCAGGCAGTGTCAAGCTTCGCGTGGCAACTTTAAAGTCCCGGTACTTCACCTTGATCGAGATGGTTTTGCCCTTGAGCCCCTTATGCCGCAGGTCTCTTGCAACTGCTTCCGCCTGATGAAAGAGCCATTTTTTTATCAGATGAAGGTCTTGCGTGTCTTCGGGAAAGGTGTCTTCGGCACTGCACGACTTGATGGCGGCATAGGGAGTGACCTCTGAATGATCGATCCCCTGGGCCATCCTGTAGAGGCATGAGCCTGTTTTGCCCAATTTTTCCATCCAGAAAGTCTGGGGCCTCCTGAGTATGTCCGCGGGCGATCTCACACCGAGTCGGTCCAGTAAGGTGCTCGTCTTAGTTCCGATGCCGGGAATTTTGGAGATGGGAAGCTGGCTGAGGAGCGTGTGCATGTGTTCTTCCTCGATGATCGTCAGCCCATCGGGCTTTTTCATGTCGGAGGCTATTTTGGCAAGAAACTTGTTTGGAGCAATTCCTATGGAGCAGGTGAGATGCGTGCTTTCCAGGATTCGGGCCTTGAGCTTTTCTCCCAGGTCCCCTGGAGGGCCGTGCAGGGCCTCCGTTCCTGAAATGTCCACAAAGGCCTCATCGATGGACACCTGTTCCACGAGGGGGGAGATGCGCTCAAGAATCACCATGATTTCCCGTGATTTTTCCCGGTAGCGTTCTTTTCTGCCGGGCAGAAAGATTCCATGGGGACAGAGTTTTCGAGCCTTGAAAACGGGCATGGCTGAATGTATGCCGTATTTTCTGGCTTCGTAGGAGGCTGCGGAAACCACGCCGCGTCTCGATGCGCCGATGATGACGGGCTTGCCTTTGAGGTGGGGATTGTCCACCTGTTCCACTGAAGCGTAGAAGGCGTCCATGTCAACGTGCATGATTCTTCGGACCATGGTGGATTCCTTTCCCATGAAGCTTTTTGGCGCTCCTTCTCCATTGTGAGGATGCGGCAACACTTTTGCTTGGGCTGCAGTCTGCGGGGCCACAGTCCTTGAGGATCATAGCATGTTTTCATCGATCTCTTTTTTGATTCTATGCCTTTTAAGGATATCCAATGGATAAACGCCATTTTGTGCGTGTCAGAACCAACGCTGAAACACGGGTCACTCACTCGGGTAAAAATATTCCCGGAAGAATTTACGATTTGAGTGTCAATGGCATGTTCTTTCTGACCAGTTGGGCGGTTCCTCTGCAGGAAATGATCGAGGTGGAGATCGCCCTCCCGCCGGCTGCTCCTGAGCCATCGGTGAAGCTGAGAGGAAAAGTTGTCCGTGTCGAAGAGAGGGGGATTGGTGTTCACTTTGCCATGGAGCTCGGTGCCTATAAACTTTTGAGGGGCATGGTGACGAAGATCATAGAAGAGGAATCAGGCGTGGATTCCTGAGAAATGCCGTAAAAAGTGCTTTGAGCGCTGACACGGGTAGATTTTTGGGGTCTTTTTCCTTTCAGCTTCAACGGGGGGTTATCTCAGGCATGGGCCCCTTGCCTTCGTTTCGCAACCTTTTCCCTTTTTACGTGCTCCTTGTTTTTGGCGCTCACCGCCTGAGGGAATTCCGCACGCCATCACCTGGCCTGGATGGGGTCAGCACCCGGGCTTTCCAGGAGAGCTTCAATGCCATCCGGGGGCACGGCTGGGCTGTAATAGTACCCCTGAACCAGGTCGCAGTTGTGTTCCCGAAGAAATGTGAGCTGCTCTTTCGTCTCCACACCTTCCGCTACAACCTTCAGATCCAGGCTGTGTGCCATGGCAATGATGGCCAGGGTGATGGCTTCGTCGTCCCCGTCTCTGTTCAGCCCTCTCACAAATGATCGGTCGATCTTGACCACGTCTATGGGAAAGCGCTTGAGGTAACTCAGAGAAGAGTAGCCCGTTCCAAAATCATCCAGGGCGATGCGAATTCCCATGAGCTTGAGTTGGCGCAGCATGGAAATGGCCAGATCCGTGTTGTGCATGATGGCGCTCTCCGTGAGCTCCAGTTCCAGGCACTGGGGTTCGAGGCCTGAAGTTTCCAGGGCATGGGAAACGTTTTGGACCAGGTCATTTTGTCTGAACTGCTGACTGGAAATGTTTACCGTCATGCGCAGGGGCGGAAGCCCCATCTTTTGCCATTGCCGGTTTTGTTCACTGGCAGCTTGAAGGACCCAGGCGCCGATGGGCACGATGAGTCCCGTTTCTTCCGCAAGGGGGATGAAATCGCCGGGAGGGACCAATCCCAGGTCAGGGTGGTGCCATCGAATGAGTGCTTCCACGGCCACGATCTTCCCCGACTGGGTGTCCAGCTGGGGTTGATAGTGGAGGCGAAACTCTCCTCGAGCCAAAGCCTTGCGCAGGTTGTTTTCAAGGGCGAGTCGTTCAAATGCGGCCGCATTCATGGATTCCGTATAAAACTGAAAATTGTTTCTTCCCTGCTCTTTCGCGCTGTACATGGCGGCATCGGCATTTTTGAGAAGGGTGTCCGCATCGCGCCCATCCACAGGATAGACGGCAATTCCAATGCTCGTGGATATGAAGATTTCATGGCCCGAGAGTTCGAAGGGTGCGGTGAGACTGTCGAGTATTCGGCGGGCCACTTTTGCGGCATCTTGTATGTGATCGATTTCCGTGAGCAAAATGACGAACTCGTCACCGCCGAGGCGGGATATGAGACTTCCCGCCGCATCCGCGTTCACCCTGGTGGGGACTTCACTTGTGCGAACACACTGCTGCAGGCGCGCGGCCACTGACTGAAGGAGGAGGTCCCCTATGTTGTGCCCCAGAGTGTCATTGATGCGTTTGAAGCGGTCCAGGTCGAGGAAAAGGACGGCGAGCTGGCGCCCATACCGTTCCCCATGGGCGAGGGCATGGCGCACGTGTTCCCGAAAGCGGTGCCGATTGAGCAGTCCTGTGAGATTGTCATGGTAGGCCAGCTGAACGATCTGTTCCTCTGCTTCTTTGCGCTCCGTGACATCCCTCACCATGGCGAGGGCTCCGTTGTCCCCGCTTCTGACAATTCTTGATTCGTAGTGGCGCCACTCCCCACCTAACTGCGACCGATGTTCAAAAATTTGAGTGCTCCCGTTTTCCAGCACTCTGGAAATGCGCGCGCTGGCCTGTTGCGGGGCCTCCATGAAAAGGATCTCATGGACAGGTCTGCCTATGATTTTCCAGGGGGACAAGGAAAGCCGGGAATCGTTGGGGGCCTTGAAGTCCATGATGGTTCCGTTCTGATCCAGCTTGAACATCATGTCCGGTATGGCGTCCAGCAGGGCACGCTTGTTTTCCTCGCTTTCGCGCAATCTGCAGCTCATGAGGTTCACACGCCACATGTAACGAATACGCTGGCCCAGAATAAGCCAGTTGATGGGCTTGGTGATGAAGTCGGTGGCGCCGACCTCATAGGCTTTTCTTATGGAATCAATGTCTTCCAGGCCTGTCACCATGATCACGGGCACATGTTCTCCCTCGGGCAGGCTTCGCAGCAGCTCGCAGGTGGTGAAGCCGTCCTGTTCTGGCATCATGACATCCAAAAGCACAATGTCGGGCTTGTGTTCCTTAAAAGCCTCGATGGCTTCCCTGCCGTCGCCCGCTTCACAAACGGAAATGGCGTCCTTGCGCAACATCTTGCAGACCATGAACCGCACCATACGGTCGTCATCGGCAATCAGGACAAGTGGCGCTTCACGGTGTGCCTTCATGGTTCCATGTCTCCCTGGAGTTGAAGACGCAGGAATTCTTTCACTGCATCGTATTCCTTCTCCGCCTTGGCGAGAAAACTGTCTGCGTCCTGGAGGGTTTCCGCGCGGGCCATTTCTTCCATGTGCCTGAAGAGGCCGGACAATCGGACGGCTCCCACATTGGCGCTGCTGGACTTCAGGCTATGGGCGGCCATTCTCAGCAGTGAGGAGTTGCTGGATTGCACCGCATCGCGCAAATCGTTCATGAGCCTGGGGGTGTCGGTCAGGTAGATTTCGATGAGTTCTTGAAGGATTCTGGGGATTCCGAGAGCGCGAATGTTATCGAGCACGGCGGTGTTGATGGTGCCTTCTCCGGTCTCGCCCGATCCGCTGGCGCTCATGGTGTTTTGCTTTCCCGAGTTGTCCTGGACATCGATGGTCCCAGCGGGAGCCCGAGGAGACATGCTCCCACCGCCAATCCATTTTTCCAGAGTTTTCTGCAGCTGATCGCGAACAAATGGCTTGCTGAGGTAATCGTCCATGCCAATGCTCAAGCATTGTTCCCGGTCACCTTCCATGGCATGGGCCGTCAGGGCGACGATGGGTATGCGGGGAAGCTTCTCTCTCTTTTCCCGTTCCCGAATGAGGCGGGTCGCCTGGTAGCCGTCCATGACGGGCATCTGGCAGTCCATCAGAATGAGATCATATTGGGTGTTTTCCATGGCCTGCAGAGCTTTCTCGCCGTTGTCCACCACATGAACCTCATAGTTGAGAGACTCCAGCATGCCCTTGGCGACGTGCTGGTTGGCCCGGTTGTCTTCAGCGACCAATATGCGGGAAGAGGACAGGGACTCGTTGTGTGTGAGGGGTTGATGGGACGGGGAATGGGTTGCAGGGGGAGAGGCATCGGGGCCCATGACTGCCAACAGACTGCTGTACAGCTGGGCCCGTCTCACGGGTTTCGTCAGATAGGCTTCGATGCCCGCATTGCGGGCAGCTTCTGCATCCCCATATTGACCCACTGAAGTGAGCATGACCAGTTGAACGCTGGAAATGAGTTCCTCACTCTTGATGGCTTCCGCCAGTTCGATGCCGTCCATTCCGGGCATCATCATGTCGAGGAGAGCCACGTGGTAGGGTTCTCCTCTGAGGGCGGCTTTCCGAAGCAACTCCAGTGCCTGGTGGCCGTCCTCGGCACTGCCGTTTTTCATGCCCCATGAAACCACCATGTGGTGCAAAAGGCTGCGATTGGTGGCATTGTCGTCCACGATGAGCACACGGATGCCGTTCAGGTCACTTGCAGGGGGGCGAGGCGGTTCAATTGTTTTTTTCTGTTTCTCAAAACTTGCGGTGAAATAAAAAGTGCTTCCCTCACCGGGATTGCTCTCCACCGATATTTCACCTTCCATCATTTCGCACAGTTGTCTGGAAATGGCCAGCCCAAGGCCCGTCCCGCCAAACCTGCGGGTTGTGGACCCGTCCGCCTGGGAGAAAGCGTCGAAAATGTGCTCCTGGATTTCCCGCTGAATCCCGATTCCCGTGTCCGATACGGCAAAACCCACTTGAATGGTCTCTTCATTCTCTTGAAGGAGAGAGACTTCCACCACGATCTCTCCATCACTTGTGAACTTGACAGCATTTCCAATGAGATTGATGAGGATCTGGCGCACCCGCCCCGGGTCTCCCACAAGTGCGGTGGGCACTTTTTCGTGCACGTGACAAACCAGTTCCAGGCCTTTTTTATGAGCATGTTCTGCAAGCAGTTCAGCGGCCTCCTCCACACAGTTTCTCAGGTCGAAATCCACGTGCTCCAGTTCGAGTTTTCCAGCCTCAATTTTGGAAAAGTCCAAAATGTCGTTGAGAACCTTGAGCAGAGATTCTCCCGAGTTCAAAACCGTCTCCGCGAGCATTCGCTGCTTTTCGGTCAGCTCCGTGTCGAGCAGCAGCTCTGCCATGCCAAGGACCCCGTTCATGGGAGTTCGAATTTCGTGGCTCATGTTTGCGAGAAACTGAGATTTGGCACGGCTGGCTTCATAGGCCTTCTGAGCAAGTATCTGGGCTTCTTCTATGGCGTTCTCCAGCTCAATGGTACGCTGCCTGACTTTCTCCTCGAGGGTCCTCTGGTGCTCTTCCACCTGTCGCCGATACTCCCGCAGTCTTTCCAGCATGGTGTTGAAAGCCGCCGCAAGCTCGCTGATTTCATCGCGGGTCTGGATGGCAATGGAATGATGAATGTTTCCTTCGGATATTTCCTGAGTGACATGCACAAGGTTTTTGATGGGCGAGGCGATCCTTCGAGTGAATGTCAGGGTTAACAGCACTCCAAGAGCCACGATGATGGCCGTGACAAAAATGGTTGACTTTAAAAAACTCCAAACTTGCTCATGGAGGACGTCCAGTGTCAGGACCAGTTGAACACAACCGATGGTTTCAGCCTCTTCGTTTTCGGAGACCCGATTGACAAAAAGGTTCATGTCCGATGTGGGGCGTGTCTCAACGGGGGTGGTGATGTTGACGTAACGTTTTCCGTCCACTCTGCTGATGAAATCTTTTGCGACGGTTGTGTCATAGGCTCTTCCGCTGCTCCCGATGTCGGGGGGGCCTATATCTGTGCCCATGTGCTTTTCAATGAGCTTGCGGTTGTCTTTGCTCCAAAGGGCCACGTAGGCGATTTCCTGGCCCGCGAGGCTTTCCACCACCTGTGAAAGAGTGTCTCTGTCTTCAGTGAAGACAGCATATTCGCTGTTGAGGGAGACCATGGTGGCGAGGTTCTTCCCATGGTGCAGTAAAAGGTTGTAATTTTGCTGTATTTCTTGTTTTATAATGAAAAACGCGATACCGAAAGAAGTGAGCAGGATGAGACTTATGGTCAATAAGTTGAACTTTCCCACGAGCCCGAGGCGCTTTTTGCCTGCCATGAGTCTTTCTCCTTAGGCTATCTGAAGACTTTGTGCGCACCCTGGATGATCTCATCCGGGATCGTGATTCTCATGTGGCTGGCTGTTTTCAGATTCAAAATATAAAAGACCTTCCGCGGAAAGGAAGGTTTAGCCCGTTTGGGGTTGTTTCCTTTTGTGAGGATTTCTTCGGCCAGTTCAGCGCACTGGAGCCCGATGTCTCTGTAATCACAGTCCAGAGAGTAAAAGGCGCCGGCCCGGACCCACGCTTCTGAGAGGCCAATGAAGGGGATTCTGTTTCTCAGGGAGAAGAGCAGGATGTGTTGCGTGGTTTGACTTGTGTAGATGTTCTGGTCGGGGATTCCAAGGAGAGCGTCCACTCTTCGGGAGAGGAAGCTCAGGGCTTCAGGAATGTCCGAGGGCCTCTCGATTCTTTGTGGGTAGAGCGTGAGCCCGTATTGTCTCGCCAGCGGGATGGCTGATTCAATTTTTTGTCCAACTTTTTCAGGATCATACATGATTCCTATGTTTCTGGCATTGGGCAGAATCCTTGTCAGCCAGTGAAACTGGACTTCAAAGGGAATGTCCAGAAAAACCCAATGAATGTTCCGATTGCCTCTCTGTTCGTCCGAATTCAAAACGAGCCCGGCGACTACGGGAACTTGTGTTCCGGACTCAGCTGCTGCTGTGGCAGCTATGGATCCCAAGGTCAGGATGAGAGCGAAATCCTCCTGGGCGGCCCGTTCTATTTCTTTTCTGGCTTGGATGCCATCTCCCCCGATCCGGACGATTTCCAGTTTGGGACGAATGGCCGATTGTGCAAGGTGTTGCTCGAAGCCTTCCAGCGCTTGCTCATAGGGAAGGGCATTGTGGCTCACGACAGCCAGGACTTTTGGTGAAGACCGGGCATGCGAAGGCGGCGCCTCAAAAGAGACAGAAAGGCCGACCACAAGCCATATAAAAAGAAGGTTCCACTTCGCTGAAATCTTCATCTGGAATGTGCCTGAAGTCCTTTTCAAGTGCTCATGAATGCCTGATTGGTTCTGTGCTTGAGCCGGTCGTCTGCTGACAGAAACTGCCACTTATAGAGAAAAGCGGATCAAGGTGCTGCTGTCCTTGGAAGCCGAAAACCTCTGTGGCTTTTTTGACGCAAGACGAATTTGCAAATGTTGTTCCATATTTTTTGGTGAGTTTTTGGGTCTGAATTCTCCTCGAGGTGTTTGGTTTTATCTGGTCTCTTTTGCCAGAGAGTCTGCCAGGAGGTTTTTGGGGCACTTTTATTGCAATTGGTTTTTGTCGCTTTTTCAATTCGGTTTGACTCAGAAAAAGGACACAATGGCTGGCTCCCATGTCAATAAAATGGTCCATACTGTTTTTTTTGTTCAGAAGTAAAGCTCAAATGCTCTTGAAAATCATTCCCGCCCCTCTGTGAATCCACTGAATGAGGACTGGCCCGGTGGTTTTGGGGGAAGTTTTTTGGATCTTTGAACCGCTCAACGAGCCAGGTGAAAATGGTTCGCGGTGACACGGTGCCGAATATGAAAAATTCTATGGCCAAAACATGCAATGTTCAGTCTTGCTCCTGGAAAAAAAGGTGCCTACCCGGTTTTCTGGTTTTTCACCTTTTATTGTTCACCGGATTAGTCTTCTCGGAGTCGCATGCAGGTCTGGATGCGTTCCATTTTCAGGACAAAGGGGATGAGATGCTCCTTTTTCAGGACATTCCCTCTGTTTTCGCTGTTTCAAAGTATGAGCAGAAACTGAATGAAGCGCCTTCTTCCGTGAACATCGTCACCAGCGGGGAAATCAAAAAATACGGTTACCGGACTCTTGGAGACATTCTCAAGAACCAGAGCGGCTTTTTCATCACTTATGACAGGGTGTATCAGTATGTGGGCGTTCGCGGATTTTCCAGGCCGGGCGATCTCAACACCAGAATTCTATTGTTGATCGACGGTCATCGTATCAATGACGCTATCTTCGATCAGGCACTCCTGGGTTCAGAATTTCCCGTCGACATTGACCTTATCGATCGAGTGGAAATCATTCGCGGCCCCAGTTCTTCCATCTATGGGAGCAATGCTTTTTTTGGCGTCGTCAATGTGATCACCAAGAGAGGTCGTGATCTGAGGGGTACGGAACTGTCCGGGGAAGTGGCCAGCCATGACACCTACAAGGGGCGCCTGAGTTACGGAAATCGCTTCCAGAATGGTCTGGAAGTCCTGGTTTCGGGCACGGGATTTTTGAGTGACGGAAGTGACCTTTATTTTCAGGAGTTTGACAGGCCCGGTGTCAGCGATGGGATTGCCCGTGGACTGGATGGCGATGACTCCTATGGCCTGTTCACGAATATTTCTTACAAAGATTTCACTCTTCAGTCCGCTTTTCACTCCAGGGAAAAGGGAATTCCCACCGCGCCCGCAGGAAGGATCTTCAACGATCCCGATTCTTGGGCGGACGATGTGCGGGCCTACTTCAACCTGAAGTATGACCGCATTTTTGACAATCAGTGGGGTCTTCTGGCGCGCCTTTACTATGATTATTACAAATACGAAGGATTTTATCCTTATCTGTTGCCTCTCGGCGAGGGCGGCTCCCTGAAGCGGGTGGTGGTGGAGGATGTGGCCCGGGCTCAATGGATTGGAGGGGAAGCTCAGGTGAGCAGGCGATTTTTTGACAGTCACCGGGTCATTTTAGGCGCCGAATTTCGAAGTAATTTCGCCCAGGATCAGTCGGGAAAAATAAGGGGATCCGATGTGGTCTTTGAGAGCAAAAAGGACTCTTACAGCTGGGCTCTATATTTTCAGGATGAATTTCATATTTTTCACAACTTGATTCTCAATGCGGGGCTGCGTTTCGATTACCATGATCTTTTTGGAGGCAGAGTCAACCCAAGGGTTGCCCTCATTTACACTCCTGTGCCAAAAACCACGCTCAAGCTTCTCTACGGCCGTGCCTTCCGGTCTCCCAACGCTTATGAACTCTATTATCTGGACAATCCTTACGGGGATCTTCAGCCCGAGACCATCGACACCTACGAATTCGTGTGGGAGCAGTCCATCAGAGAAGCCTTTCGTCTGAGAACCTCCGTTTTTCACTACAATATTCGAGACATCATCACTCTTCAGGAAGATCTGGTCTTCAGAAATGTGGATAAAGCCAATGCCACAGGAATGGAGGTTGAACTGGAAGGCAAGCTTTTTAAGGGACTGGAGAGTTATCTCAGCTACACACTGCAGTTTGCGGAAGATGGGCTTACAGGGAAAAGGCTGACCAATTCTCCTCGGCACATGGTGAAGCTGGGGCTCAGCGTTCCCATGTATCGAGACTACCTTTTCGGGTCGGTCAATCTCCGATACATGGACAATCGGCTCACCCTTCAGGGTGGGGAGGCGGACGACTACCTGGTGGTTGATGCCACGCTGTTTTCTCAGAATATTTTCAGAAAAAGACTGGAGATTTCAGCAAGCGTCTACAACCTTTTTGACAAGAGCTACGGCCATCCCGCATCTCCCGAGCATGAGCAAAACCTTATTCCCCAGGATGGCAGAACCTGGAGACTCAAGGCCACCTACTCCTTTTGAAATTTGAAATGGCGACACATTCGCATCTTTTTGCCTGCCGGTTCTGGAAACTTGGCATCCTTTTAGAAAAAGAACTGTGTCGAGTCTCTCGATTCTCCATACTCCTTTCCTTAAGTATTGCGTTCAAAGCGGACAGTGCTCGCAGAGTGTTCAATGCCTCCAGAAGGCTTTCAAAGCCTTGACCTCTCATGAAAGGGCCACTTTATCTCTTGAGGGAATGGCCAACTTCAAGGAACGGAAGTCCCCTTGGAAAGGGATCCCAATGCGGTCAATCTGTCCCGCTCATGAAACTCCTCACTGGCTTGGAAATGCTATGAATCCTATGAGTGATGAATTGCGGTTCATATACACACCCCTTGAAGTTGCCAGGAGAGAAGTGTGGAAGAGGTGGAACGATCGAAAGCTCAAAGGGCGCATTGACGCATTGTTCCAGCATGAGTGGCCGGATTTTCTGCTGGATGGTCCCAAAGCCATTCTCGCCAGAAATATTGCCACCCCCAACATGGAACTCATTCACTTCTTTGACCTGGCCGAATCCAGCGCCCTCCCACCCGTTGTCCTGGAATATACGGAAGATCGATTCACTCCGAAAAATCAGGAAAAGTACTTTCTCGGCAAATTGTTTTTTTACGGAGGACGAGGAAGAAAAGGGGGGCAAAAGTTGAGCGCCCTCAGAGTCATAGATTTCAATGCGGCCCACGGCAAACGGCTTTCTCAGATCCATACGGAAGAGGGTGAGCCACTGCCGGCCTTTCATCATCGAATCCTCAGTCGCATCCTTCCCGGGGCAGAAAAAAGCATGGTCGACATGTCTTCCTGGGTGATTGAAAATGGGAACAAGGCCTCCACCTTCTATGCGCGATACCTCTCCTTTTTTATCTGTCACGGGGTGCTTTTTGAAAACTTCATTCTTCAATATGAGGAGGAGGTTTTCACCCGGGAAGTCGTCATTCCAGCCATTGTTCAACTGGAAACTCTTTTGGGTGTCAAACCTTTGATTGTTCCCTTGTGCCCCTTTGCCAACGAAAACGATCCCTATTGGAAGTATTACCCTGAAGAGGCTGAAAGGGTGGTGTCTGAGAACCTGAAAAACGATGGCTTGCCAAAGTCCATCAGGAAAACTTTTTCCAGCGAAACACGGACTTCCCGTCGAGGCCAAGATGTCCTGCTCCGGTCTGTTGAGGGTCAATCTTGACGGCGGGCCTGGAGGGGGCCGGTTGTTCTGGCACTGACTCATTGGAAGGAAGGGACGGCTCAGGAGGATGTCAAAACTTTGCCAACCGCGTTGGCCCCGTGGGTTGCGTGCGAGATTGATGTCAATTTTCAGACGAATTGTGTAGGGGATTTTTGACTCCGTTGAAGCGTTCATTGAAAGGGGTTTTGTGATTTCCAGGCTCTCGGGCATATACCGCACCTTCATGGGCGTAGAAGACCGGTCCATTCTTGTCCGTCAAACGGGGATACTGGCTGTTGCAGCCCTACTGTACCGCCAGCTGGACTGGATTCTGGTTGCCCTCACCGCCTCACTCGTCGCCATTCTGAAATATCACCATGTGGGTCACTTTCACATTTTTGCCATTCTTTGGATGGGGAACATTCTTCTCTCCTGGGGTGTGATCGTTTGCAGTCAAAAAGTCCAGGTGGACTTCACCCTTTCCAATGGGTGGAGGCGACTGGTGACCCAAGCGGCGGAACGCTCAAGGTTTCTGGGGGGTATTCTGGAGGCGGCATTCATCCTGGGGATCAGTCTCTGGGCTGGAGCAGGGCCTCTTTACATATTTCTCAGGGAGAGAATTCCAAGTCGAGCACTTCTCGTCGCCCTGCTTTTCATGGTTTCGGGAATTCAGATGGCCATTTGGGCAGGTTTTTTTGTGTTGGGGTATGATTCCTTGTCCAGTCTCCTGGCCGCTGTCTTTCCTGTGGGAGAAGAATGATGGGCCGCGAGAGTGTTTTGCCCCTTCCAGGTGAAGAGTGTTGACAGGCAGGCTGCGGGCTGAGTCATTGGTGTGCTCGGAAGGGTTCCGGCCCAAGCACCTGCGGGCCTTCTCAGAAGAAAGAGGGAACAGCTCATGAAAGCTTCCATCATGCGGCCTGGTGATGCCATTTCCATGGGGAATGTGGTTCAGTTGGTCATGGATTGCAGTCCCATGTCTCAAGTGGACCGGGAGGAAACGGCTCGGGATCTGGCTGCTTTTATCAGGGAAGAAAGAAATCTTTTTGTCATAGTGAAAAACAAAGAGGAAAAAATCATCGGTTTTTGCGGCCTCACACCTCACGATTGGGTTTTGGAGGACCTGCTTCCTCACGATCCTCTGTTGAAGCGGGATCCGGGACGTTACTACCTTGAAATGATGGGCATTGCCGAGGAATATCGAAAAAGCGCCGCCTTTCTCCACCTGACACTCGTGAGTGTTGAGTCATCCCTGGCCTTGGGCATCCATCAGTTTTCCAGCCACAGCCTCATGAGCAATGGAATCAACACCACAGTCAAGAAACTGTTCCCTCACTGTGTGGGACATCGTGTGATTCCAAACTGGCTGGGCAGCGGGGAGGCTTATGAGTATCTGGAATTCACCGCCCACGAAAAAGATATTGCCAGGATGCGAAGAATTTTGAGACGCTAGAATTGCCCCTCAGAGATGAACGGTCACCCGTGGATGCTGGAGCGGCAAGGCCGGTTTCTCCCGTTTGGAGGGGTACGGACAGAGGAAAATGGCATCTTGCGGGACCGTTTCACGGACACATCACTGAGATCACAGCCTTCTCTTTGGCGCACGCCATGGCTGCCAGTTGCCATGGCGTGCTCTGAGTTGCGAAGAGGGTTTGATCCTTTTTGAAATTGCTTTTGATCTTTTGCCGATGTATCAGAGCGCCTTTGGTGAGGACAGAAAACACGAGTCGAGTTCAGGATGGAGTCTATGAAAGAGATTCCTTTGGAAGAGCGCATCATTTTTGCCCTGGATGTGGATTCTAAAGACAAGGCCTTGGAGTGGGTGGAGAAGCTTGGAAGCCACATCAGGTTTTACAAGGTGGGGCTGCAGCTTTTTCTCGCCGCATGGTTTCCCGTGATCGAGGAAATAACAAAGCGTGGCCACAAGGTCATGGTGGATCTGAAGTTTTTTGATATTCCCGAAACTGTTCAGCTTGCAATGAGGCAGCTGAAAGACAGGGGGGTGACTTTTGCCACCGTTCATGGCAACGATCCCATTTTGAAAGCTGCCGTCAAAGAAAAGGACGGTCTCAAGATCCTGGCGGTCACGGTGCTCACCAGTTTTGGCGAGGAGGACATGATCGCCATGTTTGGTCAGCCCGTAAAGATCCAGGACCTTGTCCTGTCCCGTGCCAGAAGGGCTTTGGAAATAGGGTGTGACGGGGTGGTTTCCTCGGGGATGGAGGCCGGCGGGCTTCGTGGTCAATTGGGGGATAATTTTCTCATCGTCTCTCCCGGAATTCGACCTGGCAAAAATACCGAAATACCCATGGATGACCAAAGGCGAATCGTCACCGCCGGTGAAGCGATCTCCAATGGGGCCGATTATGTGGTGGTGGGGCGGCCAATCAGCACGGCCGAGAAGCCCCTCGAGGTTGTGGCTCAAATTCAAAGTGAGATAGCCTCAGCCCTCAAGACTCGAAACTGAAAGGTCTGAACAGCTGGCTGACCATGATTTTTGGGCGCTCAATCTTCCCCCGGGCCCGGGATTCATGTTTTGCGGCTCTAAGAAGCTGTTTTTTGGCCTTCAGCGGGAGGATTCAGGCTGAAATGAAGGCTGGTCATGGGATTTCCAGGGGGTCAGGGGCCAATGCTGTTGATCCGGTGTATTGTGCATTGCCCTGTTCCGTCACCCCTGCGAAGGAGGGGGTCCAGAGGATCCTGAAAAGGGTGGATTCCCGCCTCCCCTGAAATGAGGTGAAGGGACTGGTGCATGGGGTGAGACCCCTTGAGGCAAAAGCATGGCAGCGAGGGGTGCGCCGTGCTGCTGCAAAACAACAAAAGCCCAACCAAATGGTTGGGCTAAGTATTTGATCTGGCGGAGAGAGAGGGATTCGAACCCTCGGTAGAGCTTTTGACCCTACACTCGCTTAGCAGGCGAGCGCCTTCAGCCGACTCGGCCATCTCTCCGAAAGATGCAGCTTCTGGCGGAGGGAGTAGGATTCGAACCCACGGAACTTTCGTTCAACGGTTTTCAAGACCGCCGCCTTAAACCACTCGGCCATCCCTCCACTGCCTTGAACTTTCTCAATTTTAAAGATAGAACATCTACCATTGACGCACTATTGTGTCAATACCTCCGGTCAAGAAAAAGACTGCTCCAGACCCTGGGCCAAGGATCCACTTACCCATTGCGGTGCTCTCTTCTTTGTGCTTTTTTGTTTTTGACTTGTGGCCCATAATGCATGTTCGAGCTCTCCTGGACCAAAAGCTTCGATTGACGGGTCCAACTCGAGTGCGCCACCCTTTCATATTTTGTCCCTTTTGTGAATGTGGAGTCTGGAAAAGTTCAATACCCATTGACTGGAAAACGGGCATTCCTATGAAAATTGCTTATTTCGACTGTTTTTCGGGCATCAGTGGAGACATGATTCTGGGGGCCATGCTGGACCTGGGTCTTCCCGAAGATCATCTGCGGCAGGAATTGAGCAAGACNGCCCTTTCGGGGTATGCATGGGAGGCATGGAGGGAAAGCCGGGGGGCCATNTCGGGGATGCGTTTCCGAGTGACTCATGGAGAACAGCCCTCGCGTGCCTTTCCAGAAATACGGCAGATGATCGGCGAAAGTGGTCTGTCCCATACCATTCGAGACAAGGTTCTGGAGATTTTTCAGCGGTTGGCGTTGGCTGAGGCCCACGTGCATCGAGTGCCGCTGGAAAAAGTCCACTTTCATGAAGTGGGTGCTGTGGATTCCATTGTGGATGTTGTGGGGGCGGTGGTCGGCATGGAATACCTGGGCGTGGACCGCGTTTGCTCTTCACCCCTGCCCACGGGGGGAGGCTGGGTCAAAACGGAGCACGGACTCCTGCCCGTGCCGGCTCCTGCCACAGTCATGCTTCTCAAGGATGTTCCCCTGTATGACAATGGAGTCACAAGGGAACTGGTGACTCCGACGGGGGCTGCAGTGCTCACCTCTTACACCCGGGAGTTCGGCCCGCTGCCCCAAATGCGCCTGCAGGCAGTGGGTTATGGGGCCGGCGCGCACTCATCCGCCAGTCCCCCCAACCTCCTTCGGGTTCTTCTGGGGACGGAAGAGGGAGTCCAGGTCAAAAAGACACTGCTTCTGGCCGAAGCCAACATCGATGACATGAACCCCGAACTCTATGACCATGTTTTCGAGCGCCTTTTAGCTCTTGGTGTTCTGGATGTGCACGCCATACCCGTGCACATGAAGAAGAACCGTCCGGGAATCCTCCTGCGCATTCTTTTTGATCCCTTTTTGAAAGAAAAGGTTTTGCAGATGGTTTTTCAGGAAACGACCACGCTGGGAGTGCGGATTGCTCCAGTTGAGCGTTATGAGCTCGAGCGTGAAGTCCTGAGAATTGAAACTCCCCATGGACCTTGCAGGGTGAAAGTGGCTCGCATATCACAGGGTCAAATCCGTGCCATTCCTGAATATGAGGACTGCAGGCGGATTGCCGTGGCATCGGGAAAGCCCTTGCTCGAGGTCTACGAGGACATCCGCTTATACAGTCAAAACATGGTCTGACAAAGATCATCATGGTCTTCAGCACTGCCAGGGAAGGGAACTGCCTTTGAATTCATCGAGAGAAGTCCTGGGCTCACTCCTCACCATAGGGGATGAAATTCTTCAGGGAGACATTCCCAACGGAAATGCCCACCACATTGCAGGGGAGCTGAGAGAAAAGGGTTTTCGTCTTCAGCACATATTCACCGTGGGAGATCGGGAGGAGGAGATTGCGGAGATGCTCCTGCACTGCACGAACCGCTCCCACTTTGTTATCGTGAGCGGTGGCCTGGGGCCTACGGAGGATGACCGAACCAATGCCGCTGTCTCCAGAGCTTTCAGGGTGCCGCTCATTCATGACTCCGTATATGTGAAATGGTTGAAAGATGAGCTTGCGGATCGTGGGCGTCCGTGGACGGAGGAAGCGGAAAAACTGTCGGAGCTTCCCCAGGGGGCATTGAAAATCGGGCAGGAGATGGCAGGTTACTTCCTGGAACAGGAGAATGTCCCCTGCTACTTTTTGCCCGGCGTTCCCCATGAGATGAAATATCTCATGGCCAGGTTTGTTTTGGCCGATTTGGAAAAGAGGTTTCCTCAAAGGCCTCACTATGTCAAGCGTGTGCTGCGTTTCCAGGATGTGTTCGAATCGGAGATCGGCCACAGGCTGAAACAAGTGGACGTGGAGGCCTGGAATCTGGAAGTGGGTTATTATCCCCAGCTTCGTGAGGTCTGGGTTGCCCTTGGGGCCACTGCCGATGATCCGGGAGAAGCCCGGATGCGCCTGGCCGAAGGGGAGAGGGTGGTGCTGGAAAGGCTGGGCCGCGAAAAAATGAGCGGATACAAGGATGATCCTCTGGAAAAGGTGGTGGGTCGGCAGCTCCTTCAAAAGAGTTGGAAAATGGCTGTTGCCGAATCCTGCACGGGGGGGCTTGTGGCTCAGCGCATCACATCCGTTTCGGGGGCATCCCGGTATTTTGATCGAGGGTTCGTCACTTACAGCAATGAGGCCAAGATGGCCCTTCTGGGTTTGCCGCAAGAGCTGCTGCAAGCCCACGGAGCTGTGAGCGGACCCGTGGCTCAAGCCATGGCCCAGGGTGCGATGGAGAAAGCCCGAGTGGAAATCGCTCTGGGGATCACGGGCATTGCCGGTCCCACGGGGGGGAGCAGGGATAAGCCGGTGGGCACCGTGTACATGGCGTGTGCCACGGCTCATGGTTCCAGGGTGGAAAAACACCAGTTTCATGGCGACCGGGAAACCATCCGCCAGGTTGCCGGCCAGGCAGCACTGCAGCTGCTTTGGAGGAGTTTATGCCCATGATTCGGGCATTCGTTGCCCTTGAGGTGCCCGAGACCGTACAGGAAGCGCTGGGGCAAATTCAGGGACGCCTGAAAAAAATGGGGGGATCCGTCGGTTGGGTGAGGCCCGATCGTGTTCATCTGACCTTGAAGTTTCTGGGAAGTGTGTCCGAGGAGTCCATTCCTCCCATTGCCGAGGCCCTGAAAGAACTCTCATCGCGCACAGCGCCCTTTGAGCTTCGTCCCAAAGGATGCGGCGCCTTTCCTTCCATGAAGCAAATGCGTGTGATTTGGATTGGACTGGCCGGAGACATGAAGGCTCTTTCGGGGCTCAAGAAGGGTGTGGAGGAAGCCTTAAGACCCCTGGGTTTTCCCCTGGAGGATCGACCATTCAAGCCTCATCTCACTCTGGGGCGTGTGAAAGGAAGGCAGCGCCTGCGCAGCCTTCAGGAAGGGTTGCTGGCAGAGCAGGCCTTCGAGGCGGAAGCTTTTGACGTGAGAGAAGTGGTGTTGTATAAAAGCGACTTGAGACCCGAAGGTGCCATCTACACTCCCCTGTTTCGAGCAAGTTTCAACCTGTAGAAATTGTTTTGAAAATTGATTATGAAAAGCATTTTGAGTTTATCAAGCCCGTTGTTGAGGCAATTAGAGCTTTACAGATGGGTCTGTTCATTTCAACTTGAGTGTTTCAGGGAGGCGCCTTGATGGGTTCCAAAGACGACAGACAAAGAGCCATTGACACGGCCATTTCCCAAATCGAGCGCAACTGTGGCAAGGGAGCCATCATGCGTCTTGGGGGCGAATCGCAGCCCGTGGAGGTGTCCATCATTCCCACGGGGTGCCTCTCTCTGGATCTGGCCCTGGGAATCGGAGGGGTTCCGCGGGGAAGGATTCTGGAAATCTTTGGGCCGGAATCTTCGGGAAAGACCACACTGGCTCTGCACATCCTGGCGGAAGCTCAAAAACAGGGGGGATTGGCTGCTTTTGTGGATGCGGAACATGCTCTGGATGTCAATTACGCGCGCAAGCTGGGCGTTCAGGTGGAAGACCTCCTCATCAGCCAGCCTGACTACGGGGAACAGGCTCTGGAAATCGCTGAAATTCTCGTGCGAAGCAACGCCATTGATGTCGTGGTCATCGATTCGGTGGCTGCCCTGGTTCCCAGGGCGGAAATCGAAGGGGAAATGGGAGATCCTCATGTGGGGCTTCAGGCGCGCCTCATGAGCCAGGCCCTTCGCAAGCTTGTTTCCGCCATCAGCAAATCAAAGACCTGCGTCATATTCATCAACCAGATTCGCATGAAAATCGGCGTCATGTATGGCTCCCCTGAGACCACTACGGGAGGGAATGCTCTCAAGTTCTATGCAACCATGCGTCTGGATATTCGGCGCACGGGGCCCATCAAGGAGGGCCAGGATATCATTGGCAACCGGACCAGAGTCAAGGTGGTGAAAAACAAGATCGCCCCCCCCTTTAAAGAAGTGGAATTTGATGTGGTTTACGGGCGTGGAATTTCCAGGGAGGGGGACATACTGGACCTGGCGGTGAACGGAAATATGGTGGATAAGGCGGGCACATGGTATTCCTACGGGGGAGAAAGGCTGGGGCAGGGCCGTGAAAATGCCAAAGCCTTCCTGAGAGANCATCCCGAAATTCTGAATGAGATTGAGTCGAAGCTTCGAACAGCGCATAATTTGAAACTCGCGGGAGAGCAGGTAGAAGGCGTCGCTGCCATGGAGGGCTGAGGAGTTTTCCACAGGGAGTGAACGGGCGAAGCCGTCGGTGTGGAAATTTTCTAAAATGACTGACGGAAGGGAAGAAATTTTTTCGAGGAGAACTGTTTGATGAAAGCGAGCCAAATCCGCACAGCATTTTTAAAATTCTTTGAGGAAAAAAACCATGCCACGGTGAAAAGTTCATCCCTCGTTCCCCACGACGATCCCTCGCTGTTGTTCACCAATTCAGGAATGGTACAGTTCAAGCGCACTTTTCTGGGTGAAGAACGCCGCCCCTACACGCGGGCGGCGTCCAGTCAAAAGTGCATGCGGGCGGGTGGAAAGCACAATGACCTGGAGAACGTGGGGCGTACCGCTCGGCATCACACTTTTTTTGAGATGCTCGGTAACTTCTCTTTTGGCGACTACTTCAAAGAGGAAGCTGTGGATTATGCCTGGGGCTTCCTCACGGGACTGATGGGCCTTCCTGCAGACAAGCTCTACGCCACCATCCACGAAGGTGACGAGCACATGAACCTCGGTGTTGACGAGGAAGCCCGCACCCTCTGGGAAAAATTCCTGCCCCGGGAGAGAATCCTGGCTTTTCCCACCAAGGACAACTTCTGGTCCATGGGAGAGACGGGTCCCTGCGGTCCCTGTTCGGAAATTCTCATCGACCAGGGTCCTTCCATGGGGTGCGGCTCCCCTGAATGCAAACCCGGTTGTGATTGCGATCGATATCTCGAATTGTGGAACCTCGTCTTCATGCAGTTCAATCGCCGGGAAGACGGGATTCTGGAGCCCCTTCCCAAACCAAGCATCGATACGGGCATGGGCCTTGAGAGAATCGCGGCGGTGATTCAAAAGGTTCCCTCCAACTATGACACGGATGTTTTCTCTCCCATGCGTCAGAGGATCACTGAACTCACGGGCTACAAATATGGAACCGATGCGGAAAAGGACGTTTCCGTGAAGGTCATCGCCGATCATAGCCGGGCTGCGGCTTTTCTCATCGGTGACGGTATTCTGCCGAGCAACGAGGGGCGTGGCTACGTTTTGCGCCGCGTTTTAAGAAGAGCACTGCGGCATGGCAGATTTCTTGGTCTGAACCGCCCTTTTCTCCATGAAGTGGCTGTTTCCGTGATGCATTCCATGGAAGATGCTTATCCTGAACTTCTGGAAAGCCGAAGCTTTATCACCCGGGTGATCCTCCATGAGGAGGAAAGATTCAATGAGACTTTGGATCATGGTTTAAGTCTCCTTCAGGAGGAAATCAGAGTCCTGCAGGCTGAAAACAGGAAGATCATTCCAGGGGCACTTGTTTTCAAGTTGTATGACACCTTTGGTTTTCCCATCGACATCATCACCGACATGGGCCGGGATCTTCAAATGGAGACAGATGAAGCCGGCTTCAATGAGCTCATGGAGAAGCAGCGTGAGCAGTCACGCCTGCACTGGAAGGGCAGCGGGGAAAGGGATGTTTCGGAAGTCTACCGCCACCTGGCGGCCGAGGGGGTGGTGACGAAATTTCTTGGGCACGAAAGTCTGGAAGGGGAGTCGTCCATTCGGGCCCTTGTTCATGGGGGTCAGCCCGTTTCAGAAGTGGTCGATGGAATGGATGTGGAAGTGGTGACACAGGAAACGCCCTTTTATGGCGCATCGGGAGGCCAGGTGGGCGATGTGGGAGAAATTTCCGGTTCTCACGGAAGAATCGTGGTCCTGGACACTCACAAGCTTCCCGGAGACATTTTTGTCCACATGGGCAAGGTGGAGGGCGGGCCCTTTCACGTGGGGGACGTGGTTCGGCTCTCCGTGGATGCCGCCGCCAGGCAGGACACAGCACTGCATCACACGGCCACGCACATTCTCCACGCGGTGTTGAGGTCCGTACTGGGAGACCATGTCAAGCAGGCGGGTTCTCTCGTGGCTCCTGACCGCCTTCGTTTTGACTTCACCCATTTTGCTTCCCTGACTCCCCAGGAGTTCAGTGAAATTGAGAGAAGAGTCAATGACGAAATCCGCCGCAACTTGGATTTGGAGGTTCATGTCATGAACCTGGACCAGGCACTGAAGGCGGGAGCCATGGCTCTTTTTGAGGAAAAATACGGCGACAGCGTGCGGGTGGTGGAAATACCGGGTTTCAGTCAGGAGCTTTGCGGGGGCACCCACACCCACCGAACGGGAGACATCGGGCTTTTTGTGATCGTTCAGGAAATGGGAATAGCTGCGGGGGTGCGAAGGATCGAAGCTCTTGCCGGCCGGCGGGCTCTGGATCACATCCGCCGCCAGCGGGAGGCCCTCCTGGAGGTGAGTGCCTTGCTGAAGGCCTCTCCCCAAGAGCTGGTGGAGCGCATAGAGAAGCTGGTGGCCCAGCAGCGGCAAACGGAACGAGAACTGGAAGCTCTCAAGGCGTCTCTCACCAGCCAGCGCTCCCAGGACCTGCTGGATGCGGCAGAAGATTGGAATGGTGCCAAAGTGCTGGTCACTCAGGTGGAAACGGACGATCCCAAGGTGTTGAGAGAAATGAATGACCGTTTCAAGAATCGGCTTCAACGAGGGATCATTGTCCTTGGGGCGGCGCACGGGCAGAAAGCTTTCCTCCTCGCGGGTGTCACTCCCGATCTCACCGAAAAAATTCGCGCGGGAGACCTCATTCGTGAAATTGCCAGGGAGGTTGGAGGAAGCGGTGGTGGAAGGCCCGACATGGCTCAGGCAGGGGGCACTCAACCGGAAAAGCTCAGCCAAGCACTTGATTTGGCGAGGAAGATCATCAAGGAAAAACTTGGGGTCTGATCTTTTGAGGTGGCGGCCCTGCTGCAAGGGGCAAAAACATGATTAAATTATGATTGCAAGTCTGAAAATATGGTCTTGACACCTGCAATAATTTGGAGTTTATAGCCCTTCCGGGGTGTGCATTCCCCGCATGAAGGAAAGTGCGCGAAAAAACTGAAGCCACCTCCTCAATCAGGAGGTGGCTTCAGTTTTCTAAGGCGAAGGCTGGAATAGAGTCAGACCCTGTCGATGCGGCAAAATGCCAGTTTTTCTTCCATTTCCTCAGTGATTGCTTCACGGAACTGGGACAGGGGATACGAAGCACCGCAATCACGGCAGCGCCAGGAAACCTGACGTCAGGTGCGCACCAGGGCTAAAGTTTTTTTACATCGAGGGCATTCCAATGGGATTTCTCCTTTGTAAACGGGATTTCCTGAATGAAGGGAGCATGGTCAGCCAATGCTTATAAAAAAAAATTTGCCTTTAGGCAAGATCATGGCCCACAGATAATTCAGAAGTGTGCGGGTGAAGCATGGGGAAAAATCAAGCTCCAGCCTGACTTTTCAGGGAATACATGAATTAAAATCAAGTTCGTCGGCAGCGGTTGCCCGTTTTCCGTGTCATTGACGTGTTTGACCCCGTAACTTAACTTTTTGGTATGAATGTTTTATTATCTTTAGTTCTACAGGTTCCCTTGATCGCACCGGAGTCGAGAAACTGGGAACATAATATCATGAGGGGGTGTGTTGGGAGAAGGCATGTTATTGTCTGCCCCCGCTTTGGAGGAATAAACCATGAAAGCTTACGGCACTGAAACTTGTCTCCCCTATAAGTTCAGGCTTCACAATTCCGAACAGGATGAGGAAGTTTTCAGCTTCTCAAGGAAGACCAAATCCGGAGAGGACTTGATGGAGGATGAACTCTCTTTCGAGGAGGCCATTGACCTTGCGGAAAGAGAGGGTGAGCGGGCCGCCGGGAGTGGTTCGGCGGGCTATGACACCGAGGAGGAATCGGAGGATTCCCCTTCCGCCTCCACTGAGGGGGAGTTTGATGAAGACCATGTTTCCTGCTATTTACGAGAAGTGGCGGGATATCCACTGCTGACCCAGGAGAGAGAGGTCGAACTGGCTCAGACCATCCGTGAGGGGCAGACTCGACTGGTGGATCTCATGGCGAAGCACAAGAACCATCACAAGCTTTTGGCCGATGCCGATGCCAAGGTTCAAAAGCTGCTGTTGCATGAAAAAGCCTTTCCCGGGGTGAGGGACAAGATTCTCAAGGTGATTCTCAGAACCCTGGAGCGGGGAGCATCTGAAGAATCGGGTGATGTGCCTTTTGGATTGCTCCTGCAGCAGGTGAGAAGCATCTTGCATGGCATCGACGCAGCCAAGCAGGAAATGGTCAAGGCCAATTTGAGGCTGGTATTGAGCATCGCCAAGCGTTACCGGGGCCGCGGAATGAGCTTTGACGATTTGATTCAGGAAGGGAACCTGGGTCTTCTGAAAGCGGTGGGACGTTTCGACCACACCAAGGGAAATCGTTTCAGCACTTACGCCACATGGTGGGTGAGGCAGAGCATCATTCGGGGAATATACGATAAAACCCGAACCATCAGGCTTCCCGTTCATTTCATTGAGCTGAAAAACCTTTTTTTCAAGGTCTTTTATGAACTCCTGAAAGAACTGGGGCGTGAACCCACACCCCGCGAAATTGCCGATCGCGCCAACTTGCCTTTGGAAAAGGTTCAGATGGTTCTGACCCTTGCTTCGCAGCCCATATCCCTGGAAACCCCCATCGGGGAAGATGACCAGCGCCTGGGTGATTTCATCGAGGATGAAAAGGCCGCGTCCCCCATGGAGGAATGCTCCGACAAAGAGTTGGCAGAGGTGACCAGAAATCTGCTGTCCACCTTGCAGCCGAGAGAGGAAAAAATACTGCGGCTCCGTTTCGGTCTCGATGGCCAGCCTGCGGAAACTCTCGAAAAAATAGGCAAGAGTTTCAAAGTTTCCAAGGAAAGAATTCGACAAATAGAAAAAAAGGCGTTGAAAAAACTCAGGAATCCCAACAGGCAATCTTGTCTGAAAAATTTCATCGAATAGATCAGCGGCTGGAGGGAACCCCCTCCAGCCGCCACATGTACCATCCATCCCCGCCTCCAGTCTCACGCCAATCCCTTCCATTCATTCTCCCGCCACACACTGTGGTGGCAAAATACGTGCATCGTGACCGTTGCACACGTGCGCGCATCTCTTCCACTCTGCAGAAGTGCCGACCGATTGTTGAAAGGTTTTTGTGCCAGAGGGCATGATCGAGTACTATTGCCCCTCCATCTCGATCCTGCTCATTTGTTGTCATTCTCAGGCTGCCTGGCGCTTGCGGTTTTGAGAACGCTGCTGCCCCTCTCTGCTCAATGGTTGGGTTCATGTCATGCTCTTTTACCTCAAAATTCTTTTTCTCCTGTGGCTCATCAATTTTGCTCCCCCTTTTATGGCGCACCTGTGCGGCTCCCGGTGGAATGCGCCCCTCGATGACGGGAGGAATCACCGCGACGGGCGCCCTCTTTTGGGTCCACACAAGACAAAACGTGGCTTTTTGGCTGCACTGATCATGGGAGGTGTTGCCGGGTTTGCCATGGGTTTCTCCTGGTGGGCAGGCCTTGTGTGCGCCTTGTTGAGCATGGCGGGCGACCTCCTTTCCAGCTACATCAAGCGGCGCAGAAATCTGCCCAGTGGGAGTCTTGTGCCGGGTTTGGATCAAGTATTTGAGGGTGCTTTTCCCCTTTTTTTTCTCGCTGTCCTCCATGGTTTCGGGGTAGGAATGCTTCTCGTGCTCACCCTTGCTTTTGTGGTGGGAGCGTACTGGGGGAGCTGGTTTCTCAAGGAAGTGCTCCTTACAAAGCCTTACGAGGATTATCCAAGGCGGGTCTCTTCCTGGGTCCGTCTCAGGGAAATCAGAAAGTGCCAGATCATTTCCAATCCTTTCCATCACTTTGTCAACTTTGAAGACTCATTCTATTATCACATCATGATGAAAACTGCTTTCAAGGCTCTGGGGATTTATGAACGAGGAAAGGAGAATGCGCTCAATATTAAAATGACGGAACTCAGTCTTCATTTTGCGGACCTTCCTTCCCCATTTCACAATTACCGTATTCTGTATCTCTCCGATTTGCACCTGGATGGGCTGGACGGACTGACGGAGCGCCTGGTGCAGCTCATTGAAAAGGAACATGTGGATCTGTGCATTCTTGGCGGGGATTACCGCATGGAAAATCACGGTCCTTTTGGCCTGGCGCTGAAGCGGCTGGATCAGGTGATGGCCAACTTGCGTTGTGAGGATGGCTGTCTGGGGGTTCTGGGGAACCACGACTGCCTCGAGATTGTGGAGCCCCTCAAGGCCAGGGGAATAGATTTCCTCATCAACGATTCCCGGGCCATTGTCCGCAATGGAGAGGCCTTGTGGTTCGTGGGCGTCGATGATCCTCACCTCTACAAGTGTCATGATCTCAATGACGCTTTTCACGGGGTGCCCCCCGAAGCCTTCATCATTTTTCTGGCCCATTCCAACGAGATTTACCGTGAGGTGGCTCCTTACGGTCCCCGGCTTTATCTTTGCGGGCACACGCACGCGGGGCAGATTCAACTGCCCTACATCGGTCCTCTTTTCACTCACAGCAGCGCACCGCGTCGTTTTTGCCAGGGATTGTGGCGCTATGGAGAGATGCAGGGGTTCACCAGTTGCGGAGTGGGTGTGTCGGGGGTTCCCGTGCGTTTTTCATGTCAAGGTGAGGCCGTGATCCTCACCTTGAAACGGCAGTAGGGCCCGGCACTTCTTCCAGTGGCTCACTGGCGGAAGTGAAGCAGCGGCTGGGCGTAGATTTCGGGCTTTTCCATGTGCAGCAGCTGAAAGATGGTGGCGGCCACGTTGGCCAGACCCGGCTCCGCCACGGCCGGATTCACTTCGATAGGCTTGTCTTCCGATGGGTCGTAGACGATGAACCATACAGGATTGAGCGTGTGGGCCGTCTTTCCCTTGGGGTTGCCCTGATCGTTGAGCTTGGGCCGTCCGGCCTTCTTGTCCATTTCGTACATCTCTTCGGCGTTTCCGTGGTCTGCAGTGACGAGGAGCACTCCCCCCGCCTTCGCCACGGCTTTCATGATGCGGCCAATGCAAAGATCCACGGCCTCCACGGCAATCCTTGCCGCCTGGTAAATGCCCGTGTGGCCCACCATGTCCCCATTGGGAAAATTGAGACGGATGAAGTCATAGCTCTTTTCTTCGATGGCCCCAATGACATGGTCCGTGATCTCGGCAGCCTTCATCCAGGGGCGCTCCTCAAAGGGAACCCTGTCCGAAGGAACTTCCACATACCTTTCGAGCTTCTCATCGAGGTAGCCCGATCGATTCCCATTCCAGAAATAGGTCACATGTCCAAACTTCTGAGTTTCACTGATGGCCATCTGGCGCACACCGGCAGCGCAGAGGTACTCACCGATGGTCTTTTCAATGACGGGGGGTTCCACCAGGTAGTTTTTGGGAATGTGAGCTTCCGTGTCGTATTCCATCATTCCCGCGTAGGCGGCGCGTGGATTCGGTTCGCGATGGAACTTGTGGAAATTTTCCTCGTCAAAGGCCCGGCTGATTTCTATGGCCCGGTCGCCGCGAAAATTGAAAAACACCACGCTGTCTCCATCCACAATGGGACCCACAGGTCCCTCGCCGTCTGCAATGACGAAAGGGGGCAGGTCCTGATCAATGACGCCCGGGTTTTCTGCGCGAAGGGTTTCAATGGCTTCCTTGGCGGAAGAAAATTGCCTCCCCTCACCTGCCACGTGAGTCTTCCAGCCAAGGGCCACCATGTCCCAGTTGGCCTCGTAGCGGTCCATGGTCACCTTCATGCGTCCGCCGCCGCTGGCGATGCGGTAATCCACACCCTCACGTGCATTCAGGTCCCTGAGAAAGGACTCGAAGGGCTCGATGTATTCCAGGGCCGAGGTCTCTCCCACATCACGCCCGTCCAGGAGAATGTGCACGCGGGCTCTCGAAATTTTTTCCTCACGGGCAAGGCGCTGCAGCATGAGTTTCAGATGGTTGATGTGGCTGTGAACATTTCCGTCTGAAAGCAGGCCGATAAAGTGCATGGTGCCATTGTTTTCCCTGCAGAATTCCGTCAGCTGCGTCCAGCCTTTGCCCCTGTAGATGCGCCCGCTTTCCAGGGCTTCGTTCACCAGGCGGGCACCCTGAGGGTAAAAACGGCCCGCACCCAGGGTGTTGTGCCCCACTTCCGAGTTGCCCATGTCTTCGTCACTGGGAAGCCCCACGGCTGTCCCGTGTGCCTTGAGAAGGGTGTGCGGACAGTTTTGCAGGAGCCAGTCCAGATTGGGGGTGTACGATTCGAGAACTGCATTTCCAATGGGATCTTTACGAAAGCCGATGCCATCCATGATGACCAGGACCACGGGTGTGAATTTACGGGATTTCAACAGAGTTGTCATTTTCATGTGCAGCCGCCTTTTCTGTGACCTTGCGGAACCATCGTTACTGGGTCAAAAAGGAATGTTCTTGCAAAATTGGGCGATTCATGTGGCCCGTTTATTGACGGGTCCTTGAACGGGCATTCGGGAAGACGCCATTCCAGGAACGATTGTGAACAGGGGATCAAGGGCGGTTCCTCACCTTCGTGCCCGGGGCCGCTCACCAAGGGTCAGGGACAGAGTGCTGGCTCCTCCCTCCCAATGCACCACGTGGAGTGTCATTCGGTCCCCTGGCCTG
>SL_3KL_010_SEDDRAFT_10000056_pt1 | contig 63765 bp, 51 predicted proteins | sample SodLakKL_010_SED_2_FD_10381 | JGI IMG/M metagenome (IMG submission 10381)
TTTTTTACTTCAGCCATTTTAATTTAAGCAGCAGGAGTAACATTTTTAGTGTCGAATAAGAAAAAAGCGTGACAAAATATAAAAGGTTTTAACATTACACAAAATCCTACTTATTTCACATTTTACACAACTCAAGGAGGTCAATGCTTTGATTAATCAAAACAGTGTTCCAAAATCCCGGGATGAAATGCTTGCCGTGCAGGGAAAAGGGCTGCTATGGACAGTGAAGCACGCTTATGACAACTGTCCTTTTTACCAAAAGAAATTGGACGATGCCGGAATTTCTCCCGGCGACATTCGCGGTCTTGATGATCTTACCAGGCTGCCGTTTACTGAAAAGGAAGAGTTGAAAGATGCCTATCCTTTTGGCCTGATGTCTGTTCCGGAAAAAGATATTGTCAGAATCCATGCTTCTTCAGGGACAACCGGTAAAAAAACAGTTGCTTATTACACCCAGAAAGACCTTGACGATTGGGCTGAAATGATGGCCAGGTGCTGGCATTTCGCCGGGGTCACACCGGAAGACCGGGTGCAGATTACCGTGGGTTATGGGCTTTGGACGGCAGGTGCCGGTTTCCAGGCCGGTATAGAAAAGCTTGGGGCAATGGCTATTCCGGTGGGGCCGGCTGGAAATGATTTGCAGATGGAGATGTTGATCGATCTGGAGGCTACAGCTATCTGCTGTACTTCTTCTTATGCACTGCTCCTTGCCGAAGAAGTCAATAAAAAAGGTATTAAGGACAAAATAAAGCTGAGGGTGGGAGTAATCGGTTCGGAAAGATGGGGCGACAAAATGCGGGCCAGGATTGAAGAACTGCTGGAAATTGAAACTTTTGATATTATCGGTATGACTGAAACCTACGGGCCGGGAACGGGTATTGATTGCAATCAGCATCAGGGGATCCATTACTGGTCGGACTATTTTATATTTGAGACTATTGATCCAGATACAGGAAAAGCGGTGGCTCCCGGTGAACAGGGTGAAATGGTAGTAACAACCCTGAAAAAAGAAGGGATGCCGTTGATTCGATACCGGACCCGGGATATTACCCGCCTGTATGCAGAAGAGTGTTCCTGCGGCAGTCCGTTTTTTCGCCTAGACCGGATTTTAGGCCGCACAGATGATATGTTTAAGTTCAGGGGGGTTATTTGTTTTCCAGCACAAATTGATCAGCTGATTTCAAATACTGAAGGACTTGATTGTGAGTACCAGGTTATCCTAAATCGGGATCAGGGCAGGGACAGCATGCTTTTGCGCATAGAAGCAGAACAGGGTTTTTGCGGTGATCGAAACGATCTTGCTCAAACCATTAAGAATACAATTAAAGCAAAAATTGGCATTTCACCTCAGATAGAGGTTGTTGGCTGCCGGGAATTGCCAAGAACAGAAAGGAAAACGAAGCGGGTTTTTGATGAGAGAGAGCATTAAAAATTTTAAAATTTAAAGATAACTATATATTGAAGAATATTTATTGAGGAGAATTTATATGCACAGGGTCTTCCATAAGCAGGCAGAAGTAAAGGCTTCCGGGGAAGGCTTATGGGAAAAAGTCAAGCATTTCCCCGGGGAGACAAACGGGGTTTCTTCAGAAGAATGGTTGACCAATGCTCTAGTCCTTGCCCGATCTTCACTGGGAACAGATCTTTCATTTATTTTTACCTATAACCAGCTGCGGGAAGAATTGACAGCCTATCTTTCGCAGGGCCGGCAGGGTGAGCCCTTGTGGCAAAAAATGCAGTGGAAAGCCGGTGAAGAAGAGGTTGCCGGATTGTTTTCCGAATGCACTTCCGGCCGGGATAAAGAACTGGACCGGTTTTTAACTTCCCTGCTGAAGCAGGAATGCGCTTCCTTTTTACTTCATCCTTTAGAGTTAGTATCAGATGACCATGGCCTTATTGGAGTTGGTTCTTATGAACCGATGATTTTTTCCAGTAATGAAGACGGTTTGTTAAGCCTGATTGGCAGTAACATTACAAATTTATGGGAAAACAAGGATCTGCAAGGCTCTTTACAGAAGCTCCGTAAAGAAATGGATGCCCTGATGCGTTTTAGTAAATATTTATCATCAAATACCGATGATCTTGAAGTTGTTCTGGAGAAAATTTTAGATGAGTTGAAATCGATTATTGATGTGGAAAGCTGCGGGGTTTTACTCTATGATCCCGAGCAGAAGGCCCTGGTTTTGCAAAAACCAGCTTTTGGAGTAAGCAGTGAACAGTTTAAAGCTTATACCCTGTCTACCGACACTGATATGGAAGATGGGATGGGGGTGGCCGCAAAAGTATTTTTAACCGGCAAACCCTACATCTGCAATATGACTAACCGTGATCATGTTACCAATCAAAAACTGGCCAAACTTTACGGCGCACGCAGTTCTCTTACGGTTCCCCTTGTAGTAGACAACAGAAGAATCGGTATCCTTCATGCCATCAATAAAAGAAAGGGTAATTTTACTACCGAAGATGCGCGTCTCCTGGAACTGCTTGCTTACCAGCTTGCAATTGTTATTGAAAATGCCCGCCTCTTTAAACAGCTGGAGAATAAAAACGAACTCCTTCGTCACTCGATGGATGTGCATAATAAATTAACCAGGCTGGTGTTAAAGGACAGGAACTTTAATGAAATTGTTTTTACACTGGCTCAACTAATCGGACGTGACATAGTTGTTCAGGATCAGTTTTTCAAAATAATAGGCTCATACCTGACCGAAGAAGAAGATAATTTAGATTTTTTAGAGAAATCAATGTCAGAAGACCTCTGGGAATATAAGATTTTCAGGGAACTGATGCAGCAGGTTAATAATTTAAAACAGGCTGTACTTTTACCGCCTTTTCCGGATGGTGGTATGAACCGGGCCAGGTTAATTGCACCGATTACCCTGGCCAATAATATTTTAGGCTATGTTTCTATCCTTGAACACAGTAAACAAAAGCTCGGTGATATGGAATTTCTGGCCATCGAACATGCGGTAACCGTCTTCACAATTAAAATGATGCAGAGTAAGATTGCTTACGAGGTGGAAGAAAGAGTTAGCGGTGATTTTCTTGATGACCTTTTAAATGGCAGCTATCATTCTTCTGAAGATATGATTCATAGAGCATCGTACCTGGGTCATGACCTAACAGAACCTTACCAGGTGATCTATTTGGATATAGATGACTGTTCTGATCATCTCTACAAAAAAAAAGGAAATGAAAGCATGATCTCGCAGTTAAAACGGCGGGTTTTTGATATTGTCAAAAACTGCGTTGAAGAAAGAATTCCTTCCTCAATTACCGGTATAAAAAGCGATGCCATTGTAGTAGCGGCCCCTTGCCCGGGGAACAAGTCTGATCCGGGTTTGGATGAAATTGCTTATTTCTTAAAAGATAAGGTGAAACAGTTAATTCCCGAAATTACAGTTTCGATCGGCATCGGAAAGGTAGGCAGCAGTATTGAAGAGATCAAAAATTCTTACCAGGAAGCCAGGAGGGCCATCTTCATTTCCCGAAAGTTTAATAAAAAGGATCATGTCATTGCCTACGAATCCCTGGGTGCTTACAAGCTTTTATTTAATGTCAGCGATGAAACTGATTTGCAGCAGCTTGTTGATCAAGCCCTGGGGCCACTCTTGAATTACGACCGAAAGAAGAAAAACGAAGTTTTCATTCAAACTTTACGACAGTATCTTTTTTCCAACTGCAACAACCAAAAAACCGCAGAGAGCTTGTTTATTCATCTAAATACTTTAAAGTACCGTCTGCAGAAAATCCAGGAGATTGCAGGGATAGATCTCCATAATCCTGAGACGAGGCTTAACCTGCAGCTGGCTTTAAAAGTCCTGGAGATCAAGAACCTTTAAGTAAATCTTGATCAAGGAATTATAATCAGCGTCCTTTACATGGGCCGGTTAGATGGTTTTAAACCAGTAGAGAAGGTGTATTTAGCATTTTTAAGGCTTCTCTGTACATTGCTACCCATAAATCGAACATGACTACAATATGAAAGCGATCAGGTTTTTATACCGAATAATATGTTTCTTATATGCTGTTCGCTTATCTTTTATCCTGGTCATAAATCGATGAGCTCAAAATTATTCTTTTAAGACAAAAAAAATGCTTCATTTTTGTTCGTTTGAGACGTATTGGTACGGGGAGAGGGTGTGATAAAATAAACTGAAAATAAAAAGATTCTACAAAAGACTTAATTGATTAATTCTTCTTTTCATGGAGGTGAGGCACCCGACTTTTTTTGATTTGGTTTGGATCGGTATCAAAATTTAGGGGGTTTTAATTGTGAAAAGCGTAAATTGGAAGATCTTGCTTATCTTTGGAATCGTGCTGATGCTGGTAATGGCCGGTTTCGGGTGTGATCCTGTAGATGAGCCGGAAGAAGAGGTAGATGAGCCGGAAGAAGAGGTAGATGAGCCGGAGGAAGAGGAGCCTGCATATGACCCGATTACATTAAGTTACGCCTTCTTTGCACCTGCAGGTACTTTCCCTGGTGTTCAGATGCAGGAATGGGCCGATCGGCTGGAAGAACGTACAGGGGGGCTGGTTACGGTCAATACTTTTCCCGGTGGAGAGTTGCTGGGACCTTTTAACATGTTTGACGGGGTCCTGGAAGGGGTGGCTGATATCGGCCTTTCCTGTCCTTCTTATGAGCCGGGACGCTTTCCTTTAATTGAGCTTGCCGACTTCCCACTGGATTATCCCAATGCTGAAGTTGCCAGCATGGTTTTATGGGAGCTGTATCAGGAGTTTCAGCCGGAAGAATTTGCTGACTATAAAGTGATCACCCTGTTTGCTACAGAACCGGCTTACATCCAATCTAAAGATCGGGTGGCCAGCCTGGAAGATCTCAGGGGCNTGGANCTCAGGGCTGCCGGAACCGGCGCTCCGTTTCTCGGTGCACTGGGTGCTACCCAGGTCAGTATGGGTCAGGGTGAAGTAGGGGAAGCNCTGGAGACCGGGGTTATTGATGGNTATGCTTCTTCCCGTGAGGTGCTCTATGATTTTAAATATGCCGAAACAGTCAAATATCTTACCGATTACCCCATTTTCCAGATTTCTTTTGCTGCAGTAATGGACAGAGCTGTTTTTGATGCCCTGCCGCAGGAAGTCCAGGATATTATCGATGAGCTGGGACCGGAGATGGCCCAGTGGACGGGGCAGTACCTCGACGGGCACTGCATTGATGCTGTAGAATGGGCTGTTGCCGAAGAGGGCCTGGAAGTAGTGGAACTCGATCCTGAAGAAAGAGCCCGGTGGGATGCAGTACTGGAGCCGCTGGTTGATGAAGCGGTAGCAAACCTGGAAGCCCAGGGCCTGCCCGGGGAAGCTTTTATTGAAAGGCTTTACCAGTTGAGAGATCAGTTAAACTAGCCTGGCAGGTAATTGAACGGAGGCTGTATTTCTTTCATGTGAGACAGGGGGCGCCCGTTGCTGAAAATTATTCCGGGGAAACGGTCGATGGGCGCCCCTTTTAAGTGATTAAAAAGGAGTTGCGCCTGTTGGATTACTTAAATAAGTTTAATGAACAATTAAGCAGGGTGTTTGTCAGGATTGCCGGTATTTCGCTGGTTGGGACCATGCTGCTCGCCGTAGGCAATATGATTTCACGCCAGGTTTATGTTCCATGGGGAGCTGCCTGGGAAGTGGTCGGATTTCTGACAGCAATTACTGTTGCTTTTTCCCTGGGTTATTCTCAGCTGAATAAGGTCCATGTTACCATCGATTTAGTTGTTGATCGCTTTCCTCCCCGGTTACGATCACTGGCTGAATCCATTACCTACCTGTTCAGCATTTTTCTGTTTTCCGTAGCAGCCAGGCATATTTATCTCTATGCTGAAAGGATGCAGGCGCAGGGTGTTCTTGCTGAAACTTTACGCCTGCCCTATTATCCGCTTATTTATGCTGTGTCCGTAGCCTTTATTTGCTTTAACCTGGTCTTGCTGTCAGATTTTCTTAAGTCATTGAAAAGATTAATAACCGGTGATAGGAGTTAATACTATATGAGCGATATATCTTTAGCCGTTATAGGGATCATTTTTTTGCTTATACTGATGATGCTGCGCATGCCGGTCGGATTTGCCATGTTTTTTGCTGGATTTGTCGGCTTTAGCCTGGTGGTTACCCCCAGGGCTGCCTACACTATTCTCAGCACCGATATATTTCATACTTTTTCTTCTTACAGCCTGAGTGTAATCCCCATGTTTGTCCTTATGGGGCAAATCGCTTTCCGTTCCGGGGTTACAGAAAGCCTTTATGATGCGGCCTACAAGTGGGTCGGCCATATGAGAGGGGGTATGGCTGCCACTACTATTGCGGCAAGTACAGCATTTGCGGCCATATGTGGTTCAAACATTGCTACTACAGCTACCATGGGAACTATTGCCCTGCCCGAGATGAAAAAATTTAATTACAATCCCATGTTGAGCGCCGGTAGTGTAGCTGCCGGCGGTACTCTTGGTGTGGTTATTCCACCCAGTGTGGTTTTAATTATTATTGCCATCCAGACTGAACAATCGATCATCAGGCTTTTTGTCGGTAATATCATTCCCGGTATTTTACTTTCCGGGCTTTTTTTACTGACGGTTTTTCTGGTTTGCTTTAAAAATCCCCAGCTCGGGCCGGCCGGACCAAGGTCAACTTTAAAAGCTAAATTAACTTCTTTGACCGGGGTTCTTGGGCCCCTGTTACTTTTTGTACTGGTTATAGGAGGTCTTTATGCCGGTTGGTTTACCCCAACTGAAGGCGGGTCGGTTGGTTCTTTTGGCGCCCTGCTAATAGCGCTGTTAATGCGTAAGCTGAGCTGGCACAAATTTAACCTTGCTGTTATGGATACCTTAAGGGTTTCTGCCATGGTCATGATTTTAGTGGCAGGTGCTGTAGCATTTGGACGTTTCCTGACTGTGACCAGGCTCCCTCATGCTCTTGCCGATTGGGCCGTTGCATTACCGGTTGCCCCCGTGGCCATCCTTCTGGTAGTCATTTTTATTTACCTGGTCGGCGGGGCAGTTATGGACGCTCTTGGGTTTTTAACCTTGAGTATACCGATATTTTTCCCTCTGGGTATAGCGCTTGGTTATCATCCTATTTGGTTTACCGTCCTGATCTGTATTATTACCACCATGGGGGCCATTACACCGCCCGTGGGTGTAAATGCATTTGTTGTTAAAGGCCTGGCGCCCGAAATTCCCATGGAAACTATTTTTAAGGGTGTTGGTATTTTTGTTGCCGCTTACCTGGTATGTATCATGCTTTTAATAGTTTTTCCGCAGATTGTTTTGTTTTTACCGAACCTGTTGTTTTAATTGTTAAGCGGCTTAATCTACTTTGAGTAACTGCAACCTGATTAGCACAATTCTTAAGAAAGGAGATGCCGGGTATGGATGATAGTATTTTTAAAGACATCACCGTTCTTACCCTCGAACAGGCTACGGTGGCTCCTTATCTCACTTATCGCCTGGCCCAGGACGGGATGAAAGTAATCCGGGTTGAGAATCCTGCCATGCCGGATCCAAACCGTTTCATCGGTGATAACCGTTTAAATGAAGAGGGTATGAATACTTATTTTTTGGCCATAAATGCCGGGAAAAAAGATATTACTCTTAACCTTGCAGAATCAAGGGGACAGGAAATTTTAAAAGAGCTTATTGTTAAATTAGATGTGGATATCTTTATTACCAACCAGCTGCCCCGGAACTACGTGAAGCTGGGGATTGATTACGATATCCTTTCTGCTGTAAAAAAAGATCTTATCTGGGTTGGCATTACCGGTTTTGGACCGGATTCCAACGAGGCTGCCTACGATCCGATTTTGCAGGCGCGGGGTGGCTTGATGGAACTTACAGGAGAAAAAGACGGCAACCCGGTGGTTACCGGGATACCCCTTCCCGATATGGGTACCAGTGAACATTCCTACGGATTGATAATGAAAGCTCTATTAAACAAAGCACTGACTAAAGAAGGTTCCAGGATTGATATGGGTATGTTTCAAAGTACGGTATCCTGGCTTACTGTTCCTGTTTGCCTGGCAAAAAGCTTTAATATGCATGTCACCCGTCGTGGCAATACTCACGAATTTTTTGCCCCCGTTTCTGTTTACCAGACCAAAGATGGTTATGTTTACATTGCCGTCGGTAATGACCGGCAGTGGGAATCGGTGACTGCTATTCCGGCTTTTAAACACCTGAACAGGGAGGATTATAAACGCAATGCCGGGCGTATAGCCGATGTTGACAACCTTAACCGGGCCATAGATGAAGTTACCGTAACTTTTTCTACAGATGAATTAATCAAAATTTTTAACGAAGCCAAAGTAGCCATTTCCAGGGTTAATACAATTCCCGAAGTTCTCGAAGAACCGATTGTGCAAAAGAATATGCTTAAGAGTATGGATAAGCACAGTGGAACCGAACTGACCCTTGCTCCTCCTCCCAATATGACCCCTTACCTGGAGTTCATGGATCTTAGTTTGAGTTTTCCTCCCCGCCTGGGTGAGCATAATGAGGAAATCTATAAAGGTGTCCTGGGAATGAGTGCTGAAGATTTAACCAGTCTTAGTGAAACTAAAATTATTTAACCAAAAATTTAAAATAACTGTTGATTGCTTCATGAACGGGGGGTAATAAGCATGGATTTTAAGCTTAATGAGGAACAGGAAGCCATTAAAAAAATGGTCAGTGATTTTACATTAAAAGAAATTGCACCTGTTGCCGCTGAACTTGATGAAGAAGAACGCTTTCCAAAGGATATTATTGAAAAGCTGGATCAATTGGGGTTAACCAACCTGACTGTTCCTGAAGAATATGGTGGGCCGGGAATTGATAATCTATCTGCTGCAGTGGTTGCTGAAGAATTGGCCGGTGGGTGCGCCGGGGTTTCAGCCGGTGTTACTGCCAGCGCCATAGCTCTTTTTCCCGTGGTTAGTGCCGGTTCGGAAGCCCTGAAAGACAGGTATTTGAATGAAATCAGTGATCATGGCAAACTGGCCGCTCTTGCCTTAAATGAGCCAGGGGCCGGTTTTAATGTGAAAGCGCTGACTGCCACTTATAGATTAGAAGGTGACAGTTACTTCTTGAACGGAAACAAGTCCTTTATTATAAACGCTCCCAATGCCGATTATCTGGTTGTTTTTGCAGGAAGTGAAAAAGAGGGAGCTGACAAATTATCCGTTTTCCTGGTTGATGCAGGTTCCGATGGATTATCTGCCGGCAAGCCTGAAGCGAAGATAGGACTGCGGGCGGCTGTTACTTCCGGTATTTCTTTAAAAGATGTCATGGTTCCTGTTGAAAACCTGATCGGTCAAGAAGGAGAAGGGCATAAACTGGCCGAACAAACATCCGTTTTGACCGGAGTTTATGTTGGCGCGATCAGCACCGGTCTTGCCCGGGCGGCAATGGAAGAAGCAATAAAGTTTGCCCGTGAAAGAGTCCAGTTTGGCAAACCGATTGCTGCCAACCAGGCAATTCAGTTTATGCTGGCGGATATGGCTGCGGGAATTGAAGCAGCCCGGTTTTTAGTTTACCGGGCAGCATGGATGCTGGATCAGGGTTTATCCTGCAGCAGTGAGGCTGCCATTGCCAAACTCGTATCGACAGAATCAGCGATACGGATTGCCACCGATGCTGTTCAAATATTAGGCGGATACGGTTACACAAAGGATTACCCGGTTGAAAAGTATATGCGGGATGCCAAGACACTGCAAATATACGGAGGGATTGGCATTATTCAGCGTTCGGTAATCGCCGGCGAATTACTGGATCAGGCTGCCCGGTAATTTTTTTTGCCGCTTTATGGTTTTATTTGTTGTATTTTGACTAAAGGAACAGTGTAGTTTTGTTTAAATTGTACATGGTTGTTTATTAATTATTGTGCTAGGATACTATTAAATCGAGTTTTTATCTTAAAATAGCTTTAAAATGATTGTTCATGAAGATAAATTATGAAGATAAACCGTAAAAAAGGGTTGCTAATAAATTTTTTTATGTGAAGGGGTGCCGACGCTGTGAATAAAAAGCAAAGATTTCGTGTGCTTGTGGCAAAACCGGGGCTTGACGGTCATGACCGCGGGGCCAAAGTAATTTCCTACTTATTAAAAGATATCGGTATGGATGTTATTTATACCGGACTGCATAAAAATATAGAGCAGATCGTAAATGCCGCCATCCAGGAAGATGTAGATGTAATTGGCCTCAGTATTCTGACCGGGGCACACATCCCGATTACTGAGAAACTGATGAAGCAGTTAAAAGAAGCGGGAGCAGATGAAATTGTGGTCACCGTTGGAGGAGTCATCCCGTCGAGAGATGTTGCGAAGCTCAAATCGCTTGGGGCAAAAGCAGTTTTCCCCGGTGGAACTTCTTTTGAGCAAATTACTAATTTTTTCAAAGAAGAGCTTCCCGGTCTCCGCCAGGCTCTTTAACTTCAGGGTGAACAACGGTAAGGAGGAAAAAAATGAGTGGTGCAAAGTATATTAAAGAAGGCGAAAAGATCAAAGAAGCCATATTGGAATCGGGCATAAAAGTAAAACCGATTTATACTCCCGAGGATGTTGCCCATATTGATTATGAGCGTGACATTGGCAACTCCGGAGAATTTCCTTATACCCGGGGCATCCATCCGGAGATGTTTCGCAGCCGGCCCTGGACTACCCGTCAGTATTCCGGGTTTGGTTCTCCCCGGGAAACTAACGAGCGTTTTAAATACTTGATTGAACACGGCCAGACCGGCTTGAACGTGGCTTTTGATTTACCGACACAAATGGGCCTGGATTCTGATGATCCCCTGGCTGAAGGTGAAGTGGGACGGGTCGGGATGGCTGTCGATACACTGCGTGACTTTGAAACTGCTTTTGAAGGAATCAAGATGGATTCTATTGGCAGCGGCCTGACCATAAATGCTGTAGCTTCAATTATGCTGGCCATGTATCAGGCAGTAGCAGAAAAATTTGGTTATCCCCTGGATCGGATCAGCGCTACTCCCCAAAATGATATTCTAAAAGAAATGGTAGGCCGGGGAATGTGGATTTTCCCGGTAGAACCGTCAATCAAGCTGATTGGCGATACCATTGAATATAGTTCGAAGTGGATGCCTCGTACTTACCCGGTCAGCATTTGCGGATACCATATCCGGGAATCCGGGGCCAGTCCGGTTCAGGAAATTTCTTATGCCTTTGAAATTGCCATAAGCTATATTGACCATGTTCTTGAGCGGGGTTTAGATATTGACGATTTTGTTGGTCGCCTGTCCTTTAATCTTGATATATACGGCAACTTGTTTGAACAGATTGCCAAGTTCCGTGCTGCCCGGCGCCTCTGGGCCAAAACTATCAAGGACCGTTACGGGGCCAAAAAGCCGCGTTCTATGCAGTTTCGCATGCTGGCCGGAGGGGGAGGTGCGGGATTAACCAAGCAGCAGCCTGAGAACAATATTGTGNGGGGNGCNTATTATGCCCTGATATCCGCTCTTAGCGGAACTCAGACTATGGCGCTTTGTTCTTATGACGAAGCTTACACTATTCCCACTCCAAAAGCTGCGCTGATATCCCTGATGACCAGCCATATCCTGTTGGAAGAAATGGGATTGAGGGATACAGTTGATCCGCTTGGCGGTTCTTACTACATAGAATCCTTAACAGACCAGATGGAAAAATTAATTATTGAGGAAATGCACAAGGTTGAAGAAATAGGCGGTATGGCTGAAGCAGTAGCGAGCGGATATGTGCAAAGAGAAGTGGCCAGGTTGGCTTACCAGCAGGAAAAATCGATCCAGGACGGCACCCTGCCCAAAGTCGGAGTTAATAAATATGTAGTTGAAGAAGATGAAAAAGAAGTAGAGCTTCATGAATACGATCCCCGGGCGCTGGATGAACAGGTTAAAAGATTAAACGAAGTAAAGCGAACGCGGGATTCCAAGGCTGTAGAGCGGACTTTGAAAGATTTGGAAAAAGCGGCGAAAGCCGGGGACAATGTGATGCCTTACCTGGTGGAAGCAGTAAAAGCTTATGCCACTGTTGGAGAAATGACCTCTGTATTCAAAGATGTTTACGGGGAATACAATGAGCCGTCAATTTTTTAAACAGGTAAATTTGCCGGGTAATCGCCGGTAGTAAAGCTTTGCCCCCGCTTTTTGGGCGGGGTTTAGAGGTAAACAAGGAGGCGAAATATGAAATATAAAATCGGTATCGATGTGGGAGGAACTTTCACTGATTTCCTGTTGGCTTTTCCGGATGGGACCTCTAAAATTTATAAAGTGCTTTCTACTCCCGATGATCCTTCCATTGGACTTTTAAATGGCCTTTCTGAGATGGCTGCTGACCTTAATATTTCTACTGACCAATTTCTCGGACAGGTTGAAACCATTGTTCATGGTACTACAGTAACAACCAATGCCGTGCTGACTTATAACGGTGCAAAAACAGGCCTTCTGACAACATCTGGTTTACGTGATGCCCTGGAAATGAGAAGAGGTATTAGAGAAGAACAGTATAATAACCGTTTTACCAATGTAGTACCGCTGGTGCCACGTTACCTGCGTCAGCCTGTGGAAGAAAGGATTGATTATAAGGGTGATGTTGTTTCAACGCTAAACCCTGAAAGTGTGGAAAAAGCAGTTGAGTTATTAAAACAGGAGGGAGTTGAATCTGTGGCAATTTGCTTCATGAATTCTTTTGCCAATAAAGATCATGAGGAACAAACCGCCGATATTATCAGCAAGAAAATGCCCGATTGCTATCTCTCTGTTTCCAGTAACCTGCTGCCTTCGATCCGTTTTTATGATCGTGTCAGCACTACTGTTCTTAACTCTTATGTAGGGCCTGTACTGCGACGTTATTTGCACAGCCTGGTTGTAAAACTTAAGGATAACAACTTCCAGGGAACGCTTTTGATCATGCAGTCAAACGGGGGTATAGTCTCACCGGAGGTTGCTACTGATGAAGCAGCAGTTACCCTGCTTTCCGGTCCGGCAGCCGGACCGGTAGCGGGAGTAAGCTATACTTCTATCAACGGCTTTGATGACTGTATCACTGTAGACATGGGAGGGACAAGTTTTGATGCAGCCCTGATCAAGAATAAAACACCCCTGGTTACCACCGAAGGAGATATAAACAGGCTTCGCCTGGCTTTACCGATGCTGGATATCGTTACCATTGGTGCCGGTGGGGGCAGTATCGGATGGATTGATGAAGGTGGTTTGCTCAGAATGGGACCGCAGAGCGCCGGATCAAAACCGGGACCTGCCTGCTATGATCGAGGTGGAGAACTGCCAACATGCACTGATGCTGATTTAATTCTGGGCTACCTTGATGCAGATTTCTTCGCCGGTGGTAAAATGAAGTTGAACTATCAGCTGGCAGAAAAAGCGATCAAAACCCATGTTGCTGATAAGTTAAAATTTGATGTAGTGGAAGCTGCAGCAGGTATGTATAATGTAATCAATGTAAACATGGCCGCCGGTGTTCGCGAAGTATCTGTTAAAAGAGGAGACGATCCCAGGGATTTTCCCCTTGTACTTGCCGGCGGCGCCGGTCCAAATCATGCCTGCATGATTGCTCATGAGTTGGAAATACCGGTCCTTATTGTTCCCAAAGAATCTTCAATTTTCTGTGCAGCCGGAATGCTCATGTCTGACCTGAAACATGATTTTGTGCGCACCTATTCTTCTACCTTTGCTGATTTGAAGAAAGACACCTTCTTAAAATTATTTAAGGAAATGGAAGACGAAGGTAAAAAGTACCTGGACAGCGAAGGGATACCCACGAATAAAATCAAGAACATATACGCCCTTGAAATGCGTTATGTCAAGCAGTATCACGAAGTTAATGTAGAGGTTTCCAGTGAGGATGTTTACAATTTCAATCTTGAGGAAATTGCCCGGCAATTTCACCGCAAACATAATTTACTATACGGTTATTCCCTGGAAGAAGAGAGTACGCCAATTGAACTCTTAAATATTCGACTTACTTCTATTGGAGAAACTGAGAAGCCGGCATTCATGGAAGAAGAGTTTGACGGAGAAGATCCCTCAAAGGCATTTAAACGGTACCGAAAAGCATACCTGCCCGCCAGGAAGGAATTCGAAGAAATTCCGGTATTTGACGGTTTTGGTCTTAAACATGGTAATCGTATAACCGGTCCGGCTATTGTTGAACAGGTTAACACAACAACATTTTTAACCTCTGAATACACTTTATTGGTTGACCGGTACGGCAGTTTTATGCTCTTTCTCAAAGATAGAGAGGAAGAATATGCAAGGAGGATTTTTAAATGAGCAAAACAAAAGCTGAAGAAATAAACGGGGTTAAGATCGACAAGATTCTCGTTTCAGTGCTTCAAAGGCGTTTTAAGTCTATTACCCAGGAAATGAGTCATGCCATTACCCGGACGACCAGGTCCCCCATTCTCTGCGAGGCTAAGGATTTTGTGACCGGCCTCTATGATGGGGAAGGAAAAATGCTGGAACAAACCGAGAATTTGCCAATCCTGTCATTTTCCCTGGGGCCGGTATGTGAGTACATTGTCAACTATTTTGGCGATGATATCTACCCTGGGGATGTGATCATGCACAACGATGTTTTCTCCCTGGGCAACCAGAACAATGATGTGGCTGTCTACAAGCCAATTTTTGTTAATGATAAGCTTGTTGCCTGGGCTGCCTGCAAAGGACACCAGGCAGATATTGGGGGTGCAGTAGCCGGGGGCTATAATCCTGATGCTACAGAAGTTTGGCAGGAAGCCCTGCGTATACCGCCGGTGAAGATTTATGAAAAAGGACAGTTACGCAAGGATGTCTGGAACATGATTTTTGCCAATATTCGTTTGGATATTGTCCCGGCTGATATTACAGCCCAGATCGGAAGCTGCACCCTGGCTGAACGACGAATGGTAAATCTGATTGAAAAGTATGGACTGGATATTTACGAAACCCATAAGGAGTATCTATACAATTCGACAGAAGCAATGATGAAAGCTGAGATTAAGACTATTCCCAATGGGGTTTATGAGGGTGAATCAACGGTCTATTACGATGGGAAAAATGTTGGTTCCACATACCAGATAAGAGTTAAAATCACTGTGGAAGATGAGAATATTACTTTTGATTTTTCTAATACCGATGCCCAGACTCCCGCTTTTGTGAATGGCACTTTTACTTCATCAGCTTCAGCAGTGATGCTCACTTTCCTGCAGATGGTCAACCCTGATATACCTCATAATGATGGTATGCCGAGGCCGGTTAAAATGATTATCCCGGAGGGGACAATCATAAATGCCGCCTTTCCGGCCGCAACAACTTTTGGTAATCATCTCTGTCCGCAAATAGCTGATGCAATCATTCGTGCTCTTGCTCCGACAATTCCTGAACGGGTCACTGCGGGATGGAATCACTTACTATGCGGCAATGTGACCGGTATTGATCCCCGCAAGGGAACCCCCTATGTCGATATCCTTTTCCTGGGGATGAAAGGTGGTTCGGGAGGAACACATGGTTTCGATGGCTACGATCATATCGGTATGATTGATGCTTCCGGAGGTGTTCTGGCCCAGGACTACGAAATGTTTGAACTGCAAGATCCCCACCTGTTGATCAGGCACGAATATCTTTGCGATTCTGCCGGAGCAGGCCGGTGGCGCGGTGGTCTCGGTGTGGAAACTGAATTTGCCATCAATGCTGAAAATGCAAAATGTGTTATTTTTGGGGATGGTGATATAGAGCCTGCATTTGGTCTTTATGGAGGGATGAAGGGTTCACTGAACAGAATTGAAATACGTTACCCGGATGGAAAAGTGCATATTCCCAGGAGTAAAGAGCTGGTACCGGATGTGCCGTCGGGAACAATTTGGTTTCAGCATGCCGGCGGAGGAGGCGGTTATGGGGATCCAACCATGCGCCCGGTGGATAGAGTTCTTGCCGATGTAAAAAACGGAGTCGTTTCGGTTGAAAATGCCAGGGAGCATTACCGGGTTATTATTGACGAGCAAACCGGGACAGTGGATGAAAAAGCCACAACTGAATTACGTAAAAGCAGCAAATAAATAAGGTGATTGGAATCAAGGCTGAGGAGGGATGAGCATTGAAAGGTTTTACTTATCACGAACCGAATTCGATCGGTGATGCGGTAAATCTATTAAATGATAACGGAGCCAGGGCCAGTCTTATTGCAGGTGGAACCGACCTTGTGATTAAAATGAAACAGGGTAAAAGTGAACCGGAACATGTTATTTCTCTGCAGAGTATTCCGGGAATCAACGAGATCAAATATTCCGGTGAAGAACTGCGAATTGGTTCCATGGTTACCCACCGCGCAATTGAGCAATCAAAGATAATCCGGGACAAATTTTCTTTACTGGCTGATGCCGTTGACAACCTGGGGTCCGTGCAGGTGCGCAACCTTGCTACAATCGGAGGGAATATCTGTAACGGTGCCCCTTCGGCAGATACAGTGGGGCCTCTTATGGCCCTTGATGCTGTGCTGCTGTTTGAAGGACCGGAAGGGGAAAGAAGTATTCCGATTACTGAATTTTTCCATGGACCCGGTAAAACCGCACAGGCTGCCAATGAAATCTTAAAAGAAATTGTTATTCACGACCTCCCACCAGGATCATGTTCACGATATATTAAGTATACCCGGCGTAAAGCGATGGATTTACCGCTGCTTGGCATTGCCCTGGTCCTGGTTTCCGATGGGGCCGAGGATGTATGTAAGGAAGCAAGAATCGGTTTAACTCTTGCTGCTCCAACTCCGATCCGGGCCACCAAAACCGAAGAATATGTTGCCGGTAAACCACTTCGCAGCAGTGCAATGTGGGATGAGGCGGGAAATATTGCTGTAAATGAGTCGAGTCCCAGAACAAGCTTTCGGACCACTTCGGCTTACCGGAAAAAGATAATCCAAGCCCTGCTGCCGCGTGCTGCATTTGAGGCAATCCGGCGCCTGAGCGAACAACAGAGGAAAGGGTGATCCAGGTGAAAATATCTTTTCAGCTTAACGGTGACGCAGTGACTGCTGAAGTTCCGGACCATACCACTCTTTTGGAGATGCTCCGGGAAGAATTTGAGCTTCTCGGCGTTAAAGAGGGTTGCGGCCATGGTGAATGTGGTTCATGCACTGTCCTTGTTGACCAGAAATCAGTTAACTCGTGCCTGATGCTGGCAGCATATGTGAACGGCAGGACTGTACAGACAATAGAAGGTTTAGCCGGGGCACAGGGCCGACTCGATCCTCTGCAGGAAGCTTTCGTGAAGCATGGTGCTGTCCAGTGTGGTTTTTGCACGCCGGGCATGATCATGTCGGCCAAGGCTTTGCTGGCAGAAAACCCCAATCCCAGCCGGGACGAGATCAGGTGGGGAATGGCCGGAAACTTGTGTCGATGTACTGGTTATGTCAAGATTGTTGATGCTGTTGAATCAGTTTGTAAAGGGGGGTGTTCCTGTGGCGAAGGTTCTTGAACCTAAAACAGGCAAGCCAGAATTTCATACAGTTGGCCGCAGAATTCCCAAGCTTGATGCTTTGGAAAAGGTCCAGGGAAAAGCTGCTTACATCCATGACCTTAAAGTGCCGCGAATGCTCTACGGAAAAATCCTTTGGAGTGAACATGCCCATGCCAGGATCCGAAAGATTGATACTTCCCGTGCTGAAAAATTGCCCGGGGTAAAAGCAGTAATTACCGGTTACAATACTCCGGAAATCAAAACCGGGTTTTTTAAAGATAACCCCGTACTGAAGAAAGACAAGGTGCGTCAATTTAGAGATGAAGTTGCTGCTGTTGCTGCTGAAAGTGAAGCTATAGCCGAGGAGGCCGTGCGCCTGATCGATGTTGAGTACGAACCGCTGCCTGCTGTTTTTGATCCTGTTGAAGCTATGGCAGAAGGTGCACCTTTAATTCATGAGGACAAGGATAGTAACATCTTGAAACTTCCCTGGAAGCTGGTCTGTGGTGACATGGATCAGGGCCGCAGCCAGGCCGACTTTATTGTAGAGGAAAGTTACTCCATGCCCTGGGTTACTCATTGCTGCATGGGTTCCTCGGGTTGTATGGCAGAGTTTCATGCCAACGGCAATCTTACCGTTCACAGCCCAACTCAGATCCGCTACCTGGCCCAGCGTGACTTCGGAGATGCAATGAAAGCATTAGGGTTAAAAGGTAAAAGGGTCCAGGTTGTAAATACCGCTATCGGTGGAGCATTCGGCAGTAAGCTGGATACTTATCCCTTTGAATTCATCACCATCCTGCTGGCTTATTATACCGGTCGCCCGGTAAAACTTGTTTTTTCCCGGGAGGAAGAATTTTTTGCTACTCCTTCACGTCAGAAAGTGGACGCAAGGATTTCCCAGGGATGTAAAAAAGACGGNCACCTTACTTTTCGTGAGGTTGAGATGGTTCTTGACAACGGCGCTTACACTTCATGGGGGGCAACCACCCCTTCGGTGATGATGATGCCGATCTCATCACTTTACAAAGTACCAAACATTTACTACGAGGCCAAGTGCGTTTATACAAACAATATTTATGCCACTGCCATGAGAGGGTATGGTAATCCCCAGGCTACCTTTGCCATTGAGAGCCAGATAGATACCCTGGCCGAGCAGGTAGGAATAGACCCCCTGGAATTCAGGATGATTAACGTCAATACACCCGGCGAAATAACTCCGCAGGGCTTCCAGATAGGCAGTTGCGGCCTGAAAGAGTGCCTGGAGTCAGTTCGGGAAAGCCTTGACTGGGATAATAAAAAAGGCAAACAGGATGGACGCGGTGTAGGATTAGGTTCCCTGATCCATGTAGGCGGTGGGGCGCGAATCTATAAATCCGACGGTTGTGGGACCATTATCAAGTTAGATGATTTCGCAAAGGTTACTGTTATGAGCGGGGCCACTGACATGGGTCAGGGATCGGATACGGTTATTGCCCAGATCGTGGCCGAAGAGCTGGGGGTGGAAGTTGACGATGTTATTGTGGTTATGGGCAATACCGATATGGAGACCTGGGATGTGGGAGCACATGCCAGCAGGACAACTTTTGTGGCCGGTAACTCGGCTCTTTTCGCCGCCCGAAAAGCTAAAGAACAGATTCTTGATCTGGCTGCACCTCTCCTGCAGGCAGCGAAAGAAGACCTTTCAATTAAAGAAGGAAATGTTTTCTCACGAAGCAATCCAGAGGTATCGATGCAGCTGGCACGTGTTTTACGGGCCCTCCATTTCAAGACTGGTGGAACTCAAATTGTAGCCTCTCATTTTTATGATCCACCAACCCAGATGCTGGATAGAGAAATGAAAGGCAACTTTTCAGTTGCCTATACATATGGCGTGCATGGTGCGGAAGTAGAAGTGGACAAAGAAACAGGGCATGTAGAGATTTTAAAATACGTGATCGCCATGGATGTAGGAAGGGCTATCAATACTATGCTGGTCGAAGGACAGCTTGAAGGCGGTGCGGCAATGGGCATCGGTTACAGCTTGATGGAAGAACTGAAGGCTGATCAAGGGAAAATATTAAATCCCAATTTCTTGGACTATAAAATTCTAACTTTCCCCGACATGCCTGATATTACCTCTGTAATTATAGAAACAGAAGATCAATTTGGTCCTTTCGGCGCAAAAGGAATTGGTGAGCCACCCCTGGTGGGAAGTGCTCCGGCTATTGCCAATGCAATTTATGATGCTACGGGTAAGCGTGTGCGCAGCCTCCCGATTATTCCGGAGAAGCTTGTTGCACAGGAAGATGAATAAGAAGAGAGGGGAGGAGAAAAATGGGCCTCTGGCTTAGTGAAGAACAGCTTCTCTATAAAGATGAAGTGCGAAAAATGATCCTTGACAGGGTAGAACCCAGGGCTGCAGAAATTGATAAAAAGGGTGAGTTTCCCTGGGACGTGAAAGAACTTTTTTCTGAATTCGGGCTGTTCAGGCTCGTAGTACAGCCGGAGTATGGAGGAAAGGACGGATTATTGTCAACCCTTTGTGTAGCTATTGAAGAGGTGGCAAAAGCCTGCGGGGCCTCTTCAATGATCCTGGGAAACCAGTCTCTTGGAGCCAGCCCCCTGGTGCTCTGGGGAAACGAAGAACAGCAGAAAAAGTACCTGCCAAAAGTTGCTTCCGGCGAATACCTGGCTTCCTTTGGCCTGACAGAATCTGATGCCGGTTCCGATGTAGCCGCTGTGAAAACCAGGGCGGTACCTGATGGCGACAGCTATATTATTAACGGCAGTAAAATATTTATTACCCACGGTGATATTGCCGATGTGCTTATAATTTTCGCCAAGGTAAATGTAGATGGAAAAGATAAGATGACCGCTTTTATTGTTGATCGAGGTACTCCCGGGTTGTCAACCGGAAAGCTGGAAAAGAAAATGGGTTTAAAAGGATCTACCACGGCAGAATTAATCCTCGATCAGGTCAGGGTGCCTGCAGAAAATATTGTCGGCAAGATTGGAGACGGGTTCCGGATTGCCCTTGACTGTTTGGATAAAGGAAGAATTATGGTTGGGGCAATGGCAACCGGTCTGGCTCAGGGTTCTCTTGATACTGCGCTTGATTTTGTAAAAAATGGTGTTTGTAATGGAGCTCCCCTGGTAAAAAGCCAGGCAGTGCATTTTACCCTCGCTGATATGGAAACCTTTATCCAGGCTTCACGCAGCCTGACCCATGCTGCTGCTTTCAAATATGATCATAAGGAAGAGGGCTATATTAAATTTTCTGCCATGAGCAAGCTTTTTGCTACCGATATGGTTATGGATATTGCCAGCAGGACGGTGGACCTCCTTGGTGATTATGGTTGTTCAGCTAATTATCCGGCCGAGCGAATGATGCGTGATGCAAAGATCTTTGCGATTTTTGAAGGCACCAACCAGATTCAAAGACTCGTTATTGCCCGGGATCTGTTGGGTAAGTAAGAAAAATTATGATTAACTAAAAAGGAGAGGTTGTTATGAACCCGGATCTCTACCCAAAATATGTAAACCCCTTGTTAAATAAGCCTGACCGGCCTTTGCCTGAAGAGGTTGCAGTTATCGGCGCAGGTACTATCGGACCCGATATCGGTTACTACCTGAAAAGCGCTCTGCCTGGAATTCGCCTGGTGCTTGTTGATATAGATCAAAAGCAGCTGGAGGGTGCCGAAAAGACTATCCAGGGCTATATTAAGAAGGCCGTTGATAAGAAAAAAATGAAACCTGATCTTGCTGAATCGGTAGGGGCCAATATTATTTACACCACGGACTACTCAGAAATAAAAAATGCAGACCTGGTTATTGAAGCCGCCACCGAGAACCTGGGAATCAAGAAAAAAATAGTAGAGCAGATTGAAGCCCAGGTTCAAAAAGATACAATAATTACCTCAAACACGAGTTCCATTCCTGCAGCGCGGATTTTTGCAGATGCCAGGGTGCCGGCCAGAACCTCGATTACTCACTTTTTTGCTCCGGCCTGGCGTAACCCTGCAGTGGAGGTGGTTGCCTGGGAGAAAAGTGACCGGGCTATTATTGACTACCTGACCTGGATGTTCTGTTCTACCGGAAAGGTCCCGATCGTTACCCTGGACAGGATCTGCTTTGTCCTTGACCGTATCTTCGATAACTGGTGCAATGATGCCGCTCTTTTACTCGATCAAGCTACTGCCCCTGAGGTTGACCAGGTTGCCCAGGAATTTGTTTTTGCCGGTCCTTTCTTTGTTTTAAACCTGGCCCGGGGCAATCCGATTATTGTGGAAACTAACACTTTGCAAATGGAAGAAGGCGAACACTACCTCCCGGCCAATATTTTGCGCTCTGTAGACAGTTGGGTTACCCTTAAGCCCGGCGAGAAATTAGAGATAGATCCTGACAAAACTGAACTTATTCGCAATCGGCTTCTGGGTGTATTATTCTCCCAATCCTTTGACATCATCAACCGCGGTATCGGGACCCTGGAAGATTTGAACCTTGGCTGCCAGATTGCTCTCGGTTTCCGGAAAGGGCCTTTTGATATTATCAGGGATCTGGGCGAAGCAAAGACTAAAAGTATAATTTCAGGATTCCAGAAAGACCGTCCTGGAATGCCCGGCATGGAGGATGATTATAACAGTTACCAGGCTTTCAAAAGAAATATTTTAGTTGATGAGATCGATGGCGTGAAAATAATTACGATCAGGCGTCCGCAGGTAATGAACGCCCTTAGTGACGAAGTAAACATGGAGATCCTGGAAGTATTGAAGGAAAATGAATCTGATCCTGATGTTAAGGGTTATGTAATTACCGGATATGGCAATAATGCTTTTTGTGCCGGTGCAGATATTGGTAAATTCCCCCAGATGCTGGGAGATTCAGAGGCATCCATACAGTATGCCAGGGATTGTTCTGTATTATTGCGCCACCTGGACCAGTTAGACAAGCCTGTTGTTGCCGCTCTCAACGGTCTGGCCCTGGGAGGCGGTTTTGAACTGGCACTCCGCTGTCATAAACTTGTTGCTTCAGAGCAGGCCTGGTTTCAGTTTCCCGAGGTTACCCTGGGGATTGTTCCCGGTATCGGCGGACTTGTAGTTCCCTACCGGCGCTGGCCAAATGGCGCTGCCCTTTTTCATGACATGATTCGGCAGGGAACCCGTATGTCAGCAAAAGAAGCTCTTGACCTGGGCATTATCTCCGGTTTAGCCGGCAATTACCTGGATTTGATCGAAATGGCTGTTGGGGAAGTCAAGGAGATGGCCGGCAAGCCGCTTCCGGGTATACCTGATCAGCCGGTCCAAATTGAAGCACCCAAGCCGCTGGAAGCCCCACAGGCCGGAAAGCTTGCCCTGAGTAAGGAAGTAGTTGACATAATTACCAGGGCGATCGAGGAAGGCGCAGCTAAACCTTCTTTTGAAGAAGCCCTTGAGGTTGGCTACAGGGCCTTTGGAGAGGTGGCCTGCACGGAAGGAGCCAAAGAAGGTATTTCATCTTTTATGGAAAAAAGACCACCTGAATTCAAGAAATAGGATTCGGGAGGTGGTGTAAGCAATTCATACCAGTCTTAATTAAAGCCTAAAGGAAAGTCAAACTATCAAGTAAGAATTAAAACAGGTTAATTCTTATAATAATCAAAAAAATTGTTACTAAATAATACTATGATGGAAAGGAAGTGAGCATTACTTTTTAGGCAAATAATTTTATTCAGCAGTAGGTTAAGCAGCTTAATTTAGTTATAATAAAAGAGTAGGAGGAGGAACTGAATGCTGCCAGGAGAAAAGAAGTACCCCCATATTTTTAGTCCGATTAAGATCGGCAATGTCGAGGTTAAGAACAGGATCAAGTATGCTTCAACGGAAACAAACTTTAATTCCAATGATGGCTTTGTTTCCGACAAAGAAATAGCCTACATGGAGGCCCAGGCCAAGGGTGGTGCCGGCATTGTCACTACCCAGGGTGCCTACACTGATCCCAAGGGAGAAGGACAGGGCTATGTTGGCATGATGGGGATCTGGGATGATAAATATATTCCGGGCCTGAAAAAAATTGCCGATGTAATCAAGAGTAACGGATCTGTTTCCATGCTGCAGCTAATGCACTGCGGACGGGTCGGAGGAATTGAGCTTGAATATTGTGTCGGGCCTTCTGAAGTTCCGCAGAAACTGCCCATTTTCCGCCCCCCGGTGGAAATGAGCAAGGAAAAGATCCAGTTGACTGTTAAGGAACATGTTGACGGGGCCAGGAGAGCGGTGGAGGCCGGCTACGAAATGATCGAAATATCGGGCATTGTCGGCTACCTTGTCTCCAACTTTATCTCTTCTTATACCAATAAGAGGACCGATGAATACGGCGGAGATATAAGGGGACGCTGCCAATTCATGATCGAGATCATCGAAGGCATTAAAAAAGAGATCGGAAACGATGCTGCTCTTGGGATCCGGCTTTGCGGCGAGGAGCTGCTTGATGACCGCGGCGGGAACACCCCCGAAGAAAGCCTGGAGAGCATCAAACTTGCCGAAGCTGCGGGCTGCGATTATATCAGTGTAACTGCCGGCTGGCAGGAATCACCGGTTTCTGTTATTTCCAGGGATGTCCCGATGGGCAATTGGCTTTACATTTCTGAAAGGCTTAAAAAGAATATCAAGATTCCCGTTTCCATGGCCTACCGGTTGTTCCTGCCGGAATATCCCGAGAAGGCCATAGCGGAAGGCAAGCTTGATATTTGGGAGATGTGCCGGCCGATGATCGCCGATCCGTTCCTGCCCAACAAGATCGCCGAAGATCGCCAGGAAGATATCATTCCCTGCATGGCCTGCAACATCTGCCTGGCCAGGCTGTTCCGTGACGTTCCCCTTACCTGTATGGTTCGTCCGACCCTTGGTCATGAAAGAGAACCCGGGTATGGCTACTACGGTTTTGAAAAGGTTAAGAATCCCAGGAAAGTCCTCGTGGTTGGCGCCGGTGTAGCCGGTATGCAGGCTGCTGTTGTAGCTGCCCAAAAGGGACATGATGTTACCGTTCGCGATAAAGAAGACCAGGTCGGCGGGCAGATGCGCATCGCCTCCAAGGGTCCATTTGGTGACAATGAATTCATGAGACTGGTAGATTATCTCAAAACCCAGTGTGATAAAGAAGGAGTAAAGATCAGCCTTAACGATCCGGTTGAGGCCACGGACCTGGAAAAAGAAAAACCGGACGCGGTAATAGTTGCTACCGGCGCTTCCTGCATTCCACCGGACATCCCCGGTGCAGAGAAAGCTGTCAACGGACATGATGTTATGGACGGCAAGGTTAAGGTTGGCAAGCGTGTGATTATTTTAGGAGACAGCGGAGTGGCCTTATCAATTGCCCAGTACCTGGTAGTGGAAGGCGGCCATGAGATTACCGTAGTCGGCAAAGCCAAGAAATTTGGCACCGATATCAACCCCTCTTATGTTTGGAGGGTGAGAAAGAAACTCAAGGAGGGCAATGTGCAGGAACTGAGGTCTACTACTCCTCAAAAGATTACTGATGAAGGTGTTGTGGTTAAAACACCTGAAGGTGAGACAACTGTTCCGGCCGACACCGTAATTTATGCCCAACTCCAACCCAATCGCGAACTAATCGATGCCCTGGAGAAAAAAGGCATTGAATATTATGTTGCCGGTGATGCCTATGCGCCCCGCCGGGGCAGCCATGCTGTCAACGAAGGGTACCGCATGGGTATGAATTTATAACCTGGGCATTGGATAATAATATAAAAGGAGCGTGTTAAAAGATGGATTTACCTCTCGAAAAGAGATTTAAGATGATGTCTGCGATTTTAAGAGCAACCCATTTTGAGTGGCGCCGGGCAGCCCTGGCTTTTTGTCCCGATGCTGATCCCAAGGAACTAGTCATGAAGTTCTGGGAAGAGGTCGGTCATGATACCGCTGATGCGTACCTGAAACAGCTCGATACCAGCAAACCTTTGCCCAGGCAGATGGCTGAGAATACAGTTTTCAGCAGCCTTTGCATGGGAGAGGACGCCAAGGTTGTTGAAGGTAAGGACGATAATGAAGCTTTTGTCCGTCATGATGGCTGTCCCTGGTACGACTGGCACAAAAGACTGGGTCTTGAAGAAGAAGACCAGGCCGGTTGTGACCACTGGTTCAGGACCTTTACCAAGGATATTAACGAGAAACTGGGTACCGATATCAAGTGGGAGACTCAGAAATGCCTGGCTGGTGGAGATGACCAGTGCCTGAGACGTTTTTGGGTTGAGTAATACTTTCAATTAACGGTTTTTAGCTTCACTGCAGAAATATGAGACAGAAGGAGGCGTAATTTAATGGCAAATCCTGTGGTAAACCCTGCCACTTCCATGATTCCGGAAATAGACCGGGAAAAGTGCACAGGCTGCAAGATATGTGTAAAGGCCTGCCCGGGTAAATGCATATACCTGGACAGCGAGGATATAGCAGTTATCGATATAGATTATTGCGAAAACTGCGGTATCTGTGCCTGGGAGAGGCCTCATTTATGTCCCGAGGAGGCCATAAAGCTACCGTGGGACAAGTGGCAGAGATTTTAGACCAATAAGTAATAAAGTTGATCAGATTAAAAAGCCCCCGCTTAAGTGCGGGGGCTTTTGTTTTGGTGCGCCCGGCATGGGCATTAACTTGGCGGTGAAAGTCCGCTGTGGGCCTGGCAATGAAAACCATTAGCCGAAGGCAAGGGTGTCCATCGCGAGGTGGAATCTGGATGAGGAGGAAGTCAAATGATCTGTTTTCTCACCATCATGAGCAGTGGCAAATACCGGTTGGCCGGACAGGAAATATTTTCTAAGAAGCAGCTTTCTGTCCCAGTTCAAATGCCTTCTCATTTACTTCAGCCAGTTTTTCAGGAATCAACTCCAGCATTACTTTTTTAATCAGTTCCGGTTCCAGCGGTGAACGTCCTTTAACCGAGAAAGCGCCTAACAGTACAGCGTTCGTGGCCCGGTAATTACCTGCTTCGACTGCCAGGGAAGTCATATCAAAAATAATATTATCCGCCTTCATTGAATCCAAGAATTGTTTTGCTTCATCTTCGTTGAAATTAGATTCACCGATCAAGACTTCGTAGGGAGGAACCAGGGCTTTATTAATAAGGGCTACTCCACCTTTTTTAAGCAGCGATACCCAGCGGACAGCTTCTATCAGGTCAAATCCCAGCAATGCGTCTGCCTGCCCGCTGGGAACTATTGGGCTGTATACTTCGTCTCCGAAACGAATATGGCTGATTACAGACCCTCCCCTTTGGGCCATGCCCAGGGTCTCCGTGCTTCTGATCATGTATCCTTTTTCCATGGCTGCCAGGGATATGGCTCTTGAGGCCAGGATTGTTCCCTGTCCGCCGACTCCGGTTAAAACCAGGCTGTATTTCATTTGGAGACCTCCTTTATAGCTTCAGTTGGACATATTGTAACGCAGATGCCGCATCCCGCACATGTATCGGATATAACTACCCCGTCAGCGCTTTTGATGATTGATGGACAGCCTAAATCTTCGATGCAAATTTCACATTCACTGCATTCATCCTTGTCGATAAAAAATGACTTATCAATTTTAATTCTGTTTACGCAGGGAGCTCTTGTGATTACAACAGAGGGTCCGGAATAATCAAGGGCTCTATGTGCCGCTTCAATCGTGGCCTGCAGATCATTAGGATTGACAGTTTCCACGTGCTCTACGCCAAGGGCCCTGACAATTTTTTCTAGATCTGCCTGGGGGGCGGGATCACCCGTTGCGGAAAGACCAACGCCGGGGTGCGGTTGGAATCCGGTCATGGCTGTTGTTTGGTTATCAAGAATCACTACGGTAACATTGGCCTTGTTGTATACAAGATTTAGAACACCCGTCATTCCGGCATGCAGAAAGGTGCTGTCTCCGATATAGGCGATATGGGGCCTGTCTTTTTCTATAAGGGAAAGCCCGTAAGCAAGGGTAATACCTCCACCCATGCACAGGCATGTATCCTGGGCATTTAAGGGCGGGGCATAACCGAGGGTGTAACAACCGATATCACCGCAGTAAACCGGTTCATTTTTCTTTCCTGCTTCTTTGAAAGCATAAAAAGCGGCCCGGTGAGAACAGCCCGCACAGAGAATCGGAGGTCTGCCGGGAATAGCCGGAGCCTGCGCTTTACTGGCAGCTTCAGGTTGTTTCGGTGTAAGCCCGAGGATAGTTTCGAAAAACGACTTAACCCGTTCAACGTTGAATTCGCCAAACCTGGATACTTCACCGGTCCATTTACCGTTTATATCTATATTTAATTTATTTTTCCAGGCCAGCCTGGTAATCTGGTCTTCAATGACAGGTTCCTGCTCCTCAATAACAATGATCCTTTTAGCCTCTTTCATAACGTTTAGGGCCATTTCATCGGGAAGGGGATAAGGCGTTCCTACTTTCAGGATGGTCGGATTCATATCCAGCAGTTCCAGGGCTTCTTTAACATAATTGTATGAAACTCCGGAGGTAACTACCGCCCAGTCTGTTTCGCCTTTTTCTATCCAGTTGAAGGAACTTTCCAGAAAGATCTTTTTAGCCTCTTCCTGGCGGTTTTCAAGTAAGACATGATTTTTAGCTGATAAGCTGGGTAAAATGCACCACTTTGGATCTTTTATAAAACCGAAATTCTTTTTAGGTTTGGTTATTTCCCCAAGGACTACATCGCCGTGGGAATGGGAAGAACGGGTCGTGGGACGAACAATAACCGGTAAATGCAGGGCTTCAGAAAGCTCAAAAGCCCACCTGGTCATATCCTTTGCTTCCTGGGCTGAAGAAGGTTCCAAAACCGGAAGTTTGGCAAAAGTAGCGAAGTACCTGCTATCCTGTTCGGTCTGTGATGAGTGCGGCCCCGGATCATCTGCAACAGCGATAACCATGCCTCCCTCGACCCCGATGTAGGCCAGGCTCATCACGGCATCAGAAGCGACATTTAATCCCATCTGCTTAAGAGATACAATCGCCCTTGCTCCTGTATAGGCGGCTCCTGCCGCTGTTTCCATGGCAACTTTTTCGTTTACGCTCCATTCGGCGTGATAGCCGAATTTCTTGGCCCATCCAGCCAGTGTTGCCATGATTTCAGATGAAGGTGTGCCCGGGTACGAGGCAGCAACTGAAATACCGGCTTCTACGGCCCCCCTGGCTATGGCTTCATTTCCCATCATCAGTACCCGTGTTCCTGCTGTTTCTTCCATAATCTATTACCTACCTCCTTACTTGAGCAATATTCTTTACAGGAATAACATTAAATAAAAAAAATATTTATCCTTTGATAAAAAATTTTACTGGTCAATCACCACCCGTAAAAGGGCATTATATTTTTGTGACAACAACTTGTTCCGGGGAAGGATTAAGTGAAGTTAAACGCAGTAATAGTCTATCTTACGGCACTTAATTTGTCAAGCTTGATAGAAAAATATTGCTCTTTCTACTAATTGATTAAATAGAAAGTTAATAAAGATATAATGATTCTATTAAACATAATAATTTATTAAAATTTAAAAAGGTTAAAGTTTACAAATATATTGACAATAACTGAGCACTCATGATATTATTAGCGCAATAAAGCCCCATCCCCGGAGGGTTTATTTCAATCTATTTTAAATTTAGAAGGAGGACGAAGTAAGGATGAAGCAGAAAATTGCGTTTTTGAAGCAAGAAGAGTGCCCGACGCAGTGGTATAATATAGCCGCGGACATGCCTAACCCACTGCAGCCGCCTCTGAACCCCGGGACAGGACAACCGATTGGTCCTGATGATCTTGCCCCTGTTTTTCCAATGAATCTCATTGAACAGGAGGTCAGCACAGAACGCTGGATTGATATTCCGGAACCCGTCCTTGAGAAGCTCCTGCTATGGAGACCAACCCCTCTGGTCAGGGCTTATGGCCTCGAAGAGCACCTGGGAACCCCGGCAAAGATTTATTACAAGAATGAATCCGTGAGCCCAGCCGGAAGCCACAAGCCTAATACTGCTATTGCCCAGGCCTACTATAACAAGGAATTTGGAATTAAGAGAATGACCACGGAAACAGGCGCCGGGCAGTGGGGCAGTGCACTCAGTTTTGCCTGTGCCCTTTTTGACATGCCTTTAAAAGTTTACATGGTCAGGATTAGTTTTGACCAAAAACCCTACCGCAAGCTGTTGATGAACAGCTGGGGTGCAGAATGTGTGCCCAGTCCCAGCCCTGATACCAATTTTGGCAGGCAGGTCCTGGAGGAAACACCTGATACTCCGGGCAGCCTGGGTATAGCAATTAGTGAAGCTATAGAGGATGCTGTTACCTCTAAAGAAAATACTCGCTACTCCCTGGGCAGTGTTTTGAACCATGTCATGCTGCACCAGACTATTATCGGTCAGGAAGCGCTGAAACAAATGAAAATGTTTGGCGATTACCCCGACGTAGTGATTGGTTGTGTCGGAGGCGGTAGCAATTTTGCCGGCCTGGTTTTCCCCTTCGTCAGGGATAAAATTCACGGTAAAGATGTCCAGGTATTAGGTATAGAACCAACCGCCTGTCCAACGATGACCAGGGCACCTTTCCTCTATGACTTTGGAGATACTGCTGCCACCACACCGCTTTTGCCGATGCATACGCTGGGTCATAATTTTGTTCCACCGCCAGTTCATGCCGGAGGCCTTAGGTACCACGGCCTGGCACCTTTAGTCAGTCAATTGATTATGGATAAATTAATCGAAGCTAAATCGTACAACCAGGTCGATTGTTACGAGGCGGGGTTAACCTTTGCCCGCACTGAGGGCATCGTTCCCGCTCCCGAGACCAATCATGCTATTGCTTCCGCTATTGACGAGGCTAGGAAAGCAAAAGAAGAAGGAAAAGAGAAGACTATTCTTTTCAACTTGAGCGGCCACGGCCTGCTTGACCTTAGCGGTTATGAGAAGTTTATGGAAGGCAAACTGGAAGAGTACAGCCTGCCTGAAGAAGAGATTAATAAGTCCCTGGCTGTTCTTGAATCCTATCCAAAACCAAAATAATAATTACAAACATGTTTTAAGCGTATAAAGTGATCATGAAAAAAGAGGGGATTACTAATAACCCCTCTTTTTCATTGGTATTACAACTGCATAAAGGCCAGCCTGGTGTTGAAAGTCCGCTGTAAGCCTTGTAGTGGAATCTGAAATAGCCATTTACAGGATTTAAGCAGAAACCTTGATAACCAGCGCTGCACCAGTATCACCGGCTGCACAACCGGTAAACAGGCCGTAGCCTCCTCCTAAAACAACCAGCTCTTCGATCATCTCCACTATACAGCGTCCGGCTGTTGGCCCCTGGGGATGGCCAAAGATAATCGGACTGCCGTAATTATTGAAGCCCATTACATCGATTCCCAGTTCGTTGGCCATGTAGATATCATTGGCCGCAAAGGGATTGTGTGTTTTTATTGCCTTTATTTCTTTGATGTCAAGTCCAGCCTTTTCCAGGGCCATCTTGCTGGCAGGTACAGGAGCCATGGCCATCTTGGCCCGGGGAGCCCTGCTGTGGCCATATGAAATTAATTGGATTTCAACAGCGGGATCTGTGCTAAGCTCCCTGGCTTTTTCTTTGCCGGTCACTATGATGCCGCAGTTTCCATCTGCCGGGTGTGTCTGGGAGCCAAAAGTGTGTGCCCCGTCTGGGATTACCGGCTTAAGCTTGGCCAGACCTTCTTTCGTGGTATGGGTTATTCCTTCGTCTGTTTCCAGTAAGCCGGTTTCTTTCCTGCTGATCTTGTATTCAATAGGAAACATGTAGCGCTTCTGGAAAGCTCGATCATCGGCAAGAGCATCTGTGTATTGCTCATACCGTTTCAGGGCCACAGCATCACATTGTTCCCGGGTGATATTGCCAGCCATTTGCACTACATTTTCTGCGGTCTGGATCATGGGTACTCCTCCCCAGGGATCATAACTGAAATGATCCATAACCCAATTTTCGGAAATTACCTGTCCTCCCGGGCCCTGTGGATTAGGCCATACCGTGTGGGGCCCGTTGGAAGTGCGGTCAGTCATCAGGCAGAAAACATTTTCATAAAGACCGGTTTCAATTCCTGCCGCAGCCATATTAACACAGGTCGTTGAGGTCGAACAGGCCTGAGATAAATGGACCGCCGCTATCTCTTCTGCTCCCATCAGTGCTGCAGCCCAGGGGGATGAATAAAAAGTATAGGGTTGTCCGATTGTCTTCCCGAATATAAGGTAGTCAAAAATCCCGGGATCAATTTTTTTATCCTCTAACCATCGTTTTGCCGTGGTTGCGCCGAGCTCGATTGAATTTACATTGGCCAGGCTTCCCTGCCAACGGGAGAAGGGGGAACTGTAGTAACCCCGGTATGGAATGTAAGCTTTTGAATACATTGTTTTACCTCCCTATTTAGTTTGCTTCAAAAAATAGATCTTTACAATGAATCAACCTGAATAAAAATATTGAAGTTACCCTTAACGCTATAAGTCCCGGCTACAAAGTAATTGTATCAATGCCGGCCTCAATGCCGGCCTCTATCCTGTTCAACACCCCCTGCGATCGGCTTATAGTAATTATAAACACAAGCCCGTTAATGATAAAATACCCGCCTGCAGTAGCTGCGGGACGGTCTTCTTAAACCAAATAATCCAGGGCAATAATTAAATTTTTAATAAATAATATCTTCGCCTTTGCAGTTCAGTTTTCCTGCCGGAATATCTTAAACAGGGGTATGACCAATATATTTTCTGGATAATCTTTAGATTTTTTTAAGCAGATTATTTATTTGTTACCACTTGTTAGTTATTCAGTATTGACAGCTTCTCATTTAGAGTTATTAGTATCATACCTGTCCTGGAAGTGTGTATCGTTATTTTCATCAAGCAAATGATTAAGCTTTAGCTTCATGAAGTCTATATAATTTAAGCAGGAAATAGCCCGCCAGCATGGAATTAAGACTGGCAGTGCGGAACCTGGCAGCAGCTAATTTGATTGAAAACTGCGTGGTGATTGACTTTCAAAAACTGCCCGGGACTAAGTTTACACGGGGGGAATGATTTTGCAGGCAGATTATTTGCTCTACTATTTACCGAATAAAATTAAGCTGATTTTTATACCAACTAAAAAATTTAAAACATTTTCCATTGGTCTTTTTCTGCACCAGGAGCTCAACCAGGATCTGGCTGCTTTAAATGCGCTTCTGCCGGCGGTACTTGAACAGGGAAGTCGACTTTATCCAGATAAACTAACCCTGCAGAGGAAATTGGAAAACCTTTATGGTGCTGACCTTGCCGCAGATATTCTAAAAAGTGGAGAAAGGCATATTCAGGCTTTTATTTATGAATCGGCCCATGATAAATATTTAGGAGAAAACGGTACATTATTGCAGGAGGGTATGTCAGTCCTTGGTTCTGTTGTTGGTGATCCGCTTCTTGAAGATGATGGATTTAAAGAAGACTATGTTAACCAGGAAAAGATCCAGTTGAAAAAAGATATTAAAGCCCTGCTCAACAACAAGGCTGCTTATGCTTACGAGCGCTGTATGGCTTTAATGTGTTTAGATGAAAAGTTCGGCACTTATAAGCTTGGCCGGATTGAAGATTATGACAGGATCGATGCAAAAAAACTTTATCGCTATTACCGGGAAATATTTTCTGAAAATCCCCTTGACATATATGTCGTTGGTGATTTACAAGAACAGCAGGTGCTGCAGCTAGCCGGGGAGGCTTTCAATTTTGTTCGAAAAACTGATCCGAAAAGCCTGCCCCGGGTTGATATTGAACTCCCGGTTAAGGAAGTGCAGTTTCATGAAGAAGAGATGGCCGTTAATCAGGCCAACATGGTTCTCGGGTTTCGCACCTATACCGGTTATGGGGATGAGCGGTACTGTTCTCTGCTGGTATACAATGGTATTCTGGGTGCCTTTCCCCATTCAAAGATGTTTGTGAAGGTTCGCGAAGAGGCCGGTCTGGCCTATCATGTGCATTCACGGCTGGAGCGACATAAAGGGTTAATGTTTATATCAGCCGGGATTAATTATAACTGCTACCGGCAGGCTCGGGATATCATTGATCGACAGCTCGATGATATGATTGCAGGTAAAATCAGTGATACAGAATTAGACAATACAAAAAGAGGTTTAGTCAACAGGCTTAGTTCCCAGCAGGACAGCCCAACCCAGTTGATCAGCTTTCACCTGGATGGTACTATTGGCGGTAAAACATATACTGCCGGCGAACTTATTGAAGGTATTGAAACTGTGAGTAGAAAAGAAATTAAGGCTGTAGCTGAAAAGATTAAACTGGATACTGTATATCTTCTTCGGCCCCGGGAAGGAGGAAGCTAATACTCATGAAAGATAATTATAAGGTGATTGAGAACCGTGAACTGCAGGAAAAACTATACCATTACCGGTTTTATCCCGGGCTTGATCTATACATTCTGCCCAAGCCCGGATACCAGAAGAAATATGCTGTTTTTTCCACCCGGTTTGGTTCGATTGATAACCGGTTCCGGATGAAATCTGAACAAGAGGTTACCGAGCTGCCGGACGGTGTAGCCCACTTCCTTGAACATAAACTGTTTGAAGATCAGTATGGAAATGCCTTTGATCGATTTGCTGCTCTTGGAGCTTCTTCCAATGCTTTTACCTCCTTCACGCAGACTTCTTATCTTTTTTCCTGTACTGCTAATTTTGAGCAAAGTTTAAACCACCTGCTTGATTTTGTCCAGGATCCTTATTTTACTGAAAAGACGGTCAAAAAAGAGCAGGGTATTATTGCTCAGGAGATAAAAATGTATGAAGATCATCCCCACTGGCGGGTATTTTTCAACCTTCTGGCCGGGCTTTACAGGAAGCATCCGGTGCGCAATGATATTGCCGGAACCCTGGAGAGTATATCCCGGATTGGCCCGGATTTACTCTACAGCTGTTACAACACCTTCTATCATCCGAGCAATATGGCTCTTTTTATTGTCGGTGACCTTGTTCCGGAGCAGGTGAGCCGGCAGGTGGCAGAAAACCTGAACGGACGCAATTATCAGCCGCTGGAAGAAATTGTGCGTATTTTCCCGCAGGAACCGGCAGCTATAAACTGTGAACGCAAGGTCCAGGAACTGGTTGTTTCCGAACCGATAATATTTGTCGGCTTTAAAGATACCGTTGTGGAAAATTTGCAGGGCCGGGATTTGATGCGCCGGGAGATACTGATGGAGCTTATTCTTGAAATCCTCTTTGGCTCAAGTGAAAAGCTTTATAATGAGCTTTACGGTGAAAACCTGATTGATGAAAATTTCGGTGCGGATTATACGGCAGAAATAAACTACGGTTATGCCATGATCGGCGGAGAAACCAGGGACCCGGATCAGCTTTATGAACGGATCATGAAGGCCGTAGCTAAAATTAAAAAATCAGGAGTTAATACAGAACAGTTTGAACGCCATCGCCGCAAAGTGCTGGGCAACTATATCAGGCGGTTTAACTCTCTTGAATTTATAGCCAACAACTTTTTGGCTTACCGGTTCAGAGACAATGATCTTTTTGAACTCCCCGCTATCTTGCAGGAGATCAGGCGCTGCGAGGCTGTCAATGTGATCGAAGAAAACCTGGATCCAACCCGTCATGCAGTTTCACTGGTGGTACCTTCAGGGTAACAATATCAATGAACAACTAAAACAAACAGACAGGCTTATTGACCTTTAATATCAAACAGGTTAAAATGGGACTATTNATGTGCACAATTATGTGCACAGGGTAACAGGAGGATTATAGATGAATAATTTTACCAGGTATGTAAATCCACACCTGGGCGATATGCTCGAAAGCATTAAACTTGATCAAAAATATGTGCGCGGCGAAGGCTGCCATTTATTTGATGAGGAAGGAAACCGTTATCTTGACTGCATTGCAGCTTACGGAGCCCTTCCATTTGGGCATAACCCGGCTATAATATGGGAAACGATCAATAGTTTTCAGAATTCGGGTGAGCCGAACTTTGTTCAGCCTTCAGCCCTGGATGCCGCCGGAGAACTGGGCCGCCGGCTGGTTGAAGTTGCTCCAAAAGGTCTCGAATATGTAACTTTTGCCAACAGTGGTGCCGAGGCGGTTGAAGCGGCAATTAAACTGTGCCGCTCTGCTACCGGTCGGTTAGGTATCCTGGCTGCAGAGAATAGCTTTCACGGTAAAACTTATGGCGCTCTTTCGGCAACCGGAAATGCCGGTTACCAGGAGCCTTTCGGTGCCCCGGCTGAAAATTTCCATCATATTCGTTTTGGGGATGCCGCTGCCCTGGAAAAAGAACTGTCTGCCAACCCCGACTATTATGCTGCTTTTCTGGTTGAACCAATCCAGGGTGAGGGAGGAATCGTTGAACCTCCGTCCGGCTACCTGAAAGAAGTTAAAGAAATATGTGAAAGCCACGGGATCCTGCTTGTTTTAGACGAAATTCAGACCGGCCTGGGCCGTACGGGGGACCTTTTCGCCTGTGAAAAGGAAAATGTTGCTCCTGATATTCTTATCCTGGCCAAGGCCCTGGGCGGTGGAATTATGCCTGTCGGAGCCTGTCTCAGCGGGCCAGATGTCTACAACGAAGATTTTGGGATCAAGCATTCTTCAACTTTTGCCGGCAATTCACTGGCCTGCCGGGTAGGCATTCAGGTTCTAAAAAAGCTCATCGAAAATGACAGAGCCCTGCTTAAAGAGGTTAAAGTTAAGGGAGAGCTGCTCAAGGATGGGCTTGTTGAATTACAAAATAAGTATCCTGAACTTATTAAAGCAGTTCGAGGCCGGGGACTGATGCTGGGTCTGGAATTTAACATGGATCGCGATCTTTTTCCAGGCAGTCTTCTCGGAGTAATGGCTGAACAGGAATTATTAACCCCGGCCATATCTTCTTACCTGTTAAATGTGGAAAAAGTTCGGGTTGCACCCACCCTGAACGGCAATGAAGTTATCCGTATCGAGCCTCCACTGACAATCAGCAANGAACAATGCCGGGAGGCTTTGGATGGTCTTGAATCGATGTTAAAGGTTCTTAACGAAGGNAGCACAGCGCGTTTACTTGCCTACCTGGTCAGATCTAAGGTTGATGATGATGATTTTCCGCCATTCTCTCCTTATCCGGATAATAAAGTTGAACCTGCCGGACATCCTGAGGAAGGACGTTTTGCTTTTCTGATCCACGCCCTCGACCTGGATAGCTACCACCAGTTTGATAAAAGCCTGCTCGCATTCAGTGAAGATGAACTGGCTGATCTGACCGGCCGTTTTGGCGATATAATCGAACCTTTTGTTGCCGGTAAGACTAAAATTAAATCAGACACCGGACGAACTGCCTACGGTGAATTCATTGCTCTGCCAAGAACAACAGAAGAATTTGTGCAGATGCCCCGCAGGCAGGCAATGGCTGAACTGAAGGCAGCTGTGAAACTGGCTCGAGACCGGGGAGCCCGTATTGTTGGACTGGGAGCCTTTACAGCAGTGGCTTCTATGGGCGGACTTTACCTTAAGAATGAAGGAATTCCAATTACAACCGGCAATAGTTTCACTGTTGTTGCCGCTGTTGATGCAATCAATACTGCCACCAATAAACTGCAGATAGACCGTTCGCATATTACAGCCGGTATTGTCGGTGCAGCAGGATCGATCGGGAGGGGAATCTCTCTGCTTCTTTCAGAAACCGTTCCCCGCCTGGTCCTGGTGGGCAATCCAAACAATCAAACCTCCAGTGAAAGACTGCACATGGTTGCTGCCGAAATATACCGCTATCAATCGGCACTGCTGCAGCAGGGCCGGACTTTAAAGCCGGGCAGTATGGGGCAACTTCTGAAAAATTGTTCTGAGTTACCTTTGCCGGATGCTCCGATGGAAGAGTTTGAAGCTTTTGTATATGGAGAAGGAAAAAGAAGGGGTTTGATCGAATTTTCTACCGATATTGATGCTGTTCTGGCCCGGGCCGATGTTGTAATCAGTGCTACCAGTGCGACTGAAAGGGTGATCCACGCTGGAAATCTTAAGCAGGGTGCGGTGGTCTGTGATATTTCCCGTCCGGCTAATGTTAGCGAAGAAGTTGACCAGGCCCGGCCCGATGTTTTAGTAATTGACGGTGGGGTAGTTGAAGTGCCCGGTTTACCTTCTTTTGGCTGGGATTTCGGTTTTGAAGAAGGCCTGGCTTATGCCTGCATGGCCGAGACGATGATGCTTGCCCTGGAGCAGAATTACAAGCATTACAGCCTTGGTTCTTCCGGGGTTAACCTTGAAACTATTCTTCAGACAAGGTATTGGGCCGGCGAACATGGTTTTAAACTGGCCAATTTTCGCAGTTTTAACCGGCCATTAAGTGAAGAAAAATGGCAAAGACTGCTAGAAACTCGCCGGGAATTGGCCCCACGTTAAAATTATGTTAAAATAATCAGGAATTTACATTACAACCACTATTGCTTTAGGAAGGGTGACTAATTTGGAGCATAAGTCAGGGCATAATAAACCAGCTCAGGAGAAAGAATTTGTTAAAGAAATAACCCCCAAGTCGGTAGATTATTCACAATGGTATGTTGATGTTGTTTTAAAAGCAAAAATGATGGATTATGCGCCGATCAAAGGCTTTATGGCTATCCGGCCATCTGGTTTTGCTCTCTGGGAAAAAATCCAGGAACTGTTGGATCGCCGTTTCAAGGAAACCGGCCACGAAAATGCTTATTTTCCCATGTTTATACCTCATGAACTACTGGAGAAAGAAGCCGAACATGTGGAAGGTTTTTCACCTGAAGTAGCCTGGGTAACCAAAGGGGGAGATGAAATATTAAGCGAACCGCTGGTTGTTCGCCCTACTTCCGAAGCAATTATCTGCGACTTTTATTCTCGATGGGTTCAGTCATGGCGTGATTTACCGGTTTTAATTAACCAGTGGTGTAATGTTGTTCGCTGGGAAAAATCGACCCGTCCTTTCCTGCGCACCTCGGAATTCCTTTGGCAGGAAGGACATACCTGTCACCGGACTGAAGAAGAAGCGGAAGAAGAGGCCCTCAAGATGCTCGAGGTCTACAGGGAGTTCATTGAAACTGAGATGGCCATACCGGCAGTTGTCGGACGAAAAACGGAGCGAGAAAAATTTGCCGGGGCGCTGCGTACCTATACTGTTGAAGCCCTGATGAGTGATGGCAGGGCCCTGCAGGCCGGGACCTCTCACAACCTTGGCCAGCATTTTGCCAGGGTGTTTGATATTACTTTTCTTGATCAGGACGACCAGTTGAAGCATGTCTGGCAAACTTCCTGGGGGGTTTCAACGAGGCTGATTGGAGCCCTGATTATGGTTCACGGTGATGACCGTGGTTTGATTATACCACCCCGCCTGGCCACATTTCAGGCTGTAATTGTACCTATACTGACCAAAAAAGATCGCGAACGTGTTTTAGAAGCAGTTCATGAGCTGAACAATCAGTTAAAACCTCATATAAGAGTAAAACTTGATGATCGCGAGGAATATTCGCCCGGTTGGAAATATAACGACTGGGAAATGCGCGGAGTGCCACTGCGTATTGAAGTCGGTCCCAAAGATCTTGATAAGGGTCAGGTTGTGCTGGTCCGACGGGATAACGGCGAAAAGTTTGTAGTTCCCCAAAAAGAACTTTTTGCCAGGCTGCCCGGTCTGCTCGAACAAATTCAAAATGATATGCTTCAGAAAGCCCTTGAATTTCGTGAAGTTAATACCCGCAGTGGATCCGACTACGAGGAGTTCAAGCATATAATGGAAGAAAAAAGGGGCTTTTTCCTGGCTTCATGGTGTGGAGATCCTGCCTGTGAAGAAAAAGTTAAGGATGATACCAAGGCCACAATCCGCTGCATTGTTTTTGATAAAAAACCCGAAAACGAGGAATGCCTGGTTTGTGACAAAAAAGCAAAAGAAGTCGTTTACTTTGCCCGGGCTTATTAATAATGAACATAAATGAGAAAAAAAGTGTGCTCCGTAAAAAGGTAATCCAGCTCCGGGATCAACTGACAAAAGAAGAAATTATGGAGAAGAGCAGCCTGATTGCTGAACATTTATACAAAATGGCTTCTTACCGAAATGCTAAAGCGGTTATGTTCTTTATCTCTTTTGGCAGTGAAGTAGATACCAGGCCTATGGTTGAAGAAACAATAAGCAGGGGTAAGCAGGCCCTTGCTCCGAAAGCGATAAAAGATACCCGTGATTTAATTCCATCCCAAATATTAAACTGGGAGAAAGACCTTTCTCCCGGAGCCTACAACATTCCAGAACCTGAGGAAGAAACCCTGCGTCCCCGTGAACCGGAAATCATAGACTTATTGATTGTTCCCGGTGTTGCCTTCGATTATGAGAAAAGACGTCTTGGTTATGGCGGCGGTTATTATGATCGGTTTATTTCCCTTTTAAATCCGAAAACACCGCTGGTTGCCCTCAGCTTTGAACTGCAGATTATATCAGAAGTACCTGCCGACAAGTGGGACCGTCGTGTCGATTATATTATTACCGAAAAGCGTATTATTAATCAGACAAACGGGTCAAAACCGGAGCAAACCCGGTTTACCAGGTCAATGTAACAGTAAAAATTATTTATCCCCATCCTTGGAAATAAAAAACCCCTGGAACAACATGTCGATAATTGTATTTGCAACCTGTTCCAGGTTTTTTTCCCTTTCGTTAACTACTTCCCATATGAAGCGATCAACTAATAAAATATAGGCTTTGGCCCCGATTTGAATATCAAACTTTTTGGCCAGTCCCTTTTCTTGAGAGTAGGCGAAAGAGCGGGCAGAGCTCTTGATGAATTGTTCCTTTATGTTGTGCCAGTGGGCGGCAATCGATTCAGATTGACCAAGCGCTTCCTGGTAAACTTTCATTATTGGAAGGTGCTCTTCGGAAAGACGAAACGAGGTTAAAACCAGTTCGTAGTAGGCATTGCGTGCTTCATGGATAGTGTTTGGCGAAAAAGGAACTTCCAGCAGGTTGTAAAACTCATCCAGGATACTATCAACAACTTTATTGAGAATATCATCTTTTCCCTTGAAGTGGCTGTATACAGTACCGTAACCAACCTGTGCCTGTTTGCTAATTTTGGCAATCGTGGTTTTGGTGTAACCTTCGCTAAGGAAAACATCCAGGGCCGTATCCAGGATTAATTTACGGGTTATGCGGCTGCGCAGGTAACGGCGCGGCCTCCTTTGAGAGTTCTTATCCATAGATCAGCATCCTCCTTCATCTTATTTGAATAGCGCAACAACTTGTTTTGATAGTATATCATTTTATTAAAATATTTGCAAAGCTTTATTTAAGATGATAAACGTTTTAAAAAGCAGAAAAAAGCAACTTTTGCATATTAGTCTTTAATTTAGTAATATAGCAGGAGATTAAATAATGAATACTTTGTTGTATCGGGGCAGTAAACATGGCTATTTATGCGCTTGGCGATTTGCATCTATCTTACGGTCAATACAAGCCTATGGATATTTTTGGACCGGAATGGGAGGATCATTCAGAGAAGATCAAAAAAAACTGGGATCTATTGGTTGCTGAAAAAGATCTGGTCATTATTCCCGGTGATATTTCCTGGGCTATGTATCTCGAAAAAGCGCTTCCTGACCTTGCCTGGCTGGCAGCATTAAAAGGAACCAAGCTGTTGATTCGGGGTAATCATGACTACTGGTGGTCATCGATCGGCAAAGTTCGTTCCATGTTACCGCCGTCTCTACATGCTTTGCAAAATGATCATTTTACCTGGGAGGACTGGACCATATGCGGGACCAGGGGTTGGTTGTGCCCGGGCGAAGAAGGATTTGATAATGAGGAAGATCAAAAAATTTACCTTAGAGAAGTTCACAGGTTGCAGCTCTCCCTTGAAAGTGCTCGCAGGCAGTCTTTAACGGACATCATTGTTGCTCTCCATTTTCCACCTTTTAACCGACAGGGTCAGCCAAGTGCTTTTACTGAAATTCTGGAACTTTACCAGGTGAGCATATGTGTATTTGGTCATATTCATGATGGCGGCAGAGAGCTAATATTCCAGGGTGAAAGAAATAATGTTCAGTACCGCTTTGTTGCGGCCGATGGGGTAAATTTTTCACCCCTGTTATTAGTCTAGTTGGATGATTATGTTCTATTTTTCTCAAAATCTCTATTCATGAGCAGGATTTATCTATAAAAACGAGAATACCTTAAGCAGGTGAAAACTAAGTTTTAGACTTAGATAAGAAACGATAAGGAGGTAAGAAATTTGAGCAACGAGGCTGTAGCAGAGCTCAACCAGGACATTGATTTGGACCAGGTCGATTCGATTATTGAACCGTACCTGGGGAAAAAGGAAATGGTCATTCCAATCTTGCAGAAGGTGCAGGATCATTTTGGTTACCTGCCAAGGCCGGCAATGGAGCATGTAGCCCGCCGAATGCGTATTCCCCTGAGTCGTCTTTACGGAGTTACCACTTTTTATGCCCAGTTTAAATTGAAACCCCGTGGTCGCAACATTATCAGGGTTTGTAAGGGTACGGCCTGCCATATCCAGGGCAGCCCTAAAATTTCTGAGAGGATTGAACAAATTTTAGACGTGGAAAGCGGCGAAACCACCGACGATTTAAGGTTCACCCTGGAAGAAGTGGCCTGTATCGGGTGCTGCGCGCTGGCACCGGTTATAATGATTAATGATGATCCGCATGGACGGTTAACGCCGGACAAGGTCAAAGATATTCTCGACATTTATGAATAAACAGTAGGAGGTGGCCCAATGGAGAAGTTTGTCGATCCATGCTGTGAAAAATGTAGCCATACCAAGGATACACCTTGCAAAGATTTTGTGGAATGCTGTGTGGAAGGTCCCATCTGCCATGAAAACCAGGAATGCGCCCAGAAACGCAAAAATATCACTGAAAAAGTAGCCCTGGACGAAAAATTTGTGATCTCTTAAATGATTAAACCAGGGAAAGGGAGGTTGGAAGATCTTGTATGAGAAGCACTTAATGATTTGTGGAGCCACAGGCTGTCTTTCCTCTGGCTCAAATCAGATCGCAGAAGCTTTGAAAGAAGAGCTGGATAAACAGGGGATCAAAGACAAGTACCGCCTGGTTATGGGCGGCTGCCCCGGCTTCTGCGAGGTCGGGCCGATTATTGTTATCTACCCGGACGAAGTTTTTTACTGCCGCCTGCAAACAAAAGATATGGCCGAACTGGTTGAAACCCATCTCATAGGCGGAGAAATTGTCGAGAAACTGCTCTACAAGGGCCCGGATGTAGAAGCGCCGGCCCGTTTTTATGACAGCATTCCCTTTTATTTTAAGCAGAAGTTTAACGTCCTGCGTAACAGTGGGATAATTGACCCGGAAAGCATTGACGAATATATCATGCGGGGTGGATACAGGGCCTTAAGGCGCGCCCTGCAGATGGAGCCCCTGGCTATCTGCGATGAAGTAAAAGATGCCGGCCTGCGCGGACGCGGAGGCGCCGGGTTCCCCACGGGAGTAAAATGGAGCTTCACCAATAAAGCCCCCGGCCCCAAGAAGTATATTGTCTGCAATGCCGACGAAGGAGACCCCGGGGCCTTTATGGACCGCAGTATCCTTGAAGGCGATCCCCATGCCATTCTTGAAGGCATGCTTATTGCCGGCAGAGCCTGCGGGGCCGATGAAGGATATATCTACTGCCGGGCTGAATATCCACTGGCCATCAGGAGGCTTATAACGGCCATTCAGCAGGCCGAGGAATACGGTTTGCTCGGCAGCAATATTCTCGATTCCGGTTTTAACTTCAAGATAAATATTAAAGAGGGGGCAGGAGCTTTTGTCTGCGGCGAAGAGACGGCGCTTCTGGCTTCCATTGAAGGTAAAAGGGGAATGCCCCGTCCCCGTCCGCCATTTCCTGCCCAGGTAGGCGTGTTTGGCAAACCCACTACCATCAACAACGTGGAAACCCTGGCCAACATTCCCCTTATTGTAAGAGAGGGTGGAGTGGCCGAATTTGCCAGTGTCGGAACCGAAGGCAGTAAGGGAACCAAGGTATTTGCCCTGGCCGGAAAGGTCCGCAATACCGGCCTGGTCGAAGTACCCATGGGAATTACTATCGAAGAAATTATTTTTGATGTCGGCGGCGGAATTCAAGGTGGACGTGAATTTAAAGCTGTTCAGGCCGGCGGTCCATCGGGCGGATGTATCCCGCAGGATCTGATTAACCTGCCCATCGACTACGATTCGCTTACCCAGGCCGGCGCGATCATGGGTTCAGGCGGCCTGGTGGTCATGGATGACCGCACCTGCATGGTCGACCTGGCCAACTACTTCTTAAGCTTTACCCAGAAAGAATCATGCGGTAAATGCACTCCCTGCCGCGAAGGCACCAAGCGGATGCTGGAGATTCTGGATCGCATCACTGAAGGAGAAGGGGTGCCGGAGGATCTGGATACTCTTGACAGCCTGGCCCACAGTATCAAGGACAGCGCTCTCTGCGGCCTGGGCCAGACCTGCCCCAACCCGGTTTTAACCACCATTCGTTACTTCCGGCATGAATATGAAGAGCATATTAACGAAAAGTTTTGCCGTTCCGGCATTTGTAAACCCCTGTTCCAGTATCAGATTGACCAGGAGAACTGCAACGGCTGCCGGGCCTGCGTCAGGGTCTGCCCGGTTGAAGCAATTAAGGGCGAAAAGAAAGAGCCCCATGAAGTTATCCAGGAACTCTGCACCCGCTGCGGCAGCTGTATTGAAAAATGTCGCCAGGATTGCATTATGATTACTCGAGTAGGGAGTGAAGCTGATGTCGGCAATTAAATTAACCATAGACGGACAAGAAATCGAGGTGGCTCCCGGTACGACGATCCTTGAAGCCGCCCGGCAGCTGGGGATCGATATCCCGACCTTTTGTTATGATCCGGAACTGCCCCCCAACGGGGCCTGCCGGATTTGCGTAGTCGAAGTGGAAAAAGCACGGGCCCTGGTGGCCTCCTGTGTTGCCCCTGTCGGCCCCGACATGGTTGTCCATACCGAGTCAGAAAGGGTAGTCAATGCCCGCAAGAACAACCTGAGCCTTATGCTGGCCAACCACCCCCTGGACTGCATTACCTGTGAAAAGACCGGTGAATGCAAACTCCAGGACTACTGCTACCGCTACGGGGTTGCTTCCACTGAGTTTAAAGGGGAGGTTAAGGACCTGCCCTATGATGATACCAATGAGTTCTTCCTGCGTGATATGAACAAGTGCATTCTCTGCGGTATCTGTGTCGGCAAATGCCAGCAGGTAGTCGGAGCCGGGGCGATCGATTTTACCAAGCGCGGTTTCATAACCAATGTCGGTCCCGGCTTTGAAGATGCTATTGAAGAATCCACATGTGTTTTCTGCGGAATGTGTATCGACAACTGCCCGGTTGGAGCGCTTATTCCCAAGTATGTAACCGGAAAAGGACGCCCCTGGCAGACTGAAAGCGTTCCTTCCGTCTGTCCTTACTGTAGTTTGGGCTGCAATATCAACCTTCATGTTAAGGACAACCAGGTGATTGGAGTCAGTCCTGTTGAAGAAAGCCCGGTTAACCGCGGCCATCTCTGCGTGCAGGGTAAATTCGGCTGGGATTTTGTCCACAGCGGGGATCGGGTTACCACTCCCCTGGTTAAAAACGATGGCGTTTTTATTCAGGTCAGCTGGGAAGAAGCGCTCGACTTCATAGTTGACAGCATCAAAGATATTCAGTCACGTTATGGTGCTGATGCCCTGATGGGTATTAGCTCACCAAAAGCAAGCAACGAAGAAAACTACCTCTTTCAAAAATTGGTTCGATCCCTGGGCACCAACAACGTCGACAGTTATACCAAACGCTGTCATGCTTCCGCAGTGGATGGTATGATGGACGCTTTTGGCAATGCTGCCACTACCAACAGCATTGATGAACTGGCTGCAGTCGACGCAGCCCTGGTTATCGGGGCCAACCCCGCAGAAAGCCACCCCATACTCGACTACCGGGTGCGCGAAGCGGCTCAAAAGGGTGCAAAACTAATTGTTGCCACTCCCGATCTGATCGAACTGGTCGATGTTTCTAATTATTACCTGCCTTTAAAACAGGGGACAGAATTGGCCCTGCTCAATGGTCTGGCTAACGTGATCATTGCCGAAGGTCTTATTGATCAGGATTTTATCAATAAGCGCACCGAAGGTTTTGATCAGCTTAAAAAAGCAGTGGACAAATACACTCCGGAATATGTAGCCCAAATCACCGGCTTGGATGAAGAAGAGATTCGTGCTGCTGCCCGTGCCTACGGGTCGGCTGAAAAAGCAGCTATTGTTTCTGATGCCGGAGTTGATAAACAAACCGGAGGTTCTGACTTTGTAAAGGCCCTGGCCAACCTGGCCCTGCTTACCGGAAATGTTGGCCGCGAATCGACGGGAATTTATCTGCCTTATGGCGAGAACAACCTGCAGGGTTCAGCTGATATGGGCACCCTGCCCAATAATCTTACCTGTTATCAGCATATTAAGGAAAAAGAGGTCCGCGATAAGTTCTCCAAAGCCTGGGGTGTTGAGATCAGTGACAATCCCGGACTTACTGCTGAAGAGGTTTTTGAATCCGGTATAAATAGCAGTATAAAGGTGATGTATATAATGGGTGAAAACCCTGTTGCCTGTGGTGGGGAAAAAGAAAAAGTTACCGGTTTCTTGGAAAAACTCGATTTCCTGGTGGTCCAGGATATGTTTATGACAGAAACTGCATCGCTGGCAGATGTTGTCCTGCCTGCAGCAGCATTTGCAGAAAAACTGGGCACTTATACTAATATCGAGCGCCGGGTTCAGCTTAGCCAGCCTGCGGTAGAACCTCCCGGTGAAGTTTTTGCTGACTGGGCTGTTCTGGTTGAGCTGGCCGAATGGTTCGGGTTTGATTGGGATTATACAGGGCCCGAGGAAGTTTTTGAAGAAATAGCTTCCCTTACCCCTGAATATAGCGGAATTTCCTATCAACGCCTGGTCGAACAAGGTTTGCAGTGGCCTTGTCCCGCAGAAGACCACCCGGGTACAAAATACCTTCATGAAGACAGTTTTAATCGTGGTCAGGGCCTGTTTGCTCCGGTGGAATATGATCCGGAAACAGCAGCAATAAGCGAAAAAGATGCAGCTGTTTGCTGCGCCCCGGGTCACCACGGCTGCCAGTGCCTGAGTGAAACCCTGACCAGGCGTTCAGTGATTCAGGCTTTCAAAAAAAGCTGCTGCATTTAATATGCGGAAAACCGATAATTTTTTATAGAGCTGTAATGCCCTCATTTATTATGGGGGCATTTTTCGTGCAGGAAAACATGATTGCTGTGAAGAAAAACAAATAAAGATGCAGATATCATTGCAGAGCCAGTATATTTTTAGGGATCAACAACTATACCCGGCACCTGGTCAGGTAAGCAAGGGTGGAAAGCCTTAGAAGAAGGTGTTACCCTAAAGGGTTATAGGGACAGGATCCTGAAAACTTTGGCAGGTGTCGGATATGGAGGATATAAAGTGGATCGGGAAAGAATGGTAAAAAAGCAAATTACACGGATTCGCCAGGGAGAAAGAGAAGACCTAGACGATCTGGTAACGATTGAAACCCCTGTGACGATTTACCTTAACGGTAATGAGCTGGTTACTCTTCTTTGTACACCTGAAAAGCTCGACTTTCTGGCCCTTGGTTTTCTTCGTTCTGAAGGAATACTTACAGGAATTAATGATCTCGAATTGATCCGGGTGAAAGAAAAAGAAGGCTTGGTCGAGGTGGATTTAAAAAAAGAAACCGGACTTTCAGAAAAGCTTTATGGCAAAAGGACTGTAACCTCGGGTTGTGGTAAAGGTACTGTGTTTTTTAATGTTCTTGACTCTCTACGCAGCAGCCCATTAAGCGGTGATTTAACCATTAGCGCAGAGAAAGTTACTGGCCTGATGGATTCACTGCAGCAAAGAGCAGAACTATATAAAGCTACAGGTGGAGTGCACAGTGCAGCCCTGGCTGACCGGGAAAGGATTATTTATTTTTCTGAAGATATCGGTCGCCACAATGCTATTGATAAAATAATCGGGGAGTGCCTGATGGATGGTATCCCTACCGAAGATAAAATTATAGTATCCAGTGGGCGGTTGAGCTCTGAAATACTGCTCAAGACAGCCAAACTGAAAATACAAATGCTTATTTCCCGGGCCGCTCCCACATCTTTGTGCATTGAACTGGCCGAGAATTTAAATATTACCCTGGCTGGTTTTGTCCGGGGTAAAAGAATTAATCTTTATACCCATCAGTGGAGAATCACAAACAGCTAACTGCAGGACAGCCACAAAGGGAGATTTAATGATGGACAATAAGTCAAAAGTTTATGTTACCCGAAATATACCAGGGGAGGCGTTGGATATGATTGCCTCCGAGTGCCAATTAACGGTAAACCCGCATGACCGGGTTTTATCCAAAAGTGAACTGGCTGAGGCAGCCAGCGATGTCGATGGCCTGCTTTGTCAATTAACCGATATCATAGATGCTGAACTGCTGGATAAGATGCCCCGTCTGAGGATAGTTGCCAACTGTGCAGTCGGTTATGACAATATTGACATTGCTGCCTGTACAAAAAGAAATATTGCCGTTTCCAATACACCGGATGTCCTTACAGATACAACAGCCGATCTAACCTGGGCTTTGCTTTTGGCAGCGGCCAGGAGGTTGGTTGAAGCAGATCGATATGTCCGGGAAGGCAAATTTAAATCCTGGTCGCCCATGCTGTTACTGGGTCATGATATTTATCAAAAGGTACTCGGTATAATTGGCCTGGGACGGATAGGTTCTGCTGTTGCCAGGAGGGCTGCTGCTTTCAATATGCCTGTAATCTACTATGCTAAAAAAAGAAAGAGCGCAGAAGAAGAAAACAGGCTTAATGTTGAGTACAGACCTTTTGAATGTTTGTTGAAAGAAGCCGACTTTATTTCCCTGCATGTTCCCCTTAATGAGCACACCAGACATTTGATCAGTAAAAAAGAGTTAGAGCTGATGAAGCCCGGGGCTTACCTGATCAACACATCACGAGGGCCGGTTGTTGATGAAAAAGCCCTGGTCAGAGCTTTAAGAAATAATGATCTGGCCGGGGCAGCACTAGATGTCTACGAATATGAGCCGCAGATTGCCCCGGGCCTGACAGATATGGTCAATGCTACCCTGACACCGCATATTGGCAGCGCTACAGTTGAAACAAGAACCAGGATGGCAGTTATGGCGGCAAAAAATATTCTGGCAGGTTTGAAAGGAGAAAAAGTGCCCAATCTCGTAAATTGGGAGATGGAAAACAAGCTGTAATATTTACTGAGAAGTGATTAATTTTCGAAGTTCATTTATGTCATTAGTCGTTTTTTCATCCATATGTAGTTTTTTTGCATATACATTTACCTGGTCCAGGTAAAAACCGGTCAGGTATTCTATATCTTCCTTAACTTTACTCTGAACTTCGTGCAAGAGAATATCCAGTTTAAAGCTCCTTAAATGGATCAGATCCACCGCTAATTCAATATTTAAGACTACTTTATTTTTACCGTTTTTTAGGTCTATGTCGAGCACTTTATAGATACCGGGTGTATGGGAGACAATATATGTGGCCAGATCGGTAATGACATGTTCAGCAATATAAAAACTGCCCCTGCTGCTAAAAATTGGGCGAATGACCGAACGTTCAACAGGGACTTCACCGGGATGTTGAGAAGGAAGGGCAAAGAATGAACGGAGCGGATCAACTATATAACCGGGAAACTCTCTCTTAATAGCAAAAGTGGGCAGGGGAATAACGTGGCGATTTTCTTTTGCCCTCACACTAAGGGCAGACTTGATTGATTCTGGGTCGGAAACCTCTTCAATAGTATAATAATAAGTGGGCTTTGGCAGCCCGAGATTTTCTGCAATGACCTCGGTCATTTGTTTTGATGTCCCCAGGATTAAGAGACGTTCCGGTCTGATTTTCTCCAGTTTTTCTCTGACCTCTCGGACCTGGTCAGGATCTTTGAACACAGCGCGTTTTATTGCCCCGTAGCGGGTATTTTCGCGCTTGGCCGAGCGACCGGCCAGGTTCATGTTGCCTTTAATGAGCAGACCATCGTCTATAATATATTCAATATTAAATTTAACAGCCAGCGATGGTGCGTGATGACTTTTCCCCGTGCCGCTGTGCCCGACTAAGGCATATACTTCCATAGTAACACTTCCGCATCTTATTATTACCCGGTACTTGCACCGGGTTATAAAACTGTATATTATTATAACATATGATCCCGGGTACATCGAAATGGGATTTGGCTGAAGCTAAATAATAAATAACTAAAAAAATGGATGCCAAATGTAATAAGATCTATTACACCTGGTGTGAGGGCAAACAAAATGATTATCATTACTTCTCCGCCGGAAAGATTTTCCGGTGAAATCTTTGTTCAGGGAGATAAAGCAATAACTCATCGGGCCATACTGCTTGGAGCTTTGTCCAGTGGAATCACCGATATAAGGGGTTTTCCGGATACTGAAGATGTCCGCTATAATCTAAATTGCATGCGGTCATTAGGGGTAAAGATAAACTTAAAAGGCAACCGACTTATAATTGAAGGCCGCAACAAGAAATTTAACAGGCCGGCCGGTGACCTGGATGCTGGCAGTTCAGGAACAACTGCCCGTCTGCTGCCCGGCATCCTGGCCGGTCAGGATTTTAAAGCAACGGTAACCGGTGATTCATCTTTACAAAAATACCTGATACAGGATATAAGAAGGCCGCTGCAGTTGATGGGTGCCGGTTTTGAAGGAGAAAATGATTTTTTACCGGTAACGATCAGGGGTGGAGACCTGCAGCCAATCAGCTATCGCTCTCCACGGGTCAATGCTGAAGTTAAAGCAGCCATTTTGTTAGCCGGCCTTTATGCCAGGGGAACTACAACATTTGAAGAGCCTTACCAGAGCAGCAACCATACCGAATTGATGTTAACCCGGTTTGGAGCCAGTGTCCGGGAAGAAGACTGCCGGGTTAAGCTGCAGGGAGGAACAGCCTTAAAGGGTGTTCAGGTCAGAATTCCCGGAGATATTTCTGCTGCCGCTTTTTTTATGGTTGCCGGGTCTGTTGTTTCAGATTCAGAGGTGTTGTTGAGGAATATTGGCTTAAACCCTACACGAAAGGGGATTATCGACCTGCTGCTTGAAATGGGTGCTGATCTTGAGCTGCAGCAGAAGCGCTTTTGGGGGAAAGAACCGGTTACCGATATTATGATCAGGGCAAACACTAAGCTGAAGGGTTTTCATGTCGGAGGCGACAGGCTCTACCGCCTGGCAGATGACATACCGGCTTTGATGGTGGCAGCATCATTGGCCGAAGGAAAGACAAGCATAACAGGGCTAAAAGAATTGCAGGTTAATGAATCAGATCGCATCCATAACCTGGCCGGACAGTTGAAAAAACTGGGTGTAAAAATCGAGGCAACTGGAGAAGGCATATTCATAGAAGGCGGAACCGGGCTTCAAGGAGCAGAGGTCGACTGTTGTGGCGATTATCTGGTGGCTATGGCTCTGGCCGTAGCAGGCCTTGCGGCTGAAGGAGAAACGGCAGTGCATGGTGCCGGGGTGATCTATAGATTTTTCCCGGGATTTATGCAGGCCTTACGCTCTTTGATCATGAAATAGCTTTAAAATTGACGTTACCGGCAGCTTATGTTAAAATATGGTTGTTTTCAACTGCCCTCATATCCGATTCGTTATTTTTTATCCAGCTTAGGAGAATACTTATGACCTTGCCGGTTTGGTCTTTCGAACAATATAAAAGAACCCGATCAACAGCTGTTTTGAGCGATTACCGGGAGGAACGGCAAAAGGTTCTGGAAATCATCGGAGAAGTTCGATTGACCGGTGATCCTGCCTTAAAAAAATTCACCCTTGATTTCGATCATGCAGAATTAGATGCACTGAAAGTTTCTGATCGGGAGATTGAAAGTGCATTTAATAAAGTAGAACCCGAACTGCTTGAAATTATCCGGGAAGCTAAAAAAAACATTGAACGATTCCATCTAAACCAGGTAGAGCAAAAATGGTGGGACTGTGGTCCGGGCTGGGTTACAGGACAAAATTACAGGCCGCTGCAGTCAGTAGGAGCTTATATTCCCGGTGGAACAGCGGCATACCCTTCCTCGGTTTTGATGACGGTCATTCCCGCCCGGGTGGCCGGAGTCCAGGAAATATATCTTTGCACTCCCCCCGACAGTAATGGAAATATTAATCCGGTAACCCTGGCTGCTGTTGATGCAGCAGGAGTAACCGCTGTTTTTAAGGTAGGCGGAGCCCAGGCGATTGCTGCTATGGCTTTTGGTACCGAGACAATACCGGCTGTGCAAAAAATAGTTGGCCCTGGCAATATTTATGTCACCCTGGCCAAAAAAGAGGTTTTCGGGCAGGTCGGTATAGATATGCTGGCCGGACCCAGTGAAATTGTTATTGTCGCCGAAAAAGAAGCCCGGCCTGCTTTTATTGCTGCAGATTTACTCTCCCAGGCCGAGCATGATCCGCTTTCCCGTTCATTATTAATCACCCCTTCTGAAGAGCTGGCCGGCCTTGTAGTTAATCATTTGGAAGAACAGTTATCAACCCTGCCCCGGGAAAAAATAGCGAGGCAGTCACTCAGGGAACAAGGAGCAGTTATACTGGTATCCGGGTTGGAAGAAGCCTGGAAGGTTGTTAATGAACTGGCTCCTGAACATCTTGAGCTGCATCTGGAGGATGGCTGGCGTTACCTGGATAATATTAACAGTGCCGGGGCAATATTTATCGGATCCTATACCCCGGAATCACTTGGAGACTACTGGGCCGGTTCCAACCATGTTTTACCAACAGGCCGGGCGGCACGATATGCATCTGCACTGGGTGTAAACGATTTTATGAAAAGGTCAAATGTAATCTGCTATTCCTCCCGGGCTTTGCAGGAGTCAGCCCCGAAAATTGCTGCATTGGCCAGGGCAGAAGGTTTTGAAGCACATGCCCGTGCCGTATTATTGAGGAGGCATAATAAATAATGAATCGCAAAGCTAAAATTGAACGGAAAACAACAGAAACAGCAGTAACTCTTGATCTTAACATTGACGGCACTGGTCGGTCCGATTTGAAAATGGGCCTGCCTTTTTTTGAACATATGCTGGACCTGTGGTGCCGTCACGGCTTTTTTGATCTAAAGGTCAGGGCTGATGGAGATATTGAAGTTGATGCCCATCACCTGGTTGAAGATTCCGGGATATGCCTTGGCCGGGCCTGGCAGGAAGCGCTGGGTGAAAAAATCGGTATTAACCGTTATGGCTTAAGTGCTGTACCGATGGACGAAGCCCTGGTAACAGCAGTTGTTGATCTTTCCGGTCGGCCCTGGTTACAGTATTTAATAACACTCCCGCCCGGCATGGTAGGGAAAATGGATGAGGAACTTTTTGCAGTTTTTTGGCAGGCATTTGTTAATGAAGGAAAATTTAATTTGCACCTGGTTATGAATCACGGTTACAACAAACATCATATTATCGAAGCTTCATTTAAGGCGGCTGCCCGGGCTTTAAACGAAGCCTCATCAGAAATGCAAGGACTGGATGGAGTGCTTTCAACCAAGGGGATACTATAATGAGGTGAACTTTATGCTGGTTATTCCAGCCATTGATCTGCGAAAGGGTCGTTGTGTCCGTTTATACCAGGGAGATCCCGAACGGGAAACCGTTTATGGAGATAACCCGGTCGAGGTAGCCCGTCAGTGGGAACAACTGGGAGCAAAAATGCTCCACCTGGTTGATCTTGATGGAGCATTTACCGGTCTTTCACAAAATGCGAATGTGATCAGTTTAATAGGTGAAGAGATCAGTATCCCCATTCAACTGGGGGGAGGAATAAGGTCCGGGGAAGCAGTTACTAAAGCAATCTCAGCCGGTATTTCCAGGGTTATATTGGGAACTATCTCAATTGAACAGCCAGAACTGGCCCGGCAGCTTGTTAACAAATATGGTCAGAGCATTCTTGTTGGTATTGATGCTCGTGATGGCATGGTAGCTGTTAAGGGCTGGACAGAATCTTCGGCGGTTCATACGGTGGAAATGGCTGCCCGGGTTGAGCAGTGGGGAGTAAAAGAGATTGTTTATACTGATATCCAAAAAGATGGCACCATGCAGGGACCGGCATTGGACGGACTGGAAGAGATTATTAAAAGCACATCGTTACAGGTTATCGTTTCCGGAGGAATATCGTCCAGGGAAGATCTTTTATCCATCAAGCAATATGGAGACCGGGTTAAAGGGGTTATCATCGGTAAAGCTCTTTATACTAATCAGCTGACCCTGCCGGATGCCATGGCAGTTTTTGATAAGGACATATAATTTTATGGAGGTTTTGAATTGGCAGACTATAATCAGGAAGAAGAGCTGCAGCCACTGCAGCCAGGAGAGCTTAAATTTGATCAGAACGGCCTGGTTCCCGCTGTGATCCAGGATGATCGAAATAATGCCGTATTAATGGTTGGTTATATGAACGAAGAAGCAGTCAGGCGGACAATCAATACCGGCAGGGTCTGTTTTTGGAGTCGCAGCCGTAAGGAGTACTGGGTCAAAGGGGAAAGTTCGGGTAACTTTTTTGAAGTTAAATCAATTTATGCCGACTGTGATGCAGATGCATTGCTGGTTAGAATAATCCCGCTCGGCCCCGGTTTGGCCTGCCATACCGGTCGGTACTCCTGTTTTTTTAATACCCTGGCCGGTTTTGACCAGCGGGGGCCGGGCTATGATTGATTATCATCTGCATACTGCACGATGCTGTCATGCTACAGGTACCATGGAAGAATACCTGGCTGCAGCTGAAAAAAACCGGCTCCTGGAGATAGGTTTTGCCGATCATTTTCCTCTGGGCCTGCTCGGTTTTAAACCCCGCAACCAGGTAACCATGAATCCCGAAGAGTTAAGTGATTATATTCAGCACGTTAATAAATTAAATGATATATCACAAAATGTAAATGTTAAGCTGGGAATAGAAGTCGATTATCTTCCCGGCACTGAAGAGAAACTGAGAGATTTACTTTTAAATTACAATTTTGATTATGTCATCGGTTCCATCCATTTTATCGGTGACTGGGATTTCACACATCCTGTTTATGCTGATGATTATAAGAACAAGGATTTGGACAAACTCTATCGCCGCTATTTTAAACTGGTGCAGGACGCCTGCAGAAGCGGTCTTTTTGATATTATCGGCCACCTGGATGTTGTTAAGAAATTTAATTACCGGCCTGCCCGCAACCTGGATTCGCTTTGGCGTGAAACTGCCCGTTTATTAAAGGTGACCAATACCTGCCTGGAACTTAATACTGCCGGCAGAGATGCTCCAGTAGCTGAGTTTTATCCCGATCAAAGGTTTCTTGAAATTTGTTTATCAGAAAAAGTTGGAATAACCATGGGTTCTGATGCTCACAGCCCTGAACAGGTAGGCCGATATTTTCCTGAAGCCCTGGCTCTTCTTAAAAAAACCGGGTACAGGGAGCTAACAGTTTTTAAAAAACGCCAAAGAAGCAGTATTTCTATATAAAGCTAAGAATAAGATCAGCAATCGACCAGGATGACTAAAATGATAAAACCAGAACATAAGATTAACAACCGGTTCTCTTCTGCTTTTTCTGAGTTTTTTTATGATCAGGTAGTGACAACCAGGGGTGTTTTTGTTATTCTTTTCAGCGGCAGCGGGATTTTTAGAATTTATCTTCCCGGCAGCATTCCCCGGGAAGAGCACCGGCATCAACGGCTGCCCTGGCAGCAATTGTGTGAAGATCTGAATATTTATTTTGCCGGTAAAATGGTCAACTGGGATCAATATCCTCTTGATATCACCGGCTACCGTCCTTTTACTGCTGCCATTCTTGATCAAGTGCGCCGTATTCCTTACGGCCGGGCTTTTACCTACAGGGAAACAGCTGAACGGGCCGGATTTCCTCTGGCCTGGCGGGCAGCCGGTCAGGCTTTAAAAGCAAACCGGCATCCAATTATGGTTCCCTGCCACAGAGTAGTTACCAGTGGAATAGGCATAGGTGGTTTCAGCGGACCACCGGGCTGGAAAAAAATGCTGTTAGAGCTTGAAAGGGATAAAAAGATTTAGTTTAATAACATATATTGTAAATTAAATAAGCAGCAGGATCGGTTTATGAAGGTATTCGGGATATTAAAGCGACCAATATTATTAAAAACCCCGGTCCTGACTGCAGAGTTGTCAATCAACAGGCCTGTCCAAGTTAAAATTATTTAAGAAAATATTATTTTAGCAAAAAAGATAATGACAATTAAGGTACTCTCAGCTATACTGAACAAGGATTTTGATATAATAATCAAATAGCCGGGTTGAAACCGGTTTGTTAATGTTTTTATGATTGGCTGGAATGAATGGAGAGTGATTAAAAATGAAATCAGCGATTAAACCGGGTCGTTTTTTGATACTGCTCGTTTTGTGCCTGCTAATTATCGCTTCAGGCTACTGGGCATTTGAAAGCGCGGCCGACAGGGAAGAAGGAATCAGGCGCGGTCTTGATATCGCCGGAGGACTATATGTGCTTATGGAGGCGGTAGAAACCGAGGGACGGGAAGTGGATGAGGATACTATTGACCGGGCTATAACGATTATTCGCAGTCGTGTTGACGAACTGGGGGTTGCTGAGCCGGTTATCGCCCCCCAGGGTGAAAATCGGATTCGCATTGAACTGCCCGAATTGGAAGATGTTGAGCAGGCCCGTGAGATTATCGGAAGAACGGCAATGTTAGAATTTGTCGGTCCGGACGGGCAAGTTGTCGTTACCGGGGCCAATCTGGTCCAGGCCCGGGCTGAAAGACAAATGGAAGTATCTGTTAATCCCTTTGTCAGCATTGAATTCGACCGGACTGGTGCCGAACTGTTTAGAGAGGCAACTCAAGAATTCATAGGACAGCAGATTGCCATTTATCTTGATGATGAAAAAATATCTGAACCGGTTGTCCGGGCTGTGATTACCGATGGACGGGCTATAATTGAGGGTGACTTTGATTTCGAGGAGGCAGCCAATCTGGCCCTGCTTTTACGCAGCGGTTCACTGCCTGTTGAACTCCGAGAGCTTGAATCCCGCCTGATTGGGCCGACATTAGGCCAGCGCACTGAAGAAATTGCCGTTTATGCTGCTGGTGTCGGCCTGGCCCTGGTACTTCTTTTTATGATTATCTATTACCGCGGAGCGGGGGTCATGGCCGGAGTAGCCCTGATATTTTACCTTTCTCTTGTCTTATGGGCTTTAAACTATCTGCCGACTACCTTAACTTTACCCGGAATTGCCGGTCTGATTCTTTCTATAGGAATGGCAGTTGATGCCAACGTGATTATATTTGAAAGAATTAAAGATGAGCTGCGTTCGGGCCGGACCATGCGCAGCGCTATTGAAGGCGGTTTTCAGCGGGCTTTTCGGGCTATTCTCGATGCCAACATAACCACCCTGATCGTGACGGTAGTGCTGTTTGTGATTGCCAGCGGGCCGGTCAGGGGTTTTGCTGTTACCCTGTTTATCGGGATTATCTGCAGTATGTTCACTGCTATTGTGCTCACTCGTTTGTTGATGCGCCTTGCTTTCAAAGCCGGAATAATTCGCAGCGGGGCTTATATGGGGGTGAAGGTATAATGATTAATTTTATAGATAACCGCCGAAAGGCTTACCTGTTTTCACTGATCCTGATCACAGTCGGAATAATCTCACTGGCTGTTTTTGGTTTGAATCTGGGTATCGATTTTACCGGGGGAACAGTTTTTCAGCTGACCCTGGGCGAGGATTTTTCCATGGAAGAAGTAGATAAAGCCCTGGAACCTTTTGAAGAACTTGAAGGAGCGGTGATACAGGTGGTCAAAGGAAGAGATTTGACCGGGGCTCCCACTGATGAAGGCGTGATTATCAGGGGACCTTACATGGGAGAAGATCGGCGCGAAGCGGTAATGAGGGAATTCCAGGACCGTTTTCCCCGCATGGACCTGGATGATTCAAGAGAAGAAAGCGTTGGTGCAGTAATCGGTGCCGAGCTAACCCGCGATGCTATTTTAGCCCTGGTCATAGCCATAGTAGCCATGATAGCATATATTACCTATCGCTTTGAATTTAAGTTCGCCGTGGCTACAATAACCGCGCTGCTGCACAATATAGTGATCGTGCTCGGTGTTTTTTCCATTCTACAGTTAGAAATCAACGTTCCCTTTGTGGCGGCCATCTTAACCGTCTTCGGTTATTCCGTAAATGACACCATTGTTATCATGGACCGCATCCGCGAAAACATAAAACACCGGAAAAAGAGCGAATTTGCCGCATCGGTTAACCAGAGTATAAACCAAAACCTGATGCGTTCAATAAATACCTCGCTGACTACCCTTTTTGTGCTGATTGCCCTGTTATTTGGTTTTCATTATTTTATCGGCAGTCTTGACCTGATTGTATTCATAGTGGCCTTAATCCTGGGGGTGTTCGTCGGTACCTATTCATCAATATTTATTGCCAGTCCCCTGTGGCTTAATTTGCAGGACTATAATTTAAAACTAACCCGTCGCAAAACAGCATAGCACTGGTGCCGGCAAAGGTGCCGGCAAAACAGGTTTTGCTTTGTTTTTTTGCCGGCAGGGTATAGTATACAGGTAAAGAAAACTTATTTGTAAGCAAATATTATTAACAGGTGAAGGGTGGGGAGCCTAATGAGTTCTTTATATTTAATCCTGGGCCTTATCTTTAGTTTGATCATCGCCATAGTGGCTATAGCCAATACCGAACCAGTAACTGTTAATTATATTTTCGGTCAAGCCAGGATACCGCTGATTATTTTAATTCTTGGTTCAGCTTTTGCCGGGGCCCTGGTTATGGGCCTGTTCAGCCTATTTCGCAGCATCCGCACGGCCTTAACTTTTCGCCACTCAAGGCAGGAAAAGGAAGCCCTGCAAAAACAGGTTAAAGCTTTGGAAGAAGAAAAAGTTTTTCTGGAGGCTGAACTAAATAAAGCTGTGTCTGTACCGGAAGAACCGGAAGAAGAGATCCAGGAAATAGAGCAAGAAAATGATCATAAAAAAGAGGCGGAAGAGGATCCTTCATGAGCCTTGGTGGTAAGCAGTGGATATGGCCGAACCACGATCAAAATCTGATCACTGACCTTACCCGGGATCTTGACCTTATACCAGCCCTGGCCCGACTGCTTATTAGTCGAGGGATCACAAGTTCCGAACAGGCCAGGGCCTTTTTGCAGCCTCTGCCGGAACAATTACATTCACCCTGGTTGATGCTGGGGATGGAGCAAGCTGTCGACAGGTTGTTTGCTGCGTTTAACAGGGGTGAAAAAACTATTATTTACGGTGATTATGATGCCGACGGCATATCTGCAACGGTTATTATGGTCGAAACATTGCGCCGGCTTGGAGCCGAAGTTGACTATTATTTGCCAAGCCGGGATAAAGAAGGATACGGTTTACATGTAGAATCCCTGCAGCAAATTATTGAAGCCGAAGCCTCACTGGTAGTCACTGTTGATTGCGGCATAAATGCAGCTGAAGAAGTAGCTTATGCTGCTGCAAACGGTCTTGATATAATTATCACCGATCATCACCAACCGCTGACCACCTTTTCCGGTGCGGTTTCGATTATTAATCCGCGGCAAAAAAAGTGTTCTTATCCATATAAGGAACTGTCCGGGGCAGGTATCGCTTTTAAATTTGCTTCTGCAATAATGGAGAAAGCCAAAAAGCCATTTCCGGAGCATTTGCTTGATCTTGCCGCCCTGGGAACGACAGCTGATGTAGTCCCCCTGCTTGGTGAAAACAGGATTATAGTATCTGCCGGTCTTGAAATCTTACGTAGAAAGCAAAGGATCGGTTTTAAAGCATTAATTGATCAGGTTAGCCTCAAGGAAGAGCATATTACCAGCAATGCTCTTTCTTTCGTTATCGCCCCGGCGATCAATGCTGCCGGGCGAATGGGCGAGGCCCTTCCGGCAGCAGAGCTGCTCCTGGAAGATAACTTGCAAAAAGCTGAAGCTCTGGCCTGGCAGCTGCAGCAGGCAAACCAGCTGCGGCGTTCAACTGAGCAAAGAATACTGCTCGAAGCAGAGGAGGCTGCCCTTGATTTGCTGGGTAAGGAAGACTACAAGGTGATTACCCTGGCCAAAGAAAGCTGGCATCACGGTGTAATTGGCATTGTGGCCTCGCGACTTGTCGAAAAGTTTAACCGTCCATTTTGCCTGGTTGCCCTTGATGGTGATCAGGGGCAGGGCTCTGCACGCAGTATTCCCGGGTTTGATATTACGGCAGCCTTATCTGATTGTTCAGCTGTTCTGGAACGTTTTGGCGGCCATGAACAGGCAGCAGGTTTCACGGTTCAGACCAGTAAAATCGGTGTGCTGCGTGAATGTCTTAACCGCTATGCCCGGCAAAATATGGATGACAGTTATTTAACCCCGCACCTTTATATTGATGCTGAAATTGATCAGTCCGAAATCCAATTTAATTTAACCACCCAGCTTGAAAAAATGCAGCCTTTCGGCACGGCCAATCCTGTTCCCCTTTTCGGCAGTCACGACTGGGTGGTCCGTTCGTGGCGGCTGGTCGGGGGAGATCAAAAACATCTCAAGCTTAATCTTAATAAAAATGGCCGTTCCCTTGATCCCATTTATTTCTCCGGAGCTTTTTTGGATCCCCTGCTGGAAAAAGGACGTAGGGTTAATATTGCTTTTAAATTAAAAAACGGTTTTTACAGGAATCAGAAGACGCTGGAGGCTGAAATTAAAGATTTAACTTATAGTGACACTTTTAGATCCGGGAAACTGGAAATCATTGATCGGCGCAATTGTGCAGAACGTATGGCCGGTCTGAATCACCTTCTTAATCGGGCCGACAATAAAGCAGTTGTTTTCACCGCTACCCGTTCACGTTCAGAAAAAATTCAAGAGGGGATTTCACTAAAGGGTTCTCCGGTGATCATTACCAGTGGATCAATGAACGAGGATATAAAAATTCCTGAAACACATGAACTGCTAATCCTTTATGATTTGCCCCTGCACCAAGACATACTGAAGTATATTTTTGAAAAAGGGTTAATTAAAGAATCAACAGCTGTTCACCTGTTCTACAACCCCGATGATCTAAAGCTTAACCGGCAGTTGATGGATATGTCTTTACCTTCCGGGACTTTGCTTGAAAAAATCATAAAAGCTCTTCCCGGCTCTGAAGCGAAAAGTTCCACTTTTTGTTTTCAAGAGTTAGCCCTGGACAGCATTGATTTTAAACCGGCCCCCAGCTTTTGGGAAAGGTCTGAAGCCATATTTACAGAAATTGGTCTGCTGGAAAACGGTTGCCTGGCTCCGCAGTGGATGGAAATAGAAAATAACTGGCCTGACTGTCTTGATTCTTCTCCCACCTACCGGTTTACAATTGAGCTTCGACGGCAATGTGAACAGTTTCAAAAACTGTTCCAGGAAGCCCCGCTTGAAAAAATTGCTTCTTACCTGCATAAACTGGCCGGTGATTGATTCAATCCTATAGATATTAGAACCTTTTTTTAGTATTATAGAGTAGAAAACCAGGTGTAAAGAAGTAATTACCTGTATTTTATTGCACCTGATTGATTAAATGATTATTTCACATACATAATATTTTTTAATGATACGATAGATTTAAAAAGGTTTGGGAGCGATTTCAGGCATTCAGGAGCCTGAGTTTTATCTTAATTTCCCGGGGAATGGGTACAATGGCTGTCAAAGAGAAAAAAATAAATGAACTGAAAAAAAGAATTCAACGCTACTATCCCGATATAAAAGATTGGGAGCTGGTCGATAAGGCTTATAATTTTTCACTGGAGGCACACTCCGGTCAGCTTCGCGAATCGGGAGAATCCTATATTACTCATCCAATTGGGGTAGCCATGCTGCTAACCGAATTGGAACTTGACCTGGTAACGATAATTGCCGGTTTGCTGCATGATGTAGTTGAAGATACCCCTGTTACACTGGAAGAAATTCGCGGAGAATTTGGCGAAGAAGTGGCTTCCCTGGTTGATGGTGTAACCAAACTGAGCCGTCTTGATTTTACCTCCAAGGAAGAGCAGCAGGCTGAAACCCTGCGTAAAATGTTTATTGCCATGGCCCAGGATATAAGGGTTGTCTTGATTAAGCTGGCCGACAGAACCCATAACCTGCGGACTTTGCGTTACCTGAATACCCATAAGCAGAAAGAAATAGCCCGGGAAACCCTGGAAATCTATGCACCGCTGGCCCACCGGTTGGGGATATATATGATTAAGTGGGAGCTTGAAGACCTTGCTTTTCGCTACATGCAACCTGAAGAATATTTCGAGCTGGTAGATAAACTGGCCAAAAAGAGGCGCGAGCGGGAAAAATTTATCAACCGGATTATCTGGATCCTGCAGGACTATTTATCTGAAGCATCGATAGAAGCTGAAATCCAGGGCCGCCCCAAGCATTTTTTCAGCATCTATAATAAAATGAAGACCCAGGGTAAAGATTTAAACGAAATTTACGACCTGACCGCTATACGCATTATAGTCGATACCGTTAAAGATTGTTATCATACCCTGGGTATCGTGCATACTATTTGGAAACCGATACCGGGTCGTTTCAAGGATTTTATCGCCATGCCAAAACCAAACATGTACCAATCATTGCACACCACGGTTTTTGCTGCCGAAAACGAATTGGCTGAAATTCAAATCAGGACATGGGATATGCACCGTACCGCAGAATATGGGATTGCTGCGCACTGGCGTTACAAGGAAAAAATAAAAGATGGCGAAACGCCGGACGAAAAGCTGACCTGGCTGCGCCAGCTCCTGGAGTGGCAGCACGATTACCGTGATGCACGCGACTTTATAAAAGATTTAAAAGGAGATCTTTTTACTGACGAAGTCTTTGTTTTTACCCCCAAGGGTGATGTAATTGACTTACCTGCCGGTTCGGTTACTCTTGATTTTGCATACAAAATCCATACAGATGTCGGTAACCGCTGTACCGGAGCCAGGGTTAACGGCCGCCTGGTTTCGCTGGACTATCAGCTAAAAACAGGTGACATGGTTGAAGTGGTTACTTCAAAACAGGGCTCGCCAAGCCGGGATTGGCTTAAGCTGGTTAAAACATCCCATGCTAAAAATAAAATCCGCAGCTGGTTTAAAAAAGAACGCCGGGAAGAAAACATTGAAAAAGGCCGTGAAATGCTGGAAAAAGAGATCAAACGGATCAATATTGAGCGCCGAATGTCGCTAAAAAGCGACCTTTTGGAAGAGGTTGGAAAATCTTTTAATATTCATTCGCTGGAGGATCTTTACGGGGCCATTGGCTATGGTGGAGTTACGGTTAACCAGGTGATTAGTCGTCTGCGTGAAGAATACAAAATAAAATACGGCGAACAGGATAAAGATAAGGATTTACCGGAGCTGAAGCCGGTTAAACACCGTAAACGTTCTTCAGTGGGTGTTTCAATTGAGGGCATGGATAATTTGCTGGTCCGGGTAGCCCGCTGCTGCAACCCGGTGCCAGGAGATGATATTATTGGTTTTATTACCCGTGGACGCGGTGTTTCTGTGCATCGCCGTGATTGTCCAAATCTTGCTCAGAAGTCGACTGATCAGGACCGTATGCTCGAGGCTTCGTGGGAAATTGAGACCGAAGCATCTTACCCGGTTGAGGTTGAAATCAGCGCCGAGGATCGCAAGCATCTTCTTGCCGATATCATGGCCTCTGTTAATGAGAGCAAGGTTGATATAGTAGCTGTGAGTGCCCGGGCCGATAAAAATCAGGTGGCAACTATCCACCTGACCATTGTAGTAAAAAACCAGGTTCAACTTGATCAAATAATGAACAAGATAAAGAAAATAAAGGAAGTTTACGAAGTAAAAAGATATGTTTATGGCTCAAATAACTAACTTATAACAGGTTCATACGATACTTGAGCGGGGGTTTTTGATGAGAGCGGTAGTACAGCGGGTCCATAAAGCCAGTGTAGAAGTAAACGGTAAGACTATTGGTGAAATAGGACCGGGCATGGTAATATTCCTTGGTGTTGGCCGCGAAGACGGCCCTGCTGACAACGATTACCTGGCTGCCAAGATCAGTGGTTTACGTATTTTTGAAGATAAAGCCGGGCTTATGAATCATTCGGTAAAGGAAAGTGGCGGTCAAATCCTTTGTATTTCTCAGTTTACCCTGTACGGCGATTGCCGTAAAGGCCGCCGCCCGGGTTTTTCTGCTGCGGCGCCGCCTGGGCAGGCCGAAAAATTATATGAAGATTTTTGTGAACATCTAAAAAGTTATGGTCTTTCTGTAACCAGGGGGCAATTCCGGGAAAACATGCGTATTATGGTGGACAATGACGGCCCGGTAACTATTTTGCTCGACAGCAAGAAGCAATTCTAAA